>Ga0224722_1000313_pt1 | contig 28815 bp, 27 predicted proteins | sample Balambano_FR1_Me_FD_161646 | JGI IMG/M metagenome (GOLD analysis project Ga0224722, IMG submission 161646) | Freshwater sediment microbial communities from Lake Towuti, South Sulawesi, Indonesia - Balambano_FR1_MetaG | ecosystem: Environmental > Aquatic > Freshwater > Lake > Sediment | place... | reverse complement strand
CGGCACTGTTGGCGACGCCAACGGACACGCCGGTGCCGCCACCGCCAACGCCGACGCCAACGGACACGCCGGTGCCGACTGCCCCGCCAACGCAACCCCCGGCCAACCCGACGCCGGGGAGTGATACCTCGACCACACCAACGCCCAACGCAAGCGGCAATGCCGGCGATCAATCCATCGGCTCCGCCCCAACGTCCACGCCGACACCAACACCGGCGCTCTGATCAGAGCGCCGGTGTCGTTTCTGCAAGTGGCGGTGGACGCGCCTAAAGCTATAACCTCACGGCGCAGCCACGATGCCGAGGAAGATCGGGCTGTTGGTCTGACGATCCACGATGGCGACGACAAATGGCCGGTCAACGGTCATGGTGAATGACTCATCGGCCGGCTGCATGGAAGTCACACCCATCTCCACCACCGTCGCAGCGGCTGCTTCGGTGCCCGATTCGTTGACCTCGACAAACGAGGCGTGGCGCACGTTGCTGATGAACACGTTGGGCGGAATGGGGCGCATGCCGGAGAAGTCGGCCCGATTGGCATCGAAGGCAATGTCCATGCCCAATTGTTTCAAGGAGTCACTCAGCGACACGCCATACTCCAGCTTGAAGCGCGGCAGGAATAGCTTGCCCTCCTTCGACGTGAACTGCATGGGCAACTCGCGCCAGGTTTCGGACGTCAGACCCTCGGCCAGTTGAGATGCGGTCGTGCCTTCATCTGGCAGCATCACCGTCATATACATCGCGTCGCCAACATAGGGTAACTGCACGGCCTGGAAATTGCCGCCCTTGAGATAACTGAACCTACCCGACTGATACATCGTCGCAACTTGTTTCTGCGAGCCATCGGCCAGCGTGAAGGGCAAATCCTGCGTGCTCTCGACGGTGAATGGCCGTTCCCATGCTCCCTGAAAATAGATGGCGCTCACGATCAGCAAGACTGTGCCGGGTTGAATCTCACCGATCACTTGCGGAATCTTGCCGTTGGTGGCGTCGCTGGCCCAGGCGTTGATCGTGCCTGATGCGCCTGGGTCGTCGAAATCGAGTTCGGTCACCTGCGTGTTGAAGGCCTGCTGCACGCGTTGCTGAAAGTCCGCGTTCAACGGCGCGCCTTGCGCCAGCCATAATGAGTTGGCGATGGAGAGCGTGACGCTCACCTCTTCGCGCTGGAGCAACGCCTGTAACGCCGCATAGTCGGTGTTCATCTGGTCGAGCGTCGCATCGGCCGTCTCCAGCGCCTGCAGCATGGCTTGCTGCGTGTCGCCCTTGGCCCCGTTGGTAGTGATGGCCAGCGCAATCGAGACGTTCACGGGCGAGATGAAGGCGTTCTTGCCAGCATCTTGCTGGACGACCTGCTTGAACAGATCAAGGCCGAAGCGGGTGTTCGCATCGGTAAATTCCGGCCGGAGTGTGTTCATATCGGCCTCGTTCTTAGTGCTGGTGTTGGTGCTGGCTGGCTGGGTAGCATCCGGCATCAACGTCGGCGCTGGCGTGGATGCCACTGCTGCCGATGTCGCTGAAGGAGATGTGGGGGCCGAGGGAGCAACCGGCGCAGCCGCGCAACCTGCGAGCGCGGTCACAGTGGCGGCCAACAGGGCGCGCGCGGTTCTGCTGGGTGTGCTTGTGCTCGTCATGGCGAGACTATAGCAGGCGTGCGCGTGTTTGCGCTTGTGTGCGGGCATGACTTCTCTTAAGCTAGGCGCGAATGACCCGCGCCGACCGCATCGCCCGATTGTTCTGGTTCATCGTTACCCTCGCGCTCATCGGTCTGACGCTGCTGGCGTTGCTGGCGCTGCTCGGCATGTTAGCTAGCCCGCTCCTGGGTGTCGTCGCGTTGGCAATCGTTGCGGTGCTGTGGTGGATGTTGATCCGCGCTGTGCGCCGCATTGGCTCAATGTCATCGCCCAATGGCGTTACGCTGCGCTTGGTGCGCCTGTCTATCCAGCCGGATGCGCCTACTGCTAGTTCGGGCAGTGATATCGCGAAAGCCGAACCTGCGCTAACAGCAGCGCAACTCGACACATTCGCGCGCACCTCACGCGTGCCCGTTCTGCTGAGCCTGTTGGGGCTGGTGGCGTTTGCGGCTTCGCTCGGCCTGTTCGCTTTCACGCGCTTCGCGTTCATCGCCGACTATCCCATCTACTTCTTTAGCGACGAGGCCATCCACACCGTGCACGCCACCGACCTGCTGAGGAATGGCTTGCGCGGCGCGGATGGCGATCTGCTGCCAGCCTACTTCCCCAACGGCCGGTTCTGGAATCTGTCGCTGTCGGTGTATGTCCAGACTGTGGCCGTGGCGCTCTTCGGCAAGTCGGTCGAGGTGGTGCGGCTGACATCGGCGGCATTTGCCGTGCTGGGCGCGCTTGCAGCTGGGCTGATGATGAAGCTCGTCTTCAAGCAAAGGTTCTATTGGAGCGTGGTGCTGTTCTTGGCAGCGACGCCGGCGTGGTTCCTGCATTCGCGCACCGCGTTCGAGACCGCGCTGATGGTGTCGTGCTATTCCGGCTTCATGCTGTTTTATTTGTTGTATCGCTATCGTGCGCCGTGGTTCCTGTTCCCAGCCCTCATCTGCGGCGCGGCCACGTTCTACGCCTACGCCAACGGCCAGGCGGTGATGCTGGTGACCGGCGTGTTGCTCATCTTGTCCGACCTGCGCTATCACGTCAAACATTGGCGCACGGCGTTGCTGGGCGTTGGGCTGATCGTTTTGCTGGCGCTGCCCTACGCGCGCTTTCGTCTGGCCCAGCCGGACGCCCTGACGACTCAACTGCGCGTGCTGGACTCGTATCTGTTCGACCCGATCCCGCTGGCCGACAAAGTCATTCGCTTCCTGAGCGAGTATGCCTATGGCCTCAGCCCACTGTATTGGTTCCTGCCCAACGACACCGATCTCGCGCGGCACGTGATGAAGGGCTACGGCCACATCCTGATCTGGACGTTGCCCTTTTTTGTGATTGGGCTGGCCGTGTGCATCCGCAATTTCAAGTCGGCCATGCATCGCGCCGTGCTGATCGCGTTGCTGGCCGCGCCGTTCGGCAGCGCGCTGGCGGAGATCGCCGTCACGCGGGCGCTGCTGTTCGTGCTGCCGGCGGCCATGCTCTCGGCCATCGGGTTAGAGTGGCTGCTGAATTTGATCCGTGCGCCGCAAGTGCGCGCGCTGGCCGCCTCGGCGGCATCCGTCATCCTGGCAGTAGCTGGGGTGGGGTTGTGGCGCGATGCGCTGCTCAACGGGCCGACGTGGTTCACCGACTACGGCCTGTATGGCATGCAGTGGGGCGCGCGCCAATTGCTCGGCCGGACCGTGCCCGATTACCTGCGCGCCAACCCGGATCGCATCCTGTATCTCAGCCCGACCTGGTCGAACGGCACCGACGTGCTGATGCGCTTCTTCGACCTGGACCCTGCGCGGGTGCAGGGCCTGAACATAGACCACTTCCTGCTGCGCCAAAGGCCATTAGATGCGCGAGCGACCTTCGTGATGCCGCCCGACGAAGCCCAACGGGCCGACGAGAGCGGCCGCTTCAAACCGATGGAGATAGAAGGGGTGATCTCCGCGCCCGACGGCTCGGACGCATTCTTCTTCGCCCGGCTGGCTTATAAAGATGACATCGAGGCCATATTCGCGCGCGAGGCAGCCGAGCGTCAGAAGCCGGTCACAGATACGGTGCAAGTCGGCGATGCGCCTGTTCTCATCACGCATTCGCGCCTGGATATGGGCAAGCCACAGGACATGTTCGACGGCGACACCTTTACGCTGGCGCGCGGCGAGAGCGCCAACCCGTTTGTGATCGAGCTCGCCTTTGACCCGCCGCGCCCAATGACCGGCGTGGACGTGGTGACGGCCAGGATGGACTTCGCGCTCAAAGCCGTCGTCACCGGACAGGACGGCAAGACGCAGACCTACGCGGGCGACTATCGCGGCCTGCCCGGCGAGCCGCTGGCATCCATGTTCTTCCGCGGCGCGCCAAAGGACGTGACGCGCCTGCGGCTGGAGATCACGCAGCTCGATCCGCCCGAGGACGTGCACATCCACGTGCGCGAGGTGACGATCAAATAAGAAACCCGACTTCAACGAAGTCGGGTTTCTGAATTACCCAGATTTACATCTTGCCGGCCATGAAGGCGGCCAGGTCGCCCACGCGGTTGCTGTAGCCCCACTCGTTGTCGTACCAGCTCACCACCTTGACGAAGTTGCCGCCGATGAGCAGCGTGTCCTTGGCGCTGAAGATGCTGCTGTGCTCGTCGCCCTTCAGATCCATGCTGACCAGCTCTTCCTCGGTGTAAGCCAGGATGCCCTTCATCGGCCCCTCGGCATATTCCTTCATCGCCGCATTGATCTCTTCAACGCTGGTGCTCTTGTTGAGGATGGCGGTGAAGTCCACCACCGACACCGTGCTGGTGGGCACGCGGAAGGCCATGCCGGTGAACTTGCCTTGCAACTCCGGGATGACCAGGCCGACGGCGCGGGCTGCGCCGGTCGCGCTGGGCACGATGTTCATTGCCGCAGCGCGGGCGTCGCGCAGGTCGGGCGCGGCCAGGTCGAGCAGCTTCTGGCTGTTGGTGTAGCTGTGCACCGTGGTCAGGAAGCCCTTGTCAATGCCGAAGCGCTCATGCAGCACCTTGGCCACCGGCGCCAGGCCGTTGGTGGTGCAACTGGCGTTGCTGACGATGGTGTGTTTGGCCGAGTCGTATTTGTTCTCGTTCACACCCATCACGATGGTGATGTCTTCCTTCTTGGCGGGCGCGCTGATGATGACCTTCTTCGCCCCGGCGGTGATGTGGGCCTTGGCCTTCTCGGCGTCGGTGAACAGGCCGGTGGATTCGATCACGATGTCCGCGCCGACCTCGCCCCACGGAATTTGCGCCGGGTCGCGCTGGGCGAAGATCTTGATCTTGTCGCCATTGATGACCAGGTCGCTGCCGTCCACTTCGACCGTGCCCTTGAAGCGGCCATAGTTGCTGTCGTATTTGAACAAGTGCGCGTTCGTCGCAGCGGGCACCAGGTCGTTGATGCCGACGATGTCGAACGTGTCCTTGTGCTTCTCCATTAACGCCTTCAACACCTGGCGGCCAATGCGGCCGAAGCCGTTGATGCCGATCTTTGCTTTTGCCATGTCTGTGCTCCTTTTGAGGTCGTGCTCTTTTTCTTGACTGAAGATATTGTAGTTTAGACGTTAAGGTTGTGTAAACTGGTCTAGTGGTCAGCAATGACGAAAGCAATTTGCAGGACAACTGACGGCGTCCTTCGACTGCGCGCCGCGCATCCTGAGCGGAGTAACGCAGCGCTAGCGGCGTTACGGAGTCGAAGGACGCCGTCAAGTCATTTGCAACTGGCTCTAAACCGGCGCCTTCAACACATGCATCACAGCCTCGGCCAGCTTGCGGCTATCGTGCCGCCACGGCTCTTCGTCGGCAGCCAGGTCGGCCTGAATCACCCGCACCGAGCTGCCGCGCGCCTGCGCCTGCGCCATCACGATCTCCACACCGGCGGGCGGGGTGAAGCCCGAGGCCACGCGGTCGTTGGCCAGCACGGCGTCAATCACGTTGCGGCCGATGTGGCGCTCCAGCGCATATACGTGGTCGCTCATGTCCAGGTGATCGGTCTCGCCGCGCTCGGTGGCCACATTGCACACATAGACGCATGTGGCCTCGGTCTGGCGGATGGCCTCGACGATGCCGGGCACGAGCAGGTTGGGCATGACGCTGGTGAACAGGCTGCCCGGGCCGAGCACGACCAGGTCGGCGTCGAGGATGGCCTTGACTGCTTCGGGGTAGGCGGGCGGGTCGTGCGGCTCCAGCCACACCCGCTCGATGGGCAGACCGGTCTTGCCGATGGATGACTCGCCGCGCACCGGGGCCTGCGGGGTCTGGGCCAGCGCCCGCGCGCCGTTTGTGGCGATGGCTGCGCCTTCTGCGCCAGCGGCGGCCAATTGCGATTGCGGCGCGCGCGCAGGCTCCTTGTATTCGGCGCACAGCGTCACGTCGGTGAGCGTGCTGGGCACGATGCGCCCGGTGCTGGCCACCACCTTGCTGCTTTCGAGGATGGCCCGCTCGAAGCTGCCGGTCAGCTCGGCCATGGCGGCGATGAACAGGTTGCCAAACGAATGCCCGGCCAGCCCGCTGGCGCCGCCGAAGCGGTATTGCATCAGTTGCGTCACCAGCGATTCGTCGTCGGCCAGCGCGCCGATGCACATGCGGAAGTCGCCCGGCGGCAACATGCCGAACTCTTTGCGCAACCGCCCGCTGCTGCCGCCGTCATCGGCCACGGTGACGATGGCGGTGATGTTCGTGGTGTGGCGCTTGATCCCGCGCAGCAGGGCGGCCAGGCCGTGCCCGCCGCCGATGGCGACCACGCGCGGCCCCTGCGCGGCGATGCGCTGTTGCACCAGCTTGCTCACGATGGGCTGGGTGTCGTTGCCGCGCACGGTCTGCACCAGCGTCTTGTTCAGCTTATACAGGCCCCACAAAAACGCGCCGATACCGGCCCCGCCGACGAGCACCCCGCGCAGCCAGCGCGGCAGGAATTGCAGCGTCAGGTAATACACGAAGCCGGGCAGGGCCAGCTCGCGATACAGGTCAATCAGCACATAGCCCACGCCCAGGCCGATCAGCGCCACGCCAGCGATCATGAGCAAAAACCAGCGTTTGACGTGCAGGCCGGGGATGAACCACTGCAAATTGGAGCGCTTCAACAACGTATTCTTCATGGCAGTCCCTCGCGCGGGCATTGTACGCCGGGCGAGGGACTGTGAAGGTGTTGGGTGCATTCGCCAAAGGGGCAAACTCGCACTCGTCCACGCCTCGCGCAGAATTTCCGTAGAGACGCGCCACTTGTGGCCCTAATGGACTATGGCACGTCTCTACGGAGATCCTGAATATCTTTGAACGGCCGTGAGAGTCACTTTCTCATGCCTAGCTCGGCAAATGCTTCGTCGCGGGCCGTGGTGAAATTGATAAGATCGTCACCCGTTGGCCAGAAATTCGTCGCCGAATTGCCGAAGGTGCTCATGCGCGAAACGACACGGCCATATCGGACAACAACGACGCAGGAAGCATTCTTCTTGATGGATTTGTCCCGACCATCGGTGAGTCCAAACGGCGTGGTCTCGCACCAAGCCTTGAAGTCATCTGCATGTGCGGGTTTTCTTCCAGCGCCTATGTCATCGTAGGATGACTGGACTTCGAACATCTTCAGTTCAATCTGGAATCGCTCTTTGGCTACCTTATCGTTTACGCATTCGATGACCTGATGTAAGACCGTGGTGACTGGAGGGTTTGGCTGGGAGCGAACTTGGCGCGAGCCACAAGTTGTGCCAGCATCCTGACTTACTTCGTATGACCATCCGGGTAAGTCTTGCCTTTGTAGCAATAGATTCAGTACAGTAAAACTGCCCCCCAGAGTTGAAATTTCGCATGCAGTGAGTGTGAGTAGAAGCGCCAGCAAGGAAGCGAGTCTTCCGACCTGACGTAGTCCTTGTTGTCGTGATTGAAGCATGTGCATTGGCAACGCTCGCTGCACTCCACACTGCCCGCCCTCAGCCCGTATTCCTCAACCCGGCGCTCACACCGTTGATCGTCAAGTCAATCACCCGCCGCAACTCGGTGACCTCGGCGCTGTCTGTGGTGCCGTTCGCCTTCACCCATTCGCGCAGCCGCCGGATCATCTCCACCTGAATGTAGTTCAACGGGTCCACATACGGGTTGCGCAGGCGGATGGACTTTTGCAGCGTCGGCTCGTTATCCAGCAGCGCCGCCTGGCCAGTGATTTGCAAAATCACGTCACACGTCCGGTCAAACTCTGCCTTGATGATGGCGAACACGCGCTCGCGGATGCCCTCGTCTTCGACCAGCGTGGCGTAGAGCGAGGCGATGCCGATGTCGGCCTTGGTCAGGCTCTGCTGCGCGTTATCCAGCGTGGTCTGGAAGAACGGCCACTCGCGATACATCTCGCGCAGCAGGTCGAACTTGCCCGCGCGCAACAGGCCTTGCAGCGCCGCGCCCAGGCCATACCAGCCCGGCAGCACGAACCGGCTCTGCATCCACGAGAACACCCACGGGATGGCGCGCAGGTCGGCCACGCTGCGCGTCTGGCGGCGGAAGGCCGGGCGCGAGCCGACCTTGAGCGCGCTGATCTCGGCGATGGGCGTGGCCTGCGCCCAGAACGTCAAAAAGTTGGGGTCGTTGTGCACCAGCTCGCGATACGCTTCGAAGCCGCATTCGCTGATCTCCTCCATCGCCTTGACCCACGCCTGCGGCACGGGCTGAGGGTTGCGCGCCTGGTGCGCCGCCTTCAGCACGCCATAGGCCACCTGCTCCAGGTGCCGCCGGGCCAGTTCGGGATCCTGATAGCGCGTGGATAGCACCTCGCCCTGCTCGGTGATGCGAATGCGGCCATCGCGCAGGCCGGCTGGCTGGGCCAGGATGGCCTTGGCCGCCGGGCCGCCGCCTCGGGCGATGGTGCCGCCCCGGCCGTGAAAGAGCGTGAAGCGGATGCCATGCTCGGCGCACACGGCGGCCACGGTCTCCTGCGCCTTGTAAAGTTCCCAGTTGGCGGTGATGTAGCCGCAGTCCTTGTTGCTGTCGCTATAGCCCAGCATGATGGTTTGCTCGTCGCCGCGCGCGCGCAGCCACGCCCGGTAACGCGGGTGCTGGAACATGGCGCGCAGCACATCCGGCGCGTGGCGCAAGTCCTCGCGCGTCTCGAACAGCGGCACGATGGGCAGGTCGGCCCGGCACCATGCCATCATCAGCAGCACTTCCAACACGTCGCTCAGGCCGTTGGTCATGCTGATGATGTAGTGGTTCAGCGCCTCGCGGTCGTAGCGCCTGGGTGCCTCGCGCGCCAGTTCGATTGGGTCGAGCACGCGCCGCGTCTCCTCGCTCAGCGCGCCCACGCGGTCGAGCAGGCTGTGATTGGGCAAATCGAGTTGCGCGCTCAACACCGCAGCCTTGCCCGCTTCGTCCAGCGCGGCGTAATCGTCACACGCGCCGGCCTTCTTTAACACCTCGGCCACGGCCGCCTCGTGCCATGCCGAATGCTGGCGCAGGTCCAGCCGGGCCAGGTGCAGGCCGAACACATCGAGCTGGTGGCGCAGGTCGGCCAATTCGCCGCCGGTCAGCATCGCGCCGCGCCCGCGCCGCAGGCTATCTGCCACAGTGTCCAGCGTGCCCTTCACCCCGGCCAGCGATGTGACCGGCTCGGTTGGCATCGGCACCGACAGCGTCGGCGACAGGTCGAACATCGGCGTGGCGTTGAGCGGGAACAACGATTGCTTTTGCGTCTGCCCGAAGAGCTCGAGCAATTGCGCCGTCAGGCCGGATAGCACGCGACGATATGGCTCGTTGGGGTAGCGCTGCGCGATCATGCGCACGCGGCTGGGCGCATCATCCAGCCGCTCGATCAACGCCTGTAGCTCGGGTGTAATGGCGTCGCGGTCGCTCGATACGCTCAGCAGCCGCGACAGATCGCGCGCCGCGTCGTGCACTCTGGTGATGGCCTTCTCGCGTTGCAGTTGCAGCGTCTCCGCCGTGACTTCGGGCGTGACCTTGGGGTTGCCGTCGCGGTCGCCGCCGATCCACGAGCCAAACGACAACCAGCGCGCCGGTGCCGTCACGCCCGGGTAATGGGCCATCAGCGCCGCTTCCAAATCGTGTTGCAGTTGCGGGATCACCTGCCACAGCGTGCTGTCGAAATACCACATGCCGGTCTTCACTTCGTCCAGCACTTCGGGCTGCACCGCGCGGGCGCGATCGGTCAGCCACAGCGCGGCGATCTCGCGCAGAATCGCTTGCTCAACCGACGAGGGACGATAGACGACGGACGATGCTGAGGTGACGTGCGGCGTGTCGTCCACCGTCTGTCGTCGGTCGTCCTCCTTCATCAACTCGGCCAGCCGCCGTAGCTTGGTCAGCACAGTGCGGCGCTTGGATTCGGTCGGGTGGGCCGTGAGCACCAGCTCGATGGACAACCGGTCGAGGATGCCTTGTACGTCTTCGGCCGTCGCGCCGCTGGTCTTCAACTCGATCAGCGCGGCCTCGATGGACTCGCGCACCGGCTGCTCGCGCCTGCCGGCAGCGCGCCCGGCCCGGTGCTGGCGCAGGCGGGCCGTGCGGTAGTGCTCCTCGCACAGGTTCACCAATTCGAAATAGGTGGTGAAGGCCATGGCCATCTCGTAGGCATCGTCGGCGCTCAAGCTGGCCACGGCATCGCGCAGCAGCCCGGCCGATTCCAGGTCACCAGCGCGGCTGTCCTTGGCCAGCTTGCGGATGTGTTCCTCCTGCGCCAGGGTGGCCGGTCCATCCAGCGCAGTGATGACCTGCCCGAGCAGGTTGCCCATGGCGTTGATGTGATCGGCCAGGGCATCGGGCGTGTGATTTGCAAGAGAATCTTTCGTCATAGAAGCGGGCGAAACTATAATCGCAAAATCACGATGAAAAAGCTCCACAAGAACATTTTCTGGCAGGCCGCATCGGACAACACCAACCTCGGTTGCGTCATCGGCGAAGACGGCGTAGTGTGCATTGACCTTCCGCAAGACCCAGACGAGGCGCGCAGGTGGCGAACACAGATCGCCGAGTTCAGCGATAAGCCTATCAGGTCAGTCATGTTTACCTCGTCGGATCGGCTCAACAGCGAGGCGTTGGCCGTGATCGGCGCGCCGGCCATCGTGCACGACTCGGCCTTCGCGCAGATGCCCATGCCCGCCGAGCCGATGACGATGCAAGTGTTCGAACCTTCTGGCATGCCGCTGTTGCGCGATGTGGGCGCGACGCCGCACGTGACGTTCAGCCGCACGGCCACGTTCGTGCTGGGCGTCAAGCAGACGATGTATATAGACATCGTGCATCAGGGCGGCTATTCCACCGATGCGTCGTTCGTCATCCCGCGCGGCAGCGGCATCGTGTTCAGCGGCGATCATGTGGCGGTGGGGCAACCGCCGCTGCTGGCGCAGGGCCACTTTGAGCAATGGCAGGCCGTGCTGGCGGCGCTGAAGAAGAACAAGGCGGTCACAGCCGTCGTGCCCGGCCGGGGTGCGCCGGGCAAGCCAGCCGCAGCCGCTGATGAGACGCTCGACTACATCAAGACGGCCACGACGCGGGTGAAGGCGCTGGTGCGGGCCAACCGCAGCCGCAGCGATGCAGCCGCGCTGGCATCCGAGTTGGTGGCGATCTACATGCCCAAGGCCAGCCGCGGCGCAAACGCCAAGACCGCGACCAACCTCGACGCGGTGTATCGCCAGGCCCGCGCCGGGCTGGAGCGCATCTACGACGACCTGAAGGCGGTCGCGGTGAACTAGCCCTCACCCCAGCCCTCTCCCCTTGGGAGAGGGAGAAGACAAGAAGACAAAATGATCACCGTCGTCGGCAGCCTGAACTACGACCTCATCATCCGCACACCGAACCTGCCCACACCCGGCCAGACGATTCACGGTCACGACTTCCGCACGGCCTGCGGCGGCAAGGGCGCGAATCAGGCCTATGCCGTGGCCCGGATGAGCCAGCCGGCGTTGATGATCGGCTGCATCGGCGATGACGCGTTTGGCGCGGAGATGATCGCCAATCTGAAAAGCGTGGGCATAGATACGAGCGGCATCGCGCGCCGCGACGGCATGGCCAGCGGCATCGCCATGATCCTGGTCGAGGCCAGCGGGCAAAACGAAATCGTGATTGCAGCCGGGGCAAACGGCACGCACACGGCCGAGGACGTGCAGCGGCATGCCGATCGCATCCGCTCATCCGCTGCCGTCATCACCCAGCTAGAGACGACGCTTGCGGCCAGCGAGGCTGCGCTGATACTGGCGCGCGCGGCTGGCAAGCTCACCGTGCTCAACCCCGCGCCATATTCACCCGTGAGTGACGCGCTGTTGGGTCACTGCGATTACATCATTCCCAACGAGAGCGAAGCCGCAGCCATGACGGGTATCGAGGTGAACGACATCAACACTGCATCGCGCGCTGCAACCGTTCTGAAGGCGCGCGGCGCGCGCAACGTCGTGGTCACGCTGGGCGCGGGCGGCGTGTGGCTGGATACCGAAACATGGCAAGGGCATGTGCCGGCGTTCGAGGTGCAAGCAGTGGACACGGTCGCGGCCGGTGACACGTTCATCGGCGCGTTCGTGACCCGGCTGGTGGAAGGCGCGTCACCCCGCGAGGCAGCTCGCTTCAGCTGCGCCGCCTCGGCCATCTCGGTCACGCGACCGGGCGCGCAACCCAGCATCCCCACACGCGCAGAAGTTGAGGCGTTTCTGGCGCAACGCGCTTGACGAGGTGGATGAAAAACGAATACTCCCACGAGGGTTGCTCGTGGGAGTACATGAATGCAGGTGCGGCTGCGTCAACCAATTATGCGCTGGCGGTCATGCGGGTATCGAGGTAGTTAACGGCCTCACCTATCGTGGTAATCTTCTGCGCGTCTTCGTCGGAAATTTCGCCGCCGAATTCCTCTTCAAACGCCATGATGAGCTCAACCAAATCGAGCGAGTCTGCCTCCAGGTCTTCACGGAACTTGGCTTCCATGGTTACCTTTTCTGGGGGTACGCCCAAAAGTTTGACGGTGAGCGCTTTGACGCGATCGAATGTGGACTGGTCTGACATGAATCGTTTCCTCCTGTAGTGCTCCGAGCGGGCGGGATTTTAACCCAATGGTCTCTGCCCGTAGAACACCTCGGACGTAGGCAAGTTACGATTAGCAACGCAGCAATGAGCAACGAAGGACAGATTCTTGAAGGCCGCAAGGCCGATCATATTCGCATCAACCTGGACGAGGACGTGGCCTCGCGACTGACCAGCGGCCTGGAGCGATATCGCTTCATGCACCAGGCCTTGCCAGAGATTGACGCCGGTGCCATAGACACGGCGGTGCAACTGTTTGGCAAGACGCTTGGCGCGCCGCTGCTCATCTCATCCATGACCGGCGGCACAGATCAGGCGCGCGAGATCAATCGCAACCTGGCGCTGGCGGCGCAGCAGGCGCGCATCCCCATGGGCGTCGGCTCCACCCGCGCGGCCGTGGTGCGGCCGGAGTTGGCTGGCACGTTTCACGTGCGCGACGTCGCGCCGGACATCTTGCTGTTCGCCAACATTGGCGCGGTGCAGTTCAACTATGGCTTCACCGCCGAGCAATGCCGCCGGGCGATGGCCATGATCGAGGCCGACGCGCTGATCCTGCACTTGAACCCCTTGCAGGAGGTGTTGCAACCAGAGGGCGATGTGAACTGGGCCGGGTTGTTGGGCAAGATCGAAGGCGTGACCCGCGACCTGGGCAAAGATGGCATCCCGGTAGTGGCCAAGGAAGTGGGGTGGGGCATCTCGGCACGCGCGGCGCGCGATTTGGCGAACGCCGGTGTCGCGGCGATAGATGTGGCCGGCGCGGGCGGCACATCGTGGAGCCAGGTGGAGATGTTCCGCGCCCACACCGATGTGCAGCGCCGCGTGGCCGAGGCGTTTGTGGATTGGGGCATCCCCACCGCCGACTCGATCCGCTATGTGCGCGAGGCCGCGCCGGACTTGCCGGTCTTCGCCAGCGGCGGCCTGAAGAACGGGGTGGACGGCGCGAAGTGCATCGCGCTCGGCGCGACGTTGTTCGGCATGGCGCGGCCCTTCCTGCGCGCATCCACCGTCTCAGCTGAGGCCGTGGCCGACGAGATCGCCATTGCCACCGGCCAATTGCGTGCGGCCATGTTGTGCACCGGCGCAGCCACGCTGGCCGATCTAAATCGCGCTGAACTGATCAGGCTGTGATGGCTGGTCTGTAGCGAAATCGTCCAATGATTGCATCGGCGGTTGTTAGAGGTTTCGCGACTTCTCGATTACACTCCAGCCAGAGCAACCGGTCATGTTGATCCTCGATGTCATTCGCGACTACGTTGCCCCGGTCGAGCAACGCATCTACGCCGGCGATGTCTTCAAACCCGAATTCACGGCGGAGGCATTGCGCCACGCGTTTATCGAACACGTGTTGCGGCCGATTTTGCCGGCGCGCTTCGGCCTGATGACGGGGCGGGCATTTTCGATTGACGACGCGTGGATGCGCGGCGACAACATCCTGATCTATGACGCGCTGTATGCCATGCCCATGGGTCATGCCGTGCCATGCGAGAATGTGTTCGCTGCCTGCCAGGTGACGCCGTATCTGGATCATGCGCACTTTGAGCGGTGCGTTCTGGATGTGGCGTCGCTCAAGCAATTGCATCGCGCCAAGGCATCGGCCCACGACGTGACGCCTGCGCATCATTTGGGCGTTTTCGGGGCGCGCTATGCCCAGTTGTCCGATGACAAACTCAATCCCTATCTGGGCTACATCTTTGCCGGCGACAGCGGCGATCCCGACATGCTCTTGAAGCGATTGAACGAACTGCTGGAAGAAGGGGTGATCCGCCCCGAGACCACGCCCGACGCGATCGCGTGCTTCCGCTGCGGCTGGATCATCACTCGCCAAACGCGCACGGGCGATGTGTCGGTGCCGCGCAGCAGCTTCGCCCGCTTTGGCCTGTGGCACCCCAACGACCACCTGATGACGTTGATCTACACCATGCTCAACGTCAGCCTGTCGCAGATTCAACTGCGCGGGCCGGACTTGCTGCGGCCACTCGGCGCGCTGACAACGTATCGCTAGCCGTGGCGATCAAATCGAAATAGATCGGCGTACTCGTTCTGCTTCCCCAGAATCGCATCGCGGATGATCTCGGCGGCCAGGATGCTATAGGTGATGCCGTTGCCCCCATAGCCAAGCGCAAAGTAAGCGTGCGGCCACTCAGGCGTCTGGCCAATGTAAGCCAGCCCGTCTTTCGTCTCGCCGAACGTGCCGGCCCAGGTGAATGCGATGTCGAGTTGGTGCTGCGGGAAGAGTTTGTGGAACTTGTCGCGCAGCTTGTTTGCCTTGCGGTCAATCAACCGGTCTCGGCGGATCGGGTCGCGAAAGTCCTCGTCTTCCCCACCCATGATGACGCGGCCGTCGTCGGTGGTGCGCATATACACATACGGCCGGGCACTCTCCCAAATCAGGTGTTCCTTCAGCGCGTCGCTCAGGCCGGCCACCGGCTCACTCGCCAGCGCATAGGTGCTGATCAATTTGGCGACGCCGTGTTTCAAGTAGTCCTGCGATTCGTAACCGGTGGCAAAAACCAACTTGCGCGCCTGCACGCTTGGGCCGCGATCCGTCTCGACGCATATGCCATTGGCTTCTGGCAGAACCTTTGTCGCGGTGGTGCGGTCGAAGATGCGTAACCCTTGCACTATAGCCGCGCGGAACAGCGCGTGCGTCAGGCGATACGCGTCCACCTGCGCCGCGTCATACGACAACAACGCCGCGGGCTTTTTGAAACCAAAGGCCGCTTCAATATCCTTCGCGTCCAGCCAGTCCAAGCGGATGCCATTCGCGCGCCGCGCGGCAAATTCCTGCTGCAACGCTTTTACATCGCTGCGTTTGCTGGCGTAATACAAGCTCTTGCGGCGCTCGAATCCACTCGAATCGTCCAGCTTGTGCGTCAGCGCCTCGATCTTGGCGATGGCATCTCGGCAAGCCAGATAGGCCCGCGCGGCGTGATCCTCGCCCACCATCTTGATCAACTCGCACAGCGAGGTGTCAATCTCATATTGCAACAACGCCGTCGTTGCGCTGGTGCTGCCCCAGCCGATGTCGCGCTTGTCCAATACGACTGTATCTAGGCCCGCTTCGGCCAGATGATGTGCCGCCAGCGCGCCCGTAATGCCGCCACCCAGCACAACCACATCACACGCCATATCTTGCGTCAGCGGTGGATACGTTTGAATCAACCCATTCTTCAGCGGCCAGAAGGGGTATCCGGATTTGAGATCCATGGAAGTATGGCGTATCGCGTAATTGAGTGATACGCGATATGTGACATGCATGCCCACCTTCAGCGATCATTACGCTTGCAAGTGCGCTTCTAGGAACCACAGCCACTTATCCAAGTCGCGCGAGAAATCAGTGAGCAAGTCGGCCGTGTCTGCGTCGCATGCCTCATCGGCCGTGTCAATGGCCTCGCGGATCATGGTGGCCAGCGCGGCATATCGCGCCGACAAGGCCTTGACGTGATCCACGTCCTTCACGATGTCGATCGGGTATTCGTCCAACTGCGACGACGCGGCGGCCATGCGCACCGTGCCTTGGGCATAGCCTCCCAAGGAGGTCGCCCGCTCGGCTAGTTCGTCCATATACTTTTCCAAGCCCTTGGCGAACTCGTCAAACATCTTGTGCAGGCCGATGAAGTGCGAACCTTTTACGTTCCAATGAGCCTGCTTGGTCTGGCTAAGCAGATCGAACGTGCAAGCCAGATGTTCGTTCAACAGGCCGATCATCTGTTCGCGCTGCTCGGTGGGCATGTCAATGCTGGTCTTGAACAGCGCCTTGGCCGCTTTGCCGTTCATGGTTTTGGTCGTCATTGGATTTGCTCCTCCACGCATAGTGCATGCTTGTTGCTTTTTCGAGAGGCTAATTTCTTCCCAATACGGCCTCCATCGGCAACTTTCCAGCGTTACTGTCGGACAAACGACGACTCCGTTTTGTTCAGAAGATCCGACAACCGTTTCATTAAACCCAGCGTGCGCGGCGAAGGGTCATCTAATTGCGCCAACTCTGCCTGCGCCTCGGTCAGGCGTGTGCGCAACGCCTCCATGTTCGGCACAACTTTGGCCGCAGCGACGACCGGAGCCGGGCGCAGCAGCTCTTCAATCACGATCTGGACGACAGCGGCTGCGATGGGCGCGAGCACCAGACCCAGGATGCCAAACACATCCAACATCGCCAGCGCGATCACGACAGCCCACAGTGAGCCATAGCGACGGCGCTGGTAGAGCTTGCGCTCGACCACGAATTCGAGCAGCGCGAAGACGGCCAGCGTTAGGGCGACCGTTAGCGCAACGATCAGCGGACTGCTCAACAGCGCAATCAACGTCACGACCATGACCGCAAACACTGCGCCCACAATGGGGATCAGCCAGGCCAGCGCGGCCACGACAGCCATCACCAGCGCATACTTCGCGCCGATCAGCGAGAACAAGACATACAACAACACGCCGGCCAGCAGCGTCTGCGCCGCCTCGCTGCGCAAATATTCGCCAATGCTTGCGCCGATGGCGCGGGTAATATCTCGCGCGCGTGCGCGCCGGTCGGGCGGCAGCAGCGATAACCACAGCCGCTCCACGCTTACCCGGTCGGACATCCAATACACACTCAACACGATCACCAGCAGCGATTGCGCCACGACATCAAACAGGCTCATGGTCACTTCCACCGCTGCATCCACCGGCAATTCGGTCGCCGCCGGATTGGCCAGAATGCCGAGTGAGCTGGGCTTAGGCAACCATTGCCCCGCCAACTGTGCGGTGCGGCTGGGGCCATCAATCAAGCTCATGTAGAAGCGCGAGTAGGCATCACCCAATTCTTTCGTCAGCGCCGGCACTTGCTGGGCCAACTGCGGCGCAATTAGAAAGATGACGGCGGCTACCACGCCCACGCCGATCAGAAATACAAATGCGACGGCCAATCCGTGCGGCACACGCCGGCTGGTCAAAAACTCAATCGGCCAACGCACCATGGCGCTGACGGCCAGCGACACCACGAACAACAGCACGATGTTGCGCAGTTGCCACAGGGCCAGCACGGCAATGAGCGTGGCAAATACGACTGCCGCGAGCAACGCAATCTTCTTCATCGCGCCAACTCCGGTTGCGCCGTTTGCGCCGTCGTAGCGCAGTTGCCATTGTTGGCTTCGGCAGGTTGGTCGCGTTGGGCCAACAGCGCATCCAAGTCCAAAGCGACTGCCTCGATCAAGTCTTCTATGTGTTCGTCGCGCAGGTCCCTGGCCGATTCGGCATCGCGTAACTGTTTGCGCACATCCTCGGCCAATTCGCGCGCCTCCATACGCAGGACGCTGATCTTGTCGCGGCCAGCGGTCTGTTGCAGGTCTCCTGCCAGGTCGCTGGTAATGGCAACCGCCGCCTCGGCCGCAGCCGGAGGCGCTTGAAATAGCAGCCGGTTGATGATGATTTGAATGATGGCCGCCAGCGGAATGGCCAGCAACGCGCCGGCCAAACCAAATACTACGCTGAATGCGGCGATGGCGATGATGGACACGATCGGGTTGACGCCCACGGCTTTGTCCATCACCCGCGGCACCAGGATGTTGTTTTCAACCTGCTGGATGATGACCGTGGCGATGATGACCAGCACCGCCTTCTCGGGCGACACGGCCAACGCGATGACGATGGCCGGAATGGCGCCGAGCAGTGGGCCGATCATCGGCACGGCTTCAAATATCAACGCCAGCAAGCCAAGGATGAATGCATACGGCAGGCCAATCAGCAGGTAAGCAAGCGTGGATAGCGCGCCGACGAACAGACACAACACGATCTGCCCACGGTAGAACGCACCGACCTTCGCTTCCATCTCGGTGATCAACTCACGGATGCCTTCGCGCCGTTCCTCCGGCAAGCGCAACAACGCGCCAAAAATGATGCGCTCGCCATCCAGCGTCCAATAGAAGGCCATGAAAAAGATGGCGATGAAGATGACGATCCCGTTGATGACGGGGGTCAGCACATCCGGCGCCGGCGCTGCCGCGCCATCGCCATTGGCAGGCACCGGTGTGTTGAACAGGGGCAGCCGTGAGAAATCGGCTGGCAACGACATGGCGAGTGAACTCAGCGCGCCTGCCTCTGAATTGAGCATCGCCAGGCGAAAATCGTCGTAATACTCCGGCACGCGCGTAGCGATGGCGCCGAGTTGTTCTGCCAGGAATGGCAGGATCAGAGCCAGAAAGCCGCCGAGGATGGCGAAGACAAGGCCATACACCAACAACAGGCTGATATCGGTGCGCACGCCACGCTTACGCAGCCGCTCCACCACGGGTTTGACGGCGACGTGCAGCATGATCGCCACGATCAGCGTGAACACCACGCCCTGGAAGCGCCACAACAAGGCAAATGCAGCCGCCGTGACCATGATCGTCAGCGTCGCCAAGGCTGCTTGACGTGGCGTCACCCGGCTTATATCTATCGGGGCTGGTGGAATGCGTGCATCCATGTATTCATGCGTTTGCGCGACAAAACATTGCCCCGGGCACGCCGATGGTTCGCGTGTACGGGGCAATGTCATTGTAGAGACTGAACCAGCGCGTTATTTCAGAGTGAATCGTCTGTCTGTGTAGGTACATAGACAGAGACATGTAAGACAAAACCGACAGGGTTGATTAGGTGTTCCGACGATTCGCCATCGCCTGTGCTGATGGTTGTGATTACATCCAACGGCTAATCTTCCACTTGAAGCATCGGCTTCACGTTTTAGTCGAAGGAGCTTAGGAGGAACAGGACATGTTGATCAATCTCATTGTCTGGATCGTCGTGGGCGGCATTCTTGGCTGGATCGCCAGCCTGATCATGCGCACCGATGCGGAACAAGGCACGCTGTTGAACATCATCGTCGGCATCGTCGGCGCATTGCTGGCGGGCTGGGTCATCTCGCCGCTGTTGGGCGTGGGGACAATCAATGACGGCAATTTCAGTCTCGCGGCATTGGGCGTTTCGTTGCTGGGGGCGATTATTTTGCTCGGCATCGTGAACCTCTTTCGTCGCGGCGCGCTTCGGTAGCCCGGTTACCGAACGCTCCGATTTCTTCCCCCAATTCAGGACTTGAGTCAACGCTCAGGTCCTGAATTGTTTTCCTGATCATTTCCTTCTCAAGGGTTCACGTCGGGCATTGCCCGACATACCTTTCTCTCACCAGCCGATAGCCTTGAGCGAATCCACTGCCTATGGTGACGCGATACGTCAGAAGTTCAGAATTCAGGAGGTAAACGATATGTCACTCGACACCATGCACGAACTGTTCGTTCAACAGTTGAAAGACCTGTACAGCGCGGAGAGCCAGCTTGCAAAGGCGTTGCCCAAGATGGCCAAAGGCGCGGCCAATGAGGAATTACGCGCCGCCTTCGAGGGCCATCTTGAAGAGACGAAGATGCACGTCGCGCGCATCGAAGAAATCTTTGAAGCAGAGTCGCTCGGCGGCAGCCCGCGCGGCCACAAATGCAAGGGCATGGAGGGCCTGATCGAAGAAGGCAGCGAGATGCTGGCAGAGAAAGGCGACGACAGCGTGGTTGACGCCGGGTTGATCGGGGCGGCTCAGCGTGTGGAGCACTACGAGATCGCCGGCTATGGCACGGCGCGAGCGATGGCGCAACTGCTGGGCTTGTCGAAGGCGGCCAGCCTGCTTCAGCAGACGCTGGATGAGGAAGCTGCTGCCGATGAGAAACTCACGCACATCGCCGAGAGATATGTCCATGCTGCTGCGCCGCAGACAGCCGAGGCGGCAGGCATGCAGAAATAGCGGCGGTGGTAGAATCCCGCCCCGGCCAGACGGCCCATAAATTCAACATGCGCCTTGATGATCGCCGGCCTGTCTCGCAACAGCGGGATCCGGCGATCAGATGACGGGCGCAGAGGTTTAAAAAGGAGTCACAACAGAATATGCCAGTCGTCCCTATGAAGTCGCTGCTCGAGACGGGCGTGCACTTCGGCCACCGCACCAAGCGGTGGAACCCCAAGATGAAGCCGTATATCTTCACCGAGAGGAACGGCGTTCACATCATTGATCTGCAACAAACGATTGTCGCCATTGACAATGCCGCTGCGCTTATCCGCGACATTGTCGCCCGAGGCGGCACGGTGTTGTTTATCGGCACCAAGCGCCAGGCGCAGGAACCCATCGCCACGCAGGCCCAACGCGCTGGCCAGCCCTATATCACCGAGCGCTTCCTCGGCGGCACGCTGAGCAACTGGCGCACGATCAAGAACCGCCTCGACCGCATGGCCGAGCTGGAGGCGATGAAGGAGCGCGGCGAGTTAGAGCGCTTTACCAAGAAGGAAGCCCTGCTGCGCACGCGCGAGATTGACCGCTTGAACCGCCGCATGGGCGGCATCAAGAATATGCGCCGCTTGCCGGATGCGCTGTTCATCGTGGACGTCAGCCGCGAAGCCAACGCCATCAAGGAAGCCAACAAGCTGGATATCCCGGTGATCGCGATGGTGGATACCAACTGCGACCCCGACGGCGTGGACTACATCATCCCCTCGAACGACGACGCCATCCGTGCGATCAAGCTCATCGTCGAGGCGATGTCGAACGCGGCCCTGGAAGGGCTGGCGCTGCGCAAGGGCGCCGATGACCTGGTGGCGGTGACGGGCGCGGTGGAGAAACAGGCCGCCGGCGAAGAGGCCCTGGCTCAGATTCGCGCGGGCGAACTGGTGAAGGAAACCGAACCAGCCATGCCGCGCTCGTTTGATCCGGGCGCCGAGGATGAGGCGTAGGCCACAGCTTTCGGAATGAAGCCGCAGATTGCACTGATCGCACTGATTGGATACACATGTGCGTAATCGGTGCAATCTGTGGCTTAGGCTCAGTAGCAGCAGGAGCATAGTGCAATAAACACGGGGCGGGTCAAAGACCTGCCCCTGATAGTGAATAGCGAAAGGTCAGGAGTGTTGGAATGGCAATCACAGCAGACATGGTGAAACAACTGCGCGAGCAGACCGGCGCAGGCATGATGGATTGTAAGAAGGCGCTCGAACAATCGGGCGGCGATATGGAGAAGGCTGCGGCGTGGCTCCGGGAGAAGGGGCTGTCTGCGGCGGCCAAGAAGGCTGCGCGCGAGGCTAACGAGGGCATGGTCGAGGTCTACTCGCACATGGGCGGCCGCATGGCCGTGATGGTCGAGGTGAACTGCGAGACCGACTTTGTGGCGCGCATGCCGGAGTTTCGCGAACTGGCGCACGAACTGGCGCTACAGATCGCGTCCACAGCGCCGGAGTATGTGAAGAAGGAAGACGTGCCGGCCGACGTGCTGGACGCGCAGATCGCCAAGTTTAAGCAGGATGCGATTGCCGAGGGCAAGAAGCCTGAAATCGCCGAACGCATCGCCGCAGGCCGTCTGGATAAGTTTTATCAAGACAGCGTGTTGCTGGAGCAGGTCTTCGTCAGGGATGACAAGATGAAGATCAAAGACCTGATCACAGCCACAGTCGCCAAATGCGGCGAAAACATCCAGGTGCGGCGATTCGTCCGCTATCAATTAGGTGGCGAGTGATGTGAAAGGGCATGCAAATGCCCTTTTTATTTGTACCCCCAACCCCTAAAGGGGCGCTACTATCTCCCCTTTAGGGGTTGGGGGTGCGGGGTAACAAGGGAGATTCATGACGGTTCCAAAATACAAGCGCGTTCTATTGAAGATCGGGGGTGAGGCGTTTGCAGGGCCGGGCGGCATGGGCATCGTGCCGCAACTGGCCGAAGAAGTGGCGGCCAAGGTCAAGGCCGTCAAGGACATGGGTGTGCAGGTCGTGGTCGTGTTAGGCGCTGGCAACTTCTGGCGTGGCAAGGATGGCATCGCGCACGGCATGGATCGCACCACTGCCGATCACATTGGCATGCTGGCGACGGTGATGAACGCGCTGGCGCTGCGGGATGCATTTGAGCGATTGGGCATGGAAGCGCGCGTGCAAACCGCAATCGAGATTCGCTCGGTAGCCGAGCCGTATATCCGTCTGCGCGCCATCCGCCACCTGGAGAAGGGGCGTGTGGTCATTATGGGCGCTGGCACGGGCAACCCGTATTTCACCACCGACACCGCCGGCGCGCTCAGGGCAGCTGAGACGGGCTGCAATATTTTGATCAAGGCAACCAAGGTGGATGGCGTTTATGACGCCGACCCGCGCAAGGATGAGAAGGCGCAGCGTTATGAATCGCTCACCTATCTCGACGCGCTGAATCAGAAAGTGGGCGTGATGGACAGCACGGCCTTGACGCTGTGCATGGAGAACGATCTGCCGATTCTGGTGCTTGACCTATGGCAACCGAATAGTCTGGAGCGGGCTATTCGCGGCGAGAAGATCGGCACGATCATTTCTTCGGGCAAGTAAGTCATAAGAGGGCCAGACTTCATCAGGACGGCAGCACCTGCCGTCCTTTCTCTTTCATAATCACACTCTCAAAACCTGCAATCACTGCTCGTGATAGCATTTTGGAGCTTGCCTGCGTGTGTGTGCAGGACAACAAGACTAGAAAAGGCGAGGTTTGTTCACATGGCAGACGAAGTGAAAGGCGTCCTGAAGGACATCGAAAAGGAAATGGAGAAGTCTGTTGAGGCGATGGAAGCGGACTTCCAGACCATTCGCACTGGTCGAGCCTCTCCAGCGCTGGTAGAAAAACTGCCAGTCGAGTATTACGGATCGCACGTTCCTCTCCAGCAATTGGCCACGATCAACGTGCCCGAGCCGCAGGTCATTATGATCAAGCCGTTTGACCCGACGACGCTGAAGGTGATCGAAAAGGCCATCACCGTCTCGGACATCAAGCTCACCCCAAACAACGACGGCAAGGTCATTCGCCTGAACATCCCGCCCCTCACCCAGGAGCGCCGCAAGGAGATTGCCAAGCTCGTGCACAGGCGCATCGAAGAGGCCAAGGTGTCCATTCGGAATCACCGCCGGGACGGGATGGAGATGCTCAAGGACTACGAGGACGAGGACATCATCAACGAGGATGACCACAAGCGCGGCAAGCAGGAGATCGAGACCCTGACGCATCGCTTCACTGCCAAGGCAGACGAATTAGGCGTTCGCAAAGAGCGCGAAATCATGGAGATGTAGCGACACATGGCTCTTTCGGTAGCAACCCTCAAGCGTTCATTCAAGCCGCGCGATATGTTCGCGCCGGCCCCAGCGCAAACGCAGGCACCGGTGCAGACGGCGCCGGCCCACGGCATCCGCCACTTGGCCATCATCATGGATGGCAATGGGCGCTGGGCCAAGTCGCGCAATTTGCCGCGCCTGGCCGGTCACAAGGCGGGCACGGACAATCTGCACCGCATCTTGAGGGCATGCAAGAATCAGGGCATCAAAGTCGTGACGCTGTATGCGTTCTCCACCGAAAACTGGAACCGCCCGCACGAAGAGGTGAGCGGGCTGATGAAGATCCTCGAGAACTCGATCGAGCGCGAGCTGGCCGACCTGCACAAAGAGGGCGTGCAGATCAGGCACATCGGGCGCAGCGACCGCATCCCCCCCGCGCTGTATCGAAAGGTACAACGCGCCATCGAATACACCAGCAAGAACACGGCGTTGATCCTGAACGTGGCACTCAACTACGGCGGCCGGGCCGAGATCGTGGATGCGGTGAAGCAAATGCTGGCCGAAGGCGTGGACCCGAACTATGTGGACGAGGCCGCCATCGGGCGCTATCTCTACACCAGCGACCTGCCCGACCCCGACCTGATCATCCGCACCAGCGGCGAATATCGCGTCAGCAACTTCCTGATCTGGCAGGGCGCGTATTCCGAGTACTACATCACCGATGTATTCTGGCCCGACTTCGACGAGCGCGAGTTGCAAAAGGCGCTGGATCAGTTCGGCGGGCGCGAGCGCCGTTTTGGCGGACTCAAGGTCGCTTGATTCAGACGCGTCACTCCGCACACTCTCATCAGCCCCGCAAGCATTGCCGGGGCTGATTGCTTTTCCCACCGCTACAATCCCAGCTGTGTCACAGCCGCCACCGCAACAGGCCGCCGCGCCTGCCTCCGATCTGCCCACACGATTGATCGGAGGCGTCATCGTCATCGCCACCACGGTCATCTTTGGGTATCTGGGCGGCTGGTGGTTCACCGTGTTCGTGCTGGTTGTCATCGGCCTGGCCACATATGAGCTGTGGCGTCTGTTTCAAGCCGCGGGCTACAAGCCGTCGCTTGGCGTGGCGCTGTTGACGGCTGCCGCGGCCTTCATCGGCATCCGCTTTCCCAGCCTGTTCATCCTGGCACCGGCCATGTCGCTTGTGCTGCTGGCCTCGCTGGCCTGGCAACTACACCGCATGCAGGTGCGCAACTTTGGCGATTGGGCGGTCAGCTTTGCCGGCGGGTTTTATATGGGCTGGACGGGCGGCCACCTGGCCGATGTGCGTGAGCTGCCCAACGGCGTGTGGTGGCTGGCGCTGACGTTGATCGCCGTATGGCTGGCCGATAGCGGGGCCTACGTGTTTGGGCGGTTGTTTGGCCGGCACAAACTTGCCCCGGCCATCAGCCCCGGCAAGACTTGGGAAGGCTATCTCGGCGGCGCACTGGCCGGCGCGTTGGGAGGTGTGCTGGTCGGCGCGGCCTCGCCGATTGGCGCGCCCATCGGCGGCATCGCCGGGCTGTTGATTGGCGCGCTGAGCGTGTTCGGCGACTTGATCGAGTCCATGATCAAGCGCCAGGCCCACGCCAAGGATTCCGGCCACCTGATCCCCGGCCACGGTGGCGTGTTCGACCGTATTGACTCGCTGCTGTGGGCCAGCGTGATCGTGTTTTATGTGGCTGTGTTGGCGACCGGCCAACTGCCATGATGAAGCTGCATCGTGGGCGTCGCACGCCTTACAATGACCCGGCATGTGGACGCTCGTCGCGCTGTTGGGTGTGTATGCCGGCACGTCGGCACTCGGCGTCAGCATTCGCCTCGGCTGGGTCAACACGCGCGGCTGGCGCTGGGTTCATCACGGGCTGTTTGCCTTGATCTGGCTGGCGCTGGGCGGCGCGGCGGTGTGGGCGTTCGCTAACGATGCGTCGTGGCGCTGGGGGGTGCTGGCCGTCATCCCGTTTTTGGTGTTGCTGCCGCGCTTCAAGCCAGGCTCGTCGGCCCATTGCCTGACGGCGGCGGGCGGGTTGGCTGTGCTTATCGGCACTGTGGCGTGGGCGGCACTGATTTAGCACGTGACGCGATACGCGATACGCGATACGCAACGGACATGGACTTACTCGACGCCATCCGCAAACGCAAGACGACCAACACGCCCTTCCGGCCAGAGCGGGTGAGCGACGAGCACAAGCGCCTGTTGATCGAAACAGCCGCGCGCGCGCCGTCGCATTTCAACAGCCAGCCGTGGCGCTTTGTGATCGTGGAAGATAAGGCGCGCGTGCAACAGATCGCCGCGATCGCTGGCGACTCGATGAAGCACCTGATGGACGACGGCTCGTTTGTGGCGCGCTACCGGCGCTACTTTCGCTTCAATGAAAAAGAATCGGCGCAGACGGGCAGCGGCATCTACATTGACAATGTGCCGGCCGTGCTCAAACCGATGGTCAAGCTGGTGTTCTCGGAGCAAGTCGGATCGTTGCTTGGCAAGTTCGGCGCGTCCAACATCCTGGGCAGCGACCAGCGCAAGATCGTCGGCGGCGCGCCAATGCTGCTGGCCATCACGCTGGACAAGCAGGAATACAAGCCGGGCGAGTTGAGCGGGCTGTATGCATCCATCACCCTGGGCGCGGTGATCCAGACGCTGTGGCTGGTGACGACCTCGCTGGACATCGGCATGCAGTTCATCAGCACGCCGCTGGAGGTGCCGGAGAACCGCGCGCGCGTCGTGAGCCTGCTCAAGATACCGGCTGAGCAGGAACTGGTGGCCATCTTCCGCATGGGCTACAAAGATCAACAGGCGGCCCGCAACGTCATTGACTGGACGAGTAGCCAGCGTAAGCCGCTCGCCGAGCTGGTTCATTACAATGATTGGGAGAGCGCGCTGCCCGAGGCGTTTGCATCGGCGCGCAGCCTGCTGTGGGATGGTGGCGAGCCGCCGCCAAAGCCGTAGTGTGAGCGCGTGAGCGCCCAACCTCTCTAATTCAGCACTTATGCTCATCACGTAGATTCACACCCGTCATGGAACACATTCTCGTCATCGAAGACGACCCTGCCATCCGCGACCTGCTCCGGCGCGGGCTGACTTACGAGAACTACAAGGTCACCACGGCCAACGACGGCGCTGCTGGCCTGGCTGCAGCGCGCGACAACCCGCCCGACCTTGTGATCCTTGACTGGATGATGCCGGGCCTGGACGGCCTGGAGGTGTGCATGCGGTTGCGCGCGGCGAGCAATGTGCCCATCTTGATGTTGACGGCCAAAGACAGCGTGCCCGACCGTGTGCTCGGCCTGGAGAGCGGTGCCGATGACTACCTGGTCAAGCCATTTGCCTTCCCCGAACTGCTGGCGCGCATTCATGCGCTGTTGCGGCGCACCCAGCCCAGCACCAAGCCCGAAATCCTGAAGTATTCGGATTTGCAACTGGACACTGGCACACGCCTGGCCAAACGCGGCGAACGTCAGTTTGAACTGACGGCCAAAGAGTATGACCTGCTGGAATACCTGATGCGCAATCCGCGCCAGGTATTGACGCGCGAGCAAATCCTGGATCGGGTGTGGGGATATGACTTTGGCGGCGAAAGCAACGTGCTGGAGGTCTATATCCGCTATCTGCGCCAGAAGACCGAGGCCAACGCCGAGCAACGCCTGATCCACACCGTGCGCAGCGTGGGGTATGTGTTGCGGGAAGAGTGAAACGCCTGCCACATCTCGCCTTCGAGATACGGGTCCATGCCTGGGAAGGGCGACGGCATGGCGGGTTTGTAAATCGACCCGTTTATATCTTTCCCAGCCCGCGCACAATGGCTTTTTCGAGCGACATGGCCCGACCTTCGGCATATGTAGCGTCGAAGAACTCGTCACCGAGTGTCTTTTGGGTCACTTCAAGATAGCGGTCAAACTCTGCCTGCACGAGCGGGCGGATGCGTGCGCCCATCACCTCGAAATGCGCATACACAGCGCCAAGCAGGTGAGCTGTGCTTTTTACATCGCCTTGTGAGGATAGAAAACATGCGAAGTATCCCGTTGCATACGCGATTATGGTTTTATCTGGTTGGCCGACGAATTTAGGTAGACCCTCGCGGTAAATGACCTTTGCTTGCTCAACATCCCCATTGCGCCAAGCGATGCGGCCCAGATTGGAAAGGGCGTTGGCGATGCGTTGTTGACTACCCAATTCGCGAAATACTGTCAGGCTGTCCTCGTAATGCTTCGCCGCTAACTCGAAATTGCGTTCGAGTTCGGCTACGTCTCCAAGAAAGCTGAGCGTCTCGCCGATCATACGCCGGTTATTCATGTCCCGATGCATCTTCAAAGCAGGCTCAAGAAATTCAATTGCTCGCACCGTGTCGCCATGAATGGAGTGCCATTGGCCGAGAAACGCCTGGGGATTGGCCGACATCCATTCGTTGTCTATTTTGCGGAACGTCCCGAGGCTGCTTTCATATGCCTCGCGTGCGGCAGTGTAATCGCCCAGCTCGCGCTGGACGACGCCTGCAATCATGAGGGCAAGACCGAGTGCCACATCATCGTCAGCCTCACGACTGGCTTTGATGCCCTCACGCGCCGCATCGAAAGCCGCCGGTAAATCCTGCATCAAATTTGCCCAGCACCGTACAAATAGAGATAAACCTAAGAGTGACTTCCCCTCGTCACCCAATGCGTGAGCAATCGCGATGCTTTCCTCGGCTAATGGCAATGCTGTAATTGGATCGTCCTCATTTGTCGCTAACAGGGCTGCCATCTGTAAAGAACGTGCTCGTGTGGTTGAAGGTTGAGTCGCGGTGGCGTGGTCTAGAAACCTCTGCACAATGTGACGATCCCGTTCATCGGTCCAACGGCTAGTGCCATACCAGAACAGACCAAGCGCCGCGGTCAGCTTCAGCCCGCGCTCATCCGGATGCATCAATGCCCAATCGAGCGCCGCGCGGAAATTGTTCCCTTCGACTTCGAACCGCTCCCACCAGAATTGCTTACTCGAATCGGTCAATTCGTGCCACTGATATTCTGCAAACCGAGTGAAAAAGCTGATGTCAGGACACATTTAGGGAGCAGGTGCAGTCGGGGCGCGAGCGTCCAAAATCTGGTCTGTGAAAACAACAGATTCGACTGCACCAGTGGAAGAGTATATTCGCGAAGCGTTGCCGTGGGC
>Ga0224722_1000312_pt1 | contig 28852 bp, 26 predicted proteins | sample Balambano_FR1_Me_FD_161646 | JGI IMG/M metagenome (GOLD analysis project Ga0224722, IMG submission 161646) | Freshwater sediment microbial communities from Lake Towuti, South Sulawesi, Indonesia - Balambano_FR1_MetaG | ecosystem: Environmental > Aquatic > Freshwater > Lake > Sediment | place... | reverse complement strand
GCACTATCACTGACAGAATTACTCGACATATTCAAGGGAGGGGCTAGTTTCAGGGAACTTAAGGGGAAGAGGCGCAAGGGTTGTAGGTAAAGAATCCCGGTTGTCACTATTGTCATTGTCGGCTATGGGCAAAGGCAACGAGGAGAGAACTTGCCCATCTGGCACTGGAGGGAAAGCCGAAGCAGACTGCACAGGTTCTAGAGTAGGAGCGATCGCATCCCTAGCCGCGTCTTTAGCCGTAGAGAAGCTTGCGGTTACCCGCTCAAGCACTTGCCCCACAAACGTTTGCAGAAAACTAGCTTGCTGGTTTTGCTGAAATACGGATTCTAAGATTTGAGTCAGGCGATCGAGGCTTAAGGGTTTAGCTTCTTCCAAGCTGAGATTGGGGTCTTGGCTATCAAAATAAGCAATTAAGCTCAGTCCTGCCACGTGAGTCAGGTAGGCTGCACTAGCTGCTTGAATAGCACCGCCCGCTACGTAAGTAACGGCATTAGTTTTGAGCAACGTCGCGATCGCCCGCGTAGACAGCTCTACCAAACCCAACTTAAGCATCAGGCTACCTAGCGCCGTCACCGCTGCATGAGCCTGCTGGAGAGAGAACTTTTGTTGATAGAGCGCTCCCAAATCCAAAATCATTTGGGCATTGATAGCGGTTGTAGCCAACACATCTAGCGTTGGAATTGGGCTGGCAAAGGCTGTAGCGGCGGCAATCCACTGATACTTCTCAATCACAGGCAATGCACGAGTACGCCGCAGGCCATTCAACGCTCGGCGGGCTTCTGCCTTAAGGGCAACGGCATCGCTAAAGGAGCTAGCTAGAACCAGTTGGCGGCGCTGCTGCGTTAGAAAGTAGTTTAATCGGATGAGCAAAGACGATAGGTCTGGCGCTTGCTCTTCAAAGTGTTCGGCGATCGCACCGTCAGCTTGGTACTGCCGCACTTTCAATGGCTTGGGATTCGTAGCAATCACCACCACATCTTCTGCAGAAACAAGCCCCTGCACCTGATGTTGCAAGCGGTTTAGTAGTAGCTCCCGTTCACTGGGCAGAAATTGATCATGCTTGTTAAGCACTAGCATCGTGCGTCGCTGGTTGGCGGCTTGTTGCAAAATAGCAAACTCTGCGGCAGTAATGTCCCCCGTTACTAGAAACAAAATCAGATCAACTTGCTGCAAAAGCTGTAATGCAGTCACGTCAGCAACCCAACCCGTTTCAGTTTTAGCTAGCAAGCTAGGTGCTTCGGTTAAGCTAGCTGGGCAGCTAGTTGGCTCAATCCACTGAGTCTGCAATTCCTGAATCAGGCTTGTTTTTCCGGTACTCTTGGCACCAAAAACACCAATCCGAAGTTCTTCTCGATTAACTTCTTGAGAAATTTGGGCAATTTGCCGATGCAGTTGGCTTAGCGTTGGGGTCAAGTCTACGTTGCCAGAATCGGCTTCTGCTGCCTCGGTTTGCAATTGAGCTATCACCCGTTCCACCGTGTTTAGAGTAGTCTGCACTACGGTAGGGTCAACCATAACTGGGGAAAGGGAACCTTCAGTTTTTGGAGTTTTCTTCGGGTCAAACCACCACAAACCAGCAGCCAAGATCCCAGCGGCGATCGTCAACACACTCCAGTCAGTTAGCAAATGATTAGCTAAATCAAATGCTCCTAGGCTGGCTAGCACCGCCACACCACCCATTATCAAAGGACGCTGAAATTTCCCAGTCATAGACTCATGGTTGAAGAAGCTCCCTTATTTTAGCGAGGTGCAAGGACAGACACGACGACTCTCCAATGTGGAAAGCCCCACTAAAACAGAGAGTTTCAGTAGGGCTTTCAGCTAATCAATTTGGTGGCGGGGCATGGATTTGAACCATGGACCTTCGGGTTATGAGCCCGACGAGCTACCAGACTGCTCTACCCCGCGACGGCTCATACAGTATAGCGGCAAAATGCCAAATACGACAATTTTGTTTTTTTACCAAGCATCTCAATTTTGAGGAGAGCAAGTGCATACGTAGACAGTCACTTGAATTCATCATCTTTTTATTGTATATTACGCACATTATCTACGTGTTATTACCGAAGCTCAGATTGCGTCTACAGGCATATGTGGCTCTGTATGGGGTTCAGAGGAAGTTTTAGAGTCTTAGGCGATTCACACTCACAGGTAGGTTACTGTGTCAATTTCACCTAGCTACGCAGAGTTTCAGGCAAGACGATTCTTTCACTCTCTAGATGGATTACGTTGCATCAGTATCCTTGCAGTTATTTGGCATCACACTCAAGGAAGTTGGCCAGGGGTAACGTTCCTGAGTCGCGGTTTTCTGGGTGTCGATATGTTTTTTGTCCTGAGTGGCTTCTTGATTACGACGTTATTGCTGCGAGAGCGCGATCGCCACGGTGACATTTCTCTACGACAGTTCTACATGCGCCGAGTGCTTCGCATTTTTCCGCTCTACTATGGCATTTTGCTTGCTTTGACTCTTGGGCTAATTTTTGTGGCTCCCAATGGGGAAACGGCCAAAACCTTCTTCAAGGAGTTGCCGTTTTACTTGACGGGTACCTCTAACTGGATCCAGACCAGCACGTTGATGGCAGTTGCATGGTCGTTGGCAACAGAGCAGCAGTTCTACACGGTTTACCCACCAATAGAAAAGCGTGTAAAAGGATTGCTGCCTAAGCTTGCCATTATCTTTGGTGTGATTTTGGTCAATCAATTGATTAACTTTGGCTTGCTTGACCAGCAGTTAGCCAACTTGGGGCTCAATCGTCAGCATTTGGAGATCCTACAGGCAACTTTCACACCGATTTGTTTCGGGGTATTGCTAGCCCATGTTTTGTACCTTGAGAAGGGATTCCGTGCTGTTGCTCAGTGTCTCCATTTTACCTGGATGCCTATTGCTTTGGGACTGGCCATTATCCTGGTGTGCAGCGTTCCAGGAGATATCTCGGGGTGGCCACGGTTATCAGTTCAGGTGCTTATGACTCTGTTGCTGGCGAGTTGTGTAATTCGAGAGGATCACATACTGAGCGGTGTACTACGGTTCGCTCCTGTCAGGCGAATGGGGGTAATCAGCTACGGGATGTATCTGCTGCATCCGTTTATGCTGGCGATCGCAACGGTCGTTCTCAAGAAACTGGGAAGCAACTCATCCTTCGCACTCTTTTGGCTGTGTCTAACGCTAACTGTAATCGTAAGTGAGATTAGTTTCCGATTTTATGAGCAACCCTTTCTGAAACTGAAGCGGTGGTTTGAGCCCAAGTCCTTGAAGCCATCTACAGCCTCATCTGAACCATAACTGGTGATTAGTGGGTCGCAGAAATTAGGTTCACCAGGTCATACTTGGTTTAGCACTGGCCGTTTCCGCTAGAGTGAAGGCGGCGGGCACAGACGGTGTATGGAAGGGAGACGAATTGTCATTGGCATTGGTGGCGGAATTGCCGCATATAAAGTCTGCGAAGTAATTTCTACCTTGTCTAAGTCAGGGGCGCTGGTGCGATCGCTCCTGACGGAAGAAGCCGAGAAATTCATCACGCCTTTGACGATCGCCACCCTCAGTCGCCATCCTGCCTACACTGACCAGGATTTTTGGCAGCCGGTGCATGGCCGTCCATTGCATATTGAGTTGGGAGAGTGGGCAGATTTAATCGTGCTGGCTCCCTTAACTGCCAACACCCTAGCCAAGTTGGCTCACGGCATGGCCGACAACCTGTTAACAAATACTCTGTTGGCCTCCACCTGCCCAGTACTACTAGCGCCTGCTATGAATACCGACATGTGGGAACAGGTGGCGGTACAGCGCAACTGGCAACATTTACAGACCGATCGCCGCTATCACGGGGCTAACCCAGGTGAGGGACGGTTGGCGTGCGATCGTGTGGGGGCTGGCCGCATGGCTGAACCTGCTCAACTGCTTGCCCATATTGAATCCCTGCTGCTAACGTCTGGCCAACGAGATTTGCAAGGTAAGCGATTGCTGATTAGCACTGGCGGTACGCGAGAATATCTGGATCCTGTACGCTTTATTGGCAATCCCTCAACTGGCAAAATGGGCATTGCCCTGGCTCAAGCAGCAGTTCACCGGGGTGCCCAAGTCACGCTAGTGCAGGCAGAAACAAGCTCAGCCTTACTGGACACCTTACCGCGATCGGTACAGATCATTACCGCTAACACCGCTGAGGCTATGCAGTTAGCGTTGCTGGAATGCCTGCCAAACGCGGATTGGGTGATTATGGCGGCAGCCGTTGCCGATGTTAAACCGGCCACCTACAGTCCTGAAAAATTACCCAAAGCGGCTCTACCAAATCAATTACCTCTGGCACCTGTCCCCGATATCGCAGCTGAGCTAGGTCGTCTTAAACAGCCGCACCAGAAGCTGATTGGCTTTGCTGCCCAAACCGGAAATATCTTGCCCCCTGCCCGCGAGAAGCTGCAACGCAAGAAACTGGATGCGATCGTGGCTAACCCGATTGACCAGCCCCACAGCGGCTTTGGCAGTGACTCCAACCAGGCTATTTTTCTTACAGCCGAAGGACAGCAAATGACTGTGCCCTCCTGTAGCAAACTTGCTCTAGCTCATCAGTTGTATAACTTTCTGCAATGGCCAGACCGTTCTATCCCAAAACCTTGAACTTTTAGGTTAAAGCTGCCATAACTGCTACGGTGATTTGCTAACCTGAAGGGCACTATTGTTGGGATGAGTGGCGGAGAAAGACAGTTATGGAATTGGGCCCTGGCATCGTGCCAACCTTCCTTTATTACTTTGTGGGAGGCACGCTAATTGCAGCACTAGTTGCCTCTCAGGGCATTGTAGAAGTTAGCAATCCAGTACAGATTGGGTTGCCCTTTGGCTTGTTTGCGGGACTGGTGGGAACCTATTTCAACCGGAGCGAACTGTGGACAGTTCCCTACACCAACAAAAAAGCTTTCACAGAAAAGTTAGCCACAGTACTGACTGACTTGGGCTACCAAGAAACCTCCACCGTAGAGGGATACACGGTTTATGCCCGATCGCAGCTAAACCAAATCACCACTGGCAAAGTCTTGGTGCAGCTAGAAGAATGCTCCGCTGCAATCATCGCCCGTGCCAGCACAATTCGCACCCTCAAGCAGCAACTGGAGTAGCCTAGAGGCAAACTCAGGAAGATGGCATGCTGTAGCCGAACAAATTAGGGTCTACACTGCCCAAGTTCAGGTCAGCAAGACCATACTCTGCCCAGCGCCGATCGACCATGGCTGCGGTATCCGGGTCGGATTTGAGCGTTTCGCTCCAAGGTCGATCGCTTTCGGGATAAATCTTCGTCGTAGCATCAATACCCATTCGACTGCCCAACCCTGGCTTTTCTGTGGCAAAGTCGAGGCGATCGAACGGATTATCCGGCAGGATAAACACATCCCTTGCTGGGTCTACTTTGGAGGTAATTGCCCAGACTACCTGCCGTGGATCTCGAATATTGATATCGCGATCGACCACAATCACAAACTTGGTATAGCTGAACTGGGGTAATGCACTCCAAAAAGCAAAGGCTGCTCGCCGTGCCTGCCCTGGATAGGCCTTGTCAATCGAAATCACTGCAGCCTTGTAGCTCAGAGCCTCCATTGGCAAAAAGAAATCAATAATCTCCGGAACTTGTTGGCGCAAAATCGGCGTGTAGATGCGATTCAGGGCGATCGCCATCATCGCGTCTTCTTTGGGCGGGCGACCGCTAAACGTGGTCAGGTAAATCGGGTCTTTGCGATGGGTCATGCAGTGGAAGCGAACTAGCGGAGCCTGCTCATTTACACCACCGTAGTAGCCCATGTGGTCGCCTGCGGGGCCATCGATCGCCGTTTCACCCGGGGTAATCGTTCCTTCTAGAACAAATTCAGCCTCAGCAGGCACTTCCAGATCAACCGTTTTGCACTTGGCCAAATGCACTCCAGAGCCCCCATAAATGCCCGCAAACAGCCACTCTGACAAGTCGATCGGCAAGGGAGTTGCTGCTGCCAAGATGATTAACGGATCAACCCCGATCGCCACCGCCACATCCAACTTTTGGCCTCGTTCAGCCGCTTTACGCAGATGCCGCGTCGCGCCCCGCACCGACAGCCATTGCACCGTCATTGTGGTTTTGGACTGCAACTGCAACCGATAAACACCCACGTTAACGACCTTATTCTCTGGGTCTTTGGTAATCATCAGCCCCAGGGTCAGCACCTTAGCCGCATCGCCGGGATACACCCGCAGCAACGGCAACTGGGTCAAATCCACCTGATCATCTCTAAGCACCACTTGCTGACAAACTGGAAATAGGTCGCGATCGGGCTTAGCCTTAACAACATCAAACAGCGCTTTACCCAGGTCGATCGCCTGAGACAGTCGCTTGGGTGGGCGGGGTTGGTACAGCAGCGCCAGTTTGTTGCCCAGTGCCTCCAACTCATCAGGTTGCTCCATCCGCATTGCCCAGCAGACTCGCTGCACTGTCCCCATCAGATTAATCGCAACTGGATAGGGTGAGCCTTTCACTTGCTCAAACAGCAAGCCTGGCCCACCAGATTGCAACAGTCGATCGGCAATTTCAGCAATTTCCAGATTCGGATCAACTAACGTCTTGATCCGGCGCAGTTGCCCCCGCTGTTCCAAAAGGGTGATGAAGTCTCGCAAGTCCCGTGCCATGTTAAAGGAATGTAACGTCCACTCTCATTATGAAGTGCAACGGCAATCAACTCGCAACGGGTAGGGTAAACCAGAACAGCGTACCCTCACCAGGTTTGCTGTCTACGCCAATGTCTCCCCCATGAGCCAGCACAATTTGCCGACACAGATACAGACCTAATCCCAACCCAACGCTGCGACGAGCCAGAGTGCCTTGCTGGTAGCGATCGAACAGGGTAGCTTGCTGCTCAGGGACTATGCCAACGCCATCATCATGAATAGTGCAACGAATCTTAGGAGGTTGCTCTGTTGTCAAGACTTCTGCCATCAGCGTTAGGGTTAACCCAGGTGGGTTGTGCCTGAGGGCGTTGGCAAATAAGTTCTCAAACACACGCCAAATCTGATGAGCATCACCCTGGATAGGGGGTAAGTCTGTAGGAATCTGATTGTGAACATGGGCGTCATCGCGATGCAGGCGCAGTTCCCATTCAGCTAACAGTTGGTCAACGAGAGATGGCACCTGAACGGGTTGCAAAGCCAGAGAAACACCATAAATCTCGTTTTGATGGGTTTCTAGTAGCGAGTTAATGAGGCTTAGCTGCCGCTCCCAGCTTTGGATCATCCGTTGCAACGTTGCCTGAGAAAGCTGCGCATGGCCACCTGCGGTCTTGGCTTCTTCTAGCAAGCTTTGCAGCACCATCAGCCCACCTACAACGGGATTACGCAAATCGTGGGAAACAGCATGAAGGAACACCCGTAGAGCTTCTTCAGTTTTGATGCGATCGCAAATTTCAGCTTGGAGTTTTTCATTTTGTTGGTGCAATTGTTGTTGCAGCATTTGAACGGTTAGGTGAGTGCGGACACGTACCAGCACTTCTTCTAGTTCAAAGGGTTTGGTGATGTAATCTACACCGCCAACTTGGAACCCCTGCACCTTGTCTACCACATCAGATAGCGCCGTCATGAAAATAATTGGAATGGCTTGAGTGTCAGGATTGGCCTTGAGATACTGACAGGTTTCAAAGCCACTCCACCCTGGCATCATCACATCTAATAAGATCAAGTTAGGTGGGGCATAAAGCGTTTGGGCGATCGCGCTTTCACCATCTTGCGCCACTCGCACTTGAAATCCCGCCTTGCTAAAGGCTTCTACCAAAATGCCTAAGTTAGCAGGATTATCATCCACGATTAGGATGCTACTGCTGGCAGGCTGTAACACTGTATGCTCCAAAAATGCCGTCATGGGTTATGCATTTCATTTTCTGTCAGCTTAGATCAGCCCAATCCAGGTTGGATATACAGCCGTAATCTATACAGTTGTACATAAACAAGCCTGAACTCAGCGATCGGGTAGGGTAGCAGCGATCCGAATCGCATAAGGTAATAGGGTCAAAAACCAGGAGAAAACCCATGAAACTTAACCCATGGATTGCTATTAGTTTGATTGCTCTGGGATTAGGGAGTTGTACTGGAGGATCAGGTAGTAACCAAACTGGCCAATCGCCTATAGCGACCTCACCTACCCCAGCGGTTTCAGCCTCCCCCAATCCGCAAACTGCGGCTCCTTCCCCAGCAGCAAGTGCTCAGGCTAAACCACCCGCTAGCCCTACTACTCCAACTGCTAGCCAATCCAAGGTAAAAGCTGGTCAGTTTGTTTCTGCAGAGCACCCCACGTCAGGTTCAGTTCGGTTGGTAACTAAAAATGGCCAATCCACTTTGGAATTTGACAATGCCTTTCGCACCTCGGAATCTGGGCCTGATTTGGTAGTGATTTTGCATCGATCGAACGATGTAGTTGGCTCAACAGTACCGCCTGCCTATCCAATTAAAGAGGGGGACTATGTACTGATAGCACCCCTAAAACAATATAGCGGTGCGCAGCAGTATACAATTCCAGCCAATATTGATCTGTCTGCATACCAGTCGGCTGCCGTATGGTGCCGCCAGTTCAATGCCACCTTTGGCGCAGCATACTTGGTTACCCAATAGTATAAAAGTACCCACCCGGTGTAGACCCAGCGCCTAGAATCGTCTATGCTCCTCGTAGGTTTCTAGTTGTGACTGAAGGAGGCATTTGTGGTTCCTATTGGAGATGAAAACCCGACTCGGACAACGCCTTACGTTACCTATGCGCTGATTCTGGCGAATGTTTTGGTGTTTATTTACGAACTTAGTTTATCTCCTGCACAGCTAGAAGCTCTATTTCAGCAATGGGCTGTGGTGCCTGCCCAGCTTACGACTGGCAACTCAGGAGCGATCGCCACTCCTGTACCTGAATGGGTTACTCTATTTTCCTCTCAATTCCTGCATGGAGGCTTCCTCCACATTGCAGGCAATATGTTGTTCCTGTGGATTTTTGGCAATAATGTGGAAGATTGCTTGGGTCATGTGAAATACCTGATTTTCTACCTGACTTGTGGCGCGCTAGCTGCTTTGTCTCAGTGGTTTTTTTCAGCCTATTCTGATGTGCCTTCGTTAGGAGCTAGCGGGGCGATCGCAGGAGTTATGGGTGCATACATCCTACGCTTTCCCTACGCAAAGGTTGTGACGCTGGTTCCTTTGGGAATTGTGCTGATTCCATTCAAAATTCCAGCGGTGTTTTTTCTGGGATTCTGGTTTCTACAGCAGGCTGCCAGCGGCTTGCTTAGCCTTAACGCTCCAGCCAACATTGGGATGAGTAGTGGCGGTATTGCCTACTGGGCACACGCAGGTGGGTTCATTTTTGGAGCTATTTTGGGACCATTGTTAGGACTATTCAGTTCGCGATCGGATTCTGGCGCCTAGAAAACTTTGCCTAAATTTGTTGAGCGATCGCGTCGTTTTTGGCAGTCTGAACTAGACTCTTAGGGAAAAATTCTGTGGAGTACAGTTTGCTGTGGACTACCCAACTGCCCGAAATCTGATCCTGAATCAAGGACTTGTTTCGCGCCAACATCCTGATATGCTGCTGGCTCGGTTGCAGCAAAGCCAGCCCCCAATTCCAGGGCAAGTCACTTCTATTTTATTAGCCCTGAAGGTGCTGTTTGATTCTTTGCAAGATGCCTCAGAACTCGATCGAGAACTTGCTGCTGCACTCCACATCTTGGCTTCCGAGAGTCGCCAACACTTTGAGCGGGGTAGAAAAATGAGTGTGGTTTGGCCGCCGCTGCTAGATGAGGATCTGACCCGCATTACTCTGGCAGTCAAAAGTATTTTCCTGGGCAGTTGGCAAAGTTGAGGTGTCAATGCCAATTCAATAAGAATTTAGGCTAACGAAACGGCGGAGGTGTGTTAAGTAATGCCCAGCACAGGTTTACCTGAGATTTTTTGTAGCGTTTCGATGAGTTTGTGGCATCGTTAATCAGCTAATCATTTCAGCCTTGATCGTGCCGACTTGTCTGGTCGTGCCCTTACTCAGAAATGATTAGTAAGTAACTGTCACAGAGGTTTTTCATGACTTTGTGGGTTAGGCAGCGAGTCTCCCACCCAGTTTCATCGAGTGCATTAGCAACCTTGATAATGCTAACGGTCTGGGGTGGTTTGGTCGAGCGGGCGATCGCGCAGGCATCGTCAGCTGCGGCTTCCAGCCCTGCCGTAACTGAACCTTTAACCAAGCAACCCCAGTTCTATCAGGATTATCAATCAATGCCGGCGGTGGCAGAGCCTCCTGTACCACCAACGACTCCAGTTCGTCGGACGGTCTCTACGGTGCAACCGACTAGCTTTACTGAGCCTGTATGGGTGATGCCGGGCCAGCCTAGTGCTCCACCCCCTGCAAAGACCGATCGTCCTAACCAGGCGGGCGGCTTCCCAGGCACAGGTTCCACGGATGAGCTGCCACCACCATCGCGTACTCCCACGGCTCCCCCACTTAGTGTACCCCGCCCAGCCGCTGCCCCAGTTCAAGCCGAACCACCGCCACCACCGCGATCGCCCAGTCGTTCTGGTGAAGCAGCCGTCGTTGTACTGGGAGTAAACGTTGTTGGCGTAGCGCCAGATTTGCAAGATGTGGTGCGGCGCAGCATTAAAACGCAGCCCGGTGGCAGTACCGATCGCATTCAACTTGATCAAGACATTGCCGAAATTTTTGCGACCGGGCTGTTTGCCGATGCTTCCTACAGCTTACAAACCCTACCTCAAGGAGTGAACGTGACCTTTCAGGTTGCCCCTATGGTAGTGCGCTCAGTTCGTCTCATGGGGGCGCGTGCCCTTACCCCAGAGGTTGCCAACGACTTTTTCAAAAGCCAGATTGGGCAGCCTGTTAGCCCCACAGCCCTGACCCAAACCGTACAACAGATTAATCAGTGGTACACCCAGAATGGCTATACCCTAGCGCGGGTCTTGACCCTACAGCCTACGCGTGACGGCATTATTACAGTCGAAGTAGCAGAGGGCACGATTGGCGAACTCAAACTGCGCTTTTTCAATCGAGAAGGAAAACCAGTGGACGACCAAGGTCGCCCAATTCGTCCCCGCACGCAAGAAAGCCTGATTCGAGACCAAATTCAGCTACGACCGGGGCAAGTCTTTCGTGAAGATGTAGCTCGGCAAGACTTGAATCGCATTAGTCGTTTAGGGTTGTTTGAGCAGGCCACTATCACCTTTGAAGGAGATGCTCGCCGTACAGATGTCGTCTACAACTTGGTGGAACGACCACCACGGGCGATTAACTTTGGCGGGGGCTTCAATGATGACTTAGGGCTATTTGCCACTGTCAATTTTCAAGATTCTAACGTGGCGGGTCTGGGGCAAGTCTTGGGAGGCAATCTACAAATAGGTACTCGTGATATTCAGTTTGATGGGCGATTTCGTAGTCCCTATCGAGAGAGCCAGCCTAATATTCCTGGCTACGGAGCTGATGTATTTCGCCGCCAAGTTTTGTCGCGGATCTTTGATGAGGATATTCGGTTGCCCAATGGTAGCCAAGTGCGAGAGCGTCGCGTTGGTGGCGGGCTGTCCCTTGAGCAGCCGATCGCCCCAGAATGGCGTGGCTCTCTATCGCTTAACTACACTAACATCAGCCTTCGCGATCGAGATGGCAACATCTTTGCTACAGACATTGCAGGTAATCCTCTTTCCCTCAGCGGTACTGGCATTGATGACCTGACAACACTGGCATTTACTGCTACTCGCGAGCGCCGCGACAACCCAATTAATCCTGCTAAAGGGGATTTTCTTTCCGTCACAGCAGAACAGTCTATTCCCGTTGGACGCGGTTCCGTGCTAGGCACCAAAGTTCAAGCTAACTATGCTTACTATATTCCTGTAGACTGGCTGAGTCCCGCACCAGATCCCACTAAGCCGCCTCCGAGCGATCGCCAACCAGAAGTCCTAGCGCTCAATGTTCAAGGTGGAACTAACTTTGGCGATTTGCCCCCCTACAATGCTTACAGCTTGGGTGGGCCTACCTCTGTGCGCGGCTATGACATCGGTGATGTGGCCAGCAGTCGCAGCTACGTACTGTTATCGGCAGAGTATCGCTTTCCGGTCTATAGGTTTATTGGCGGTGTGGCTTTCCTGGACTACGCTACTGACTTAAGCTCTAGCGATAATGTACTGGGACAGCCGGGGATTCAGCGTGGTAAACCAGGAAATGGCCTGGGGTTTGGCGTAGGGCTGCGGGTAAATTCGCCGATCGGCATTATTCGTGCTGACTTCGGCATCAATGACCAAGGTGATAGCCGCATCCAATTTGGTTTTGGCCAGCGGTTCTAAAACAAAACCAGAAGCCAGGTAAAATGCCTGACTTCTGGTCAGCTAAAGCCTAGCTAAGCTGAGATAACTAAACTGCCGCTAGGGCTGGCTGGGGCCATCGTCCCATAGCCTTGCCTACAACACTTAGTTCGCTCATCAAGCTGTCAAATCGCTCTGGCGTCAGGGATTGCGGGCCATCTGACAATGCTTTGGCCGGGTTAGGGTGAACTTCAATCATCAATGAGTCAGTTCCTGCCGCGATCGCCGCCATTGCCATCGAAGGTACATACTCAACCTTACCTGTGCCATGGCTGGGGTCAATCATGATTGGCAAATGAGTCAAAGCGCGCAGCACAGGAATTGCTGACAGATCCAGTGTATTACGGGTGTACTTACCATCAAAGGTACGAATGCCACGCTCGCACAAAATTACGTTGGGGTTACCCGCTGCCAAAATATATTCAGCCGCCATCAACCACTCTTCAATCGTTGCAGACATACCCCGTTTCAGCAAAATGGGCTTAGACTGAGCACCTACTTTCTTTAACAGCGAGAAGTTCTGCATATTGCGAGCACCAATCTGAATCACATCGGCAACTTCTGCCAACGGTTCTAAATCAGCCGCATCCATCAGTTCAGTAATTATGCCCAAGCCACTCTCTTCCCGTGCTTGAGCCAGCAGCCCTAATGCACTCTCTCCATGCCCTTGAAATGCATAAGGAGAGGTACGAGGTTTGAAAGCACCGCCACGCAAGAAACTAGCACCAGCCGCTTTCACCCGTCGAGCGGTTTCCACAATCATGGCTTCATTTTCAACCGAGCAGGGACCAGCTACTACCACGATCGGGTGATGCTCACTAAATGTGACAAAGCCATTCGGGGTAGGTACCACTACCTCGCTAGCCTCTCCGTGGCGATACTCCCGGCTAGCGCGCTTGTAGGGCTTCTCAACCCTTAGCACTTCTTCAATCCACGGGCTTACCTCTTGGATTTGCAGAGGATCTAGGTCAACCGTGTCACCCACTAAACCAATAACAACCTTGTGCTTACCAACAATTTTTTCTGGGGCTAGCCCCCAGCTTGTAAATTCCTGCGTAATGCGGGTGACTTCATCTTCTGGAGAGCCAACCTTCATAACCACAATCATGGTGTTTTTTCCTAACGTGATAGATAATATGTCGACCTTATCGCATCCAGAGTCTATCTCGATTGTCGGCAAGGAGCGACGTTTCTTTAGCTTATTATCCCAATATCGTAGGATCTTGTAAGCAATAGTTGTCTAGGTACAGTTTGGAGAAAGTAGAAAGGCTGTATGTGTGATTCTTCTCCAGCCTTAACTCTATGCTAGCCTTGATTCTACGCTAGGAGGACTTTTGGCGGGCTTGTTGCCAAGAAGCGATCGTCCGCTTCACATTAATACCAAACTCATAAATCCCCAGCAAACTACCTGGTTCAGCTTCATCCCAAGAAGCAGAAAAAACACCATAGCTTAATCCCAACACTCCCAAACCAAAGAAGCCCATACTAACCAAAACCACCACAACATTGGGAAGCTCAAACAGATGCTTCACCACAATGACGTAGCTCACCACAAACGTCAGCATTCCTAGCGCTGTAGGCACACCACAGAAAAATGCCATCCGTTGTGCCATCCGTCGGCTTACCACCTCTGGCATCGAAGCAAACAGACCTTTGGACGTCTGACTAGACTTTGGTTCTACCTGACTTGCTGGCGTTTTCGCCACAGGCAATGGTAGTTTAAGCGGCTTCTTGCGATTCTGACTAGGTTCAAAGGGGAGACGATCGTCCCCAATAGGAGCCTTTTTGTCACTTGGCTGATTGCCTTTTTTCGATTTGGAGGCCATGGCTCTACCTTTGCTAGCCGCGAATACCAAGCTTGGAAATTAGGGCACGATAGCGGTCTTGATCGTTCTTCTGGATGTAGCTCAATAGTCGCTTGCGAACACCAATCATTTTCAGCAAGCCTTGCCGAGAAGCATGGTCTTTCTTATTGCTACGAAGATGATCACTGAGGCGACTGATCCGCTCAGTCAACATAGCGACTTGGACATCGGCAGAACCTGTGTCGGTTTCGTGAATTTGATATTCAGAAATGATTTCCTGCTTGCGCTGCTGCAACAAAGACATGGTAGTTGATGGAGAAATAACAATAATGCAGTCTCTAATATTACCATACTTGCCTAGAAGATGCTTCTGTCTGATAAGATGAACAGCAATTTTCATTTTGGAACACATGTACTAAAATAAGAGCGATAAGGGCTTTCAGGTGGCTTTTGCCTTAATTGTTCAGCGGCAGAATTACGGGTTTCAGATGGTATGACTGTCCCCAACAGAGCGTTTTCGTGAGAATCATTCTCATGCTGAGAATTGTTGCTGTGAACCTTTTCTAGCTGCCAAATTTCTTACCAGCGTGCTACCCTAGTAAAGCTGTTAAATTCACACATTCAGGATTTCGGGTGTTTACAATGCTGAGACCTTTCAGCTTTCTGTAGACCCCCTGGATGGAGGATAAACCCGAAAGGAGAAAATCTATGCCAGTGGTTTCGTTGGCTCAATTGCTTGAGTCAGGCGTTCACTTTGGGCACCAGACTCGACGCTGGAATCCCAAAATGAGCCAGTACATTTACACTGCCCGTAACGGTGTTCATATCATTGACTTAGTGCAAACCGCTAAGCTAATGGATGAAGCTTACGAGTATGTGCGCACTGCTTCCGAGCAAGGCAAGAAATTTCTATTCATTGGCACCAAACGTCAAGCAGCTGGGATTGTGGCTCAAGAAGCCAATCGCTGCGGTGCCAACTATGTCAATCAGCGGTGGCTGGGTGGCATGCTCACCAACTGGGCCACTATCAAAACCCGTGCCGATCGCCTTAAAGATTTGGAGCGCCGCGAAGCTACTGGCGCACTCGATTTGTTGCCCAAAAAAGAAGCTTCTATGCTGCGGCGAGAAATGGAGAAGCTGCAAAAGTACCTAGGTGGCATCAAAACTATGCGTAAGGTACCCGACATTGTCCTTATTGTTGATCAGCGTCGTGAGTACAACGCGGTGCAAGAGTGCGTCAAACTAAAAATCCCGATCGTCTCTCTGCTAGATACCAACTGCGACCCCGATGTCGTAGATGTGCCAATTCCGGCAAACGATGATGCCATCCGGTCGATTAAGCTTATATTGGGCAGGTTAGCTGACGCGATTTATGAAGGTCGCCATGGGCAACTCGATGCCGAAGATGATTACGAAGATTACGAGGGCGCTGAAGAAGAACTGGAGTATGACGACAGCGACTTCCCGTCCGAGGATGAAGAGGAATCAGACGAATAACTAGGAAGCCTAGTGGTCAGTTGCACTGTGGTAGGTTTATGCATGGACAACTGGCCACTGAGTGGTAAAAACGGGCAACTATTCACTAGGGATGAAGGCAATGGCAGAAATCTCCGCAAAGACAGTAAAAGACCTGCGTGATCAAACCGGCGCAGGCATGATGGATTGTAAGAAAGCCCTACAAGAAACGAATGGCGATCTAGAAAAAGCCAAAGAGTGGTTGCGTCAAAAGGGCATCGCTTCTGCCGAAAAGAAAGTAGGCAAGCTAGCAGCCGAAGGACTTGTTGGCAGCTATATCCACATCGGTGGTCGCATCGGTGTACTGGTTGAAGTTAACTGCCAAACTGACTTTGTGGCACGCAATGAAGACTTTAAGGCGCTGGTGCAAACGATCGCCATGCAAATTGCCGCTTATCCCAACGTTGAGTACGTCAAGATTGATGAAATTCCAGCAGAAGTTGCCAATCGCGAAAAATCGATCGAAATGGGGCGAGATGACTTGGCTGGCAAACCTGACAACATCAAAGAAAAGATTGTACAAGGCCGGATCGACAAGCGCCTAAAGGAAATGTGCCTGCTAGACCAACCCTACATGCGTGACCCTGGCATCACAGTAGAAGAATACGTCAAACAGCACATTGCCAAACTGGGTGAAAACATTCAAGTGCGCCGGTTTGTCCGGTTCGTACTGGGCGAAGGCATCGAGAAGGCAGAATCTGATTTTGCGGCAGAGGTCGCTGCTCAAATGGGCACAGCCACTGCCCCCGAGGCTCCTGCACCTGAAGCTGCCACCCCTGAAGCTGCCACCCCTGAACCTGCCGCCCCTGAACCTACTGCACCTGAAGCTGCCACCCATGAACCTGCCGCACCTCCTGCCAGCAAGTCAGATGAAAAAGCTGACAAAAAAGGTAAGAAGAAAAAATAGCGATACTGTTGGGCTAGGTTCAAGTAAAAAATGCGCTCCTATTCAGATTCAGACTTAGCTTATCCTCAAGCTCAAGTCAAATTTGGGCAAACCGTCTTAGAAGGCAGTCCAATGGGCTGCCTTTGCACGTTGAATATAGCTTTCCCAATTCACGGTAGATTAAAAAACTGTAGGTCTTGCCTTTGCTGGCAAGCTCACCCTGGTGAAATCTAGGTGATTATTGGTCAGAGAGGGTTCATGATTACGTTATTGGCAGTATTAGTGGCGATCGCGCTTTTGGTCTGGGGTTTCTATCGTGCAAGACCCTTTGGCAAGCTAGGCGTGTTGGCATGGCTACAGTCTGTCATGCTAACCGTGCCTTGGCTGATCTTTTTTACTCTCTTTGCAGCGGGGATTTACCTCAACCTGGTTAGTCTGCTGTTTTTATTTGTGACGGCGGCTGGGCTTTACATTTACTTTGGCAACCAACTACGCACGCTAGCCAAAGACCCTGCCTACGCTCGTCCGCCCAAGCCAATTGCCAACCCAGAATCGGGTGAAATCCCTGCTGGCAAGACCTCTTCACCGTCGGATGCACAGCCCGTAGCAGAGGTAACAGAGCCGGAGACAATACCCATCCCAACTGAAGATTTGAAGGCGATTCAAGGGATTTTTGGCATTGACACCTTTTTTGCAACGGAAACGATTCCTTACCAGGAAGGGGCTATTTTCCGAGGAAATTTGCGGGGAGATGCGGCGGTTGTGCACCAACGTCTGACAGAGTCTTTACAAGAGCGATTGGACAATAAGTACCGCCTGTACTTGGTAGAAAATCAGGACGGCAAGCCAGTGGTGATTGTATTACCTAGTAGCCGTGACCCGCAGCCAATGACCGTGGCGCAAAAGGTCTTTGCTGGGGTGTTGTTACTAGCAACGATCGCGGCCTGCCAGGAAAGTGCTGGGTTGATGCTAGGGTTTGATTGGCTTAGTACCCCCAATCGGATTGTCGAAACCTGGCCGATCGCCGTTGGTTTGCTCAGCATACTGGCAGTACATGAACTGGGACACTGGTTCATGGCTAATCGCTACCAGGTACGACTCGGCTGGCCGTTTTTTATTCCTACCCTGCAAATTGGCTCCTTTGGGGCATTAACGCGATTTGAATCAATTTTGCCCAACCGGAATGTGCTGTTTGATATTGCCTTTGCAGGCCCCGCAGCAGGTGGGGCACTTTCTCTCGTGATGCTGGTGGTGGGGCTGCTGTTGTCCCACCAGGGTAGTTTGTTCTCAATTCCATCGGAGTTTTTTCAAGGATCGATTTTGGTTGGGGCGCTGACTCGCGTTGTATTGCGTGAATCCTTGCAGGAGCCGATCGTAGACGTACATCCCCTCGTGGTGTTGGGGTGGTTGGGGTTGGTGATTACGGCGTTGAATGTTTTGCCAGCAGGCCAGTTGGATGGTGGTCGGATTGTACAGGCTATATACGGACGTAAGGTGGCTGGACGAACGACGATCGCGACTCTTATTCTTTTGGGTTTAGCTGCTTTTGTAAATCCACTAGCCCTCTACTGGGCAGTAGTTGTGTTTGTACTTCAGCGCGATTTGGAGCGCCCTTGCTTGAATGAGTTAACAGAACCCGACGACATTCGTGCGGCATTAGGATTGCTAATTTTGTTTTTGATGGTGATGACGCTAGTGCCGCTTTCTCCAGCGGTGGCTGGTCGTTTTGGCATTGGCACCTGAAACTAATCGATCGTGGCTAGCGTCTGGTTTGGATGGGATGGAAGTTGTGCAATCGGCCTTGTTAGAGTTAACCTCAGTTCACAGGTGAGGAACACTACAAACGTAGGGTTTTCACTTTCCGAAATCGTCACTGTCGTGGATACAGCTATGCAACCTTCTCCATCAGCCCCTTTGTCTGTTGATGACCCCGTTGCGAACGCGGCTCAACCAGTTGCGCACTCATCCGAACCATACGGTATTGATCCCCCCCTTTCAAAAGAACGGGGCGAATTGCTGAGTTGGCTCCACAATTTACAGCGGCACAGCCAATTTTTGCTAGCCGTGATTGAACCGATGTCTTTAACTGTGCGCTTTGCCAATGATTATTTCTGGCAACTTTTTGGGTTGGAGATACCGCGGTCAGCTGCCCATGACACTAATACGGGCAATTTGGAGGGTGTGCTGGGGCGTTTGCTGACCGAGACCGATCGCCTTGCGGTGACTCACCTCTATCACCGTCATCTGCTGCATTTGGTCTGTCGTGACTTGGCTGGTGTCAATTTACAGCAGTGTCGGCTGTTGGATGAGCCGATTATGGTGTGTTTACAAAGCCCTCTGTACGAGGAACCACGCTACATCGAGTTGCGGCTGCGATCGCAACAACTCACGATCGTCCCCTCCACTGAAAACCACGCAGAAACCCCAGAGTGGCTTGCCAAACCTGCCGCTGAATTAGAAAAAATGCTGTCGAATCCAATTCAAGTACAGCAACTAGAGCAACAGTTGCGCCCTGAACTCTACCAGGTGCGTGGCAAACTGCTGTTAGAGGGCTTAGATGTAACGATTCGGGAAAGTATTCGTCGCATTACTCAACTGCTGATTGATCGAGATTCGGTGTTGCACGCACAAAAGTTTTATCAAGTGAACCAGCAGATGCGATCGCTGTTTCGTGCTTGCAACACGGTGATCCTAAGCGTAGAAGTCGATCAGGTGCGCGTATTCATGGGCTCTCTGGGTGAGGAGCTAGATGTCAGTTCCTACTCAATGGAATCTATGAAGCAATCCCATGTTACCCAGGCATTACAGGCCAACCGCGTTACAACTATTTCTGACTTAGCCGAGCAACAGCGCACCGAATTTGGCCACAAACTGGCTGATCAAGGTGTTCGATCGTTACTGTTGATTCCTCTAGTTTCCCAATTTACAGGGTCAACCACTACAACTCGCAGTGACACGGAAGACACCCGCTACTGTCAGGTGGTTGGCCTGGTGGGCGTGCTGAGCGATCGCCCCCACAATTTTGATGGTCTCGATTGCTCCCATGCCGAGCAGTTAATTCCAGCGTTTACCGCCGCCCTTACCTCAGCTCAGCGACAATTGGTACAACAGCGGTTCATCACCAACATCCACCCCGCTGTAGAATGGCGATTTTTACAAGAAGCTGAGCGCCGTAGTTTGGGGCTACCGGCAGAACCGATCGTCTTTACCAGTGTGCACCCTCTCTATGGCATCTCGGACATTCGTGGCTCTTCCGAAGAGCGCAACCGGGCTATCCAGGCCGACTTGCTGGAACAGTTAGGCTTAGGGTTGGCCGTGGTGGAAGCCGCTTGCAAAGAACAACCCAGCGCCCTAGCTGAGCAACTACGCCTAGACTTGCTGGAGCGCATCCAAAAGTTGCAGGCCAAAATTACTGTGGAAGCAGAAGTAGGTGAAATTCGCTATCTGCGCAATCACTTAGAAATCTATTTCGACTACTTCGCCCAGTGCGGCGAAGGGGCGATCGCCGCGATCGCGGCATACCAGGAAGCCTGCACCAATGAACCTAACTGTGTTTATCGAGCGCGGGCTCAGTACGACCAAGCGATCGCCCGCATCAATGGTCTTTTACGAGAAACCTGGGAACGCTGGCAAACCCAGATGCAGCGGATTTCATCCCACTACTGTGACCTCGAAACGACCGATGGTATCGACCACATGATCTATGCAGGCAAGTCGATCGACCCCAAATTTGGTAGCTTTCAACTCCGCAGTCTGCGCTACGAGCAACTTCGGGCTGTGTGTGACTGTGCCCGCACAGCGCTGCGATTTCAGGCAACACAAGACACAACCATGCGGGTTACTCACCTAATTCTGGTGCAAGACTCAACCGTAGATATCTTCCATGACGAAACTACCGAAAAACTATTTGATGTGCGCGGCACCCGTGACACTCGTTACGAAATTGTCAAAAAGCGCATTGACAAAGCAATTGATGAGCAGACCCAAGCCCGCATTACCCAACCTGGTATGCTCACGCTGGTCTACTCCACCAACGAAGAATTGGAAGAATACCAGCAATATCTTCGCTACTTGGCTCGCGAAGGTTGGGTTGACACCACCCTGGAATCTGGCACGGTAGAACCATTGCAAGGAGTCACAGGCTTGCGGTTTGTGCGCGTGCGCATCCTGCTGCCCGAAGAGAATGCCTCGACTCAATCCTAGGGTATGTTATCAATTAACGGTCAACCGTTTGAGGCATACCTCTTACCGTGCCCGCCTCAAAGCCTAGACTAGGGGCTGTAATCTCTTTATCTAAAGCTTGGAGGGTTTCGGGGCATATTTTTGGAGGGGCGGGGAGAAGAGCAGCAGTATGTCTATGGAAGGGTTTGCAACTGTTTGATCGCCGAGCTAGCACTGACGATGCCTATATTTTGTGATCATTGAGTTAGCCCAGCCCGATCGCGAGGATTAGTTTCCAATAAATTAGCTTTGACATCGCCCCAGCGTGCACCGTGTTGAGCTTTTTGCAGGATCAGCGCTTCTGGGGCTTGAGGTGAAAGCAGCACCTCTAGTGGCTGCAATTGTCCCAGCAGGCGGGCGTGGCGGTAGTGGGGCGATCGCAGCAGGTAGGTTTCCAGCTTTTGGGCGATCGTGGTGGCAGAGCACCCAGCACGATCCAATACCAGCACATAGCCAGCGGGGTTTTGTACAGGCACTAAGCTGATAAACCGGGTGCTGATGCGATCCAGGCATTTCTCGGCGATCAACTGCTGGATGCCTGCGCTGACAAGAGCCGTAGACAATTTCTCGCCAACTAAATCGCTAATGTCCCCTTCCCGCCCAACAAATTCCAGACAGGGGGTTTGGTGGTAGTAGTGGGTAACGTGGACACGATCGCCCAAACGATAGCGATACAGTCCTCCTTTCTGTGACAGCAGCAGTGTGTAGGTTTTGCCTACCTCCAACTCGTGCAGCGGCAAAATCGTATCTGCATCTGAATCTGAGCAAAATTCCAGCAGCACTTCGTTGAGCAGCGGTACATAGCCCTGGGCAGGAATCAGCGGTAAGGTAATAGGCGCTTCGGTAGCCAGCAGCCCCTTACCCTGGACGAGGACGTTGGGGAAGTGCGATCGCACCCAATTAGCCGAATCTGCCGATGCCGCCCCATCCCAACAGGAAATCAGCTTGAGTTGTGGCCAGAGATCTGCCCAGGGAATGTCCGGTTGACGAAGTGCAACGGCACGGAGATCTGTAGTTGGCCAAGCCAATTCTTCTAGCAAGGTCTGGCGATGGGTAGCTATGTATTCCAGAAGAAGAGTCAAAAAGCTAGGACTCCATATGGAAATAGTTTCTAGTCTTTTTGCTTGCAGGAGGGTGAGGCTGAGTTGGTGCTTAAAGGCGGTAGCTGTGCGGATGTGACGGACGTTGGGCAAGGACACTAGAAATGGCTTCAGAATCAGTTGCAACCAGCGATCGAGGTACTCAGCATCATTTTCCAAGCCTGTGCCTGGATCTCCTGCTGCTCCGGTAAATTGGGGCGAGACGCAAGCATACACTTGGCCAGTGGAGAAAGCAGGGCCATGCTGAATTAAGTCATGGGCCCAGAGGCAAAACAGGTGACTGAACGATCGCCGCAAAGCCTGGGTATACGGGATCCACTTGGCGATGCCCTGGCTACCAGATGTGCGCTCGTAAAACTGGATAGGGTCAGGGGTTAGGGGCGATCGCCGCGCAGGTGGATGAATTAGTGAAGCTAGGTCATCGTAGGTAACGATCGGGAGGCGCGACCAATCCTGACTGGACTGGATACCCAGGGATTGCCCGTACTCACTGGCGGTCAGGCGATCGCACAACATTTGCTTCACTCGCTGTTGAGCAAGCTGCGGCTGTTGCAAATCATGCTGAAATCGTTGAGCAAGCGGCGTTAGCACTTGTCCAAACTGACGAATTAACCATTGCCGCATTAGGATTCCTCCTGGGTAACCGTGCGGTTAGGATGTACGTCAGTAATGGCTGGCAGGTAGGTGCCATCAGGAATAACCACCCCAGCAGATAGGCGCGATCCGGCTCCAATGAACACATCACTGCCAACTTTGATCGGCTTTACGTACAGCATCAGGTTATTGCGACGTGGCTTGATAATGTGGGCGTAGAGGCCAACTCGGTGTCCAAACACGACCCGATCGCCAATTTCCAATAGCCCGCGATCGGCAATTTCTAACCCCGGCGTCCAGTATACATCTCGGCCTACTTGCGCTCCCCACAAACGCAACCATTGGGAAAAAGCACCTGGAATCAGCCGCAGCATCGTTTCTAATATAGGAAAAGCGATGTAAATCACCTGAAGCTGATGGCTTCCCCACCAGGGGTTATAGTTCTTTCCCTGCAAGTAGCTAACACCTGACTGTACCGGATAGTACCACTGATGCAATCGGTAGGCTAATAGAGGCAGTCCGTACAGACAGCCCAATACTGTCATGATTCCTAACAAACTAGGATGGCTCAACAGGTAAAGAAAGGCCGCGATCGTCAAGGCAATAATTAGTGCAGGGAATAGTCCTAGCAGCGTACTCAACAGAGTCATAGTGGATAAAACAATTGTTGAATCAGGGTAAGAGACGTGGGCGTACCCAAAGAGGCGGGCTTGGAAAGGTGCGATCGATAGGTGCCATGCCACCGATCCCACACAGCTAAGTTTGCCCCAAAGTTACAGCTAGTTGCATCACTGGCATGATGCCAAGCATGATCGATCGGCAACACTAACCAGGGCACTAATAGCCGCTGAAGCCACATTGGCAGATACAAAGAACTATGCCGCCACAAGTCTAAAGCTGCTGTGAGGCTAACACCGAGAACATACCCTGATGAATCATCAAGCAAATAAATAATCAATGGATTTAGCCACAGATAAATAATAAAAAAACTTGACCAAAGTGTATTTCGTGACGTGCCTAGAATATCCATTTCACTCACTGTGTGATGTACCTGATGAATTTTCCAGAAGAGTGGATGATGCAGTAAGCGATGATTCCAGTAGTAGATATAGTCAATTCCAATAAAACTAATTAAAAATCCAAGTTCTCGGCTTAGGTGGAGCGATCGATGCAAATCAGGCAACAGAAACTGATAGAGCTGATACATGACTGTTATTTGTAACAGCGGAATCATGATTCCCTGTATCATCAGCCCGCATCCATCTAAAATCCAGTCCGCAATTGTCTTTTTCTGAAGTCGCTCTAGTGCTGATGGCTGCGCGATGGTCCAACTTACTAGACTGACAAATATAACAAAGATAATCATGAATTAAACCCAGAAGGTGACATTAACAGATTTATCAGCCAATAAACGAGGATCATTACCTGCTGCGATCGTCGCTTGAATCGACTCTACAAAGTTATGAATCGTATCCGCAGGTGTATGGGAAAATTGTGTGCCATACTTTTCTAAAACTTCACCTTGTGTATTCAAAACCTGGATATCCTGGTCAATAATTTTCTGGGTTGTCCAGCGTACAAATGGATAGGCTAGCTTCGTCCAGAAGCCATAGTTGTAGGTAACATCGGTATACACCAGAGTTGATACTTGTGTTTCAGGAATGGATTGACTGGTAATGTAGAGTTGTCGATTTTCTCTCATGTGATAGTTAACACACGTAACATTAGGCATATAGAAGCGATCGCAGTGTTTAACAGAATTACCTTCAGGATTGAGAAACCGAGTCCACCAGCCTAAATTAGTAGTCTCGTTGGCATACTCCACATAGACTGCTCCTTGCGATCGCTCTACCTTCATCATCAGTTGCTTACGTTGTGATTTCCGAAAGATACCTGGATGTACAAACACTGTGTGGGGAATGTCAATAAAGTTTTCTACACAATTGGTAACGTTATTGCGAAAGCGATTGATTACCCGTACCGACGCCCAGCCCGGCTCCCCATAGTGGGGCATAGCAAAAGGAGTAAACACATCCTGAGGCTGCTCAGCAAGCCGAACATAAACGTAGCCATCTTGCTCACAGGTAGCGTAGGCTTTTGCCTGTCGGGAGTCACAAGCAAGCAGGCGATCGCCCTCGGCAGGAACCGCTACAACCTGTCCCGTTTGGTCATACTGCCAGCCGTGGTAGGAACATTGCAGGATGCCTTGATAGACCTTACCTGTTGAAAGTCGGCTGTGGCGGTGTAGGCAGCGATCGCGCAAAGCTACTGGTTTGCCATCCGCTCCTCGAAATATCACCAGCCATTCATCCAGAACTGTGCGACTGAGTACCGCCCCGACACAAAGCTCACGACTCAGCGCCACAACATACCAAAAATCCTCAAACTGCATAGAAATAGATAAAAAGAGAGGACAGCACAACAATTCTTGGAGTAATAAGTAGGTAGGTCAACACTACAAACCAGAGGAGCGTAATCAGCATGGGACTGGAAGAAAAGCGCATGGCACGAGACATTCGAGAACAACTGTTGCCAGAAACACGAACCAAACTTAAAGAACTGGCTGGATTTGATATTGGCCTAGAAATTAACCTGGATGAAATTCTTCAAGCCCCCAACGCCTACGATGCACTGCGGATGCTGTATCACTACCAGTTGGCATCCCTTGTTTCCTGTTTTGAAAGCATTTGTCGAGGTCAGTTTGAGCAAGATCTAGTTCAACAAGCGATCGACACTATCCATATCCAACACCAGGCAGGCTATCAGGGCGAAGCCATTAAATACAACGGCAAACAACTGGAGCTAACCTGGGATTTTTCTGAAACCTATGTTGACCCAGTCACGCTAGAAACCCAAATTGGCAAGGGACTGTAGACGCCGTAGTAACTCTATGTTCATCATTCCTGCCAAAGCCAAAGTTCAATGTCAGCGGTCAAAGCGATCTGGCATGCCAACCGTGCCCGACTCACACCACTCGCCAACACATCCAGAACCTCTTGCTCTGCCTCGCTAGCTGGTGGAATTGCCCCGCAAACCTTCACCAGGCATGTTCCGCAAATGCCTGTGCGGCAGCCAAACAACACTGGAGAATTTTGCACGGTTAAATGGCTAGCTAATGCTTCTCCTGCACTTACCACTACCGGTGGAAATGGCGTATCTGGAAAGGAAACTGTGCACTGATGGCCGGGCATTGTTTATCTCCCTCAGGCAGATCTGTCACTTAAGTTGCGCAATAAGAATTACCCTAATAATTTCCATCCTAAAGAGGCGATCAGGTTAGTACAGATGCTGGTTAGGTAGGTTTGCAAACTGCCCCAATCTGGACAAAAGATAGGATAGTTGTCTCATCGTGTCTTATTGTAAATGTCTGCTTTTTCAAGTCAGCGCGGCCTTCTACTAGTATGTCGGCGGCATTTTTTTACATAAGTTAACTGAAAGGTCTGGCATTAACGATATATCGCGATATAGTAGTTATATTGTTATCCGACAGGAGGTCGGTATGGGTAAACCCTTTCATCCTTACTTTTTTGCCCCAGCGTGTGCGGACGGTAGCTGGGACGATCGCTTCTTTGCTAGTCGGCGGCGTGGACGTGGCTCCGGTGTACCCTGGAGCGAGGAGTCTAGACGCCGTCGTCGTGGGGATATTAAGTTTCTGTTGTTAGCATTGCTGGCTGAACAACCGCGCCATGGCTATGAACTGATTAAAGAACTGGAAAATCGCTATGGTGGCTTTCGCAGGCTGAGTCCGGGTTCTGTTTACCCGACGCTGCAACTGCTGGAAGAGGGCGGCTATCTCACTAGTGAAACCGTTGAGGGTAAGCGCGTTTACAGCATCACCCAGAGTGGCCAAGAACTATTGCGAGAACAGGGCGATCGCACCCCAAGCCCTGAATCCGAACCCGCAGCCGAATTAATAGAACTGCGGCAAAGCTTTATGGAGCTTGGGGAAGCTGTGCGTCTCATCGCCCGCAGTGGCACCCCAGAACAAGTCAGTCTAGTTCGCGAGAAACTAGCCCAACTGAAGCGAGAAATTTTCAAATTGCTGGCAGACCAGTAGTTCTGCAGAATTGTGACTTGGCCAATGCCCCCGCTGAGGAGATCTCGATCGACCACTGTCCTTTGCTACCCTAAATGGGAACCCCTTCCTGGCAGAGCACCCATGATTCAGGTGGAGCAATTGAGCAAAGTTTACGGTACAACGCCTGCGATCGCTGACGTGACCTTTCGAGTGGAACCAGGGGAAATTTTGGGCTTTTTGGGGCCAAATGGGGCTGGCAAAACCACCACCATGCGAATTTTGGCGGGCTACCTACCAGCAAGTTCTGGCACAGCAAAAGTGGCTGGCTACGAGGTGCATGAGCAGTCGATGGCGGTGCGACAGCGGATTGGGTATTTGCCAGAATCACCGCCGCTGTATCTGGATATGACGGTGGCTGGGTTTCTCCAGTTTGTGGCGCGAATTAAGGGAGTGCCTGCGGGCGATAGCCCCGATCGGGTGCGAACAGCAATGCAACGGTGTGGGCTGAGTGACAAGCACCAAACCTTGATTCGCAAATTGTCCAAAGGCTATCGCCAGCGGGTTGGCATTGCCCAGGCGATCGTCCATGACCCGCCGGTAATTATTTTGGATGAACCTACAGTTGGCTTGGATCCGCGCCAAATTATTGAGGTACGCAACCTGATTAAAGGTCTGGCAGGTGACCATACCGTGATTTTGTCTACCCACATCCTGCCAGAAGTGAGCATGACCTGTAATCGGGTGGCTATTATCAACCAGGGACGAATTGTTGCGACTAACACGCCTGATGAGCTGATGTCCCGCTTGACCGGTGGTGCAGGCTACGAACTTGAGGTTGATGGAGATATTACCCAGGCTCAGCAGCTTTTACACCGGGTGGCAGGGGTGCGATCGGTCGAATGGTTGGCCAATGGCTCTCGCCTGAAGGTGGTGATAGAGCCAAGTCATCCCCATGTCGGGCAGGAGCTAGCGCGGGCGATCGTGCAAGCAGGACTGGGCTTGCAAGAAATGCGCCGCGTCCAGGCCGATCTGGAGACTGTGTTTCTGCAACTCACGACGGAAGACCCGACGCCCTCAACGGCAGAACTGGCCACCGATGCCCCGACTCCTGACCAGCCTTTTGAGGAGTAAACCGTTTGCCCTTTTCGTTTTTGCCCTTTCTACCCTGGTTCTGCTATGCGCCTTATTCTCAATAATCTGGTAGCGATCTATCGCAAAGAACTGCACAGTTACTTTGCCTCACCATTTGCTTACGTGCTGGCGGGCATTTTTTGGCTGTTGGCGGGGGTTTTCTTTGCGGCGATTTTGCTAGGGCCAGCGGGACTACTGGAGCAGGCGCGTAATGCTGATTTGGCAGCTTCCCAGGGGGTAAGAGTGGCTCCTTTTGATGTGGGCTATAGTTTCCTGCAATTTTTCTTGGGAACGCTGGGTTCCCTGGCATTATTCATGCTGCCGTTGTTGTCAATGGGGCTGTACACCGAAGAGCGCAAGCGCGGCACTCTGGAATTGTTGGCAACGTCACCTGTGACCAACTGGGTCGTGGCAGTAGCCAAGCTATTGGGGGTATTGACTGTGTTTGTGACGATGGTGTTGCCGTTATTGGTGTATGAGGCGATCGTCCTGAATCGTGCCAGTCCCCCAATTAATCCCACGGTGATGATTGCTGGGCATGGGGGGCTGATTTTGCTGGCGGCAGCGGTGCTGTCTCTGGGTATGTTCATTTCATCGTTGACAAATAGCACAATTTTGGCGGCGATCGGTACCTTTGCTTTGGTGCTGTTCCTATGGATGATTGACGTGCTAGGAAAAAATGTTGGTGGGGCATTGGGCGAAGCGCTCAGCCATTTGTCCCTGTTGAAGCACTACACTAACTGGGTGCAGGGGGTGGTAGACACCGGTAGCCTGGTTCTGTTTGCTAGCTATATTGGGCTGGGGATTTTTCTGACTGCGCAGTCGATCGAAGCCCTGCGTTTCCAGCGATCGTAACCTCGGTAATGCCCGTTCAGTTTGGATGCTAGACCCATGAAACGATTGGCGCTCTCCCTAAAATTTCTCAAGCCCCTAGTTTGGGGTGGCCCGATGCTGATTGTGGCAGGGCTATCTGCTGGCTTTGTGGCTGGTAGTTGGGATTGGATTCCTATGAGCATGATCTTCCTGGGACTGGTGTTTCTGGGTCTGGGATTAATTGCCCTGAGCCAAGCAGCCACCGCCACCGGGAGTACACCGCAGTTTTGGGATCGACGAGCAACGGAAGCAAGTGTCAATGGTTTGGTCGCTACGCTAGCGGTGCTGGCAATTTTGGCGGTGATTAATGTTTTGGGAGTTCGCTATGCGGCTCGGTGGGATTTGACAGAAACGCGGCTGTTTACCCTCGCGCCAGAA
>Ga0224722_1000311_pt1 | contig 28889 bp, 24 predicted proteins | sample Balambano_FR1_Me_FD_161646 | JGI IMG/M metagenome (GOLD analysis project Ga0224722, IMG submission 161646) | Freshwater sediment microbial communities from Lake Towuti, South Sulawesi, Indonesia - Balambano_FR1_MetaG | ecosystem: Environmental > Aquatic > Freshwater > Lake > Sediment | place... | reverse complement strand
AATACACGTCGTCCGACGCGCACGCCTGTTCCTACCGACACGCCGACGGCAACGAATACCCGCCGTCCAACGAACACACCGCGCCCGACCAACACGCCTTAGTTTTGGCACAGCAGGCTATAAAGAAAAACGGGGTGAGTCTATCACCCCGTTTTTGATTCAGATACGCAATACTCAGCGCAGGGCGTTTAGCCCTTCAAACAGCCGATTTGCCGCGCCTTCTGTAATATGCGGGGGCAGGGCATAGGAGAAGCGAATCCAGTTTGCACCTGCGTTGGAGAAATAGATGCCCGGCACGACGGCAAGTCCGTAGCTTTCACCAAGATACTTGAGCATCCCTTCCGAGTCTTTCAGATAGTCGTATCGGGCGCTACCCGCTTCAATGAACGGCGTGCAGTCAATGAAGGCATAATAGCCATCGCCCATAATGTGATGAATGCCCTGAGCCGTTAGTGCCTCACGCAAAATTTTACGGCTCTGGCTGCATGTCTCGATAATGCCAGATGCGGCTTGGGCAAAACCGCCCTCATAGGCAGCGATAGCGACAGCCTGCGAGAAGAATGCGGGTATGACGCTGTGCGATGCCTGGCTGGTGATGTGCTTGATTACATTCTTGCCAGCCACGACATGAGCGCTGCGAACGTTGGATGCGCCGAGACTCTTGGTCAAGCCGTCGAGAAAGATCAGTCGTTCACGTTCTTCGGGGGCGAAGGCTTGCAGAACCACATTAATGTCAGACGGTCCGCTGTCTGTAACCCAGTGGTAAATCCAGTCGAACAGCACAAATGGGTAACCCGCCTCTAATGCGGCTTTCGCCAGCATAATCTGTTCGTCCAGTGGAATTGTGCGTCCTGTAGGATTGTCTGGCGATGTGATAACGATCCCGGCAACCTTGCGCCCGTCGTGTTCTGCAAATTCAGCGCAAGCGCGGATAGCTTCCGGCGTGTAACGCCAGCCTTCTTCGGGCGAACCGGGCGCAAGCAGCACATTCAAGCCGACAGCATACGGGCCCCAGTTGTAGCTGATCCACGGAACGCGAGAGACGACCAGCGTATCTCCAACACGGTGGTTGCCTAAGGCGATCATGGCAGCATACGCTTTCTGCAATCCATCACGCCCGCCCTGTACAAAGGCAATATTTTCGGCAGTCCAGCCGGAAGCGGGTTCAAGGTGCCAGTAATTTTCAGCGGCAGCTTTGCGAAATCGTGTCGTTCCCCACGGCTGATCGTATGCACTGCCATGTTCCAGTTGAATTTGCAGGGCGCTTTCGAGGACACTGGAAGGAACGCCGGGTAAGCTCGCGCCACCATCGCCCTGTGAGGCATCAAAGGTAACTGCATCAGCACCGTATTTATCTTTATACGCCTTTAGCGCGTCGCGGATGAGAAACATGCGCGACGGGGGAATATCCTGCATGTGGGCGGGGTAATCATTCACCGGAATGCGATACGGATCGGCATGGACGAATTCCGGCACGTCCAATTCGAGGGCGACCTGCGCGTGTGCTGCCAAAATGAACCTCCAGCTATGCGAATTGCCTCAAAAACAAAAACGCCCCTGTTGGGGCGCTTGTTCACAAAGTTATACGTGCTGAACTGACCCCAACCTCAGGATGGTATGAGACGATTGGTATCAGTGATGGTCAGCGCGAAATGGATCATGTGAACTCTACTGCGTTTCAAGATAGGGTGATTGTGACATATTCACAAATGCGCGTCAATGTGCAAGCCAATCGAACCCATCCAATGCGGTTTCGTGCAGGTTGCCAAAACGCAATGCTAATCCACGCGCAAAATGATTTTGCCGATGTTGGCGTTGCTTTCCATGTAACGGTGCGCTTCTGCTGCTTCCTTGAGCGAGAATACCCGATCAATGACCGGGCGCAGCGTGTCGTCCATAAAGCGGGGCAGGGCGAATTCGGCAAAAGCCTGTGTCAATGCGATTTTTTTGTCTAACGGGGTACGCCGTAAGGTCGTTCCGGTGATCGTCAGACTTTTGGGAAGGATTTGACCGAGATCAAGATCACCCTTTGTGCCGCCCATATAGCCGATGAGCATCAGCCGCCCGCCAATCGCCAGCGATTTCAGATTGTCATTCCAGTAGTTTGCGCCGATAAAGTCAAGGATGACGTTGACACCGTTCGCGTTCGTTGCCGCCAGAACGCGCTCAGCGAAGTTTTCTTCCTTGTAATTCACAGCAAGTTCTGCACCGATCTCACGGCAAAATTCGATCTTTTCAGTGGTTCCGGCAGTGGTGAGCACACGGGCTTTAACCGCCCGCGCCAACTGGATAGCTGCTGAACCAATGCCGCTTGCGCCCGCATGAATAAGACAGGTTTCGCCAGCCTGCAAACGCCCTAACATGAACAGATTCAGGTATGCTGTGAGATACGCTTCCGGGATTGCCGCTGCCTGATCATACGTAAATGGGCTAGGGATTGCGATTGCCAAATCCGCCGGAACAGCCGCGTACTCGGCATAACCACCGCCCGTTACCACCGCCATCACGCGATTTCCGACTTGCCATTGACCGGCGGCTTTCAAGACCTCACCCGCCACCTCAAGACCAAGAATTGGTGATGCGCCGGGCGGTGGCGCATAACCGCCGCGCCGCTGCAACAGATCAGCACGATTGAGCGCGGTAGCGTGTACCCGTATGAGCAGTTCATCAGCAGTTGGCTGCGGGTCGGGCGCATCCCCATAATAGAGAACATCAGCGCTGCCCGGCTGATCGAATAGGATAGCCTTCACGAGGCACGCGCTCCGGCAAGCTCCGCCTGCACACGCTGGCGATAATCATTCAATACGTCGAGCAGTGTTTCGTTCAGGGGAATAGTTGGCTGCCAACCCGTCGCCTGACGTAAGCGCGTCGAATCGCCCCATGAACGGCGAACACCGCTGGAATGAATGCGTGTGGTTTGTGAACGCACGTCAATCTGTTCGGATGAAAATGAGAGCAGCGTATTCAGCACATGGCGGATCGGGTAAGTCCAGCCCGTAGCGATATTGTAAGCTTCACCTGCGGTGCCGCGCTCGGCAATCAGGGCATACGCCCGCACAATGTCGCGTACATCGGTAAAATCGCGTTCGGCGCTGAGATCGCCGCAGGTGATCACTGGCTCTTGCAGCCCTGCCTCAACGCGAGCAATTTGCAGTGACAGATCAGGGGCAACGAAGCCAGTACTTTGCCCCGGACCGAGATGATTAAACGGACGCGCCCGCATGATCGGCAGTTGATGGCTCAGGAAATATTGCAGACCGAGAAAATCCTGCGCGACTTTGCTTACCGCATACGGGTTAGCCGGGCGCATCGGCGCATCTTCGCGGGTGGGAACATCCGGCGATTGCTCTGCACCGTAGACTTCGCCGCTGCTCACGATCAACATGCGCGGCGCGATCTCGGCGGCGATACAGGCGAGAGTCAGGTTCAGCTGGGCGCGAATATTATTTTCGAGCGTCTCCCACGCGGTGTCAAATGAACGGTGAACCATCGCTGTTGCCGCCAGATGAAAAATTCGATCCGGGCAGATTTCCCGAATCAAGGTTTTCATCGCGTGTTCGTCCTGCAAATTGACCGTGTGCAGGTGAATGGCGATTGTGTTTGTGAACGGCAGTGTTGGGGCAATAACCGTACCGTGAAACTCTGCATCGGGCAGGGTAGCTCCAAGGTGGTTCAGTAAATGTTTGCCCACGAAGCCAGCAACACCGGTAATCAAAACCCGCAAGACGAATACCCCTCAGTAAGCGCCGAAATGACGGTGCGATTATAGCAACCTCTACTCAACGGTGACACTCTTTGCCAGATTACGCGGCTGATCAACATCTGCGCCGCGCCATACCGCAATTGTGTACGCCAGCATTTGGAGGGGGATGGCGGCGAGAATCGGCGTGAGCATAGGCGGTGCTTCCGGGACTGAGATGACATAATCCGCCTTTTGGTGGATGAACTTGTCACCTTCTGTCGCCAGTGCAATGACGATGCCGCCCCGTGCTTTCGCCTGTTCGATCTGACTGATCATCTTCTCGTAGACCGAGTCCTGTAATGCGATTGCAACAATGGGCATATTCTCATCAATCAGCGCAATCGGTCCGTGTTTCATCTCGCCGGCGGGATAACCCTCCGCATGGATATAGCTGATTTCCTTGAGCTTGAGCGCCCCTTCCAGCGCAATTGGATAATTGATCCCGCGCCCCAGAAACAGAAAATCGTGGTAGTGGTGGAAGCGCCCGGCAAGCGCCTGAATCGTATCAAATTGCTCGAGCGTGCGCCCGACCAGATCGGGCAGTCGCGCCAGATCGTGCAGATGTGCGCGGCGCTCCAATGGGGATAATGTGCCGCGCAGTTGAGCGAGGTACAGCGCCAGCAGGTATTGAGCGGTGATGCTGGCGGTAAAGGCTTTTGTTGAGGCAACGCCGATTTCGGGTCCCGCATTCATCGTGATATAGCCGCTGGACTGGCGCATTGCCTGGCTGCCAATCGCATTGACGATACTCCAGATGAGCGCCCCTTTGCCGCGTGCCTCCTCCATCGCTGCCAGCGTATCCACCGTTTCGCCGCTTTGGGTGATCGCCAGCGCCGCCTCGTCAGGATTCACAATCGGATCACGATAGCGGAATTCGCTGCCGTAATCCACTTCGACGTTCAGACGCGCAAGCTGTTCAATGTAGAATTTGCCGACCAGCCCGCTGTAATAACTCGTGCCACACGCCAGGATGACGACACGGCGCAGGTTTTTCGCACTTTCTGCCGTCAGGTGCAGGTCAGGCAGCACGACTTCATCATGATCAAAGTCAACGCGTCCACGAATCGTATCAGTGATGCTGCGGGCTTGTTCAAAGATTTCCTTCTGCATGAAGTGATGGTATTCGCCTTTGGCGGCACTGACCGCATCCCAGGGAATATGATGGATGGTTGGCGTTACGGGCTCGCCATCAAGTGTTTGCACCTCAACATGATCGTTGAATACCGTTGCCATTTGCAGGCTTTCCAGAAAGATCATGCGCCGCGTCTGTTCGATGATTGCCGGAATGTCTGACGCAATGAAGTTCTCGTTTTCGCCCAAACCGAGTGCCACGCCGCCTGCATTGCCAATTCGCACAGCGACCAAACGATCCGGCTGCTGTTTGCTCATGATCACAATCGCATGTGCGCCGCGCAGGTGGTGAACGGCACGTCGGGTCGCTTCCGTAACATCGCCATTTGCGCCGTTATGAGCAAAACGCGAGACAAGCTGAACGATGACTTCGGTATCCGTCTCTGAGTTGAATTTCACCCCTTCGGCACTGAGTTCGTCACGCAGTTCACGATAATTCTCGACGATGCCGTTATGAACAACGACAAATTCGCCATCCATACTGATATGAGGGTGTGCATTGTGTTCAGCCGGAACGCCGTGTGTCGCCCATCGTGTATGCCCGATGCCGATCTGCCCGTTCAGTGGTTCGAGGTCTACGCGATGACGTAAGTTGGAGAGTTTACCCACATCACGGCGCAGTTGAATCGCGTTATCCTGAATAACCGCGACACCTGCTGAGTCATAGCCGCGATATTCCAGCCGTCCCAACCCGTCAATGATCAGCGGCGTGGCATTCTGATATCCGACATAGCCTACAATTCCGCACATTGCCTGTACTCCTTCACTGCGCTGAAATTATGTGCGTTTCATCTGGCGTAAGTTTAGCGCGGCTCGATAAATTCAATTGTTTCCGTCGTTGCCTTACTGACATCCCGATAGTCGCCGCGCAGCGATTCGTCTGGAATCGTGAGTGCTAGTTGATACATGGCTTCTTCCATCATCGCTGAGCGCTGATCACGATTGAGCCGTGCCGTGCTATCTACCTTAAAGCGGAATGGGCGACCAAATGTGACCGACATGCGCGGGCGTTTGAAGCCGAATATATCCCGATTCCAGTTTTCAGCACCGACAATCGCACAGGGAATGACGATCGCGCCTGACTTCGCCGCGACATAAGCGACGCCTTCCTTTGGTCGAGTCAGACCACCTTTATGCCGCGTTCCTTCAGGTGAGAGCAGGATCAACTGCCCACTTTTGATCAACTCAATGGAATTTTCTAATGCCTGCCGATCCAGCGAGTCACGATCAACATAATATGACCCCCACCACCAGACCAGCGGCGCGATCACCGGACTGCTCCTATTTTCAATCTTGCTCATTGGAATCACGAAGCGATTCGTAACCGCTCCCATGCCCAGCACCGGATCAATCAGTGAAATATGGTTGATCATGACAATACCGGGAAGGGTATCAGGGATATTTTCCGCACCAAGGACCTTGACTCTGGCACCGATCCGAAAAATGCCCAGCCGAATAGCGCCGCGCATGATGTGTCGCCGCCAGGCGAAACTCGGCTGCCTGGCGACATATTCCTCAACGGTGGGGGCTTCTGTCAATCTTCGTCTCCCTCATCGCGCTTGCGCGGTGACTTGCTTTTCCCCTTGCTGTCTGAACGGTCAGGGCGTGGTGAACTCGCAGGTCGGGATGTGGTTTTTCGCGGCGGACGATTTTGCCCACTCTCACGGTTATAGGGGCGATGTGGACGATCTCTGCCTGTCTTACTAGCGCGTTCACCTGAACCTTCGGAACGGAATGGACGGTCTTCACCTGTTCGATTGCTGCTGCGTTCACCTGAGCCGTCATAGCGGCGGGGACGATTTTCGCCACCTTCACGGTTGTAGGGGCGGCGTGGGCGGTCTTCACCTGTTCGATTGCTGCCGCGTTCACCTGAGCCTTCGTAACGACGTGGTGGGCGGCTCTCGCCACCTTCACGGTTGTAAGGATGGCGCGGGCGATCTTCACCCGTTCGGTTGGAGCTACGTTCGCCGGAACCTTCATAACGACGCGGCGGACGATTTTCGCCACCTTCACGGTTGTAAGGACGACGCGGGCGATCTTCACCCGTCTTGCTGCTGCGTTCGCCTGAACCTTCGTAGCGGCGCGGGCGATTTTCGCCACCTTCACGGTTGTAAGGACGGCGCGGACGGTCTTCACCGCTTTTGGCGGTGCGTTCGCCTGAACCTTCATAGCGGCGTGGGCGATTTTCGCCGCCTTCACGGTTGTAAGGGCGGCGCGGACGGTCTTCACCGCTTTTGGCGGTGCGTTCGCCTGAGTCTTCATAGCGACGTGGGCGATTTTCGCCGCCTGCACGGTTGTAAGGGCGGCGTGGACGGTCTTCACCCGTTCGGTTGCTGCTGCGCTCGCCTGAACCTTCGTAACGGCGCGGACGACTTTCGCCACCTTCACGGTTGTAGGGGCGGCGCGGACGATCTCCGCCTGTTTTGCTTCCGCTACGTTCACTTGTGTCTTCGTAACGGCGCGGACGACTTTCGCCACCTTCACGGTTATAAGGGCGGCGTGGACGGTCTTCACCTGTTTTGCTACCGCTACGTTCACTTGTGCCTTCGTAACGACGGCGGCTGGGGCGCTCGATTTGCTGACCACTCGGAGCGCGGCGTTGGTTTCGCGCCCGACGAGACAGATGCTTGATTTCCGAACTCGGCGTACCTAACAAATTGACTTCCGCGCCTGTCAGGTCGCGGAAATCGCCCGGTTTCAAGCCTTCAATCGTCAACATGCCAATCTGAGTGCGAATCAATCGGCGGACTGGATGTCCTAATGCAGAAGCGACGCGGCGAATCTGGCGCTTCTTGCCTTCGAGCATGACAATTCTGAGGACGCTGACCTCACGGCCGCCTTTAATCACCTCAACAAAGCACGGCGCGGTTTTTCCGTCCTCTTCAAGAAAAATACCGTTTTCCCAACGGGAAATCGTCGTCGCCGTTGGTAAGCCAACCACCGTGACGTGATACGTCTTGGTATGGCGGTAACGCGGGTGGGACAGGCGATTTGCCAGTTCGCCATCATTGGTCAGCACGACCAAGCCTTCGCTGTCCACATCCAGCCGCCCGATGGGGAAAAGATGTTCGCTGTTAGGAATCAGATCGAAGACGGTCTGACGGTCATCAGTGTCATGCGGTTCGCTCGTCGTTAGCACGTTTTGCGGCTTGTAAAGCGCGACGTAGCGTTTGGGCTGCTGGTCAAAGCGCAGGCGTTCGCCATCTACCGTTACCACATCGGTTTCGATGTCAGCTTTATCGCCTAATTTTGCCACTTCGCCGTTGATACGAACTCGTCCCTGCTCAATGAGTTCCTCAGCAGCACGGCGCGAAGCGATCCCCGCTTGCGCGATCAGTTTTTGCACACGAATATTCACCAGGTTTGTCTATATTCCTTTGTTTGGTATGGGTTGGTATATTATACGCTATGGCTTAAGCGGTTCGTCTAGGTGCAGTCCTGCCAACGACTCATAAATGGAGATAATCGCACTGTTATCCAGTTCGCGGTTCCCCTGTTCCAACATGGCTGTATATAACTGGTGGATGAGTGCGGTCATGGGCAGGGGGATGCCGTAAGTTCGCCCCGTGTCCATAACGATGCCCAAGTCCTTGTGCTGCATGTAGGCTTTGAAGCCGGGATTGCGATTTCCCGCGAACAGGCGTGGCGGTTTAACATCCAACGTCCACATTTGCGCTGCGCCGCCCTTGATCGCATCTACAACACGGGTCGGGTCTACACCGGCTTTCTGCGCGGCGATCAGCGCCTCTGCCAGCGCAACCATCTGCGCCCCGACGATGATTTGATTACACGCTTTGGCGATCTGCCCCGCGCCCGCAGCACCGACCAGCACCCATGCCTTGCCCATTGCTGAAAACAGCGGTTCGGCACGTTTGAATGTGGCTTCATCACCGCCAACCATGATCGTTAGCGTGCCATTTCTGGCACCTACGTCACCGCCGCTGACGGGTGCATCCAGCGCGGAAATGCCCACTTCCCCCAGTTTCACGGCGAGGGTACGAGCAAACTCAGGTTTGATCGTACTGTTATCTACATAAACTAGCCCCTCATGTGCGCCTTCGATCACGCCGTTTTTGCCAAGTACCACAAGCTCAACATCCGGCGTGTCGGGTAAGTTAGTGAAGACAAACTCGACCTGTTCAGCCACTTCACGCGGGGATGCGGCGGCGGTTGCCCCTTCACTGACAAGCTGCTGGACGATTCCCTGACTGCGATTGTGGACGACTAGCTCGTGACCCGCTTTCATCAGATTGCGGACGATAGCGCCGCCCATAATTCCCAAGCCAATATAACCGACTTTTGCCATGAGGCTGACTCCTGTGTTGGTGAAGTTATGCTTTCTTCGAGACGCGAAACTGCAGCGGGACACCTGCCAGCAAGCGGGTTTGCGCTTGCAGGGTTGGGATGGCGACTAGAAATAATGTCAGGATAGGCAGTGCCGGGAAGCTGAGAATCGTCCACATCCGTTCGGTAAATGCCTGCTTGCGGGTGCGCTGGGGGCGGGCGACCACATCCTGATACCAGAAGACGATGCCAAGAAACGTCAGCAAGGGAAAGGCAAACTGGATCATGATGAACATGGGATTGCTAAAACCCTCGGCGACCAGCGATTGCAGCAGTTCAGGATGAAGGAGCAGCGGGAGCTGTGAACCAACCGTCATGATCACCCAACCGGGTCCCGCCAGAAAAATGTCGTGTGAGACGCGCACCAGCAGGCGCGACGCACGCGGGAATTGTATCTCAGGATGCTCCAGAATTTTCGCCAGCATGAAGCCGACTTCTTTACTACCCCACGCATGGCGTAAGGTCTGCAAATAGCGGTTATGCAGCGCTTCAAGGAGTGTATCACCAGTGACAGCCTGAGCCAGAAAAGGCAAAAAGATGCGCTCAAGCTCCACTTCGCCGTCGCGCGAAAAGAAGGCTTTGATATACATGTGCCATTCGTCAGCGATGACGTCCGAGTCCCAGTATCCGCTGTTATCCAGCAAGCGCAGACTGAGTGAGTAGGACGACATCGGCAGTGGCTTCCACCACGGCGCAGTCAGATAGGCAAGTTCAAACGCGGTGGAGTAGGCATTTACGATTCGCAGCAGCGGGTTAATGTCCCAGATATTGCCATGATAACGGATCGGTGCCTGCCAGAAGCGCAGTCCACGTTGGGGATTGAGGGCGAATAGTGCAGTCAGCGCGGCGAAGTGATTTTTATGCCACAGGGTATCAGCATCCATCGTCGTCACGACGATATGATCAATGTTGTAATTCAGTTCGTCAATGAGCCTGCGTTTCACCCAACGGGCAGCCCACGCCTGATTTGCCGACTTGCACTGCATTTCCCCAGGCAAGCCGCGTGGGTGTACAGTGTAGAAGATATGCAGAAAGCGCTTTTCATACAGGGCTACGAGGCGCTCGGCTTTTTCGATGCAACCCTGTTCGGCGGCTTCCATTGCCATAACGATGACAATTTTCTCAGACGCCTGAAACTGCTCGGCAAGCGTATCAAGGGTGCGTTGCAAGACAGGTTCAGGCTCTTTGTAATTGGGAATAATGACGATGTGTTTGACTTCATCCCATTTGAGCGCCTGATCGGTGACTCGCTGCTGATAGTAGTCACACCACTCAATCTGCTCCCATGCTTTGATATTTCTCATGCCAATGACGTTGGCAACACCTGCCATCGCAAAGCGGATTGAAGCGTACAGCGCAACCAGAATCGCAATCAGGAGAAGGGTTCGCGGAAAGGCGACCGCCATGACGACGCATAGCAGCAGGGCAACCCACGCGAGGCAGCCGGGAATACCGTCAAGTACACGTTCTGGAATCGCGGGTGGTGGCGTACCTGCCCAGATAGATTGACCTACGCCGAGTTGAACGTTGTTTCGCCGTCCGCCGCTGGATTGATACGGCACATTATCCCCTAATTCCAAATCGTACTTGAGGATAACATATCCGCTAGGGCTTACTCAACGGCGAACTGTGTATAGGTCAATAATATTGTTCGCTAGGGCGTTTTTAGCGTGTTACAATATGCAAATATTACGCTTGATATGACGGTTGCTGAACACAAAGGGTAGGGCTATGGCAGCACGTATCCTGGTGGTGGAAGACGATAAAGAAGTCGCCCGCATGTTGCAGCTTGATCTGAAAGGGCAGGGCTATGAAGTTGTCCTCGCCCGTGATGGGCTGGAAGGACTGCGCGTCTTTCACAGTGCTCACCCTGATCTGCTCATTCTGGATGTCGCGCTGCCTCTGATGGATGGGCGGACGGTATGTCAGCGTGTCCGCGAGGTATCCGATGCGCCGATCCTGATGATCACCGCCCATGCCGTGTCGGAAGAGGATATTGTGCAGGGGCTTAATATTGGCGCGGATGAATTCATGATCAAGCCGCTGCGCCCGAACGAATTTCAGGCGCGTGTGCGGGCGCTGCTACGGCGTTCCCGCGCCTATGATCCCAACCAGAACCTGCCGACAAACTACAAGGATGATTATCTGGATGTTGATATTCCGCTTCGGCGCGTACTGATCAAAGGGGAAGATGTTCGTCTGACACCGACGGAATTCAAGTTACTGGCGCTGTTTGTGCAGCATCCCGGCGCGGTACTGACCTTTCAGCAGCTTCTTGAACAGGTCTGGGGTTTTGAATACACCCGTGAACATCATTATCCACGTATTTACGTCTCGCATTTACGGCGCAAGATTGAACCGGATATGAAAAATCCGACGTATATCCAGAGCGAATACGGTGTTGGCTACCGATTCATCCGGCAGGTGTAAAATTGAGAAACAGGCGCGGCGTGAAGCCGATATTATCGGTTGACCCATTGAGTTCGGCATTGCGGAAGAATAACCGAAGTTGCAGGTTTGTTTCACCGCTTTCATAGGCGCTTTGCACATATTCCGTAATATCAACATTGTCGCATGTGTTTTGCGCTATTACTTCAATTGCGCCTGTTGCCGGGCGCGTAAAATCCTCTGAGTCATGGTAGACATCCCCATAAGGGTCAATCATTATGGACAGATCACCCAGACTGGAAAAACCTTCCCCTCTTTCCCTACATGGCGTAAGCGACAGTGTTGCAGCGCTCACTCCTACGCCTGCGGGAAGTGGCGGCAGATAGAATGTCAGCAGCGTATCCAGCCGAAGTTCGTTCTTGTCATCGTCAACAATATCGCCCGCGCCCCAATCCGTATAGGACTGACCATCAGCACGGATTGAGCGGGAATTGGTAACATCCAGCGGCGCTTCGAGATAAGCAGGCTGCACGGTACCGAGCGCATCCAACGTCACCAACAATTGAAAGTCGCCGAGCGTGTCTCCGAAACTGTTTGCGACAACCGTGTAATAACCGCTTGCCGGCAGCATATAGTGATCAATTCTGCTGTCAAATGTCGCCTGCGAATAATCATCGTCGTTCAGCATCAACGGGTTGCCGAGATTATCCGTCAGCATAATACGCGGATCGAGTTCAGATGTCTCAGCATTCATTTCAATCGTGACGACATCGCCCGCGCTTCCAAGGAAGGTGTAGGCGCGGATCGGTTGTTCACCGGTTAGTTCGCCGGATTCGAAAAAGTCATACGGGATTTGCGTGAGAAATGTGCCAATCTGCGGTTCACCAGCGCTTGCTTCTGCAATCGTGAGGGTAAATTCGCCTTCGCTGACGCCAAACATGCCGTTTTGACGGGAGGCAACAATGATGAACGTGCCGTCTTCCTGTAGTGTCAAACCACGAATGAGTGCCTGCCCATCGTCGCGCTCATCCAGACTTCGAGCAATTTCGCGCCCCTTCGGATCGATCACGCTAATGCGCGGAACAAGCGGGTAGTCGGAACTGCTGCCGGTTGTTTCCATGAGCAAATTGAAGACATCTCCTGAACTACCCTGAAACGGATACAGGAACGTCGGCGTCTCATTGCGGAGCGATCCCGTAACCGGTGTGTCCGCTGTAACAAATGCTTCAAGCGTTACCGGGTTGAGCGATGTGGAATTGAGATACGCCAGACCCTGCGTCGTAAACACGGGTGTTTCGCCAGTTGGTGTGCTGGTTGGCGCTGGAGTCGGGCTGTTCGCAATGACGGTAGCGGTTGGCGGGATCGCAGTCGGACTTGACGTGTTCGTTGGCTGAGGACTGGAAGTGAAGGTATGCGTTGCAGTAGGAGGAACGGCGGTCGGGCTGGGCGTGTTTGTAGGCGCTGCGGTATTGGTGGCAACAGCGGTGTTCGTCGGAGCGCTTGTATTCGTTGGCGCGGCTGTGGGCACAATCGTTGTGGCGACTATCGCAATCTGTGTCGCTGGAAAAGTACTTTCCGTTGAGGCAATTGTTGCGGCAGCCGTGTTACTTTGAATCGGTACGTCGGTAGGTACATTCGTGCTGGTATCTTGCGGTGTGAGGGACGATACCAAGATTTCGGTGGGCGCACGGGTAGGCACAATCGCCCCTTGCGGTGTACTGGTGGGTGCCATGACGATTAATTCTGGCTGGCGGGCGCACCCCGCGACTAATCCACATCCCAACAAGGCGAACACGACAAAACGCAGTCGCACGACGACAATGCCCTTTCACAGCGAAACAAACAATGACTGTCTGCTATTGTAGTGAAAATAGCGGTTTATGGCGAATTTCTCGGCGTAGTTCCTTGCGTGTTACAGGGTAGGACGCGACGTTTTTCGCCCTTTATTGCCTTTCACGCCCCGTGAAGCGGTGAGAGCAATCAGATTGGTTCTATAGTTATACGTGTTGCGCCGTTTCTCAGTGTGAGCTTCGCGGGCGATGTCCACGAGCGCATCCACAACCTGCCCGGCGCTTATGCCCGTTTCCTGCCAGAGATAGAATGCCAGCGAACCGGGCATGGTGTTAATCTCGTTCAGGTACACATCACCCAGATCCGGGCGAACCAGAAAGTCCATGCGGGCGATGCCCCGTCCGTCAATGGCTTTGAATGCCTGAACTGCTAACCCCTGAATACGCTGTGTGAGTTCCGGTCCGAGGGGCGCGGGAATCAGGCGATCAGCGCTCTTCATGCCGTCGCCCCCGCGCAGATACTTTTCTTCGTAGGTCAGGAACTGCTCCCATGAAACAGGCTGCTCCAGCACCGACGCCTGAATACCGCGATCATCGCCGAGTACAGAGCAGTTGATCTCGACATTCCCCGTCACTGCTGACTCGATCATCACCCGCCGATCCAGATTTGCGGCGACATCAATCAGAGCCCGGAGCATGATCTCATCCGCTGCTCGCCCGATACCGATGCTGGAGCCAAGCGTTACCGGTTTGACGAACAGCGGGAAATTGAACTGATCGAGAATCGCTTTGATCACCTGTTCGCTGTCGGCATCCCATTCGTATCGCGTGAACACCATGCCCTGCACGACTGGCACATTATTTTGCTGTAGAACGGTTTTCGTCAGCCACTTGTCATTGGCGACAGCCGAAGCCATCACCCCACAGCCAACATAGGGAATATCTGCGAGTTCCAGTAATCCTTGCAGCGTCCCATCTTCGCCGTGTGAACCGTGAACAGCGGGGAAGACAACATCCAACCGCCTGCTCTGGCTTTTAGCAAACACACCTGTTGGCAAGGGATTGACAATCAGCCCGTGCTGGCGCACATCGGGAGATAGGGTGACGGATTGTACGCCGCTTAATGTAGCGACATCGTTCTGGTAGCTTTTGAGATCACGCAGCGGATCCCCCGTGAACCAGCGCCCGTCGCGGTCAATGTAAAGGGGGACAATGTCATACTGCGCCGGGTCACAGGCTTGCATGACCTGATTGCCAGTGACGACGGAAACATCATGTTCCACGCTACGCCCGCCGAAGATAATACCGAGGGTCAGTTGTCGTTTTGCACTCATTATGAGAGTCCTTGTTTCAGGTCATTGTTGCAATGCTGATCAGAAAGACGACAAAGATACTCCACGCGCTGATAATTTCAATCACATAGCTGATGATGAACAGTTTGAACGCTACCGTGCCAGCCTTGAAGCCGCGTGAGACACGGCGGGCAGCGATAAATTCTACAATAAATGCGCCGATGATTGTCCCAATCAGTGTTCCCAATATCGGAACAGGGATGAACAACGTCCCGCAGATACCCCCGATCATAGCGCCAAGCGAGGTCAAGCAGGACAAGCCGCTGGTACGCATCCCGAAGACGGGCAGCCAAAAGTCCCGCGTCGCGCTGATCAGTACAATTAGCGTCATGGTGATCGCCGCCGCGATTGTGACCTGCTGGAACTGGTTGGCGAAGGCGGCAATCACCCCGATCAGCCATACCATGACAGTACCGGGTATTAGCGGGATGAAGGTCAGCAGCACACAGGCGAACATTGCCGCCGCAGCGATGGAGAGGATTAGAACGTCTGTTGGATCCATCTGGTTCTGGGCTTAACGGTTATACGTATCGGGTAGGTCATTGAGGAATAGTACGCAATCACCGCTGGTCAGGTTGTGCTGATACCATTCCACTGCTTCGCCTAGCATCTCCATCGTCTGCAAGCGTTCTTCGGGAAAGCCTGCCGCGAGTAAGCCAGCTTTGATCGGCATGGTTTGCGCTTCGCCAATCAGAATGACATCTGTTGCCACTTGAGCGGCATTTTCGCCAAGTTTGCGATTTTCGCTCTCCATCAGTACGCCTAACTCGACCATGCCCGGCGTGATCAGCAGACGTTTACCCGTATGGTGCATTCCCAGCACATGCAGCGCACTGGTCACGCCAACGGGGTTTGCGCTGTAGGCGTCATTCAGAATGGTGATGCCCTGCGGCGTTGTCTGTGCTGCAAGGCGGCTTTCAGCAGGTTGTAATGTGGCGATACGGCGTGTAATTTCCTTGAGTGACAATCCTTCATGGACAGCGACGGCAATTGCCAACAGAATATTGGTGACATTGTGGGCGCCAAGCAGCGGTACGCTCATCTCCACAGAGGTTTTCGTGGCGGTATCGGTGACGGTAAAACGCAGTGCGTCTAACGTTTCCTGAATATTTGATGCGACGAAGCGAACACCGTCTGGCGCATTGTTGGGATTAACCTGCCGACTAACGGCAAGGCGTGTCTGAGGATAGCCGCGACTCATCATCTCGCGGATATAGGGGTTATCCCAGTTGAAAACGCCTACGCCGTCAACTGGGAGCGCCTTGATAATTTCATATTTGGCGGTAGCGATATTCTCGATACTGCCGAAGCGCTCAAGATGCTGTGGTCCGACCTCAACAACAATGCTGATTTGCGGGTGAGTAAGGTCACAGATGCGGGCGATTTCGCCGGGGATATACGCGCCCATCTCGGCGATAAAATAGTCTATGCTGCGATCCTGAGCGAGATCGTTGTTAATCGCAATGCACACGCCCATCAGGGTATTGAAACTCTTCGGCGTGGGATACGCCTTGTAACGCCCATTTAGAATATGGGTGAGAAATGACTTGGTTGTAGTTTTGCCGTAGCTACCTGTTATGCCGATGACGACGGGATGCGTTTCTTCCAGTACGCGCCGCGCACGGGCGATAAAGCGGCGGCGCAAAAATGCTTCAACGGGCGTCATCAACAGGTTGCCCAGAATTAACCAGATTGGGGTAAGCAGGAATGTGATGAACCCTACGGTGCTAAGGATTATCAGGGGAAGGGCAGCGATTCGCGCTACTTGAAGCGAAACAATGGTGAGATACGCCGCGAAGAGTATGAGCGTGATGAGGATGAATGCGGTTGCAAGCAGGCGCTTGGCGCGTGCTGTGGCGCGAAATCGCTTCTTGACTTCGCCTTCATCGGGCGGATAGACCGCAATCACGCCTGAAACACCCGCGATCACGGCAGGGAGAAACAGCCCGCCCTCTGCTAGAAAAAACTGGAGCAGCCCGCCAACCAGCCATGCCGCTAACGGGCGGGCAGGCAGCCAGTGTTCTCGCTGAACGAACAGCCAGCGCAAGAAGCGGCGGCTCATGTATTCTTCGATCTGGTAGTATCGCGCAAGCCGATACACGCGCAGGCACGTACCCGCTAACCAGATGAGCGCAATGATGGCAAGGAAAATAGGTGTCATACGTCAGTGTTTGAAGAAGTGATCCACAATGGTAACAAATTCCCCTAATCGCTCTAAATAGCTATAATGCCCTGCGCCCGGCAGGACGACCAGACCCGCATCAGGGATGGTTTTCTCTAGCTGCTGCCCCTGCCATAACGGGGTATCCTCGTCATGCTCTCCCCAGATGAGCAGCGTGGGAACAGAAATTTTCGCAGCATAAGGCACTAGGTCTTCATTGACGACACGCACAAATATTTCCCGTAATGCTCCCGCGCTCTGGTAATCGGACGAGCCGTAGCGCTTACCGTACCATGTGCGTAGACCGTCGGCGCTGTTTTTCGCCCCGACTTTGTATAAACTATCGCGCAGCGCCTTATATATATTCAGGCGGGCTTGTGCTGTGAACGGACGTTTGGGCAGTACGCCTGCGCTATCCACCAGAACCATTTTGTCAACCCGTTCTGGAACCGTCGCGCCGAGAATTAAGCCAAGCCGACCGCCAAATGAATGACCGATCAGGTAAACATGATTCAGTTTCATTGCATCCAGATAGGCAGTTACCCAATTCGCATAGTCATAAACAAACCACGATGGCGGTGGCGCGTCACTTTCTCCAAAGCCGGGTAAATCGAGCGCGTATACGTCATATCCCAGCGGCGAAAGTCGCTCTGCCAGCGGCAGCATCAGGCTTTTATCTGCACCCCAGCCGTGCAGCGCCACAATCGCCTTATCTACACCTGCCGAGGCGCGAGTGATCTGCGAGACTGTTTTGATACCGTCAATTTCTATAACGTGTGTTTCAATCATTCGAGTGAAATCTTCGCGTTTAGCGCCTGCAATTTTTCGACCACGCCGCCAAAACTCTGCTGTAATGCCTGCGCGTTGTCTATCACGGTCTCATGTTCTGCCACCAGCGCGGCAGTCAACATTCCAAGACCCGTTCGCACATCCGGCGAGTCCATGTAGATGCCTCTTAGTGGTGTTGCCCCCATGACGATTGCCCGATGTGGATCGCATAGGACAATCTGTGCGCCCATTGCCTTGAGTTTGTCTATGAAGAGTAGTCGGTTATGAAATAACTTCTCGTGAATGAGCGATGTCCCCCGCGATTGTGTCGCGGCGACGGTTGCGACGGCAACCAGATCGGATGGGAAGCCGGGCCACGGTGCGGTTTCAATCGAAGAATCCACATCCTCCTCACGATTTGATACACTGAGGATTTCATGTCTTGGGATGAACAACGACGTTTCATCCAGGTCGATCTGAATGCCGAGCCGCCAGAACATTTTCCCGATGAGCCGCATGTCTACGCCATCCATGCCATCAACCTGCGCCCGTCCACCGGTAAGAGCGCATAACACGGCAACACTGGCTGCTTCCACATGATCGGCGCAGATCGTTGTTCCCGCTTCATGCAGTTGTTCCACACCATATACGCGGATGACATTTGAGCCAATGCCCGCAATTTGTGCGCCCATTGCCACTAGCATTTGCCCAAGCTGCTGCACATGCGGCTCACTGGCGGCATTGTGGATGGTGGTTTCTTTGCCCAGACATGCCGCCACCATCATCAGGATTGCGGTTGCCGTTACGCTGGTCTGGGTCAGAACGATGTTTTTTCGTTCCCAGTTGATGGCTTTTATGTCCACCGCGCCGGAATTCACCATTAGATCAAACCCAAGATCGCGCAGGGCTTCTAAATGGGTGCGAATGCGATTTAGTGGGTAATCCGTCTCAAGCCGAGCGTAGCGACGGCGAACCAGCAGCGGCGCAAGGAGCATTAACGCGCCAACGGAGGCATCCATCTCCTGCTGTGTAATCACGCGCCGCGCAAGCTGCTCCGCCTGAATCTGAACACTATTGCCTGTGTGGGAAATGGAGGCGCCTAAGCGTTCTGCCTGACTCAACATCGCAGCGGCGCTCAAGGTGTCAGGAAAATTGTGCAGTGTGACGCGCTCGGTGGTGAGGAGCGCCGCGGCAGTAAGTGCCTGTGCTGCATTAGTATTTCCTGACGGGCGATAAATGCCGTTCAGCGGTGCTTTGCCTTCAATACGTAATCGCAATATCTATCCCTGCCATACGGTCAATTTACCCGTGCATTATAACAACCTTCTATCGCTGCACGTATTCTAAAAACGCTTGCTATGCCACTTCATCAATATCTTCGACGTCGTTTTCATCCCTGTGCAGGGCAGTAGCAATCTCTCCTGCGACATGGGCGTTATTTTTCAGAAGCGAGATGTTCGCACGGCGCGATAAACCGCCCGTCAATTCAGCCACACGGGCGAGAATGAATGGCGTTACCGCCTTTCCTGTGATCTGCGCTGCTTCCGCTTCTTGCGTTGCCTGTTCAATTGCGTTTTCGGCAATTTCCGCGCTGAGTTCATCGGCTTCAGGGACAGGCACGGTGATCAGTAGACCATGTGTCATGCCTAGCCTACCTGCTGCCGCGATAATCCCCGCCGCCTGCTGTGGTGTAGTGATTGTTGCATCCACAGACAAGCCGCTGCTTCGGGCGTAAAACGCGGGCAGCGTCTCCGTCTGGTAGCCGATAACCGGTACACCTTGTGTTTCCAGAACTTCCAAAGTCAATGGCAGATCAAGGATAGATTTTGCGCCTGAACAGACGACGGCAACAGGGGTTCGCCCTAGTTCGATCAAATCAGCGGAAATATCAAACGGATGCCCGCGATGAACACCGCCAATGCCGCCGGTGGCAAACACGCGAATACCCGCCAGGTTCGCCACGATCATCGTTCCAGCCACCGTCGTTGCGGCGCTTTCGCCGAGTGCCAGCGCGATCGCAAAATCACGGCGGCTGCATTTTCGCACGTTTGTCAGCGTCGCTAGTTGCTCAATTTCAGATTGACTCAAACCGACATGAATATGTCCATTGAGGATCGCAATCGTCGCGGGAACAGCACCGCTTTCACGCACGGCATTTTCCATCATCAACGCCGTTTCAACATTATCGGGATAGGGCAAGCCATGCGTAATTAAGGTTGATTCCAGCGCGACAAGCGGCTGATTGTTGTCAAGCGCAAGCTGGACATCTTTGTGTAGGTTCAAGTGCGGCATATCTTTATCTGCTTCGCAGGTTGTCTAGTCAGTGCTGGCAAAGTACAATCTTAAAGGTTCTCTTTCAGCAGTGAAAGATGCGTTTACGAATGGGTATCACCAGAGCGCAGCAGATTGAAGCGGTACGGGCGAAACGACGGCGCGATGTACGCCTGAAAATTGTGCTGCCGTTTATGCTGGCACTGCTTGGCGTACTGCTCCTCACCATCGTTGCTGCTGTTGCGCCGCGTACATCCACAACGGCTGACATTCTCATGATGGTTCTGCTGTTATGTCCATGGCTGCTGATCCTATTTGGCGCTTTTATCGGGTTGGTAGCGGCTGTTTACGGCATGGGGCGTGTCAACAGTCTGGTGGTTAAACCGCTGGATAGCGCTGGCGATCTCACCTTTATGGCGCGGGATAAAGTTTCCACTGTTGCGAACGCGGCTGCAACCAAATCTGTTGAACTGAGCGCCCGAACCGCGCCGCTGGAAAAATGGATGGATGAGGCATTTCTACCGAAAAACAAATCAACCGGAGACAAATCATGATTACTCCTGCACCCCACCGCAGCAACGGTGTCGTTGTTACTACTCCTGAAGAAACGGCACGGCGCGTTAATAACTGGAAATTGCAGACTTATGTCGTTGGCTTAGGTCTGGGTGTCTTGTTCGGTGTCATTTCGTCGTATCTGTATGTGCGTGCCGCTGAGGAAGATGTCACCCGTCGTGGCGAACCAGCCCCCGTGAAGACGACGGAACTAATCGGCTTGGGCTTGGCGGCATTGGCAGTGGTGCGGCAGATCACCGAGATGGGCAAGCCCGATCCTAAGCGAAAATAGGCGAGAGTCACCCGCTGATTTCACGTTTAGCCCTGAAAAACACATAAAGCGGTATACCGCTTCGCCGTGAGGAAGGAATGAGGCATGTGTGGTCGGTTTGTGATCGCCGCCGATGCCAATGCGTTACAGCAGGCATTTCATTTGGAGAATGTCCCTGAATTTTCGCCGCGCTTTAATATTGCCCCGACGCAGAATGCGCCGGTCATCACCAATGTACATCCGAAAGTTTTGTCTTTTTACCGTTGGGGTCTGATACCCTCGTGGTCAAAGGATATTGCGATTGGTCAGAAAATGATCAATGCCCGCACTGAGGGGATCGAAGATAAGCCAGCGTTTCGTGCAGCGCTGCGCCGCCGCCGCTGCCTTGTGCCTGCAACGGGTTTTTATGAATGGCAAAAGCGCGATGATGGCAAAGCGCCGCACTATATTCATCTGACTGATCAACCGATTTTCGCGCTGGCAGGGTTATGGGAGGTGTGGCGGGATGCGGAAAAACAGGAGCTTCGGACTTTTACGATCCTGACTACTGCCGCGAACCCGTTTATGCAATCTCTGCATGATCGGATGCCTGTCATTTTAAGGCGCGAGGATTATGATCTGTGGCTCACGCAGGAAGAAGTGCCTGCGGACGTGCTGCGCCCGCTGCTCCGTCAATATGATCCCGATGCAATGTCCGCTTATGAAGTCTCGCGGGCAGTCAATCGCCCGACGCAGGATTCGCCTGAACTGATTCAACCTGTTGCCTGAAAATCACGTAGAACAATGCGGATGAGCCTATTGACTCATCCGTTTGTCTATCATGTCCTTGAATGGGTCTTGACCGGGCTTGATTAGGACTTCGCGACTGCGACGATCCGCTTTGAATTCGCCGACAATCCCTAGTTCAAGCAGTAAGTCCACCATACGGGCAGCGCGAGGATAACCGATGCCCAGTTTGCGCTGAATAAGCGAGGCAGACGCTTCCTGTTCAGCGACAACGAGGGAGATCGCCTGTTCAAGCAGGGGATCGGTTTCAGCAAGGAATTCGCGGCGCGTTAACCCGCGTTCCCACGGCCCGACGTTATGGGCGGGCAGTTTACCAGCTTCGATCTGTTTTGCCGCCCAATTCGTCCAGTATTCGGTCAATTGGCGAACTTCATCATCGGAGATATAACATCCTTGCAAGCGCTTTGGCGCCATTGCATCCGGTGCCTGATAGAGCATATCGCCGCGCCCCATAAGGTTTTCTGCCCCAACCGAGTCGAGGATTACGCGAGAGTCAATCCCGCTGGCGACGGAGAAAGCAATTCTCGATGGGAAATTCGCCTTAATTAAGCCAGTGATCACGTCAACGCTTGGGCGCTGGGTTGCAACCAGCATGTGCATGCCAACGGCGCGTGCCATTTGTGCCAGACGGGTAACGGTCTTTTCCGTCTCGTCAGGATGGCTCAGCATGAGATCGCCGATTTCGTCCACTAAAATGATGATGTAGGGGAGGAAGTCCTCTTTGCGCCGCCGTCCAAGTCGCGCATTGTAGGTGTCAATGTTTCGGGCGGCGTGTTCTTCCAGCAGCTTATAGCGCCTGTCCATTTCGCGGGTACACCAGCGGAGTACGCCGATCATGCGCTCCTGATCGGTTTCCACCGGTCCCACCAGATGTGGAATACCGTTGAAGCGGCTCAACTCGACCATCTTAGGATCAAGCATCACCAGCTTGACCAGATCAGGCGGGTTGTCAAGAATGAGCGCGGAAGCCAACGCAGCGATACAGACGGATTTGCCAGAACCCGTTGTTCCCGCGATCAGCATATGCGGCATTTGACCAAGATCAATACCCACCACTGCACCAGAAACGTCGCGTCCTAAGGGGACATATAATGGCGATTTTCGTTTTTGTTGCTCCTCTATAAATGCTTTGCTCTCATAGACCGAACGGAGGGCGACGACGCTTGGATGACGATTCGGCACTTCGATCCCGATGTAATTTGTCCCCGGCACGGGCGTTTCAAGGCGTAATCGCTTGGCGGACAGCGCGAGCGCAATATCGCTGGAAAGGGAGGCGATTTTGCTGATTCTTGTGCGGCTGAATGACGGTTCGCTGCCATCCGCACTACTGTTTTCATGGTACGGCTGTAACGCATACTGTGTGACCGTCGGACCGACCTTGACATCGGCGACATCCACATCAATGTCAAATTCAAGCAGCGTATTTTCGATCAGCACGACATTGTTATTGATCTCACGCTCATCCGGCAGGCTCAGTTCAATATCGCGCAGGATGTTTAACGGCGGCAAATTGGCATCTCGTTTGATGGCTGCTTTCTGCTCACGCATACTGGAGACGACAAAATAGCGCTTCACCCGCCCATCGGGGCGCTCTACTGGGACATAAGTGCTGCCTTTAGCAGGCTTGCCCTTGACGGTGCCAATTGCATCGAATCGGGCAAGGGGGTCGCGTGGCGCAAACATCGGGTTTTGGGCTGCACTCACAGCGGGTTCAGGTTCGCGTGGTAAGCTCTCGACGGGTGTGGGGATAGGGCGTAATGACGGTGGCAAACGGGCAGGGTCAGGGCGAACACGAACGATGTTGAATGTGCGAATGCGCTGTGCCTGTGCGGCGGTGGGCATAGCGAGTGATGGCATTCCTGACGGGCTATCTACAGCAACAGCAGGACGCAGTGCCTCATCAAGCGGGGCAGCTTTTGGCATGGCAATAACTCGCGGAGGTCGCAACTGCTCCCCCTTTGTTCTTAACCATGTGCTTCCCCGTTTGAGCGCGAGGCTAACATGCCCGCGTCGAACGCCAAGCAAAACAGCAACAGCCAGAGCAAAGAGCAGGGTAAAGATGATAATTGCTACCGGGACGCCAATAATGCTGGTCGCAACGGAACTGATTGCCCAGCCAACCTGACCACCGCCGCGCCCTAATCTTGCCAGAGCGCGGAGTTCCGTTTCCCCAGAAGTGAGATGCAGCAGCGCCAGCGCAGTAAAGAATGCCAGTTCAATTGCGAGAATACGCCGCGCTGGAAAGCGGATGACAATCCCCGCTTTGGGCAGCAGCAGAATGATGCCGAGCGCGAACAAGCCCGCCGAAACAATCGCACTCCCATATCCAAACAGGCTGGTCAGTGCATTTGACCACGCGGCGGCGATACTGTCATCACCGGAGACGTTGAGGAGCGATAAAAATGACACCAGACCGAAGACGATAAGCAGCACTGCCGCGATCTCGTCTCCCCAGGGTGGAATCACATCCATCAGGGAATCCCAGAATTCGGGCTTTACTGTATACCGTTCCGTCGCATTTTGCGGTTGTGGCGGCGGTGTGGGCGTTGGTTTGGCAGTTCCTGAACGCTGGGGCGGTGCCGCTGGTTTTGGAGCGCTGCCTTTGTGTTCAGGCGTATTCGCTTGAGGCTGCGCTGGTTTTTGCTGCGCCATAAAATTCTGTCGTTATGGACGTGCTGCGCGTAAGGTCAATCCTAAACGCCGCGCTCGCCCGTCAATGCTCAAAATTCGAGCATGTATTTCCTGACCTTCGGAGACCACATTTCGCGGGTGCAGGAAATGCCCTTCCGCCAGTTCAGAAACGTGAATTAAACCTTCCAAACCGTCCTCAATTCGGGCAAAAGCGCCGAAATCAACGACATTCGTGATGACGCCGCGCACCGTTTCGCCAATCTGATAGCGCTGATGTACTGTTGCCCATGGATCGGGATTCAGACGCTTCAGACTCAAGGCAACGCGCCCCGCGTCCTGATTGATGTCCAGAACATACACATTGATGACTTCGCCACGTTGCAGCATTTCTTCAGGATGCCCAACGCGCCCCCAGCTTAATTCGCTGATATGTATCAAGCCTTCCAGACCACCCAGATCCACGAACGCACCAAAATCACACAAATTCGTAATCGTGCCTTGCACAATTGCGCCTGACTGAATCCGCGTTAGCAAATCTGCACGTTCGCCGGGCAACGAGCGGGCTGCCCGTTCAGAGAGAATTAGGCGGTTTTGTTCCTGATTAAGTTCAATAACACGCAAAACAAGCGTTTCTCCCACGCGCATTGCCAATGCTCGCTGGCGCATTTGAGGGTTCGGAACGTTGGGAAATTCGATTAACTGGCTTGCGGGGACAAACCCACGGAGAGAGCGCCATTCGACGAGTAACCCGCCGCGATTAAAACCTGTGATCGCCAGTTCCAGTGCTTCGTCCTGTTCCATCATTTCACGGATGACTTCCCAGTCCGAGCGTCTTTCCCCCGTGCCTTCACCACTGTTATCGCGTTCAGGTTCATCCGTGAACTGATACACATACGAATTGTTTTGTACCGGTCGCGCAGCATTATCTTCACGTAGCAGCGCTCGCCAGTACCCTTCATCTACTTCGGGTGGGGACGATGTGTAATGATCTCTTTGTGTATTAACGCTCATTGATTTTCTCTTACCCTCTAACAATAAATGGTTGACGTGGAAACCCCTACGATGCAGAACTTTAGTATAGCATTACGAGAAAACCTTGTACAAGAAGGGTTGGTCGCTACTATTAGGGATTATTTCCTGTCCCCAAATGGGCACCTCTTTCCATGTCTATTAAAGTATCGGCGACTGCATCAATCGCTACACGCTGTTTGCGATACAGGTCTGCTTCACTCATTGCCAGTTTCAAGCCGACATCGCGTACTTTCTCGCCTTTAAGGAAGCGCAGTTCAAGTATATTGTACAAAGTCCACTCCGGGCTGTGCAGTTTTCGTTCTCCCGGCGGTTTCTGCGCTTCAATCGCTTTGGTGAGGACATAACGCAACGCTTTTGAAGGGTTATCGTCGCCATTCATGGCAGATTGAACAATAGTAAGATCGAGCAGGCGGCTCTGGCTCAAGCCCGGTCCGCCCCAGTAATGGCGCAACGCAGCGCGAACCTGCTCTTTGAACTGTTCTGTATCGCCGATTACGTCGTCTTTAGGGGCGGCAATCGGCAAGGGAGACGATGTGGGGGGAGGGCGAAATTCCATGCGATCCCGGGCGCTGGTTGTTAAGGTAAGCTGAGGCACTAAGCCTTCCAGCGAGGCGACAATTTCGCTTTGCACAGCGAGGTCTTCCAATGTCTGGGCGGCGCGTTGTGCCATCACATCGAGCATGGCGCTTTCATCTTCGTTCAGGTCAATCACCGTAGCGCGGGCTTGAATTGCAAAGATGCCAATACGTGTACTGGTATGTGCGCTGTCATGCTGCTGATGCGTGAGTGGTAAAATCCAGAATCCATGCCATGAAGCGGGTGAGGATGCGCTCGCTTGATCCAGCGCCGTCCCGATGGCGATCATGTCTTCACTGATTGTATCCTGCTTAGGGCGGGCAGGACCAATAGCGGAGATAATTTCTGGAAATGGGTCCAGCAAGGATATGACAAATGCCGTATTCACGCGCAGATAATCGCAGGTTGCGGCGAGGGTCGCTTCGAGTAGCTGAACCAGATCATCATGAGTCATGAGTCGATCTGACAGGCGCTGCAAACGGTCAAATTGTTCCCGATCCTCACCCTTGTAGACCAACCATCGTTCCAGATAGGGTAGGGCAAGGGCGACCAACCACTGCCACAGCAGCACTACAGCGACAACGGCGAAAGGTAGAAAGTTGTCGCTGGGAATACCGAGGATGCGCGTTGCCGGATTGATAAAAAAGATCGTGACGATGATGAGGATACCAGTCGCCGGACCGCGCAGAAAGAAGCGTAGCAAGTCTACTTTCACTACGCGGTCAGGATCACGCGAGCCAAAAAAAGACAGAGGATACGCCAGAAACACCAGCAGCAGGATGATGATGATGTTCGCAATAACGACGCTCATTAGACCGAGCAGCGAGTATTCTTCTCCCGCGCCGAGCAGTAGCGAGAAGGGAAAGATACCGATGGCAGGTGTTAGTAACGCGAATTGCAAGTAGCCCATTCGACGGCGCGTATCCCTTGTCAGGCAGCGCCGCCTTGCCCGCCCGACATTGATCCACGCAAATACCGTCGCAATCAGAAAATAGATGATGTAGACGATGAATGCAGGTCCCGCCTGCAAACCAAAGAGCTGTCCTGTAAAGTATTCTGGAGAAATCGGGACGGGGATAATCAGGGTATTTGTGAATGCTGCCAGGAGCAGGAATACCGCGCTGACGAGGTAGAAAATGCGAATGACGCGCCGCCGCCGCCCGCGTGAAGGCATATTCGTTGTTGCCAGAAGCGCATCCGACAGGTGTACAAGTGCCACAGGCAGGAAAGCGATCCCGATCCATTGCAAGCGCAAAATCGCGGCGTAAGTTCGCGGGCTGGGATCAAGCGAGACAAGTACATCACAAACATAACTGATGGTGACGCACCCCAACACTAGTGCCGATGTTCGCACGACACGATCATGAAAGTTACGGGTGAGGTTGTAGAGGAGGAATGAGGCAGCGACGATGACGATTGCTGAGGCTAACGTCTCATTGATCAACGACAGGAGAGACGCGAACAGATTTTCCACCAGCTTACCTCATCGAAGCGAAACACTAAAGAACAGCGCTACATCCTGATTAGGAAAGTAGCGATCATTAAACCCGCAAAAGACAAAGCCTGCTGCCTGGCAGAATTCGACGCCGGGGATGTTCTTCGTCTGTGTTTCGAGCATCAGGCGGGTAAGGTTGTTTTCTTTTGCCCATGTCCGCGCCGCGCCGAGCAAGCGCAGCCCGATCTGGTTGCGCCGCGCCGCCCGCGTAACCAGGAGATCGTGAATTAAGCCGAGTTTATGCAGCGGGTCTGGTGTCAGCGCCAGATATCCAAGCAGCCTGCCTTTATCGCGCTCTTCTGCCACCAGAAAACAGTGGTCTTCATCGAGGACACTTGCTAACCGGTGTGCGCTGCTGGGATAGGTGACTTCGAGCATACGCGGCAGACGCTCTCGTCTCATGGCAATTTCCCACCCGGCGATCTCATCCTGGTGAACGTGAATTTGCCAGACATGATCGGTCTCATAGGTGTGATCGAGCGCGAGACACGGGCGAATATCGCTGTTTACACCGTCACGTACAACGTATTTTTGGGGTATTGAGGCGGACATGACAGCCTCTAGGCGAGGTAAAGGTCGCCGAAAGTGCCGCTGACGTGAATTTCGACTTCAGGACGATTGGGGGATGGTTCGCGGCTGTAGTAGATATTGTCTCCATCCTGCTCATATCGCTCTTCATCCGCATATACACCGAAGACGCGAGAACCCCGCACGAAAATTTTGGCGCGATAGCCATTAGGAGTCAGCACTTGAATATTGCCAAGCGTAGATCGGAGGCGAATTGGCGCAAAGGCTTCCGGCGGGCAGGTGAAACGTATGCTGCCAAATCCGGTGCCGATGATCGCGTTCTGTACGATCAGGCTGGAACTGTCAACCTTCACCTGACCAAGCGATGCGCTGACATACACCGACCACGGCAAATCCCGCGCCACCGCCATGTCCCAGTTGGCAAAGGAGAGCCAGGGAGTCGCGGAGCGTTCCAGTTTGAGATGTGCCTGATTTTGCTGCACATTCAACTGTGGGCGCGAGTCGAAAGCATATTCGCCCGCGATCAGGCGTCCTTCGCGTTGAAGGGCTTGAATGGAAACGTCAATCGCACCCGCGCTGATTTCCAGAATTCCGTTTTCGACGCTGCCACGGGTAATGCCGAACGACTTGGCATCCTTACCGGGCAGCAAATCGCCGCGCAGCAAAATCAACGCGCCGAACAGGACGAGCAGCAAAGGGAGAAGGGACGCGACATTAAAACTGCTGATCAACAGAAAGTTGTTCAGCAGTAAGACAATGCCCAGAATTATGAGGGCAAGCGACCCTATAATGAGTCCACGTCGCGCCACTTGCGCTCCCCTTCAGAACAATCGTAAATCAGCGTAAAGCAGATGACACTGAGCGCTAATCTTCGTACAGGTAGTCCCGAAGGATAACGTGAGCCGAAGACTGGCGCAAGCGATTGAGCGCCTGTGCTTCCAACTGGCGCACCCGTTCACGGGTCACGCCAATTGCCTGACCGACTTCTTCCAGCGTGTACACGCGCCCATCTTCCAGCCCGTAACGCAGGCGTAGGATTTGCGCCTCGCGGGGCGGCAAGCGATCCAGCGC
>Ga0224722_1000310_pt1 | contig 28926 bp, 29 predicted proteins | sample Balambano_FR1_Me_FD_161646 | JGI IMG/M metagenome (GOLD analysis project Ga0224722, IMG submission 161646) | Freshwater sediment microbial communities from Lake Towuti, South Sulawesi, Indonesia - Balambano_FR1_MetaG | ecosystem: Environmental > Aquatic > Freshwater > Lake > Sediment | place... | reverse complement strand
GTCGATTCCAGGGATGAGCCATGAACGGTTGATACGACCTTCTGGAAATGCTGGTACAACTCAGGGCAGCATTGTGCAACTGAATAAAATCGCGCACCTGGTGTGAAAAAGTGCCGACAATATTATTTTCTACGATGGCTCGCAATTGAAATCCAGGGTATGGCTCCGTCGCTTCCCACAGATGAAAAACCGGTGAGATAAGCTCCTGATAACCAAAGTTTAATAGTCTTTGCAGAGATTCGTTATTCGTTTGTGCTACGGGTTCGGAAATGATTTTATGTAATTGTTTTTCCAATGCATCCACTGACATTTTACTCAGTCGCGCTAGCTGAATGGGTAAGCTATTTTCCAAAAAACGGCTCCAATTGCTCACTTCCTGGTAAGCTTCGTGCGTAAGTGGATGTTGTTGATAATCATAAAAATTTACCTGGCGGGCATAGCGATACACAAAATCCAGCAGGTCGGCTAAGGTGCGTTCGTCCAGCAGCGCGGCGTTGGGCTGTAGGGCAAGGGCTTCGGCGTAGCGTTTGCGCTGGCTGGAGCCGGGGCGATGCAACAGAGGATGCTTGGTTTGAGTAGGTTTAGCCATGTGTTTAAAATGATTAACGCTGCTTTAAATAATTTGCCGATCCGCTTCCCGCAAATAAAAATCATAGACGTAATTGTAGCGTGTATTCGTGCGAGCCACTACAAAATCAATGGAAATCAACAAAACACCTTCTAACAATTCAAAAGCCTCGGGTTCCGTAATATTTACTTTTTCTACTACAATTCTTGGCTCGTGAAATAAAATTGCCCGTTCGACTAAATCTTGTAAATAACCCAAAAAAGTATTATTCACCGGTTCAAATTGATAATCCATCAGGTTGCAACCGTAAGACGGCTGCATGACCCGCTCCCCCAGCCGGGTGGACAGCAAAATTTGCAGGCTCTGGTAAATATCTTCTACCTCGCTGACCAACTCCACCGAGCCGCTGACGCTGCTAAAAGCGGGCGGAAAAGCCCAGCCCGTGCCGAGAAAAGAAGCGGTGTTTGTGATAGACATTGGATGTTAGATTTTGGATATTAGATGTTAGATATAGATTTTGGATGTTATTAGGTGCAAATTATCCGCCGATCATTACGGTGGGCAAGCCTTGCACGATCACCCCGCCGTGCGCGGTCAGGTCGCCCATGCGTACAGCGGGCTTGCCGCCAATGAGTACCGTGGCAGAGCCTTTCACAATCACGTCGGGCGGACCTACACATACGCACATATCGCCCACGACTGCCGCAGGTAAACCGCCGATGAGTACGGTAGGCGCAGATGGACCTACCACCGGACCGCCTACGTGTGGCACAAGCGGAGTGAGCGGGCAGGTGTGCATATCGGATATTCGGGCTGCAGGTGGCATATTATTTAGGTTTATAATTTTTGAATCAATTTATTTTTACCAAAGAACCTGTAATCTCTGTGATGCCGGGCGCAGATAGTTTAGCGGTGGCACCTTTCACTTCCATGGCGGCTTGGGCGGAAATGGTCATCTGGGCTGCCCCAATGGTGAGGGCAGCCGTGGCGTTGATGTCAATTTTTCCACCGGCTTTGATCGTAATGTCGGCAGGGCTTTCCATTTTAATACCCGCCGGTTCCATTTTAATGGAATTGCCGTTTTGATCTACAATAGCGATAGAAGTGCTTTGCTCATCTAATTTTATGCTATTCCCTGCCGGGGTGTCAATGGTGATGGTTTTGGTATCGTCGTGAAAATGCACCCGCATATTGCTCCGCGTAACGAAACCCTTCTCATGGTTGACATCCTGCGCTTCCAGGGGAGCCGGTTTGGCACTGCTGTGCAACATTCCCAGCACAATGGCATCGCGTGGATCATCATTGACAAAACCGACGATTACTTCATCATCAATTTCCGGGCGAAAAAAAGCACCGCGATTGTTGCCGGCATCGAGGCTGGCGATCCGCGCCCAAACTCCTCGCGCCGAATTATCAATAATGGGCAGTCGCACCAAAATGCGGTGTTCCCCATCGGGGTCGTTTTGCAATTGCACTACTTTACCAATCTGCAAACCGGGAATGGCAGGTAATAAACCGGCGGCAGGCGTTTCTACAATATTTTCCTGATGATGGAAGCACTCCGGCGACAAACCCAACTGTACATGGGTGTGCCAGGTGCCATTTGCTACGTCATGCCGTACGCCACTCACAAATACGTTGCCGTTGAACCGTGCGCCCACGCCCTGCAAATCCAGCATCTGCCCGGGTTTGATGCCGGAAAACCCATCGAATTTAGCACGCCCGCGAATTTTTGCCAGGCGACTGCGCAACATCGTGGCTTCCGTCCACTGTTGTAATTCCTCTTCCAGCACCTGCCCGCTGTGGCGCAGTTCCAATTTATCCAGGTTGATGGTTTCTGCAAGGGTCGAGCCGTTTAAATTGCCCGATTCCTGCACCGGCGCGCTGCCCGTTTCGTGTTGAAAGAGTGTCTGTCCGCCGTAATCCCAGGATTTGGCTTCCACGGCTTTCCATTGGGTGCGGGCATCCATTTCCGCTTCTAATTCTAATAAAGTGGTGCCGTAAGCTGCTTGTAACACGGGGTTTGTACTGGTATTGGGGTTTTTAATTTGCACTTTACCATCGTCCACCAGCACCACTTTACCGTTTACCTCCGCGCGCGACAACAGGAAATCCCAGTCGGTGCAGTAGTGTTGCACTAGTTCTTTATGGGTCAGGGTGGTTGGATCCACCTCCGAAGTCAGGTTGGCGTATTCGCCGATGATGGTTTCCAGCACTTCACTGTCTTTGCTGTCTTCAAAATATCGGTTGTGCCTGCCGACGGTGAGTTTTACACTTTCGTCTTTGCATTCTACCAAGAGTTGGGAGTTGCCGTTCTCGCGGATTTTAATGCTGTGTTTGATGATAATACCTTTAAAAATCGTTGCATTTTGTCGGTCGTGCCCCACTTTGATTTGAATCTGATTACCGGGAATGAAATCGCCGGTTTCGCTCATGGCAAAACTACCCGCCGCCGGGTCGCCGTCGCGCAGCACGATGCGGGCAGTGGGAATGCGATTTACCTCTTTGGTCACGGAAATGGACATGACTTCGTACGTGGGGTCTATTGCCGTACCGTTCACGATAAGGTCATACGTAACCACGTCGTGGGTAGCGTTATTCGGAATGGTGGCACTGCGCGTACTCATGTGGTTTCGGTTTTGTCCAGCGGCGGAAAGCGCAAGTCCTGCCCGGCTGTTAAGCTACGAATGGTGGTCAGGTTGTTGGCTTTGGCAATTTGCAGTACGTATTTCGGATCTTTGTAAATGCGATTCGTCATCAGGTCGAGGCGGTCACCGGCTTTTGCCTGGCGAAAGTGCGTCAGGTCGGGCGAACTGAGTTTTGCTTTGGCGGAACGTTCTTTGGGTGCTACATACTTAGCAAACGTGGCACTTACTTTTGCGCGTACCGGGTCGCCATTGGGTTCAAATAATTGAAAATTGACATCAATACTGGAAATGACGCACTGAAATTGCAGATACTTACCCCAAAATAATTTTAAAAAATTGGGGCGGTGGGTTTCGCTCTCCATGTGATAGGTGACTGCAAAAAACAGTTCCAGTTGCCGTTTGACCGATTTGTCGTCGGGGTCGTTGTACTTGTAATTTTCAATCGTTTCGGTACCGTCAAAAATAAATTCCAGCCGCAATTCCTCCGGCTGTGCATTCGTGAAGCGCGGGCTGGTGCCATGATTGCCGGGCGGATTGCTCTGCTCCAACTCGATGCGCATATTTTTGGAATACGACTCCGGGTTGACCGACAGAAAAAACGGCTGCGGCACTTTCGTATTTTTCGTTTGAAAGGTGTTATCGGTATAAGCGACAATTTGTACCTTTTCGAGTTTTCCGTTGCGATTCATCGTTCCATTTTTTCTTGAATGATCTCCATTACTTTTTCTACAATTAAGTTAATATCCATTTCCTGGCTGTTGGAAGCGTTGGTGTTGGAAGCAGGAGCGGCGTTGGTGCCGGTTGCCGCTTCGTCGCCAACAGTGGCTTTAATGATTAACTCTCTGATTTCCAGCGGCATATACTACTTGTTTTTGTATTCAAACCGATTGTAATTCAATTCTAAGGTTTCAATCAATACCTCGCCCCGTTCGGCGTTCAGATCGGCAACTTTCCAGCTTTTGGGCCACACGTGCGATAATTGCCATAAAACCAGGGTTGTGTGATTTTCATCCAACAATTCTACATTGACCGTTTCTAAAGGCTTGATTTTCAAATGCTGAAAAGCATTGATACACCAATCCGTCAGCCCCGATTGCCCGGGCAATAACAAACCGCGTTTTAAGATCAGTGCCTCCGAGTACTTCCGTCTGCCGGGCAGCACGTGCGTGAAGCGGTTTTCACCGCCTTCTTTGAGTGGCTCGGTCTCCACTTGCACATCCAAGCCCGACACCGACTGAAAGCGCACATCTACTTCCTGACTGCCGGGCAGCCCGAAAAAGGTGATCTGAAAATGAAACCCTACTGTTTGATAGAATGCTTCTACCGGTGGCGTAGCCATTGGTTCGTATTTTGGAAATAGCTTTGTGTTTTATTTACTTCGCTTCCAGAATCGTCAAGCCCTCGTGTACGAGTTCCATCGTTTCGATGAGAATCTCGTTGCCATCGGCTTTCAGTTCGCCAGACGACACTTTTTTGGGCCAGGCGTTTTCCAATTGCCAAGTGATGATCGGCTGATGCTCTTCGTTCAGCAGCTTGATGGTCACCGTGCGGCGGTACTTGCCACCTGTTTTATTGCCTTCCTGAAAGTAGTAGGTTTGTTTCCAGAGGTTAAAAAAGTCAAAATCGCCCTCGAAGGTGCCGCGTTTGAGGGTGATATCGCTGTACTTGGTCAAACCCGGTTGCTTGGTTTTGTTGTATTTTTTGCTACTGCCTTCGCGGTATTCGATGGGTTCGGTTTCAAAATCCAGTCCGCTCACCTCCGTAAAACCGATGCGAAAATCAGTGCCCCATTCTACCTGAAAATGAAACTTGGGCAGTGGATAATCTCCTTTTGCTGGCATGGTATGAAATTTTTAGTTTTTTAATGTAATTTGATACAACTTGATGCAAGATTACTTGCCTTCTTCAGCAGCCTGTGCTGCTTTGAGTGCTTCAGAAAGCCCAACTTTACGCGCCAGAGCTTCGTTGCTTAGCTCTCTGGCACTATTCCATTCTTCAAAAAGAACTTTTGATCTCGTTTGAGCAGTCTGATATTGTTGTGTAGTAACCTTATAATAATCACTTCCGTCAACTCCGTCTATTGGAAATATACTCCAATCGGGGTTTGTAATGTCATTTCCACAAGGAGATGCCTCTCCCGAATCATCCGGCGTATCCTTTGCAATTCCTCCGGCATCCACCTCTCGCGAGGGTATCTCAGTTTGCGCTTTTTCCTGCTTCGGCACAATTAACTCTGTTTTAGCCGGAATTTTGAATTTGAATCTATTTTGAAGCTCGGTAAGGTTTTGTTTCAAGCCGCTGTCTTTAAAGCAGATATGGTTTTGTACTGCCAGTGCCGCTTTAAAGGTTTCCAGTAATTTCTTCAGCGTTACTTCCTGTAAGGCATAAATGGCCATCATTTTGTCGGCATAATTGCCTACGCAGGTTAGTAGCTCCTGCTTGTCTTTCTCCGTCAGGTTTTTATGGCACTCTATTTGCGTTTTCAGTAATTGAATCAAATAAAGTTTTTCATCCTCAGCGACAGGTTCTTGCTTCGTGCCAGTGGGGGGATTGATTACCGGGCCTTGAATGGATACCTGGCGGTACACATCCATGAAAATAGCTTTCGCCTGGCAGAGCAATATTTTGAAAGCCTCCGTGGTATAATCTGTATTTTTACAAACAATACTTTCCAACTGGGTAATAAAAACGCTTACTTCAGATTGTACTTTTTTGTACTTCTCGTTTGCAAGATTTAGATTATCTACGTACGTTTTTAGTTTGACTTCCCAGGCATATGCGTTCGTGTACGCTTCTTCCTTTTGCGTAGCAATTGCCGCTTTGGTATTCAGGTCAATTTCTGCTTTTTTTAGCCCTTCTTTCCATAAGCTGATGCAATCATCGCGTTCGCCGCTCCCTGTTTCAATAGAGGGAGGGCAATCTTCGCAGCCCTTAGTCAGAAATAAAATTTTATCTTCCATCATAAATTATTTTTTTGATTGTTAATTGTAATCTTTGTCATCCGGGTTTTGAGTTTCTTCAGGCGCAGGTGGAGGTATCGCTTGCATTTTGCTACAAATGTCTTCTACGGTTTCAGCGTTGCACTCGTGCTTACAGATAAAATCCGTCATGGCTTGTAGTGCAGCGTGCTGTACGGATTCAGTGTGTTTTTTGTAATGAGCCAGCGTTAGTTCTTCCGTTATTTTGGTGAGTTCGGTTTGGGCCGTTTTAATGTCATCCGTCGCTTTTTTGGCGTGGTCGCCAGTGGTTGTTTTGAGTGCCGTAATTGAATCCAGCAACTTTTGCCCGAACGGTTTTAAATTGTCTATGTCCGAAAAGGTTTGAATGCCGGCAATAGAGACAATAGAATTGAAAATAACCTGCCCGGAGTCACTCAAGGATTTGGCAGTATCTGTAACTTTATCTCGAGCCGCTCTTAATTCTTTAAAAACGGACTTGTCCGGATTTTTTAATTCCGCCTCCGTTTTTTTAAGGGTACTTTCAATACAATTACTCGTGATACAAGCCGTATTATTCGCCTCCTGTAGCTTCATTTTAAGGTCGCCCAGCATTTTGGAAGATTCCTTAATCAGCTTTTCTAAATCGTCATTTTTTTTAATATAAATTTCGATATTTTTTTGGATGGATTCCGCACCTTTCAAAGCGTTGATTAGCTCCGCGCTCTCCATGCGCTGGTAGTAATCGTAGGTTTGTTCCGCTTTATCCAGTAAGCATAGTTTATACATTCGGGCACCTTTTTTGCTGCTCACCAGCGTGGCAGCAGCGGTTTCAAGGCTTTGAGCAGCGCGCTGCTCGTCGCGGGTTTGCGTATAAAACTGGCAGATCACCACATCCGGTTTCAAGGGACCCGTGCTGCCATTTTGCGTATTTGCCATGATTTAGTTTTTAAATGTTGTGAATAAAAGGGATTTCTTTATCAGGATTCCGATAGCATTTTGTGCATGAATTTCAGAATGATAAATTCTGCCGGGCGCACCACTGCCATCCCGATTTCTACAATCATTCTGCCCTCCCAGATGTCGAGTTCGGACATGGTTTCGTTCAAACCTACCTTTACAAAAAAGGCTTCCTCAGTGGTGGTGCCCATGAGCGCGCCCGCCCGCCATTGCAGCGTGAGGAAGTTTTCGATCATGGAGCGCACGCGCGTCCAGGTGTTGCGGTCATTAGGTTCAAATACAAACTGGATGGTGGCATTTTGTACGGATTCTTCCACCATGATGAAAAACCGGCGCACGGGTACGTAGCGCCATTCGTTGTCGTTGCCCGCCAGGGTGCGCGCGCCCCATACAATTGCCGGACCTCTGCCGGTAAACGAGCGAATGACGTTGACCGATTTGCCAAAGTCGCTGTCCACATTCAGGTTTTCCTGCTCTTTGTCGGTCAGTTTCAGGAGGGGTTTGGTAACCAGGTCAATGTTGACGTTCGCAGGAGCTTTCCACACGCCGCGCGTAGCGTCCACGTCGGCGTACACGCCTGCGATAGCGGGCGACGGCGGTAGGATAAGCGGAAGTCGGCGCACCGCGTTAATGGCTTGGAAGTAGAGGGCGTTGTTTTTGCCTTTTAGTTCGGCAAGTGTACCGTTGAAGTTACCGGCACCGCCCGTATGCACGATGGTGACACGGCTGTCGCCTACGCCTTCGCCGCCGTACCAGTAGTCGAGCGTAGTTTCAACATTCGGATAGTAGGCGGCTGCGTATTTGAGTTCTTCAATTTGATTGCCGGTGGTATTGCGTAAGACGTTGATATTTTCCAGCCAGTCGGCAGCTGGGAGTGCAGGGTCTTGCCATACATCCATGATCGTGAAGCGGTCTTTGAGTTCTTTACATTTGTTCATCGCTGCGCCGTAGAGGTTGTAATAATCATTGGCATTGTCCAGTCCCTGCGCATCGGGGAAAACGAAGAGCGTGATTTCATCAATTTTGTCGGTGGTATCCAAGCCGCGCTGTAACTCGGCAAATCCCACGGTGTTGGTAGCATAATCTCCAACCGACACAATCCAGCACGGTCCCCCGCCATTAGCAAAAAATAGTTGCAGCGAGTAAAACATCAGGTATTTGGAACGCTGCTGTTCGTTGATGGCGGCATTAATTTCAAAAACCTTCTTAGCGGGGTCTTCCACAATTTGCACGGTGATAGCGGTCTCGGGTTGGGCACCGCCGAAATAGCGTTCGTACTCCAGCATGGAGGTGATGCGCTTGGGGTCGTTGCGTAGATCAGAGCCACGTGCGTCCAATGATTTTTCGGTATAGCCGATGAACACGGGAATCGCCGTTTCTACCTGCGCAATGGAGGGAGGAAGTTTGGGAATCTCCTCGATATATACTCCAGGTGTTTTGTACGTCATAGCAAATTTTTAATGGTTTATAATATTTTACTATTCTATTTTGATTTTATCTTTTACCTGCACTACCGATACATCTGAATACCAGCGCGGGTCGTCCGACAGTCGGCGCAAAGCAGCCGGCGTGGGCTGGGGCAATTCGCCTATTTTACCGTCGCTGTCTTCCACCGTGGGTAAAAAGGTGAGCCGATGCGAACGCACGGTGACCAAACCATTGCCCGCCGCTCGAAAAAAGGATTCAAGTTGGGTTTCCGGTTTTAATTTTTTGCCAAAAAATAAGGGCAGGTAACGCCAAAAAGTGGAACGACTTCTAAATCGAATTTCAAAAACAGGGTGTGGCTGCTGCATCAGCCCATTATCCAAAATCTGCGCCTGAGGTGCCGGCTGTCCCAAATTCAGTTGAATCAAGCCCACGGCTTTGCGCCGATACGCATCACTCAAGTACACCAGATGTTGCGCCGTTCCATTGTTGGTGGTAATATTCAAATTGTACAGCCCGTCAGGAATGGGTTTGCCGGGGTCAACTGCTGCAAAATCTGCCCGCACGGCAGTAATCGGTTTTTCGGATTTGCCGGTAATTTTTTTCAGTTCAACCCCGTTCCGCGTTTGAAGTGATAGTTCTACCCGCAAAGTCGGCGGGGCAGTGGCAAGAGGATACGTAAACACCTTGGGCAGTAAAATGCGGTCACTTTCATTACAAAAACCACTGCTCTTTACGGGTTCCCACACCGTCTGACCACCTGCATCTATGGTTGCTTCGCGCAACCCGCTGCCGAATTGCACCAAATCTCCCGGTTCGTAGCTTTTGTCTGTTTGCAACGTGGCTACCGGCTGTGAAAGCGATTGAAATGCGGCACTTGCATCTGCTACGGCATTGGCAGCATTGGTAAAATAATAATTTTGGGGTAGCTGCCCTTGCAGCGGCAGGCTGGTGTAATTTTTAAAATATGGATTTTTTACATCCAATATAAAATCGAGTTTCACATTTGGATCAATCTCAATATTGGGTTTGACGCGGTTTGCTGACTCGCCCGGTTTACCGCCCGATACCACTACAAAACCGGTTGCCGTAGCGATAAAGCGCAGTTGATAATTTTTCAGCAGTCGCTGGCATTCTTCCGTTGGTTCTATAATAATATCTTCCTGTAAGCGGTACTGATTTTTTAAGAGGCGTTCTTCGAGTATCTCATCCCGTTTCTGCTTGGTTAGATTAAAGAAGGACAGGTTGTCCGCATTGAGTAGATAATACTCATGCAGCACACGTACTTCAAAAATTCGGTAATACCTGATACGCATATTAATAATCTTCGGTAATCGGATTTAAGGTGGCTTGGATTTCTTCAATCATCGGACCTTCGCGGAACACCCGGCGATCCTGAATATTAATCATTCGAGCTTTGTACAACACGGAGGGCACCTGCTTACCACCCAGCGCCCCCCAGAGATGGTTGATTTGCTCGAACGTCAGGGTGTATAATTCAAAAGTTAGTTTCATATTTACCAAATCTTCTTTCACAACATCTTGATTTTCAACGACTCCACTTAGAGGGTTTGCCCCATTTAGCACCGGAAAAGTTTGAAAAAATTGGATAATTTGCCCGAGTACGGATAAGGCACCGGTATAGTTGTTCGGAAAATTGCAGGAAAACAACAGGTATAAATTGAGCCATACAGGCGGCTGCACCAGGTTAATTCTTCCGTCGGCTCTGCGCTGGTACTGGCTCGTGTTTTTCAAGGTACTTTCTTCTTCCAGGTTGACCAGGGTAATAATAATATTACTTCGAAGTGCTTCCCCCTCGTCAGATTCCAATAAAGCAATATTATTTAGGATGATCTCGGCATTACCCGGCAAAACTCGCTGCTCCCGCAAGTGATGATCCAGTTCATTTACGATAAATAACATAGCCGTGTTAATCATAGCAGCATCAATTGATTTGCATGATAATGGAAATAACCAGACTGCCAATGCCCTAGCAGGGACATTGCATCGAAGCGAGACTATAAGCAAATAAACCGTGTTGAGAAAATTACCTTAGACCGGTAATCACAAAACACATGAACACAAGACTAGCATTTCATAAAAAAGTGTGCGAAATAGTCAGGAGGTACAGGTAGGTAATGTCAGCTGGTACTAGGGTATCGTTGTTTCGTTGGTACTGGGTTTGTAGTGTTTAGTGCAAACTTTCTTGGAAACGACACAAAGATAACAATATTTTATATGCGCACAATTTTTTAGTAGTTTTTTTTGGTTTTTAAATCTAAAGTTTAATTTAATTGGAGTTTCAGGTTTAGAACGGATATTTTAAGTTAAAAAAGCCTTGCCCTAGAGCAAGGCTTTTTATTTAACTTGAGTTGTTAGCTGTTCCTACACTTCATAAGCAATATTCAAATCACGGAAGAATCCGAAAAGAATACCCCATCGAAATCACCAGGCGCGTTCGCTCTTCCGTCAAATCCGTCAGGCAGAAGGTGCCGCCCAGGTTGGGTATTTTTTTAAACGGATAGACCGATATTGCGGTGTTGATTTCGTAGCCATTCCATTCCACGATGAGGTTGGTACCACGCAGCACCTGGAGAGCCACACTGCCGAAAAGGTTCAGCTTACCGCTGTTGGCAAGCGTAAAATCGCGGTCGAGCCGGAACATCCCGTTGCCCAAACCTGCCGTGATAAAAAACAGACTAAACGGCTCGCTGTAACGCCGGTGCAACGGAATGACATAATTGCCGGTCACAAAGAAAGAGCGGCTGTTGCGGGCTACTTCATCTCCGCCCCGCCACCGGGCGAGGTTGCGCATCCCTGCCCCGATGAAGAAATAGTCGGTGACCACGCGGTTCAACTGCACATCCAGGGTGCCCGAACCGAAGTTATCCTTTTCGCCCACTTTGTTAGAAAGCCCGTAGATATTCGCATTGGCAATGATGCCTACCAGTTTGCGCGTGTTGCCCAAACCAACCGATACGCCCACATTGCCATCGGGTTTGAAGCCTTTTGGGGTGTTGCGGGTGCGGCTTTGGAAAGCAAAACCACCTGCCACTACCCCAAAATCGCCCCCATGCGGAGCCGGTATGTCCACCGTTACATTGGCGACCTGGGCTTGCAACGAATATTCGGGGGTTAAAAAAACGCTTCCGCTCAATAAAAAAACCAATACCTTATTGTACCAATAAGATTTAATTGCATTCATGATCCTCTTCTTTGGGGTGATTTAATTGCGGTGGTGCTGCTGTGGCGGGGGCGGCGGGGGCAGAAACCCTTTGGTACCCGGTGCCCAGCTAAAGCAGGTGCCGGTTTTGCGACTGACATTGCGGCGGCGTTTTTCCTGCGGAATGCTAATCGGCGCGGGTTTGGTCTGCAAAGGTCTGATTTCCCGGTGAATACGTGGCAAAAGACTCATTTTTCCCGTTTGTGCTCGGGCAGAAGATGGTTCGGCTGAATCATTCCAACCAAATACTTCGAGGGTAGAATGCCAGGTAAAAAAATCTACCGATTGCAGGTGAGCGTTCGGCGTTGCTGCCTGCGTTAACGAGGTAGCAGACTGACCCGCCAGCAGCGCGCAGGCGGCGGTCAGGGTCAGGGTTAATACATAAGTTTTGTGTTGCATAATGTTGGGTAAATTAGTAAAGGATTTAATTTAAAAAGTTATCAATCAAGGGGCAGCATTTATTTTAAACGCATATTGCTTCAATAAACGCTTATGCAATGTGTTATGAATTAAAAAATTTAGTATGTTTTTAATATCTGACTCATCCGACAAAAAAATTATTACACATTTCGCTGTTAAGTAGAGGAGCATATTTTTCGCACAAAGACACAAAGGCGCAAAGTTTTTTTATAATTTATAATTATTTAATTCTGATCCCTTACTTACACCAGTTTAAAAAGAGCAATGCGTGTTATTGTGAATAATCAGAGTTTTATAAATACACGGCAATCCTAATTTTTAAATAGTTGTACTGTTTATCAGCCTCGTCGTCTTGCCCATAAACAGGACAAGGCTCAAGCGAAAAGCTGCTCCAGTATCCAATATCTAAAATTGGTATAAATCCCTTCCACGAACACCCTGCACGCTGCGGTGAAGTACACCCGTAGCGTCGGAATGCCGATGTCAAGAAGCGTGATGTTAGCGTGAAAAATTAAATTGATTTAATGCAAGACTATGTAAGCCGGTTCTGTAAGTAGAGTAAGGGAGGAAATTTGCTCTGATTGATCGCAAAATTAAAAACAATTTTGATACAGTGCAAGGAAAAGCAGCACTTATTTTAAATTTTTTTTCAAAGTGTATTTTGATCTTTTTTCATTTACAAGCCGGACTGTCAGAGTACAATTGACACATTTTCAACAGGTTTGCAAAAGTATAATGCACCTGCGACACAGCGAGTGCTGCCGCTACAAGTTCAACGGCTTAATGATCACATCCACACGTCGGTTGCGCTGTTTGCCATCCCAAGTGTCATTGCTGTACACCGGGTTTAGTTCGCCGAAATCGGCAATAGTGATAATGTCGGAGGGAATGCCGCGTTGTAATAATTTGTTAAAAGCCGCCTCGCTGCGCATCTGGGAGAGGTGTTGATTGTATTGAATGCTCCCGATGTTGTCGGTATGGCTGTGAATGCTGATCTGATGCGTTTCAATATTCTCAATACCATCCAAAAATTTATACAATTCGCCCACCTGTTGCTCGTCAATGTAGTAACTGCCGCCGCCAAAATAAATACTAAAAATGCGAAAAGCGGGCGGGTCTTGCTCCTGTGCCAAGATCGCGTGCGTGGTAAAACTGACTAACAATAGGAAAAGTAATTGCTTTTTCATAAAAGACAGATTTTGTAAAAGAGCGGCAACGAAAATTGGGGCGTTTTGCTTATTCATAAAATTAATCAGAAGCCGATAAAGTTTTATTCCAATACAAATTTAACCTAAATTGATTTTTGAGATGTCATATGAGTGACCAATTGAAGCGTACCCGATACCTAACCACCGCTGACCACCCGCGCAAGCCCTGAGTGCCCAATAACAAATAACCAATACCAATGTCAACATTCTAAGTGCCTGATCCCCAATTACTTTTACTCCTTACCCATTGCTGAAAAACCTGTTCTATTGCCGGATTGTCCTGCCAGGTGCGTTCCAAGTTTTCAATTTTGAAAATTTGTTGAAACAGGCGGTTCTGGGCTTGTACCTCGGCTAAAGCCCGATGGTAGGGCAAATGGCTAAAACTCACCATGGAATAAACCGGTAGAAAATCCTCCGGGTGCTGTTCGGCGAGTTGGGTCTCGATTTTTTTGCGCAAAATAAATTGCGGATCCGCCACCAGGTCGCGCATTTCGATGAAATTTTGTAAAGCCAGATCTGCAATGGCGTTGCCGTCTTGAATGCGGGTTTGGTTGTAAACGTCCATAACCTTTATCCAATCTTCAGAATGCTCGTCTGCCAGGGTGTCTAAAATAGTACAATCTTCAAATCCGGCGTTCATGCCCTGCCCGAAAAACGGCACGATGGCGTGCGCCGCGTCGCCTAGGAGGGCAATACGATGTTGGTAATGCCAGGGATTGCAGCGGATAGTGACGAGCGGCGGAGTAGGATTCTGTTGAAATTCTTCACACAACTGCGGCATCAGCGGCACCACATCCTGAAAATATTTTTTAAAAAAATCCAAAATTTGAGCATGGGTTTGCAATTGCTCAAACGCGTCCGTTTTGCCCTGAAAAGGAAGAAACAGCGTGCCGGTAAAACTCCCGTCCGGATTGGGCAGGGCAATGAGCATGAACTTACCGCGGGGCCAGATGTGGAGCGCGTTTTTTTCCATCGCATGGCTTCCATTTGCCGCAGGAATGCTCACTTCTTTATACCCGTAATCCAGATACGATTGAGAATAGTTAAACAGCGGTATCTTTTGCATACTGCTGCGAATGGCGGAGAAAGCACCATCTGCCCCGAAGAGGAGCGGAGCTTGCACGGCTGTGAACTCGCCGGTAGCCGTATTTTCAAAATGTACAGTATTATGATCCAAATCTACGTGGCGGCAGCGTTGGTCAAAGTGGAAATGGACATTTTCAAACTGATCAGCAAGATTCAAAAGCTCCAGGTTCAAGCCACCGCGCGACACCGAGTAAATCGCCTGCCCTGCTCTGCCATACGGCTGAAAAGTGAGGGTACCCTGCTGGCTATGGATCATGCGCCCCGGCATGGGAATGGCAACGGCAGCAATTTTTTCCTTCACGCCGGCTTTTTCCAGGGCTTTCCAACCGCGATGACTCAGGGCGAGATTGATGGAGCGTCCGCCCGCGTATCCGGCTCGGCGCAGGTCGCTGCGGCGTTCGTATATGTGTACCGCGTAGCCGCGTCTGGCGAGCAAAATAGCCCACAAAGAGCCTACCAAACCCGCGCCGACAATCAGGGCTTTTTTTTCAGAAGGCATGGGGAATGTTGTTATTGGTTAATTGTCGGGCGTTTACTCGGTTGCTCTGCCGGTTGCCTGGGATATGGATTTTGCACTTGACTTTAATATTAAAATATTTTTATATTTTTTTTGAAGTGTTTTGTTACCAGTATCCAGCATTAAAACAAAAACCGCAATGCTACAAATTGCGCCAGCAAGCCGATCACGTAACCGCCGTACAAGTCCATGATTTCATATTTGTGCAATGCCTGCCGCGCCGTGCCAACCAAGCCCGCCAGCAAAATAGTGACCAGGAGAATGGGTTTCAGATTGAGTTCCCAGATGCCGAATTGAAACGTATCGTAACTGAATTGCCACAGGGTGATCAACACCATGCCTACGAGCGCACCCATGCCCACCGTATGCGTACTGATGCGTGAGAAAATATTGATAAAAAAAGCGAGAAACAGCGCAATGGTGCACCCCAGCATAAACGTCGTGTAAGCCGTGGGAATACGCGGATTTTCTAAAAAATTGCGGAACATCCAGAGGTAAAAAATGCCGGTGATGATGTACGGACCAATGCGTTCGTGGCGGTCGAGCAATTTATAGGTTTTGACCAGATCGGTCAGTTTCAGCATGACAATCGCCACCAGCGGAATAAAGCAGGTAGATAAAAAAATCTGCAAGAGCAGTACCCTGCTCTGGGCATCTTTCAAATCACGCACACCAAACAAATACGGATTGACCACAATCAGCAGCGCGAGCATATAGCTGGGCATGAGCAAAGGATGGAAAACAGCAGATATCACCCTTGCCAAGCCTTTTAACAAAAGCATCCATTCAGGAGATTTTACCGGAAGCCCGCTGACTTGTCCATTCATACCATTCAATGAATCTGAAGGCTGAAATTACGTCCCTTATTCTACAAAACCAAACCTTTGCAAAGGATTTAGTTTGGCGCACAGCCTCTCTCCAGGTCCTCCGAAAGAAGCACCATGCGCCCACACGTCTATCCTCAATCCAACAACCGTTTGATCCGATCGTACTCTGTTTTGTTGGTTGAACTGCCTTTACAACCCAATTCTTTGGCTTTCTTTTCAATGTTGGCAATGCGGTTGCCGGGGTTGGGGTGCGTACTCAAAAACTCCGGCGGATTGCCGCCTTTGCCCTCCATCTTGCGGAAGAAACCGGCGGCTCCGGCAGCATTGTAATTGGTAGAACAAAGGTAAATCACGGAATGCTCATCGGCAGCATTTTCGGCACTGCGCCCGAATCTTAACGAAATCAAACTCAGGGCAATTTGTTCTAACAAACCCGGATTGGCGTTGCCGGTCACAATAGAAGTGAGTGCCGCCAAACCATACACTTTGGTCATCTGACTGGTGGAATGGCGCAGTGCCGCGTGGGCAATCTCGTGTCCCATCACGCCCGCCAGCTGGTCTTCCGAATCCAGGTAGTTGATCAGTCCGGTATAAACGTAGATGTAGCCGCCCGGTGTACAAAATGCGTTCAGGGTCTTGTCGTCATTGATAATTTTTACATCCCACACGAATTGGTCGCGATAAGCTACTTTGCCGGTGTTCAACAACTTCGCCGTCAGCCCCCGGATGTAGCGGTAGGCTTCCTCGTTGCCGCGCTCGGGCAGCACCGGGTACTGACCGGGGTTTTTGGCAATCTGCTGCTCGGTTTGTTTACCCAGTTCGATGTCCTGTTCAGGAGAAAATAAATTAAAACCGCCCCCCTGACCGGTGCCACACCTTACCAAACAAAAAGAAGCACTCGCAAGGGCAATGATTACTCTTATTTTATTCATACGCATGATTGAAATGGTTTTTATTTAGCACTTTATTATAAAATATTTTATCAACGATTTTTACAAGAAAAAATAGTACATTCAGCCGGAAGAATAAGATTTTTTTAAGAATTCCACCGTCGTGTGCATATCCTTACTCAATATTCGGTCGGCAGTTAGTTTTGCTACCTCGGTTCGGTACAACGCCACTAAATTTTCTAAAAACGGCGATGTTTGCGCCGGTCGCCGAAATTCCAGTGCCTGCGCTGCCGTCATCCATTCGATGGCTAAGACGCGCTCGGCGTTTTGCACCACCTGAAAGGCTTTTGTTGCCGCATTCGCCGCCATACTCACATGGTCTTCCTGCCCGTTGCTCGATACAATAGAGTCCACCGAAGCGGGGGTACACCATTGTTTGTTTTGACTCACCATCGAAGCCGCTGTGTACTGCGCAATCATCAAGCCGGAATGCAAGCCTGCGTGTTGCGTCAGAAACGGTGGTAAACCCCGCGTTCCGGAGAGCAACTGGTAGGTTCTCCGTTCGGAAATACTCGCTAACTCCGCTATCGCAATTGCCAGATAATCAAGCACCAACGCAACAGACTGCGCATGAAAGTTGCCTCCCGAAAGGATAACGTTGTCCTCTGCAAAGATGTTCGGATTATCGGTTACCGAATTCACCTCTGTACCCACCTGCGCCTGCACGTGCGCCAGCGCGTCCCGGCTTGCGCCATGCACCTGCGGCACGCAGCGGAAGGCATAGGGGTCTTGCACCTGCGTTTTCGGGCGGTTGGCTAAGATACTCCCCTGGCGCAGGCGGCGAATCTGCTCTGCCGTATGCACCTGCCCCGGGTGCGGACGGATGTGTTGCAAGATAGCGGCAAACGGCTCCGTTCGGCAGTCAAAGACATCGAGTGACAACGCCGCACAAAGATTGGCAATTTCCCCCAATCGCAGGGCTTCTAACACACACCATACGGCGTAGGCAGTCGAAAACTGGGTACCGTTCAACAGCGCAAGTGCTTCTTTGGCTTGAAATTGCAGGGGTTTTAATTGCAATTGTTGTAAAACTGCTCCTGCCGGTCTTTTCTGATTATGGTACCATACTTCTCCCAAGCCGACCAGCGGCAAACTCAAATGCGCCAGCGGTGCCAGATCACCCGACGCACCCAGCGAACCCTGTTGATAAATCACCGGCAAAACGTTGTGATTGTAAAAATCTATCAGGCGTTCCACCAGTTCCAACCGCACCCCGGAGTAGCCGTACGCCAGGCTTTGAATTTTCAACAACAACATCCACCGCACCACCCCCGGCGGCACCTCCGCGCCCATGCCGCAGGCGTGCGATTGCACCAGATTGTGTTGCAACTCCTCAATTTCATTGTTGGAAATCCGCACGTTGCACAGTGCCCCAAAACCGGTGTTGATGCCGTAAAAAAGTTGGTCGGTCCCGGCGAGTTGGCGTTCTAAAAACCGGCGACTTTGTTGAATCCGGTCACGGCTTTCATCGGAAAGGGTTAAAACCGGCTTCGCTGCGCCGATTTGTTTCAACTGCTGCCAGCTCAGCCGCGCCGGACTGATGGAGTGCGTGTGTTGCATAGTTGTATCTGATTAGGCAAGGCAAAGTTAGCATCAGAATTTATGCCATATCCCTTTCACCTTAGTGATTCCTTCGGGGTAAGCAGAATTTAAGCATTTTCAGCATCACTCCTCACTTGTGCCCGTTTTTTGATGGTAAGACCGTTTCAAAAATTACAAGCTGGTCGTTTTCTCATTCTATAAATTCTGATCCTGGCGATCACATTGGTTAAATTTCCCTCAAAACGGGTTAAACATTCGTTAAACCGGCTTGTAAACAGGTAACGATTTTCGGTTGTAAAACGTTAAGAAATAACTGTTTAGGTACAACGTTCTGTAATTATCCGCACTTTGCAAAAGTGACTTTTTTCACCTTCGCCCGTCTCACAATCGGAATGCAGGTAGAAAATTGTATTTTTGTTTTGTTTTTAGGAGGTCCATGTTTACAAATCAATTAAACCAAATTTTACAACCTTTATGAAAGCTACTTTTTGCAGAAAAATACTCGCTGTTCTGGTTTTTGCAATCCTGGCATTTGGCACCGCACAGGCGCAACGCATCGCTTATGTGGATGTAAACCGTATTTTAGAAAGTGTGAATGAATACAAAACTGCTCAGGCAGAGCTGGATCGCGTGTCGTCGAAATGGCGGCAGGATATTGCGCAGGAATACGATAAAATCAAAGGGATGTACAACCGTTACCAGGCAGAACAAGTCCTTCTGAGTGACGAGGTGCGCAAGCAGCGCGAAGAGGAGATTATGAACAAAGAAAAGGAAGTGCGCGACCAGCAGCGGCAAAAATTTGGTCCGGACGGGGAGTTATTTAAAATGCGGCAGGAACTCGTGCGCCCCATTCAGGATAAAATTTATGCGGCAATTGAAGACTATGCCAAAGAGCGCGGTTTTGACTTTATTTTTGACAAAGCGGGCAACGCCGGGATGATTTTTTCCAACCCGTCTTACGATAAAACCGACGATATTCTGGCAAAAATAAGACGATAAATCGGCAAAAAAAGCTAATTTTGCATCCGTTTGTAATTTTTTAATCATTCAAACACAAATGAATTTCATTGAAAATGAAAGCTATTTTGCAAATTTTTAGTGTGGTAATACTCCTTTGCGGCCTGACGACGGCGGCGCAGGCACAGAAATTCGGCTACCTCAACTCGGCGAGCATCCTCCAGGAAATGCCGCAGGTGAAACAGGCGGACTCGCAGCTGGAAGCACTGCAAAAGCAGTTGCAGAAAAAAGGACAGGGTATGGTGGAAGAGTTGCAAAAATCCTACGCTGACGCACAGAAAAAAATTGAAAGTGGCGAACTCTCGCCCAAACAACAGGAAGAAGAAGGCAAAAAACTGGAAGCCAAACAGGCAGAGATCCAGAAGTTTGAGCAGGAAATGCAAAAACAGGTGCAGGACAAGCGCAACGAACTGATGACTCCGATTCTGACGACCATCAATAAAGCCATTCAGGAAGTGGCAAAGGAAAATGGTTACACCTTTGTGTTTGATGAAGGCGTGCTGCTGTACAAAGACCCGGCAGGCGACGTGACCAGCCTGGTGCGCGCCAAACTCGGAATGCCCGCTACGGCTGCTACGGCAACGCCCACGAAGCAGTAAGCAGTCGGCAGTTTTCAGTAGGCAGGCAGATTAGACTGCTGACAGCAGTCTAATCCGCTTCGTTTTTTATAATTTGAATTGGATGTATTTAATCGTCTTACCTGCCGCCAGGTGCATGGCTTCGTAGTAGGTTTTCAATTCCAGTTCAGGAATGGGTAAGTTTTTTTTATAAATATCCGAATCGTGGTATAGCACTTGCGCGTTTTGATCCGCTTGTAAAACTTCCAGGGTAAACTCATACAAATTCGGCTCGTCGGTTTTTAAGTGTGCCACGCCTTCTTTTTGTAAAATTTTTCGGTATTCCCACAAAAAGTTAGCCGAGGTAAGCCGCCGGTTTTCCTTGCTGTCTTTCAAAAACGGATCGGGGAAAGTAATCCAGATTTCGTTGATTTCGTCTATTCCAAAAAAATGAGTGATCTGCTCAATGCGGGTGCGCAGAAACGCTACGTTTTGCAAACCCTCCTCCAGGGCAATTTTCGCACCTTTCCAAATGCGTGCCCCTTTTACATCCACGCCGATGAAGTTGCGCTCCGGGTAGCGTCGTGCCAAGCCCAAGGTGTACTCGCCGCGCCCGCACGCCAGTTCGAGCGTGATGGGTTGGTCATTTTGAAAATGGTCGCTTGCCCACTTGCCTTTCAGATTGATGGGTTCTCCCTGCGAATCAGTCAGGCGTGGCTGCCCCGAATCGAAATTTTCATACACATTCGGAAAAGTCAGCAGCTCCGCGAACTTTTGTAGTTTGTTTCTTTTACTCATTTTTTTAAAACGTATCACTCAGTCACTCAATCACTTTGCTGGGTTTGGGATGTTACGCTTGGGATTTTTGTTAATTGGTTAATACTTATTTGGCACGTACCGCTTGGTCACTCGGTCACTCCGTCTTTAAGTCACTTTAAAAATTCCTCCATTTTTCGGTTGTAAAGGTCGTAAAACAGCAAATTGTTGTGTCCGCCGCCGGGGATGGTAATGAATTCATCGGTGGGTTTGAGCCAGCGTTGCAGACGGGCGGCGCAGGCGTAGGGCACCACCCAGTCGCGCGTACCATGAAAAATGTAAATCGGGCAGGTCAGCTGACGCAGATAACGGTGATTGTAAAAGTAATATTTAAAAAAAAAGATATTTGGTAAAAACGGGAAGTAAGTATAAAATAAATTGTGCATACTGTAAAACGGGGTTTCCAGAATGACCATTTTCACCTGCCCTTCCACTGCCACCCGCGAGGCAAAAGCCGAACCCAGGGAGCGACCAAACACCACGATTTTTTCTGCTGTGAAATGTTGTTTTACAAAATCAAATATCGCCAGCGCATCTTCGTACAGCAACGCCTCGGTGCGCCTGCCTGTACTCTTGCCGTAACCCCGATAGTCATACACAAAATAGTCGTAGCCCAGGCGTTGAAAAAAGTGGTGCAAATGCCCCCAACGTGCCAGACTACCCGCGTTGCCATGAAAAAATAAAACCACGCCTTTGGCGTTTAGGTGCTTGAACCACAGCGCGTTGAGCCTGCCGCCTTGTGGGGTGTGGAGAAATAGCTCGGTAAAATCCTGTTCAAATTGATACGTGTAGTGGAGCGGCAATCGGCGTGGTCGGAAAATAAAATAGTCCTGCCACAGCAACGTAAACACATTGCCCAATAGCCAGAAAAACAGCAGCAGCAGCGAAAAATAAACCAAAGAGACGGAAAGAATCACGGGTTGCGGTTTTAAACGATTAGATATGCAAATCAAACCTTTGTGTGTTTATAGCTTGAATAATGCCGTTTTGGCTAATCCGATGATTCCAAAGTCATCAGATTAGTCAAAATGGGGCGGCACCCCTTGATTCACATCAAATGCCCGACTTTTTTACAACAAAAGCCGGTTTCTGCACTTTTTAACGAAGATAAAACTGGCAATTTCAACTAAATATGCCTAACTTTAGTTGCTCACTTTGCTAAAAAAATACGGTTATGTATCGAACGATATTCTTATTCTTTTTACTCTCCCCCCTGGTCTTGTCGGCGCAAACCGTCATGGTTTCAGAAGACATTCTTTTGAAAAATGATATTGCGTATGAAATCATCGGCGAGATGAAAGACCGGCTGCTGCTTTTCCGGGATCGGGTGACGGCTTTTGAAATTCAAGCCTTCGATGCTCAAATGCGCCAGGTGTGGAGCAAAGAGTTGAATTTGGAAAAAAAATCACCCAAAGTGTTGGGTATCATTCCCTCGCGGGAAAACTTCACGATCATTTACCGGCATCGCCTGCGCAATCATTTGGTACTCAAGGCGGCGCGGTACGATCCGGCAGCGAATCTGCGCGATACCGTCACCTTAAAAGATTACGGTTTTTTATTTACCACGCCGCTTTTTGAATTTGTAAAATCCGAAGATAAAAGCAAGGTTTTGATTTACTACGTTGAAAACCAGCAGACCTTTCATGCCGTTTCGATTGATGTGCCGACGATGAAAGTGCTGTGGGATAAAACGTTTTCGCCGGAAGGGATGAATTTTTGGGAAGAATTCGGGCAGGTGATGGTGGATAATGAAGGCACCATGCGGGTAGTGTTGGAAAAAAATCGGCTCCGTTTGCGCAAAGACGATCAAAACTATCAGATTTTTGAAATGGGTGCCGGTATGGAACAACCGCTGACGTACAGCGTGGGTTTGCAAGACAAAAACACGTATGATGCTTATTTTAGCTATGATAATCTGAATAAACGCATTGTGGCGGCGGGTCTGTATTCCGAACGCAATCTGGATCGGGCAATGGGCTATTTCTACCTGAATTTTTCGCCCCAAGACCCCGACAACTATCTGCTTACCTTCGAGCCGTTTGACGATGAATTTGTGACCAACCTCGTGGGTAAAAACGTGGAAAATAATCGGGGTATCAACGAAACGTCCATCCAGCAGGTGGTACTGCGGCGCGACGGTGGCTTGCTGCTTATCGCCGAGCGCAATCGCCAGCTCGAACGGCGCATGGGCAACACCAATCGGGTATTTTTCGACGGCGGGGTGCGCTACATCGTGGATTATTACTACGACGATATGTTTATCATTTCAGTGCATCCCGACGGAAAAACCCACTGGAAAACCATTTTGCACAAAAAGCAATATTCGCAGGACGACAACGGCGTGTATTCTTCCTTTTTCTTGTTTAAAACCCCTACCAACCTGCGTCTTTTGTTCAACGATGAAATCCGCTACGAAAACACCGTGAGTGAATACGTGGTGAATGGCTTGGGCGAATTCGAACGCAAAAGTCTGTTGAGTACCGAGAATCTTGACTTGCGCCTGCGTTTCCGGGGCGCGTTGCAGGTAAGCGCGCAGGAACTCATCGTACCCAGCGAGCGGCGCAACCGGCTGCGATTGGTGAAATTGCAGTATTAGTGGAGGAGATTTGCCAAATCTCAAAGATTTGGTAAATCTTTACTCAATCAGTTGCCTCGCGCCTCAGCGCGGGGTAACTAAAATACCAGTTGAATCAGATAATTTAAAAACCTCATCCTATCTTTGCCGCTTCAGCATAATTAGCAAATTGGCATATCAACACATCAGCACATTCACATGAATCGCCTGCAATCAATCATCGAACAAGCCTGGGAAAATCGCGAACTCCTCCAGGAAAAACCCACCCGCGAAGCGGTAGAACACGTGGTACAGGAACTCGACGAAGGTCGCCTCCGTGTAGCCCAACCCACGCCCGACGGTGCGTGGCAGGTGAACGAGTGGGTGAAGAAAGCCGTGGTACTCTATTTTCCGCTGAATCAAATGAAAACGCTGGAAGTAGGACCCTTCGAATTTCACGATAAAATTCCGCTCAAACGCGGCTTTGCCGAAAAAGGCGTACGGGTGGTGCCACACGCCATTGCCCGGCACGGCTGTTTTCTGGAACGCGGCGTGATTCTGATGCCCAGCTACGTCAACATTGGCGCGTGGGTGGGCGCCAACACGATGGTGGACACCTGGGCAACGGTGGGTTCCTGCGCCCAAATCGGCAGCAGCGTACACCTGAGCGGGGGCGTGGGCATCGGCGGGGTACTGGAACCTCCACAGGCAGCACCCACGATTATTGAAGAGGAATGTTTTATCGGTTCGCGCTGCATCGTGGTGGAAGGCGTTCGGGTAGAACGGGAAGCCGTGCTGGGTGCCAATGTGGTGTTGACACAATCTACCCATATCATTGATGTAACCGGCTCAGATCCAATTGTTTACAAAGGTAGGGTACCCGCGCGTTCGGTGGTGATTCCGGGTTCTTACACCAAACAATTTCCGGCGGGGGAGTACCAGGTGCCATGTGCCCTTATCATCGGGCAGCGCAAAGAATCTACGGATAAAAAAGTGTCCTTGAATGAAGCACTGCGGGAGTACAGCGTGGCGGTTTGATTGAATCATTTTACTTGAAACGAAGGATTAGGAAACTTTTAAAGCCTCCTGATCTTACTGTATCCTGAACATTGTTGTGTGTTATATTAGCACATCAGCACATCAGCAGACTAGCACATTGACAGATGAAGTACCTAATCGTAGGTTTGGGCAATATGGGCGCAGATTATGACCACACCCGCCACAACATCGGTTTTGAAGTGGTGGATGCCCTGGCAAAGGAATTTGAAGTGCCGTTTAAGGACGATCATCTGGGGAATATTGCAGAGGTGAAACACAAAGGGCGCACGTTCGTACTGCTTAAACCCTCCACCTTTATGAATCGCAGCGGCAAGGCAGTGCGGTATTGGTTGCAAAAAACAAAGGTGCCGCAAGAAAATTTGCTGGTCGTATTGGATGACCTGAATCTGCCTTTCGGCAAACAACGCCTGCGCGCCAAAGGCAACGACGGCGGTCACAATGGTTTGAAAGACATTGACGCTACGCTGGGCAACAACCTGTACGCCCGCCTGCGCCTCGGCATCGGTAGTGATTTTCATAAAGGACAACAGGTGGACTACGTTCTCGGCGAATGGACGCAGGAAGAAGCCGAACAATTACCCGAAATTTTAAAATACGCAACGGAAACGGTGAAGGCATTCGGCACGATTGGTTTGGATCGCACCATGAATGAATTTAATAAAAAGTGAAAGTTGTTATTGATTATTCGGGGAGCGGGGACCGCTGAGAAAACTTTGCAGGGTTTGTTGTAAGAGTATTGTAGAATGTTGATAATCAGACCCGTTTAAACCGGAGAAATGTTGTACGTTTTGGAACGCTTCTGCTAAATCCAACTTGGATTGTGCTTGATAATAAAAAATGTTTTTTGTAAATAATTGCACTGCCAGATATTCCTGCTCCGTCTGCCCCGGCGTGGGAAGGAGGATGGCTTTTTTGCTCAGCATCGCCAAATCCATAATGGTGCTGTAACCCGCTCGCGCAATCACCACCTCCGAAGCCGCCATTGCTGCATTCAATGCTTCCGCCTTCAAAAACGGCGTAATCACTACCTGCCCTCGGTCGCTTAGTCGCTCGGTCACTTGGTCACTTAATCGCTCCGGCTTTCCCTGCACGACTAAAAAACGCCCCGATAAATTCGCCAACTGTTTCAACACCAACGCTTCCAACCGCGTCCGCTGTGGCTCCGGTCCGGACAATACCACAATGGCATCGTATTGAATCGGCATTTGCATCGGCTTCATGCGCGACAAAATACCGACGTATCTTATCTTTTTAAACGGCTTGGAATGCGCTAATTTTCCCGCCAGACTTTGCTCGCCCGGCACATCGGGAATCCAGCATTCGGAAAATTGACGGATGCAAAAACGATTGACCAACCGGGCAAGGGTTTGTAAAAAGACATGGGGTACTAAAATATTCAATTGATGCGTGATAAAAACGGAGGGTACGATACGACTAAAACACCCAAACCGGTTATCGGAAATCACCCGTTCGATTTGATATTTTTGTATCAATTTTTTCAAGACCCGATGCTCCTGCCACACTGCCCGGGCGATTCGCGGCATTTGCCAAGCCATGTTCCAGATCATATTTCCGCTGGGGTAGCGAATATGATAAGAAGGTAATTTTTCTATCGTCAGGTTGGGAAATTCCTGTTGCAACAACTCGTAGGCACGCCCGTCGGAGGCTAGAATTACTTCAGCATTTTGCCGGAGTAATTCTTCAATGATCGGAATGCAGCGGGTGGCGTGCCCCAGTCCCCAGTTGAGCGGCGCTACGAGTACGCGGCGCGATGAGGAAGGAGGATTGAGGAAGGAGGGTTGAGCACTCACGGCTTATCGGGCAATTAACGGTTATCAGTTATTTGGCACCTATCACTTGTTCTCTTAGTCACTTGATCTCTTATCTGGCATCTCAAAAAAAAAGTACCTTCGTTATAAAATCAACGAATATGAAAAAATTCAATTACCAAATGGTCGCCGGTTTAATGCTGCTGTTATCAATATTTTTACTGGGAAGCTGCCGGACGGGCTGCGGCTGCCCCATGCACTAGGGCTGGTAGTGTTATGGTGCGATGGTGTTACAGTGTTATGGTGTTACACTTCGCACAGCCGCACCAAAACATCATCGCACTATCCCAACCTGATTTCGTCGTCGTTTTCGTCAAAAAACCTGTATTGTACCAGCGACATATCGCTGCCGGGTTGTATTTTGATCCAGCGGCGGTGTTTTAGATACCATTTCATCTGGATGCTGGGGAAGCCTTTTTTCAAATAAGCTTCTACATAAGGATGCACTTGGAGCTTCACTTTGGCTTTCATGCGCGATTGCATGATGAAGTTCAGATCCCGCTCGATATCGTCCATCAGCAAAATAGAGGCATTAATTTTGCCGCTGCCATTGCAGGTAGGACACACTTCGGCGGTGTTTATTTTTACCTCCGGGCGCACGCGCTGGCGGGTAATCTGCATGAGACCAAATTTACTCAGGGGCAAAATCGTGTGCTGGGCGCGGTCTTTGCGCATGAAGTCGCGCATTTGCTTCATCAGTTCCTTGCGGTGATCCTGGTTTTTCATGTCAATGAAATCCACGATGATGATACCGCCAATGTCGCGCAGGCGCAGTTGCCGGGCAATTTCCTCTGCCGCTTCCAGGTTTACGCGCAGTACCGCTTCTTCCTGGCTGCTGCTGCCCATTTTGTGTCCGCTGTTTACGTCAATGACGTGCATCGCCTCCGTGCTTTCAATCACGATGTAAGCACCGGTGGGCATGGTGGCGGTTTTACCAAAGGAAGACTTGATCTGGCGGGTCACGCCGTAGGTTTCAAAAATGGGCTTGGTACCTTTATGCAACATCAGAATTTTCACCTGATCGGGCGAGATGGCTTCCAAAAACTGCTTGATGTTTTGGTGCATCTGTTTGTCATTCACCACGATGCGGTTAAAGGAGTCGCTGAGCAAATCGCGCAGGATGCTGGAGGTTTTGTCGAGCTCGCTCATCAGCTTGAGCGGCGCGCGGGCTTTGGGGAGTTGGTTGTAAATCTCCTCCCATTTTGCCATCATAATGGCTAGTTCTTCATGCAAATCCGCCACTTTCTTGCCTTCCGCCGCCGTGCGCACAATCACCCCGAAATTTTTGGGTTTGATGCTTTCGATCAGTGTTTGCAGGCGTTTGCGCTCTTCGGCATTGGCAATTTTTTTAGAAACTGCCACTACATCATTGAAGGGCGTGAGTACCAGATACCGACCGGGAATGGTGATTTCACAACTCAGGCGCGGACCCTTAGTAGAGATGGGTTCTTTCAGAATTTGCACCAGAATATGCTCCCGCTTGCCCATCACCTGGTCAATCTTACCGGTTTTGATGATTTCCGGTTCCAGTTTGAAGTTGTCCAACTTGAACGTAGTAATCGCGCCGGTCATAGACTGGTTGGTGTACTTGATCAGCGAGCGCAGCTTAGGACCCAGGTCGGTGTAGTGTAAGAATGCGTCTTTTTTGTGACCAATGTCCACAAAGGCAGCATTAAGCCCCGGCATGAGTCGTTTGATTTTGCCCAGAAAGACATCCCCGACAGAGAAGTTGTTGTTGGTTTTTTGGTAATGTAATTCAACAAGTTTGGAATCTTCTAACAGGGCAATCTCGACTTCGGTAGGGGTTGCGTTGATAATTAATTCTTTTTCCACACAATAAATTTTTTACGCGGCACTGCACAATCAAGGGGAGCCGTATTTTGCAATAGCAGGGGGCTGTGCCGTGCAACAACCGTGCCGTCACCAACCATTGGGAAGCCATCGGGAGGAAGGCAAGCGGGATACAGCAGCAGTAGAGAAGGTGCCTGGTTCCGGGGTTTTTTACGTCGAGCGCAAAGGTTGAAGGTTTTTTTGAACCGAGAATGCTTTTTTTGCAATAGCAATCCGGTGAAAAGCAGCATTCCTTTTTCTTTCCTGCTGTACGAAAATGAAAAGAAGGCAGTACACGGGCATTTTGAAAAAATGGGCTGGGGTGGTTTGCCAACTGCCTGTTTTTCCATGACTACTTGTATTCCTTACGTGGCGTCGCTACCAACGAATACGCAAAATACCTCCCTGGCATCACCTGCGGTGCCGGTAGTCATATAGTTTAGTTACCGATTTTTCTTCTTATGACGGTTTTTCCGAAGTCTTTTTTTGCGTTTGTGCGTCGCAATTTTATGTCTTTTACGCTTTTTTCCACAAGGCATAAGCTAGCTCTTTTTTTAAAATGAAATAAGATATTTTTTTACAGATTCCGCAGGTGCGGCAGATTTTTGTTTAAACCCCCTGACCCCCAAAAGGGGAATATTACCAAAGACTTGCTAAATCTTCAAGATTTAGCGAATCCATACTCATTGCTGACTTAATGTTCCACACTGCGTTTCAAACGTCTTAGCCTGCGTCGCATCGCCGAGTTGGGCATACACTTGCGCGAGCATACATACGGTGTCGGCGTTTTCGGGTTCGAGTTTAGCGGCTTGTTGCAGTCGCTCTTTGGCGCGTTCCCACTGCCCGGTTTTGATTGCCAGGCGCGCCAGGCTATTCAAAACCAATACATTCTCGGGCTGTTGTTGGTTCAATTCGCGGAGCATCAAAATGCCCTTAATCGGTTCATTCGGCGGC
>Ga0224722_1000309_pt1 | contig 28969 bp, 24 predicted proteins | sample Balambano_FR1_Me_FD_161646 | JGI IMG/M metagenome (GOLD analysis project Ga0224722, IMG submission 161646) | Freshwater sediment microbial communities from Lake Towuti, South Sulawesi, Indonesia - Balambano_FR1_MetaG | ecosystem: Environmental > Aquatic > Freshwater > Lake > Sediment | place... | reverse complement strand
GTCGAACGCGGCGTGCATCGGGGAGTTCTGGTAGCTCGGCCTGGCGCTCGGCAACCGTGTCGGCGGCGATCCGTAGCGGCGGGATGTCAGGCTCGGGGAAATAGCGATAATCCTCCGAGCTTTCCTTCACGCGCTGCAGCACTGTGGTGGCCGTTGCCTCGTCCCAGCCGCGTGTCGATTGCACGATCGTCTCGCCGGCATCGAGCGCCTTGATCTGGCGCTCGATCTCGTACACCAGCGCCCGTTCGACGTTGCGGAACGAGTTGAGGTTCTTGATCTCGACTTTGGCACCATATTCTTGCTGGCCGCGTGGCCGAACCGAGATATTTGCGTCGCAGCGCAGCGCGCCCTTTTCCATATCGCCGGTGTTGACACCGATCCACAGCAGGATCTGACGCAGTTTCTGGAAGTAGCGCCGCGCCTCCTCGGGCGAGGCGATATCCGGATCAGACACGATTTCCATGAGCGGCACACCGGCGCGGTTGTAGTCGATCAGGGACGCGTCGTCATCGGCGTGGGTCAGCTTGCCGGTGTCCTCTTCGATATGCACGCGCGTCAGACCAATCCGCTTCGGGCCGTCGTCGCCGTCGATCTCGACCCAGCCGCGCACGCACAGTGGGTCATCGTACTGGCTGCGCTGATAGCCGGAGGGCAGATCGGCATAAAAGTAGTTCTTGCGGCTGATCGCGTTGGCGGGTTGAATCGAGCAGTTGAGCGCCAGGCCGGTGAGCATGGCAAGTTCCACGGCGCGGCGGTTGATCACCGGCAGCGCGCCCGGCAGCCCAAGGCATACCGGGCAGACGTGGGTATTGGGCGCGGCATTGGCGTATTCGGCGCTGCAGCCGCAGAACATCTTGGAAGCGGTGAGAATCTGGGCGTGGACTTCGAGCCCGATCGTGACCTGGTAGTCCATTCTCGGTTTCCTTGTGAGAGTGCGCTCGGGGCATTATAATCGAAGCGCGCCTGTGTTCAGGACAGCACCCGCAACCACGAACGGGGACAAGCGATGCCGGCTGCATACGGTACGCCTTCTCGTTTCAGCCGCTTGCCGCCGCGTCCGAAGCGCCGCGCGCGCTCACGCGCCATTGCCCCGCCACGCAGCGACATTGCTCCGCTGGCCGGCAACTCCATGCTCGCCATTGTTACGCAGTGCCCACGGTGCTCGCAGGGAGTCCGAGGAATTCGCCGTAGCGCTCGGCGGCGGCAGCGAAGCCAGCCAGTTGGGAATGAGTCATTGGGCGGAACGGCTCGGGCGTGATAACGACACGGTTCTTGGCGACTGAGCGCTTCCATGTACCGATTACTTGGCCGTCGCTCACGATGGTTAGCATGAACATGCCGTTGCCGCCCGGCACGATCCGCTGGCTGTGCTGTGGATCGAGCGCCGCGCGCCGGTCGCTGTAGCCAAGCAGGTATTCGTCGAAACCGGGCAACAGAAAAACGCCGCGCATTGCATCGCCCGGAGCATGCGCGTCAGAACCAGACCAGTAATCGGTATCGTCGATCTGTTCTTGGTTCAGGAATGGTGCGGCTGCGTGGAGCCCGGCGCGTGCATCGGCCGGCGCGAGTCCGCACCACCAGACGAAGTCTTTCAGCGTGGCCGGCCCACGGCTGGAGAAATACCGCCGCGCCAGCGCAGCCAGCGCTTCCTCGCGCGTCATCGGTGCGGCAGCCGGCACACGCTCGTCGAGCGCCACAAACGTTGGGACGTTACGCGCCGCTGTTGTCTGGCAGATCAGCCCGTTGAGCGATGCATGGCCGAGCATGTGATAGCCGCGCTGGCCGGTGGTGGCGATGCCGTTCTGTTCGAGCAGGGCAAACAGGGCGTTGCGATCGTGCTCCTGGCCGTCACGCAGCGCATTTGCCAGCAGAGTGCTGCTACGCGCGAGCGTGTCGGCGTCGAGTTCGAGCTGGCGGTAGCGGCGGGCACTCGCGGCGATCTGGCGTGCAGCAACCAGTTCGAGCATCCAGCGCACATCGGCGCCGGCCACAAGATGGAGCGTGCCGCGAAATAGCCACGTGCGAACGATGCTCCGACTCGCAAGGGCATGTTCGACATCTGCATCCCGGCAGCCCGGCAGGCGCAGGCCAACCGACCACTTCGCACCGGCGTAATCCTGGCCCTGCAACGCGCCAAGTCGCGCCACAACCTCGTGCGGCGTCGCAGCGTGCGTGACAGCAATACCCTGGCTCAACAGGCGGCGATGAGCAATGCTCACACTACCTCAACGAGTCCACGAATCAGTGTACGCCGGATCATCCAGCGCATCCATCAACTCGGCAAGCTGCAAGCCGTGGAAGGTGTCCACCATCACCGCCAACTCGTTCGTGACACGCGGCGCGGAGAGTGCTGCTTCCATTGCGCCGGCCTGTGGCCCGTGTGGGATGCCGCGCGGGTGGTAGGTGATGCTGCCGAGTTCGATCCCGCGCCGGGCGGCGTAGTTGCCGGCGGCATAGTAGATCACTTCGTCCGAGTCGAGGTTCGAATGGAAATATGGGATCGGCACCGCCTGCGGATCCCAGTCGATCTGGCGTGGCACGAACGAACAGATCACAAAATTCGGGCCTTCAAAGGTCTGATGGGTCGTGGGCGGAACGTGGAAGCGCCCGGCGTGCGGTTCATAATCGTGGATGCTGAACGCCCACGGGTACAGATGCCCGTCCCAGCCGACCACATCGAAGGGGTGGGTGCCGAGCACCCGGCGGTACAGCACATCATCGACTTTCAGGCGCAGCTCGAATTCGCCGCGCTCGTCGACCGTCTGTAGGCGCGTGGGACGGCGGAAATCGCGCTCCCAGTAGGGCGCGTGTTCGAGCAACTGACCGAATGGGTTGCGATACTTCTTCGGCACGCCGATCGCGCCGGCAGCTTCGACCACCAGCATGCGGCCGGCGTCGCCCTCGAAGCTCAAGCGATGGATCACACCACGCGGCACATAGACGTAATCCCCCTCACGGAACGGTACGTCGCCGAGCTGGGTTTCGAGCACGCCGTGACCTTCGTGGATAAATAATAGCTCGTCGTTGGTACCGTTCTTGTAGAAGTATGGCTGGCCCGAAGCGCCAACCATTGGGTCGCGCGGCGCTGCCACCGCGATCTGGACATCGCGGTTGAACAAGAGCACCTGGCGCGCGTTGAGCGGGTCGCCACCGGCTTCGAGTTGTTTGGTTTTGACGTGCCGGTGGCGATGGCCGGCAAGCGGCGCGGCCCTTGGTGTCGTTGCGCCGATCAGATCGTTCCGCAGGCTAGCCGGCGGCAGGTGGTGGTGATACAGGATCGAATAGATCCCGCTGAAGCCCTCGGTGCCGAAGATCTCTTCGTACAGCAGGTTGTCATGCGCATCGCGGAACACGCTATGGCGCTTGGGCGGCACTTCGCCCATCAGGTGATAGCTTGGCATCGTTCGCCTCTTGCGATTTTGGATTTTCGATTTTCGATTTCGGGTTTTGGATACGTGCGCGGTAATCCAAAATCGGCAATCGCAAATCCAAAATTCTACAGGTTGCCGCGTAACGCCTGCTCGCGCTCGATCGCTTCGAACAGGGCACGGAAGTTACCTTTGCCGAAACCACGGCTGCCTTTGCGCTGAATGATCTCATAGAACAGCGTCGGGCGATCCTGCACCGGCTGGCTGAAGATCTGCAGCAGGTAGCCCTCTTCGTCGCGATCCACCAGAATGCCGCGCTCGGCCAGGTCTGCGGCGTGCTCGTCGAGCCGCCCGACGCGCTGCTCCAGTTCCTCGTAGTAGGCATCGGGCACGCGCAGAAATGCCAGCCCATGCGTACGCAGCGCATCGACGCTGGCGAGGATATCGCCGGTGGCGAGTGCGATGTGCTGTACGCCTGGCTGGCCGTTGTATTCCAGATACTCCTCGATCTGACTCTTCTTGCGGCCCTCGGCCGGTTCGTTGATCGGAAACTTGATCTTGCCGGTGCCATTGGCCATGACTTTGCTCATCAGCGCCGAGTATTCGGTCGAGATGTCCTGGTCATCGAAGTGGATCAGCTGCCGGAAGCCGAGCACGTCACGGTAGAACGCCACCCATTCTTCCATGCGGCCGAGTTCGACGTTGCCGACGATATGGTCGATCGCAGCCAGGCCGGTTTCTGGGGCCGGCGGCGGGTTGTCGATCGGGCGGTAGCCGGGAAGAAACGCGCCTGTGTAGCCCGTGCGCGAGACGAAACTATGGACTACATCGCCGTAGGTAGCGATCGTAGCCTTGACCACCGGGCCGTGTTGATCCTCGAGCGTGTGCGGCTCACACACGCCGCGCCCGCCGCGACGCAACGCTTCGACATAGGCAGCCTCGGCGTCATGCACGCGCAGGGCAATATCCTTCACGCCGTCGCCATGGCGCGCCACGAATGCGGCAATCGGGTGATCGAGGTCGGGAAGGAGTGCAGCGGTGAGCACGAAGCGCACATTACGCCGGCTCAGCACATACGAGGAACGATCACGGCTGCCGGTTTCGAGGCCGGCATAGGCTGCCGGGCGCAGCCCGAGCACGGTACGGTAGAAGTGCGCCGCCTGGCGCGCGTTCGAAACGTAGAACTCGACGTAGTCGATGCCCAGCAGATCGAGGGGGTCAGTTCTCATCGCTTGCCATCCTTTCGCCATTGAACGAATGCCGCGCGCAGGAATAGTACCACACCATGAAGGCTGAAGGCTGAAGGCTGAATAGAAGACCGGGGCACGATCGAAGCAATACAGCTTCGATCGTGCCCCGGTTGTTCATCCTTCGGCGTTCAGCGTTCAGCGTTACCGCACGCTCCCTCGGCGGAACAGGTTCACGATTGCCAGCAAGATCACGGCACCGATGAACGAAACCAGCAACGCACCAAGGCTAAAGTTGCCGTCGTTGATATTGGCACCGCCGATACCGAGCAAGTTGAACACGACTCCTCCCAGGAACGCGCCAACGATGCCGACGATGATGTTCAGCAGCGCACCCTGCTGTGCATCGGTTCGCATCACAATGCTTGCGAGCCAGCCAACCAGCGCGCCGAACAGCAGCCACAGAATGAAGTTGATCACGTGTGTCTCCTTGCGGTTCGCCCGCATGTCATTCGTGCTCGACCAGCTCGAGCGTCCGCTGGAGACTAATGCAAGGAGCGTGCCAGCGATAGCTTCGTTTGGAGCCGCACTAGGAACGCCGGCTGTCGGTGGCAACACCACCGCACACTGCGAGCAACGCCTGAGCTGCCAGGTAATCGCGGGCGATACCATTGCAGATCGCGATCGGCGGCAGCGCGATCGTCGCGACCACCGTGATCAGCACGGCGGCATGGGCATCTGTGAATATACCTGCGCCGGCCGCTGCCATAACCACCGTGACGCTGAGCATCAGCGCCAGCAGGGCCGCCACGATCCAGCGCTGATACAGCGCTGCGAGCGAAACCGCCAGCGCCGGGAGTTGCCGGCGATAGCTCAGGAATTCGGTGGGCGACCAGGTGCTGACGATCGAGCGGGCTGCATCGAGCGTCCAACCCGGCGGCGTGGCTGGTGGGACAGTTTGGAGCAACGTCCCGGCCGGCCAGCGCGCCTGCACCTGATCAAGCAGTGCGAACAGCTTGCGCGACATAGATGCCTCCATAGATGTCGGTATTCCGCACAATCATAGCACAGTTCGGCAGGCTTTGCCGGGCCCTGGCACACTTTATGCTTTCCGAACGGTTTCGAAAAAACGAGCATGTTTGGGAGCAGATTTCATCGGCGCTCGTCCACGCTGGGTTGGCAAGGGGCAGAAGTGCCCTTGACACGAACAAACAAGGAGTGACAACCATGTTGCGAACTAATCCGCGATCTGGATCTGCGGGCCGTGGTTTTGGTGGCATCAGTGGCCGCCTGGTCGTTGCACTACTCGTAGCGATTGTGTCGCTGGCGGGTTACTTCGGCGCAACACAGGTCAACCCCGTCACGGACGAGAAGCAAAACATCTCGATGACCGTCGAGCAGGAAATTGGCCTAGGCCGCCAAGCGGTGCCGGAACTGGCTGCTCAGTACGGCGGGCTTACGCAAGATGCAGCGTTGCGTGAGCGCATCAGCAGCATGGGTCAGGCGATCGTACAGAACTCCGAGGCCGGTGAGTCGCCATACCCGTTCGAGTTCCACGTTCTGGCGGACACGCAGACAATCAATGCCTTCGCACTCCCGGGCGGACAGATCTTCGTGACCGAAGGCCTGCTTGGGATTCTCGAAACCGAGGGCGAGCTAGCCGGCGTCCTTTCGCACGAGATTTTCCATGTGGTCGGGCGTCATTCGGCCGAGCAAGTTGCGCGCGCGCAGCTCGCCGAGGGGCTCACGGGCGCGGCAGTGCTGGCGACATACGATCCGAACGATCCAGCCAGCGCCGGCAGCGCTCAGGTAGCACAGCTGATCGGCCAGGTGGTGAACATGCGCTATGGACGTGAGGACGAGCTCGAGTCGGATCACTACGGCGTGCGCTATATGGCAGCCGCCGGCTACGACCCGCGCGCGATGGCTTCGGTGATGCAGAAGCTCTCGCAATCCAGCGAGGGCCAGGCGCCACCCGAGTTCCTCAGCACGCACCCGAACCCCGATCGCCGCATCGAGCGCATCAACGAAGCGATTGCGCGCGAATTCCCGAATGGTGTGCCGGAAGGGTTGACGCCGTAAGAGTATAAACAAAATCCCCCCACAATCAGCAATACGTCCTCCTTTTCCCTGGTTCCCATAGCGGAACAGACGTGCTCCCCGGTAGAAGTCGTGAGAGATACGACAACTATGGGGAGCACGTTCATGTTGGCCAAGGTTCAGAGCTGCGCGGTGATCGGATTGGAAGGGCTACTTGTCGAAGTTGAGGTAGACATCGCGGCCGGGCTGCCGGCATTTTCGGTGGTGGGCTTGGGCGATGCGGCGGTGCAGGAAAGCCGCGAACGAGTACGAGCAGCGGTGAAGAATGCCGGATTCTCGTTTCCACTGCGGCGATTGACGGTAAACCTGGCGCCGGCAGACTTACGCAAGGCCGGCCCATCATATGACCTGCCGATCGCACTCGGGTTGCTGCTGGCCTCGCAGCAGGCGGCGGGCGATACCGAGGGCGCAGCGTTCATCGGCGAGCTAGGGCTCGACGGGGCATTACGGCATGTGGACGGGGTTCTGCCAATGGCGGCGGTGGCACGCGAGCGCGGCATCAAAACGCTGTATGTGCCCTACGAAGACGCGCCCGAAGCAGCGCTCGTCACCGGAATGGCAGTGGTGCCGGTGCGAACACTGGGCGAGCTTGTTTTGCACTTGGGCGGCGAGCGCCCGCTGCAAGCATACCTCGGTAATGCGCGCCTGGAGGCGGATGCACCTGCATATCCAGTCGATCTGGCGCATGTACGCGGCCAGGAGCACGTCAAACGCGCGCTCGAAGTAGCCGCTGCCGGCGGACACAACCTCCTGATGACCGGCACCCCTGGCGCGGGCAAGACCTTGATGGCGCGTGCACTGGTTTCGATCTTGCCACCACTCAGCCTCGACGAAGCATTGGAAGTCACAAAGATCTATAGCGTCGGCGGGCAACTCCCGCGCGACACACCACTTGTTCGGCGGCGTCCATTCTGCGCGCCGCACCACACCACATCGCTGGCCGGGCTGGTTGGGGGTGGCGCCGGGCGCATCAAACCCGGCATGGCAAGCCTCGCGCACCGCGGCGTGCTGTTTCTGGACGAACTACCCGAGTTTGGCGGCAAGCTCGATGTGCTGCGTCAGCCGCTCGAAGACCGCGTGGTCACACTGAGCCGGGCGCATGGCAGCATCACCTACCCGGCCTCGTTCATGCTCGTGGCAGCGCAGAACCCGTGCATATGCGGCTGGCATGGCGATGCCGAGCGCGCCTGTACCTGTACCGCCGCAGCTGTGGCGCGCTACGGGCGGCGTGTTTCCGGGCCGTTACTGGATCGGATCGACATCCATGTTGATGTGCCGCGCGTGGACTACGCCAAACTGAGCGGCGAACGATCGGGCGAGCCTTCGGCCCTCGTGCGCGAGCGGGTGCTGGCAGCGCGCGAACGCCAAAACCGGCGCTTGCGCGGCACGCGACTAACCTGCAACAGCGAGCTGAGCGCCTCGGACATCCCGCACCACTGCGCGCTCGATGGCGCAGGGCAGAAACTCATGCAAGCCGCCATGCGCCAACTCAACCTATCGGCGCGCGGCTACCACCGCGTGCTCAAGCTGGCGCGCACGATCGCCGACCTAGCCGGGCAGGTGCAGATCGGCCCGGCGCACCTGGCTGAAGCACTCCAATACCGCCCACGTCGGGTGGAGTAGGAGTATGCTAGAATCGCAACAGCCAAACGGTTGTATGCGAAGGGAGCGCCCAATGACCCTCGACCTGCACCCCGTCACCAATCAAGTCATCGACTACCCAGACACTGACGGACAACCGATGGCCGACAACACCCTGCAGTGGGAATGGATTGCGACGATCAAGAACAACCTGGAGGCATTGTTCGCCGAGCAGCCGGATGTGTTCGTTGCCGGCGATCTGTTATGGTATCCCGTGCATGGCCGGCCCGATATCCGCCGTGCACCGGATGCCCTGGTAGCTTTTGGGCGGCCCAAGGGCTATCGCGGCTCGTACATGCAGTGGCTCGAAGGCCACATCGCGCCACAGGTCGTGTTCGAAGTGCTGTCGCCCGGCAACACACGCGACGAGATGCGGCAGAAGCTAGTATTCTATGATACCTACGGTGCCGAGGAATATTACCTGTATGATCCTAACCGGAACAGGTTTCGTGGCTGGCGGCGTAACCTCACACGCTTGCAACCGATTACCCCGGTGGATGGCTGGACAAGCCCGCGTCTTGGCGTGCGATTCGAGCTTAGCCGGCAGCAACTCCAGACCACCAAGCCTGATGGTCAGCCGTTTCTCACCTTTATCGAACTTCAGCAGCACGCCGAGGAAGCTGAACAGGCCCGCCGTGCTGCCGAACAGGCGCGCCGCGCTGCTGAATCCGAGCTGCTTCAGGCACAGCAGCGTGCTTCCCAGTTGGCGGCGCGGTTGCGCGCGCTCGGTATCGACCCCGATGCATAACTCGGCGCGACAACTGCCATAATTCGCTCGATGTTATGGCTCTTCGAACCCGAGTACACGCGCTTCGAGCTGCTCGGGTGCCGGCTCGGCGGGAAACATTACCCAGCCATTGCCACTGCTGCCATGCGGCACGAACGCCAGTTGTACGATCGACCGCACCGGCGCGTCGCCCGCAAGCGACACCTCCACCAGTACGTTTTCCGCACTGGTTTCGCCCTCGTTCTCCACCGTAACGGGCACCATGTACCGATCACCGGCCGGCTGCGGCTCGCCGAGTGTGACCGTGAGCTGTGCCGGGCTCGTGCTACGTGTCACGATCTCGAACGCCAGATAGCTCACAACAGCCAGCACGAGGAGCGCGCCAAGCCCGAAGACACTCCACTCGACCCAATTCTTGTTTGGAATGTTCATTGCAGCAGGAGCCTTCCAGCTGACGCGCCAAGCATTGCCGGCCCGGCCAGCACTACCAGCTGACCAAGGCTTGCAAGCGGCGACATCCCATCGAAGCGACCGAAGAACCACAACAGCATTGCCGAGGCTAGCAACGCTACGGCGTAGGTCACAACCACTCCGCCGAAGACATCGATTGTCGTCTCGCCGCGCACACGACTACTGCGAGCGAAACCACTGTACTGCAGGATTAACAACCCAAGCACGAGCGAAACCACGACAAGCAGCAGCAAACTCGCCGGCGGAAGCTCGACACCCAGCATGAGAATTTCGTCGGTTGGCGCAACATTGGCGGCAAATAACACCGCACCGCACAGCGCAATCACCACCTGCTCGCCGAACGTAGCCGGCGCATCGCCTTGCTGGTCGCCTGTCATGCCTTCTTTGTTGCGTGCGCGCTCATCACCGAGCTGCGCTGTGCCCACCGAGACACCAATCGCCACCACGAGCGCCTCGACAATCACCTTGCCGGCCAGTTCCTCGAAGGGCGTATCTGGGCCAATCCGTCCGAGCGCTGCGAGGGCACCGACAGCCAGTAACACCGCCAGGCCAAACTCCTCGACCGAGTCGATTGCTATTTCGAGCCAGCTTGCATCGGCGCGCAGGCCAGAGAACCGGTTGTAGCCCAGCAGCAACCCCAGCGTCACGAAGACACCCACCAACAGTCGCTCGGGCGGCAAGGTAAAGCCCGACCACCACATCTCCATGGTGTAGAGCAGCGGCATGCTAAACATCAGGCCGCCCGCGATGCCGCGCCCATACTCCTGCAACGACTCGCGGAGCGCTGGCCGTGAAGTGTGCATCGAGCTGAGAGTCGTCTGCTGCGCCACAAAACCCGGTCCTTCATTCGAGATCAGGGCGGGCGCATTCGCGCCGATGTTCCCGCTCAAGAATGCGCTATACCAGGTATGGTTGAAGCACATTGCGCGCCAGCAAGAAGCCGCGCTTGACGAGTTCCTCGCTGCCCTCGAAGCGCCGATCCTCGTGCTCGATGCTCAACACAAAATCGTAGCCAACGGCGTACAGCGCACTGATGAAACGATCCCAGCGCACTTCGCCCAAGCCCGGCAGGCGTGGAATCTGCCAGCCCATCCCGGCCGACATCACCCCGTGCTCGTACAGGCCATTGCGGTTGATCTCCATGTCCTTGGCGTGGACATGAACGATGCGGTCTTTGAAATCGTACACTGCACGCTCGTAGTCGATCATCTGCCACACAAGGTGCGATGGATCGAGGTTCAGGCCAAAATTCGCATCCGGGATGATCTCGAACATCTGCCGCCAAATCGCGGGCGAGTACGCCAGATTATGTCCGCCAGGCCATTCATCATAGCTAAAGATCATCGGGCAGTTCTCGATCGCAATCGTGACGCCATGCTCCGCAGCGAAGCGAACCAGTGGCGGCCAGACCGTACGGAAGGTTTCGAGATTCTGCGGGATCGTACGTGCAGCATCGCGCCCAACGAATGTGCCGACGATTCCGACGCCCAGTTTTTGCGCCGCGACAATGACCTTTCGTAAATGTTGATGGGCAGCGTCGCGCTGGTCGGCATCCGGGTGAAGATTGTTTGGATAGAATGCCAGCGACGAGACGGCGAGGCCTTTGGCATCGAGCATGGCGCGGATCTGGCGCGCCTGCTCGTCCGTGAGCGTCTCGACATCGATGTGGCAGGTGCCGGCATAGCGGCGGGCCGTACCAGTGCTTGCCGGCCAGCACGCGATTTCGATCGCCCCGAAGCCGTTCGCTACAGCCCAATCGGCGCACTGCTCGAGCGTCAACTCCGGAAACGGCGCCGTCAGAAGTCCGAGTTTCATTGGTGCCTCCAGGGTACGTGCGGCTACTCGGTTCGATCATAGCGCGAATAGTCGCGCGCTGTAAACATGGCGAGCCAAGCAAGCAGGGCATGAGCAAAGTCCTTTGGTGCGGTGCACGCCTCGGGCTGAAGCCGCTGAGAGACGAAGCCCGCTCAAGCGGGCTGTTCTGCGCGTTTCAGCCGGCTTCCAGCCGGCTTCTGATGTCAGCGAGGGCATCAGCCCGCAGCGTGGCCGATGGCCAGCCGACCCAATCGCGACTTTGCTCATGCCCTGGCCAAGCAAGGAACCACAATGCAGGTTCATGGTGCAGGCGCACTGATCACCGGCGGTGCCTCCGGGCTTGGTGCAGCCACGGCGCGGCGTCACGGCACCGCTGTCGCTCGGGTGCTGAACGACGAAACCATCCGGCTCGACGGCGCGCTTCGCACCAGGCCGAGACGACAACCGCGCCATCAGGTGATGGAGGCACCGCTCAGGCGAGGGCGAGGACACGGCCACGCAGACCGGCAGGCGGCGTGATGCCAAAACGGGCCAGCAGCGTCGGCAGCACATCGTAGATCCGCGCTCCTTCGATCTGCCGGCCACCGCCGGGGTGCTGCGGGTCGACCATGATCAACAGGCCGTGCTGGGCGTGGTTCGCATCGTCCGGCCCGGTATCGTTCTCGTCTGTGAAGAGCGCCCCACCGCCGACAGTGCCAACCGCACGCCACGCCAGGTCGCCAAAGTAGACGATCAGGTCGGGCGCAATCCCCCGCACGCTGCGATACAGCTCCTGCGGCATGAACACGCGGTTGCCGAGTGGCCGGCCATCAGGGCCAGGCATCGCACGCAGCGAAGCCGCGAGTTCGTCGCGTATGCGCTGGTACTCGGCCGGCGCGATCACGCCCTGCGGCTCACGCCCGCTCACATTCAAGAAGATCCGGCCATAATACCCGCCCGCGCCCCACGCCAGCGTGCGCGGCCAATCGACACCCGCCGCGTCGAGCGATACCGCACCAGCCGGCGCCTCCACCAAAGCCAGGTAGCCGTGCGCGAGTAGCCACTCGTTCACGCATACACCACCGATCAGCGGCCGTGCGCCATGGTCGGACACTACCAATACCACCGTATCGTCGCCCACCTGTTCCAACAAACGGCCGATACGCGCATCAACATGACGGTAGTACGCCTGGATTGCACCTGCGAAGGGCGAGCCGGGCACATACTTTGGATGGCGCGGATCCATATCACGCCAGAGGGCATGCTGGATTCGATCGACACCCATGTCCACCAGCATCAGGAGGTCGGGCTGCTCCTCATCCAGCAGACCGGCAGCCACGTCGAAGCGCTGGTTGCACATCGCGTAGATGTCGTTCAAGATGCGCTGTTTATCCTCCGAGCGGAAATCCGGCACATCCAGCAAGTAACCAGCCGGCCCGTGCACGATCGCGCCGATCCAGCCGCCGATGCGTTCGGCAAGCTCCGGCGGGTGGGTAAAGACGACGTTCGTGCTCGGCGCAAGGAAACACGAGACCAACGCGCCGTTGACCTCGGGCGGTGGGTATGTACCCGGCACGCCCACTACCGCCACACGCCAGCCAGCCGAGGCGGCGATGTCCCACAGCCGCGGCACCTTCACAGCGCTGCTGTTCGCAACTACCATACGGTTATATGTGCGATCGGCACGGTTACGGAAGCCATAGATGCCGAGCTCGCCCGGATCGCGCCCGCTCAGCATGCAGCTCCACGCGGGCACCGTGATTGCTGGGACACAGCTTTCCAGCGAGCCATACACCCCACTCGCCATCAAGCGTGCAAGGTTTGGTAGCTCGGCGTGCCAGGCGTCGAACACCAGCGACGGCTCGGCGCAGTCCAGGCCGATGATCACGAGTCGCGGCGTGCGTTTCGCAACACTCATTGAAATCACGGTCTCCTAGCCGGCATCACCAGTCGACAGCGAGGTATCAGCGGGATCGCCGCTCGTGGCCGTGTCTGATGTCTGCGCGTCGGAACTACCAGTGGCCGAGCCGGCATGACGCCGGTAGAGCAAATAGGCGGCACCCACCACTGCCAGCGCGCTCAACAGGTGTACCGGATTGAGGCGGGTTCCGGGAAAGAACCACGAGTCGGTTCGCAGAAACTCCAGGAAGAAACGACCGAGAGGGTACCAGATCAAGTACATCAACAACACATCGCCGTCCTTCAGCCGGCCGGCGAAGCGGCGCGTGGCATATAGGATCACCCCAAAGCCAAGCAAGTTCCAGAGCGACTCATACAAGAATAGCGGGTGGAAGCGCGTGCTTTCCGGGTAAGCAGCCAGGTCGTTATACGGTGCGAGCCGGTGCTGCGGGTCGATTCTGAGGCCCCACGGCAGTGTCGTGGGCGGGCCATACAGCTCCTGATTTATGAAGTTGGCCCAGCGACCGATTGCCTGCGCCAGCGGTAATCCGAGCGCAATCCCATCTGCGTAGAGCAGCAGATTGAGCTTGCGGCGCCGGGCGTAATACCAGAGTGCCGCGGCGCCGAAGATGAAGCCGCCGAAGATATGCAGACCACCCTGCCACACCGCCAGGATGTCGCCGGGGTTGGCGAGATAGCGCCCGAGGCCATCGGGGCCGCGCGGCGATTGAATGAAAACGTAGTAGAGCCGCGCGCCGAGTAGCGCCGGGATCAGTACCCACAGTAGCATGTCCCAGACATTGTCCGGGTCGCCACCGCGCCGCTCGACATAGCGCGCCGCCACATAGGCGCCAACGAGCACACCGGTTATGATCAGGACGCCGTACCAGCGCAGGGCAAACGAGCCGATCTGGACGAGCACCGGGTCTACTGGTGGGTACATATGTTCCTCTATCTGAGTAGGCGGTACACCGGTTGCCGCAGGTTATTCGAGGTAACCGAGTTCCCTGAGCCGCCGCTGCACCAGCGGGTCATCGGTGTCGGGTAGAGCGGCGGATGCCAAGCCGTCCGGTTCAGGTTCGTGGTCATCCAGGAGTTGTTCGAGCGCCTCGACGCGCTCCGGCAGCAGTTCGTGGAGGTCGATCGTCTCATCGATATCAGTGTCGAGGTCGTAGAGTTCAAGCGTCGCGCCGGTACGAATGAGTTTGTAGCCTCCATGCACCACCGCGCGCCGCACCTGGTCGAACTGGCGTGCGCGCACCAGTTCCGGGTGGCGCTTGAGCATGATCCCGAGCACATTTTGCAGCGGTGTCGCCTCGACGAATGCCGTACCACGGTCTGGATCTGCGTGGTCGCTCTGCGCGAGCGAGTATGCACGCTCGCCTTCCTCTGCGGCGCCCGCAGCCGTCAGAGCTGTATGGAAGACGCGTCGCAGCGAGACGACCTGATCGGACAGTGCACCGCGCCCGAAGTCACCAGCCGGGTCGCGCACCAGCAGCGGCACACGAACGAGCTCGTTGTAGGCCGATACGGTATGCCCCACCAGCCCTTTCTCACCCAGGTGCTCGCCATGATCCGAGCAGATGATCACGAGCGTCCGGTCGAGCACGCCACTCTGGCGCAACTGGTGCAGGAACTGCCCTACCAGTTCGTCCTGCCCGTACACCTCAGCATCATACACATTGCTCAGCAGATCGCCGTGACGGTCGTCGGCAGCGAAAGGTGCGAGCCAGCCGAACACATCACCGTTGAAGCGTTGAACATAGCGCTGCGCCTCACGGTCGCGCAGTACCTCAGGCGCGAAGCGTTCGAGCGCCTGGCGGCTGGGATGGAACGGCGCGTGGACACCCATCAGGTTGATGAAGCAGAACGCCGGCTGCCCGGCGGCAATGCCACGTCGCTCCACAAGCAGCCGCGCGGCATCGCCAAGTGACTTACGACTATTGCCCTTGAAGCTCAGCGCAGTTTGCCACAGTGGCACCATGAGCGGCGTGAATGCGAACTCCAGCAGTGCTTCGGAGCGCGCGAACGAGTCCTGGATATCGTGCAGCACGGCTGCCAGCCGGCCCTTGAACCACTGACGGTAGCGACCGATCGGCCCGGGCCGCGCACCGGCCTGGTTTGGGCGCGAAGTGAGCAGGCCGCTATAGTTCAGGAAGCTGTGGAAGCCACGCCGCAGACCGTTATTCACCACGCCGACCAGCGGATTGTTGCAGAATGCGGCGGTATGATAGCCATGGCGCGCCAGCCGCTCGGCGAGCGTCGGCAGTTCTGCTGGCAACTGAGCGGTCGTCTGTTGCGCACCATGCGACGCCGGGTACAGCCCGGTGAACAGCGAGCTGTGCGATGGAATCGTCCACTGCGCGGCGGCAAAGGAGCGGCGGAAGAGCGTCGCCTCGGCGGCAAACGAATCGAGGTGGGGCGTTGTGTTGCGCGGATAGCCATAGCACGAGAGCCGGTCGGCGCGCTGCGTATCCAACACCAGCAGCACAATATCAGGGCGCGAGGTCACGCGGCGATCTCCTGGAGCTGCGGGCCAGCAAACACACCCCGCCGCTCGTGCTGCGGCGCCGATCGAACCGGAGTCGCGCCGCAGTGTGTTACTTCGGACGGGAGCGCATGATACGCCATGGCAAGACTTTGCGCCAGCCAGCAGCACAAGCACAGACCGGCAACCGGTTGTGGCTCCGCACCGGCGCGTAGTGAAGCGGCAAGCAATCGCACGGATCCGCCGAACGCCAGCGTGTTTCATGCTACGATAGTAATCTGGCTGATGCAGCGGCTTAGCCCCTAGTACAGCGTCCGAGCTAATCCGATGAGCCATACGTCTGCTGCGAGGCCGTAAGGGCGCAGCATGCTGCGCCCAGACGAACTGTCATAATAGCTCGGACGCTGTACTAGTACAGCGTCCGAGCTAATCCGATGAGCCATACGTCTGCTGCGAGGCCGTAAGGGCGCAGCATGCTGCGCCCCGACGAACCGTCATAATAGCTCGGACGCTGTACTAGTCCCCCAACAGATGCTGGATGAGGAGTGCTATCACATCAGGAAGACAAGGAGTGTGTTATGACAAGCTACCGCACCGAAAACGACTCGCTCGGCGAGATGCACGTGCCGGCGGGGGCGTTATATGGCGCGCAAACGCAGCGCGCCGTGCAGAACTTCCCGGTCAGCGGCATGCGCCCCTACCCGGCGTTCGTCTGGGCCCAAGCGATGATCAAACGCGCCGCTGCGGAAGTCAACGCCGATCTTGGTTTGCTCGACCACGCCCTGGCAGCGGCGATCGTCGAAGCCGCGCAGGAAGTGCTCGATGGCAAGCATGTCGACCAGTTCGTGGTTGACCCATTTCAGGCCGGCGCCGGCACCAGCCATAACATGAACCTCAACGAAGTGATCGCCAACCGCGCCAATCAGATCCTTGGCGTAGACCTGGCCGACCCAAAGAAGCCGGTGAGCCCCAATGATCACGTCAACATGGCGCAGAGCACCAACGACACGATTCCGACCGCGATCCGGCTGGGGTGTTTGTGGCGGATCGACGAGCTGTTGGGCGCGATCGACGGGCTGGCGGGGGCGCTGGAAGAGAAAGCCGCTGAGTTCGATCCAATTGTGAAATCCGGTCGCACCCATCTGCAGGATGCCGTGCCGGTGCGATTGGGCCAGGAATTTGGTGCCTATGCGCGCGCCGTGGCGTATGACCGCGAACGGATCGCCGTGGCGGCTGACCGGCTCAGGCGGCTCGGGATCGGCGGCACCGCCACCGGCTCGGCACTCAACGCCCACCCCGAATACCATGCACGCATGGTGCGCCGGCTTTCGGAGTTGACAACTCAGGAGCTGCGCTCGTCCGGCAACCTCTTCGAGTCTATGCACAGCATGGCCGACGCCGCCGACTTCTCGGCCAGCATGCGAACGCTGTGCATCACATTGACGCGCATCGCCAACGACCTGCGATTGCTGGCCTCCGGCCCGACCACCGGGCTGGACGAGATTCGGCTGCCCGCAGTGCAGCCCGGCTCCAGCATCATGCCCGGCAAAGTCAACCCGGTGCTGGCCGAGATGCTCAACATGGCGTGTTTCCACGCCCAGGGATGCGACCATGCCGTGGCATTGGCAGCCCAGGCCGGGCAGCTCGAACTGAACGTCATGATGCCGATCATCGCCCATAACCTGTTCGAGATGATGCATGTATTGATCGGCGCGATCCGGGCCTTCACTGAGAAGTGTGTTGTGGGTATCACCGCCAACCCAGAGAAGGCCACCGGGTGGCTGGCAAAGAACCCGATCCTGGTCACAGCGCTCAACATGGAGATTGGCTACCTGAATGGCGCGGCGGTGGCCAAAGAAGCGCTCGCAAGCGGCCGAACGATCAAGGACGTGGTGGTGGAAAAGGGTCTGCTGGCCGGCGAGCGAGTGGATGAATTGCTCGATGTGCGCGCCATGACCGAAGGCGGCATCATGGGTGCCGGTGGCGGCGGGGGGTAACGTGCGGACGACCCTGCAATGGCAAGGGCAACGCCGCCACAACGACACAATGCACACAATGCGGTAGGGGCGAGGTCATCTCGCCCTCAACGCTCGCTCAATGCAACGACGCATCGCCGCATCGCCCACGGCGACCGCACCGCCGCACCGCCGCACCGCAATGAACCGCGTTGTGGGCGGGAGAACCCCACCCCTACAACAACGACTCACTGCCCTCAACGCTGCACCGCCGCAATGCAACACCGCCCTCAACACCGCACCGCCCTCAACGCCGCACCGCCGCACCGTCACACGGCGTATGGGCGAGGTCATCTCGCCCGCAACGCCGCATCGCCGCAATGCCGTACGACATTATTCGTCGCAGGCAAGGGCGAAATGACCTCGCCCCTACGGGCGTTGCCCACCTTGCCCGCGACGGCATTCAATGCGAACATTGCCGGTTGCCGGATTTTCGGATTGCCGTTGATCACTTGACGGCACACGAGGTTGGTGCTATTATTGGTCAGACCACTGACCAACAGACCAATAAGGATATCAGCGTGACGGCACCGTTACTTGATGGGTTGACGCGCATCGAGCGCACCAGCATCAAGGAGCTGGCACTCGAACAGCTCCGGCGCTACATCCAATCCGGCGCGATCAAACCGGGCGAACGGTTACCAGCCGAGCGCGTGCTGTCGGAACGCCTGGGTGTCGGGCGCAGTAGTGTGCGCGAGGCGCTCAAGGTGCTCGAAGCGATCGGCCTGATCGAGTCGCGGGTTGGCGAGGGCACCTTCCTTGTCGAGCAAAGCGGCGCGACGATCGGGCGAACGATCGGGTTGAGCCTGGCCACCTGGGGTGGCGCGATCGTCGAGATCATCGCTGCCCGCAGTATGCTCGAAGTGGAAGCAGCGCGTGCCGCTGCCGAGCGTGCAACAGCAGCTGAGATCCAGGCAATGGAAGCCGAGTTGGCGCGCATGGAAGCGTCGCACGCCGATTTTCCGGCCTATCTGGCGGCCGACATGCACTTTCACCGCTTGATCGGGCGCGCCACGCACAACGCGATTGTGGCACAGATCACCGATACGCTCATCAGCATGCTGGAAGAAGCGCTGCGCGAAGGTCATGCCGATCAGCTGCCGATGTTTGCCGAAGGCTCGGCGACGCACCGCGAAGTGTTCGACGCGATTGCCCGACACGATGGCACCGCCGCTGCCGATGGTATGCGCCGGCACCTCGAATTCACCAGCGAACTGTGGCAGACAGTGGTGTCGCTTGGGGCCGCACGGGCGGATTAGGGATTAGGGGTTAGCCGACACCGCAGAAACATCCCTGAAAATAACCCTTAACCTTAATCGGTCAGACCACAGACCAAAGCGTACCATGCACTCCGATCAGCGTCGAAAGGGGTTGTCTATGCGGCTCTCGATCCGCCGCCGCGAAACAGTGTGGTTCTACGCCTTGATCGCACCCTGGGTGATTGGCTTTCTGCTCTTCACCGCCGGGCCGCTACTGGCCTCGCTGTATTTCTCCTTCACTCGCTACGACGTGGTATCGCAACCGGTCTGGGCCGGGCTCGGCAACTACCTACGGCTGCTGGAAGACGACCTATTCCTCCAGGCGCTCAAAGTTACCACCACTTACACCTTCATCACCGTGCCGCTTGGCATCGTGGTAAGTCTTGCGCTGGCACTGCTGCTCAATCAGAACGTCCCCGGCGTACGCTTCTTCCGCACCGCGATCTACCTACCCACTGTCACCTCGGGCGTGGCACTGGCGCTGCTCTGGATGTGGCTGTTCAACCCCGAGTTCGGGCTGATCAACTATCTTCTGGAGCGCATCACGGGCTGGGAAGGGCCGTTGTGGCTGCAAAGCGAAACCTGGGTGATGCCGGCGCTGATCCTGATGGCGATGTGGGGCGTTGGCGGCACCATGGTGATCTACCTGGCCGGTCTACAGGGCATTCCAACCGAACTGTACGAGGCGGCCGAACTCGACGGCGCAATCGGTTGGCGGCGGCTGTTCTCGATCACACTGCCGCTGCTTTCGCCGGTGATCTTTTTTACCGCGATCACCGGCATGATCGGCACCTTCCAGGTCTTTACCACGGCGCAGGTGGCCACCAACGGCGGGCCGAACTATGCCTCGCTGTTCTATGTGTTGTACCTATATCAGGCGGCTTTCCGCAACTTCCAGATGGGATACGCCTCGGCGCTGGCCTGGGTGTTGTTCGTGATCGTACTGCTGCTGACGCTGCTGGCCTTCCGCTCGTCGGCCAGCTGGGTGCATTACGAAGACGAGGAGCGACGATGACAGTGCAGCGACACGAAACGTTGGCAGCTGGTATTCAGGGCCGGCCGCGCTGGGGCCACAAAGCACGCAGCCGCGCTGGGCGGATCACAGTGTTCGTGCTGCTATGCCTTGTTGCCGTGCCGTTCGTGCTGCCATTCGTGTGGATGCTTTCCACGTCGTTCAAGACACTCGACCAGACCCTGCGCTTTCCGCCGGAATGGATGCCGAACCCGTGGCAGTGGGACAACTACCCGCGCTCACTGTTCGAGATCGTGCCGCTGTACCGCTATTTCTGGAACACGGTGGTGTACAGCGTGCCGGCCACGATCTTCGCGGTGCTTTCGAGCGCGGTCGTGGCCTACGGCTTCGCCAAGTTCCGCGCGCCCGGCCGGCAGGCGCTGTTCATCCTGGTGCTCAGCACACTGTTGATCCCCTACCCGGTGGTGATGGTGCCGCAGTTCATTCTGTTCCAGCGCCTGGGCTGGATCGACACCTACCTGCCGCTGATCGTGCCGAACCTGTTCGCCTCGCCGTTCCTGATCTTCATGCTGCGCCAGTTCATGCAGGGCGTGCCGAGCGAACTGCTCGATGCAGCACGGATCGACGGTGCCGGCGTGCTGGGAATCTTCTGGCGGGTCATCCTGCCGCTTTCGAAGCTTGGCCTGATCGCAGCCGCCATCCTGACCTTCGCGGCCAACTGGAACGATTATCTCGGGCCACTCCTGTTTATCAACACCCGCGACCTGTTCACGCTTCAAGTGGGCCTCACGAGTTTCGTAGCACACCGCGGCACATCACACTGGCAGCTGCTGATGGCAGCCTCGGTGCTGGCGACGCTGCCGGTGCTGGTGATCTACTTCGCCGCACAAAAGGCGATGATGCAGGGCATCGTAGTGACGGGGCTCAAGTAACGGAAAGGAACTTCCCATGGCAGACGAACAGACACCCACCACCCGCCTGTCGCGCCGGGCATTCCTGCGCGGAGCCGCCGCATTGGGCGCCAGCGCGCTGCTGGCTGCCTGTGGCGGTGCGCCACCAGCCGCACAACAGCCCACCGGCGCGCCGGCCGGCAACGATGCCGCCGCGCCAACCAGCGCTCCGGCAGCCGAGGCACCCGCACAGCCGGCCGGTGTCGGCGGCGAAATCACGTGGTACATGAACATCGATGCAGCACGCAACAAATGGGCCGAGGAAGTCGTGATTCCGGACTTCGCCAAGGAACAGCCGAACATCAAAGTCAATCTGATGACGGTGCCTTGGGAAGAGCACGACTCCAAGTTGCTGGCGCTGGCTGCGGCAGGTACGCCACCCGATGTGTTCGCGCAGTGGGGCCAGAGTGGTGGCGGCACCTACTTCCACAAGAACCTACTTTATCCTATCGAAGACCTGATCCAGTCGCGCGGCTGGGATCTTTCCGGCATTCCCGAGAACCTGCAGCGCGCCTATGCCTTCGAAGGCCGAATCTACGGCGTGCCGATGTATTCGCTCGGCTCGTTCCTCTTTTACAACAAGAAGCTGTTCGACCAGGCCAGCGTGCCACACCCGCCCACCAACTGGGATGATACGAGCTGGACCTGGGAAGAAATGCTGAACCGGGCCAAAGCGCTCACCAAGAACTATGGCGACCGTGACACCGGCCAGTATGGCTTTGCCAACGCCATAAACGATCTCTACGGCGGCATTCCATGGCTCTTCGGTGCCGAGATGTTCGAGGCCGACTCATACGATAAGGCGCGCGTTACGGGGGTAAAATTCACCGATCCGAAGTTTATCGCCGCAACCCAGGCCAAGGCCGACCTGGTGAACGTACACGAGGTCGCCCCAACCCCGGCGATCTCGGATGCCGTCTCGCAGGGCGGTGGGTTGCTCGGCAGCGGCCGGGTTGGCATGATCTACGGCGGCGGCTGGGAGATCTGGTCGCTCAAGGATCTTCAGGAGCTGGAATGGGGTATCGCTGCGGTGCCGCGCCAGGAAAGTAATCGCATCCCCACCTTCAGCGACCCGTGGTATATCGCCAAGGACTCCAAGAACGTCGATGCGGCCTTTACCTTTGTGCAGTACATGACCACCGGCGCCGGCCAGCAAAGCATGGCGCTGGCGCTGAACGCTCCACCCGCCCTTCAGGCGATGTTGCCGGAATGGTACAAAACACTCCCCTCTGTACCAGCCGCCGAACTCGAAACAGTGTACACCGGCGCGATCCGCAGCGCCCGTGAAACGCCGGCTTCATTGCTGTTCGGCTATGGCCCGGTAGAGGACGTCTACAACCAGATGACGAGCGCGATCTGGACCGGCGAAAGAACCGCCGAAGAAGTCATGCCCGAGCTGCAGGAACGCGCCACCGAGGCGGTCAAGAATCTGAGTTAGCAGGACGTTTCAGGGAGGGCTGTAGGGGCGGAGCGCGCTCCGCCCCTACAGCCCTCCAAACCACTTGGAACATTCGATGAGCACCATACCATCCTTCAACAATCAGTTCCCGATCGGCACGCATGTGTTCCGCGAGCCGTGCCTTGATCTCGAGCCGGTGCTGGCCGACCTGCCGCTGCTCAAACGCGCCGGCTTCAACCTGATCAAGATCCAGGAGCACTGGTCGCACGACGAGCCACGACCAGGTGAATACGATCTCGAGCGTGTCGAGCGCCTCGTTGCGCGTGCCGGCGAACTTGGCCTGGGAGTGTATCTGGGCCTGACCATGGAACAGGCACCGGCCTGGTTGTACCGCGAGCATCCCGACTGTTTCCTTGTATACGCGAACGGGGTGCCGCACAACGATCCGACGCAGTACTGCCTGCCGACCGACGGCAAGCCGGGGCCATGCTGGGATCATCCCGGCGCGCGCACGGCAGCTGCCGCATTCATTCGGGCGCTTGCCGCGCGCCTCGGCCGCTACGAGAACATCTGGTGCTGGAACACCTGGCAGGAGATCGGCTTCTGGCACAACGACGGCGGTGCGCTCGGTTTTTGCTATTGCCCACACACCCTGGCTGCTTTCCGTGCCTGGCTCGGCGAGCGCTACAGCACGCTCGGCGCGCTCAACGCCGCCTGGCGCACCGCCTACGGCGAATGGGACGAGGTACAGCCGCCGCGTCGCAATGCCTTCAACCCGCCGTTCGTGGACTGGCGCTATTTCATGGACGACGTCTACCTTGCCCGCGCGCTGACATTCAAGACCCAGGCGCTGCGCGAGGGCGACCCGCTCGGCCGGCCGGTTTTCAGCCACCTGGCATCGCCAACGATCGGCTCGGGTGCGGAGTGGCGCTGGGCGCGCGTTGGCGATTTCTTCGGCACCAGCAACTACCCGGCCTGGTACAGCCACCACCACTGGGACGATGGTGCAACAGCACCAAAAGACCAGCACGAATGCGCGGCGCTCGAAATGTGGCAGGCCTTTATGCTGCGCGGCGATTACGTGCGCTCGGCTACCGGGCGCGGGCGGGCCTTCTGGGGTGCCGAGTTCCAGGGCGGCCCGGTTTCGACGCACCTGCACATGGGGCGCGTGCCGGACGCGGCCGACATACGGCGCTGGATGTTGAGCGGCCTCGCGGCCGGCATGCATGCGATCAGCTTCTGGAACCACCGTGCCGAGGTCTCGTGGCAGGAGTGCAACGGCTTCGGGCTGCTCGATGCGCGCGGCGACACCAGCGAGCGCTTCGAGGAGGTTGCGCGCATCGGCCGTGCGTTGCAGCGGCACGCCGCGCTGTTCACCCAGGGCGAACCACCGCAGGCACAGGTCGCCCTGATCGTCAACCAGGATCTGTGGCACTGGGCGCAAGGCACGCAGAACCAGGCCGCCGATCTGCTTTCGTACAACCTGCGCGGCCACTACGCGCGCCTGTGGCGGCTCGGTATCGCGGTGGATTTCATCGAAGCGGAGCAGGTTGCCGACGGCGCGCTCGCCGGCTACCGCGCGACCCTCCTGCCTTTCCCGCTCGCGCTCGATCCGGCGTTCTTCCAACACCTGGTTGCGTATGTCGAACAGGGCGGTACGCTGCTCAGCGAAGCCTGCCCAGGCCGCTTCGACCGGCTGGGCTTCTGCCCGCGTGCCGAGTTGGTGGACGGCGGCGAGGAATTGTTCGGCGCACGCCACCGGCGCGTACAACTCGTGCGCGAACCAGGTGGCGCAACCCGCTGGAGTCCGCCCGAGCGCACCTGGGGCGAGTATGCGCCACCAACCGTGCTCGAGGGCACCGGTTCGCTGGCGGGCGAGGCGCTGCGCGCCAATTTCTACCTTCAAACACTCGAACCAACCACCGGCGATCCGATCCTGCTGGCTGGTGACGCCTGTGCCGGTGTTCGAAACCAGGTTGGCAGCGGAACTGCTGTGTTGCTCGGCACCTACGCCGGGCTGGGAGCGACAGCGCACGTTGACAGCGCGGGCGACAAGTTGTTTGCACGTGTGCTTGGCGACGCCGGCGTGACCCCGGATACCTGTGGACGCTTGCTACGCCGCCGCCGCGTGTATGGCAGCCAGCAGGCATGGTTTCTGATCAACCCGCATCCAGAGGAAATCATCGCCACCGTCGCGCTTGACGGTTTCAGCATTGTGGGCGACTTGCTCGGCGATGCAGTGACTGCTCACGGCGACGCCGATTTCACGGTGCGTGTGGCGGCTGGCAGCGTGTGTTGTGTGGTTGTCGAATAAGATAGCTCGATTTGACGGTGCGCTACGGCCTGGCGATCGTATCCTTCGGCAGCCTGCTTCAGCAGGCTTCGTGATCATAGCCGCAGGCTTCAGCCTGCTAGCGTGGCGATGCCAATCAATTCGCCAGCAGTTACATCCGAACTGCCGTGCTTGTTTGAAGCATGACGAACAAGGAGCATTTCATGCTGACCCACGAGGAAAAAGCCTTCTTTCTTGAGCAGGGCTACCTGCACGTGCCAGGCGTCTTGAGCGGCGACTATCTCCACTCTATCTCGGACGAATTCGACCGCGTGTGGGAACTGCACCAACCGCGTGTGAGCCAGCACCAGCTGTTGCAACATCGTTCGTTCATCGATCTGATCGAGCATCCGCCGATTCTCGAGCGCCAGAAGGCGATCTTTGGCTCGCAGGTTCAGTTACTGCAATACGACCTGCTACGTCAGGGGCCGCGCAGCACAGCCAGTGCACGCTACTGGCACCGCGATTTCACCTTTCCCGGCGACCGGCCGCTGGCGATCAATACGATCGTCATGCTGGAGGACATGACCGAAGAGCGTGGGCCAACGCGCGTGGTGCCGGGCACCCACATTGGCGAGCAATACCCGCCGCAGGACAAACTCCGCGAGCCGCTGCCCGGCGAGCTCGGGCCACATCTCAAGCCCGGCGATGCGATCTTCATCAACGGCGCGATCTGGCATACCGGTGGACGCAACAACACCGATGGAGTGCGGCGCGGGATCTATCTGTACTACGGCTACTGGTGGCTCAAGCGCTACGAGAGCAACATGGATCTGCCATGGCAGGCGTTCGAAGACGCCAGCGAGCAACGCCTGCGCCTGTTGGGCCTCAAGATGCCCGGCAGAGACCTGCACATGTATGCCCCCGATCCGGTGGAAGCGACCGCCGAGCCTGTTGCGTAGCGCCATCATCGCCGCAGGCTCGGCCTGCGCCAAACTAAGGGATATATCATGCGAATCAGTCGCATCGATTGCCATGTGTTGCTGGTACCCGATTATGACGTCGAAGCGTGTTCTTCGGCCCAGGATAACCTGGTGGTCGAGATCCACACCGACGAAGGCCTGATTGGCATTGGCGAAACCGATACCAATCCGTGGGTGGCGCGCGCATGTATCGAAGCGCGCGGCACGCACATCATGGGCGTGGGCCTCTCCGAGCTCTTGATCGGTGCCGACCCGTTGCAGCCCGAGGCAATCTGGCAAAAGCTGTATGGAGCCTCGAAGATGACCGGGCGGCGCGGCGCATTGATCTGCGCGCTTGGCGCGATCGACATGGCGCTGTGGGACATCAAGGGCAAAGCGCTTGGTCTGCCGATCCATACGCTGCTGGGCGGCGCGGTCAAGGAGCAGATCACGCCCTACGCCTCGCTCCTTCCCACCGGGCGCACGCTGGCGGCCTACCGCACCTCGCTGCTCGAAAAGCTCGGCGAGGCGCGCGAAGCCGGTTTCCGGGCCGCCAAGCTCGAAATCTGCATCAACGGCCCCTATTCCCATAATGGCCTCCAGGAGCCGGACGAGCACGTTGTCGAGATCGTCGCCGCCTGCCGCGAACTCGTCGGCCCTGGGTTCACCCTGATGGTCGACGTAGCCTATGCATGGCCCGACGCCCACGCCGCACTGCGGATTCTGCGCCGGCTCGAACCCTATGACCTGTTCTTCCTGGAAACGCCGATCGACATCGACGACCTGGCGGGCTACGCGTTTCTGCACCAGCGCTCGCCGATCCCGATCGCAGCCGGCGAATGGCAGAACACCCATTGGGAGTTCCTCGAGCTAGCCGATCGCGGCATGCTGGATGTATTGCAGCCGGACGTCGGGCGTGTTGGCGGCTTCACCGAGGCGCGCAAGGTAGCGCAGATCGCCGCCGACCGCGGGCGGTTGGTCGTGCCGCACTGCTGGAAGACCGGCATCGGCATCGCGGCCAGCGCGCACCTGGCAGCCGCCACTGCCTGCTGCCCCTACATCGAATTCCTGCCGGCCGCGCTTTCCGAATCGGTACTGCGGCGCGAACTGGTGGCCGACGAACTGCGGATGGTCGATGGCCGCATTCCGCTGCCCACGCGCCCTGGCCTCGGCATCGAACTCAACCGCGACGCACTCGAGCGCTACCGCGTGGCATGAAGATCACCAGCACCGAAGTGATTGTGCTTGGCGACCCACGGCCAGACGCGCCGGTGGACGACTGGATTGCCGAGCGCGCCTTTCTTCAGATCCACACCGACACCGGTGCTACTGGTCTGGCCGAAGTCTTCGCGGTGCCGGGTGGGGTAGCTAGAGCCGCGCTCCACGGCCCGGATTCGCTCTTCGGCCGGCTGCTGGTTGGCGAGCCGGTGACAACACCTGAGCGGTTGCGGGCCAGGTTGTACGAAAGCCTGCTCCATGCCAGCCGGCGCGGCTGGGCGGTGATCTGCATCGGCGCAGCCGAAGTGGCGCTCTGGGATCTGTACGGTCAGTTGCTTGGCCAGCCGGTGTGGCGCTTGCTCGGCGCTGCCGGCGAGCGCGGCGAATTTCAGACGCCTGCTGTCAGCGCACCGCGCGAAGTCGTGCCGTACGCCACGATCGTTTCGGCGCAGTGGGACGCTCAATCCGTGCTGCGCGAACAGCTCGCCAAAGCTGAAGCGCTGCGCGACGCCGGATTTCGGGCGGTTAAGATCGAGCCGTTGCGCTCAGCTCCCGCGACGATCATCGAACTCACATGCCGTGCGCGTGAGGCGCTTGGCCCAGAAGCCATGCTGGCGGTAGACGTGGGCTATTTGTGGAACGACGTGCCCACCGCACTGCGTGTGGCGGAGCAACTGGCGCAGTACGGTGTCTCTTTTCTCGAAACACCATTTGCAGTGGAAGCACTCGACGCCTACTCGCGGCTGGCGCAGCACTCGCCGGTGCCGCTGGCCGCCGGGGAACATGCCGTGACGCGCCATGAATTCCGCGATCTGCTGGAGCGCGGCGGGGTGCTGGTGGCACAACCGTATGCAACAACCTGTGGCGGTTTCACGGAAACGCTGCGAGTTGTCGAACTGGCGCGTGAGCGCGGGGCGTTGGTGTGCCCCGGCAACTGGGGCACCGACGTACTCGCGGCGGCAACGATTCACCTGGCGGCAGCCTCGCCAATCACGCCATTCTATGAATACGTCCCGGCTCAACATTACTGGTCGCCGTTGCGGCGTGCATTGCGTGAGGCCGGTCTGCCAGTTGTCCGTGGGGCGGTGGAGCTGCCTGAGACGCCCGGTATCGGAGTACAATTGCCGCGTGATGTGGTCGAGCACTTTGGGTTGTGAAGGAGCGCGCCCATGCAGATCAATACCCTCGCCACCGGCCTTGCCTTTCCCGAGGGGCCGGCCTTCGCACCGGACGGTAGCATGTGGCTGGTAGAGTACGAGGGCGGTGCGGTAACACGCTGGGCAGACGGCGGGCTCGAACGCCACCAGGCCGGCGGCAACCCCAACGGCCTGTCATTCGACACACACGGGCATGCTTGGATCTGTGATGCCGGACAGAACGCGATCCGTCGCTCGGACGGCACCGTAAACGCGTGGGAAACGATTGCCGGCCAGATCGACGGCACACCGCTACTGATGCCCAACGATCTGGCCTTCGACGCGCGTGGCAACCTCGTCTTTACATGCCCCGGTGGCGACCCGGCCACGCCCGGCTATGTGTGCTGCCTACGCCCCGATGGCACGCTCACGAAGATCGCCGAGGGCATGTGGTTCCCAAACGGGTTGGCCTTCGCCGACGGCGGGCGCACGCTGGTGATCGCCGAAACCTACCGCCAGCGGTTGTGGCGCGGTGAGTGGGATGCCCAGGCCTGCCATTGGCTCGACCCGCAGCCATGGGCCGACGTGGGCGGCACCACCGATGGCCCGGACGGCATGGCCTTCGACGCAGACGGCCTGTGCTATGTGGCGATCTATAGCCTCGGCTGCATCAAGGCCATTGCGCCCGACGGCAGCACGGTAGCCGTCTATCCGCTCCCGGGCAACAACCCAACCAATTGCGCCTTCGACCCATCCGGCGAGCTTGGCCTGGTTGTGACGGAAGCCGAGCGTGGCCTGCTGCTCAGCCTGCCCGAACTTGGGCCAGGGCTGCCCTTGTTTTGCTGAGGCAGAGGTTCAGGAGCGCAGCCCGCGAGTGAAACGCCTCCCAAAGAGCGGGGGTTTGGGGGCGCAGCCCCCGAGAAAACCCTGCTCTTCATCCAAGCGGGGGTTTGGGGGCGCAGCCCCCGAGAAAACCCTGCTCTCCATCCGAGCGGGGGTTTGGGGGCGCAGCCCCCGAGAAAACCCTGCTCTTCATCCGAGCGGGGGTTTGGGGGCGCAGCCCCCGAGAAAAGACTCCTACTAACTCCCTGCATCCTGAAGGATTATTTC
>Ga0224722_1000308_pt1 | contig 29005 bp, 26 predicted proteins | sample Balambano_FR1_Me_FD_161646 | JGI IMG/M metagenome (GOLD analysis project Ga0224722, IMG submission 161646) | Freshwater sediment microbial communities from Lake Towuti, South Sulawesi, Indonesia - Balambano_FR1_MetaG | ecosystem: Environmental > Aquatic > Freshwater > Lake > Sediment | place... | reverse complement strand
CTGCAGGTGATTGCAAAACTGGGTCATGCGGTGGGCGCGGCGGGTTTAGTGGGCGGTCAGGTGGTCGATCTGGAGTGCGAAGGGCGGTCGGACGTTACGGTGGAGACGCTGACCTATATTCATCGGCACAAAACCGGGGCACTGCTGGAAGCTTCGGTGGTGTGCGGTGCAATTTTGGCGGGGGCAAGCGAGGGCGATCGCCAGTGCCTGTCAGAATACGCTCAAAACATCGGACTGGCGTTTCAAATTATCGACGACGTGCTGGATATCACCGCGACCCAGGAGGAACTGGGCAAAACCGCAGGGAAGGATCTGCAGGCTCAAAAAGCGACCTATCCTAGCTTCTGGGGGATTGAGGAATCGAAGCGTCAGGCGGATCAGCTCGTGAGCGAAGCAAAGGCAAATCTCGCAGCTTATGGAGAACGTGCCTATCCCCTGATGGCGCTGGCTGACTACATTACCGCTCGTAAAAATTAGGCTGCCCGTAATAAAACTCGTACAAGCCACCATGCAGGACTTCCCCGCCATCCTCGACAATCATGTGCTGCTCGTCTCGCTACTTGCTTCTGTGCTGGCGCAGATTATTAAAGTCGTTGTGGATGTCATCCGCGACGGTAAGATTAACTTCCGCACCCTGGTTGAAACCGGAGGCATGCCAAGCTCCCATTCTGCTCTGGTGACTGCTCTGGCTGCTGGAATCGGACAAACCGCAGGCTGGGAGAGCGGCGAATTTGCGATCGCCTTTGTATTTGCGGTCATTGTCATGTATGACGCGGCGGGCGTGCGACAGGCAGCCGGAAAGCAGGCGCGAATTTTGAACCAGATTGTAGACGAGCTATTTCGCGAAAATCCCACCTTTAATGAGAATCGGCTGAAGGAGCTTCTGGGGCATACTCCCGTTCAGGTGATTGTGGGTTCTGCCTTGGGAGCCGCAATTTCGTGGATTGCTGCACCTGCTTACTAGTCTGAAGCCTGTTTGTGAAATGAAAACTCAGTATTACACCGCCACCAGTTTAGATGGCTTTATTGCGGATTCCGAAAACGCTTTAGATTGGCTCTTCCAGTTTGGCGAACCTGAGACTGGCAGTTACCCAGACTTCATCCGCGACGTTGGGGCGATCGCAATGGGTTCTACGACCTACGAATGGATTTTGAACCATCCGATGAACGAAGGAGCCGATCGATCGCAGATCTGGACTTATGAACAACCTGCCTGGGTCTTTACCTCGCGCCGTTTGCCCGTGATTGAAGGCGCAGATATTCGATTTGTCAGCGGCAATGTTCGCCCGGTTTATCAAGAAATGGCAGCAGCAGCAGGCGATCGAAATATCTGGATCGTGGGCGGCGGGGATTTAGCAGGTCAGTTCTACGATTGCGGGCTGCTCGACGAGATGATTGTGACGATCGCTTCCGTGACGCTGGGGAGCGGGGCACCGCTGTTACCGCGCAGGATTGTCACCCCATCATTAAAACTGCTCTCTGCCACGACCTATGGGGAAGCTTTTGCAGAACTGCGCTACGAAGTTCCCCGTCCCCATCGGTAATGTAGAAAAATGTATCGCTCTTTTCACGCTGGTTAGGGACAGGGGGTGTGGGGGCAAAGCCTCCACGCAGGGGCGCAGCCCCTGCACCCCATTTTTTGGACGTCATTAGCCTGGAAAAGGCTGTAAAACCGAGTGATGTAGAAACGCTGCGCTTTATCGAGCAACAGCCGGGGTGAGCAAAATCGTCCGCCGACTGTCTACGATCGACGCAGTAAAGCCGCGATCGGTCAAACTTTGCAGCACCGCAGAAGCCGCCGCCGGGTCGGGTGTATAAGCTGCCAGCAGATAAGGACGCTGCTCAAACGCGACCAAGCCCACGTCTCGGCTAGTGACTTGCTGCACATCCAGGGCAACTTCAGGACGGTTGAAATAATTAACCACGACGGCATAGCCAGTACCGAGCGGCTGAGGGTTAAACGTGGGAGTGGATTGTGCTGCTGTGGGCTGAGGAGTCGGAGCCGGACTCGGAGAATTTGCCGCAGGGCTGGCAGGCGGGGTTGCTGGAGCCGGATTGGGGGGTGTTGGCTGGCTGGGCGGAACCTGGGTTGGACTGGGAAAATTGGCAGCCGCAGCGGCAGCCGGGGGACGTGCGACGATCGCCTGAAGCCCGGCAGAACTGCTGAGATATTGTCCCCAGGCATTGGCAATCTCTTCGCTGACAAATCCCTCGACGCGCACTACGGGGTTATTGTCGTAGCGGCAGTCGATCAGCACCGCGTTGCTGGGGAGAAGCTGGCGAAGCTGATTTTGAGTTTCAGCATTGGGGTTGCGCACCAGCAGCAGATATTCATCCGGGCGCGGCGGATCGCAATTTGGCAAAGATTGCGCGATCGATCGTCCTGGGGTGCTGCCCAGCATTCCGACCAAAATCAGCGGGATAAAGAGAATCGATCGCGCAATCCAACGTTGCCTCATTGCTGGAACTCCTCAAACCAAAAGGGATTTGTTGTTTACCCTTCTTCTCCGCTGCCTGCGGGAATTCAGGATGTTTCTCGCTGCTTCTTGCCCAGTCTCTTTCACCCCGTCTTTGAGGGCAATGCTGTGATCCTTCTAGGCGGTGGGAGCAAGGGATGCTAGCGGGTCGGGAATGGTGGCTGAGGGAGCCTGAAATTCTCCGGTCGCGACATACTCTAACCGCAGCTTGAGCCAGGTAATAAACTGAGGATTCGTTGAGACGATCGCCGCCGCCGGCTGAGGACACTTGGCTTTGACCTCTGCCATTTCCGGAGCTTCCAGGAAAGCAGGCTGAAGCACCAGCCAAAAGTCGCGCTCTTTTTCCTGTTCCTGATAGAAGCGGGTTCGCTCTTTGAGAACCTCCTCGGTTGGCTCTTCTTCCAGCATGTATCGCTGGCTTGCTACAGCATAGTAATAGGTTTGCATCGTCTTGAAGTTTAAGTTTTGATTACAAGGAATTACAGGTTGGATTGAAAACCGATCGCGGAAATCGCTTAGCTGGGGATAAATCAGGCAGGGTAAACCGCTCAAGCGGCTAAAGCTCACCCCGAATTGCCTGCTTCATCTCGCGCACTGCCCGCTCCAGCCCCACAAGAACCGCACGGCTAATGATGGTGTGCCCAATATTCAATTCTTCCATGCCAGGGAGACAGGCGATTGGGTAAACATTCCAATAGGTTAAGCCATGCCCCGCGTTCACCCGAATCCCGGCGGCGAGTGCCCGCTGACACCCTCTTTCCAGGAAAGCAAGCTCCTGAGTGCGACTGGCATCTTCTTTAGCTTCGGCATAGCGCCCAGTATGCAGCTCAATAAACATCGCTTTAACTTCAGCGGCTGCGTCAATTTGCGCCGGATCAGCGTCGATAAACAGGCTGACGGGAATATTCGCCTCTTGAAGGGCATTCACCACCTGCTGCATCCGATCGACCTGCCCTGCCACGTCTAGCCCACCCTCGGTCGTCACTTCTTCGCGCCGCTCTGGAACCAGCGTCACATAGTCAGGGCGAATCTCCAAGGCGATCGCTACCATTTCGTCGGTCGCTGCCATTTCTAAATTGAGATGGGTTCTCACGGTCTGGCGCAGCAGCCGCACATCTCGATCCTGAATATGCCGCCGATCTTCCCGCAGATGAACAGTGATGCCGTCAGCACCTGCTAACTCCGCTAAAACCGCTGCCCCAACCGGATCGGGTTCAACAGTGCGGCGTGCCTGCCGAATGGTTGCAACGTGGTCAATGTTGACGCCAAGTGTGGGCAATCTTTCCTCCCTGCCAGACCTAAAAGCGATCGTTTGAGCGGTCTGAGCAATTTCGCTTTATATCTTAGCGGATGGTGTTTGGGTTAGTTGGGGATTTGGGAGGTGGGGAGTGGGCAGGTGGAGGAGATGAGGGGATGAGGGGCACTGTTAAACGGGTTGAATTCTAGGATGCTGAATTCAAAGGGTTGAAGTAGTTCATATGAATCTTGACAGTGTTGTTATACAATGCATCCAAGTTGTGTAATGAAATCAAGAATTGATGACTCGACACAGCAGCTCTCTAGAAGGTTCGATCGCTCTGATGTACTTATCAGAGGGATTTTCCGGAGCTAGACTGCAGCAGAACCTGGAATTGTTCACAAAACTTTACAAAAAACAGGCTTTTCCCCACCCATTCCACAAGATTTCCCCACCCATGATGCAGTTTTCCACAGGCTCAGACCCGGTTTTCCACAGGCAGAGACGACAAGATGAGGGGTTGGGGAATTCCTGTGGATTACGCAGTGGACAACCATTTCACAAGGATTCGATCAGTTTTTGTGAAGAAATGCAACGAAAATTAGCCCGAAACCCTCATTCTTTCGTGAAGGATATTTTGAGGCTCATTCTGTGCCACAAAAAATCGGCATTGACAACCCCACCCCCCCATAGCGCAAAATGATGCGACTACTCAAGTTAAGGGCAACTCACCTGAGCCACCTAAGCGTCCTCCAGCAAGGATTAGCAGGGTTAAGCTGTGTGAGATTGGCTCGGCTTTGGGCTGCGGTGCGAAGCGATTCCTTGATGGAAAAATCAGCCTGTGCCCGCAGTAACGAACAAATTTGCTTCATTTGAGGCAACTAGAGGTATCTTTTCAATTACTCATCTTCAACGAGGTTCCCATGCAAGCAACGGTTAGCATCCTGGCAGAAATCCCGGAAGAACTGCACGAGTCGCTTCAAGGCTATCTAGAAACCCATCCTGACTGGGACCAAGACCGGGTTTTCTGCGCTGCGCTCTCTCTCTTCCTGCTGCAAAACGGCACAAGCACTACTCCAGATTCTTCTCGCAGCTATCGTCGGGCTGCCAGGGTTTATCTGGACACTTTGTTTAAGCATGCGGTTTAGCGTGGTCTGAAGCGTAGTCTAAATGGTTTCATCTTTGTAATCTTTACATTCGCTCATATCCGGCTCATGTCTCCCATTTCTCGTGTCATTGAGTTTGCCGGAGTCTGTCTCTCACTCGTCATTCAGGTACGCATTTAAACTTTACGATCGACTGTCGCTGCGGCTGGCTTTTCATCTATCTTGATCCCCTTCCCACTCGATACAATGAGGGCTGGACAATAGATAAAGACATCCCATGACATATCTCTGGTTTAAAGCGTTTCATATTGTTGGCATTGTGGCTTGGTTTGCTGGATTGTTTTACCTGCCTCGGCTATTTGTGTATCACGCCGAAGCCAATGAGCAACCTGAACCCGCTCGGTCGATTTTGCAGCAGCAATATCAGGTGATGGAAAAGCGGCTGTATCGGCTGATTATGACGCCCGCTCTGGTTCTGACGCTGACGATGGCGATCGCAATGGTGATCACCGCACCCGCGCTGCTTCAAGAACGCTGGCTGCACGTCAAAATCGCGCTTGTCGTTTGTATGCTGATCTACGACCACTACTGCCTTCGGCTAATGAAGCAAATGGCGCGAGGCGAATTTCGCTTTACCGGACAGCAGTTTCGCTGGTTTAACGAAATACCGACCGTGTTTTTTGTAGCGATTATTATGTTGGCAGTCTTTAAAAATAGCTTTCCCACATCGGCAGCAGCTTGGAGCATCCTGGGCATGATTGTCGCAATGGCAGCAATTATTCAGCTTTATGCACGGAAGCGGCGGCTTGACAAAGAACGGGCTGCTACTGCAAATGTTGATCTGGACGAGTTGGGAGCAAAAGGTTCTGTATAAACAAATAAAAAATCCATCAAAAATCCCCTGATTAGCCTTGAGCGATCGGGGGATTTCTATTTTTCCTGTAGCAAAACTCTGGAATGCAGCAGGGCAATTTATGGGGATGCAGGGGCTGCTGGGGGAGCAGGGACATCTGCCGGAGGCGCTGCGGGTGCAGGAGGAGGAACCGGAGATGCTTCGGGCGCGGGCGCGATCGGGTCAGCAGGTGGAGGAGCTGTTGCCGGATCGACCGGAGGCGCGGCTGTCGGCGCAGTCTGGGTTGGGGGAGCTGCCGGAGCAGTTGGGGGAATTGCCGGAGCCGTGGGAGCTGCCGGAGGAGCAGCAGGCGCAGGTTGAGGTTCAGGTGGGGAAGAAATTTCTGACCAGAGTGAAAAGCCTAGCAGAGCAGCAATAAAGCCGACGATCGAAAAGAGGATGAGGGTAAACAGCCCGCTTGAGCGAGATGCGGGGCGAGACGCTGAATGAGACTCAATCTCGTCGGGTGGAACTGTCGCCGCCTCTGCAGAATAATAGGCAGCGTTTCCAGGAGGCGAGACAAAATCAGACGATGCAAGCTGGCGTTCCAAATCTTCCTGAGACTGCTCCTGCCGTTCTGTAGAGTCTGCATAATCTGTATAATCTGCACTGCTCGCTGCACTTTCAGACGGGAGCGCGGCAGGATCAGCAGGCGTTGTCGTGCGATCGTCCTGTAGCCAGTCATCAGACAAATCCAGCGCCAGGTCGGGATCGTCGGATGCCGGGACTTCGATAGAGGCAATCATTGAAGTGTCTGCAAACGGCGTTGCGTCAAAAGGAAGCTTCGTAGGCTCGGGTTCTTCCTCTAAATAAAAGATGGGATCAGTTGTGGATAAAACTTCGCGATCGTCCATTTGCTCAGGTGTTTCTGCAAGGGTTTGCTCAGAGGCTTCCTCCGGTAGCGAGGCAGGCAGTTCTTCAACTGTGGGTATTTCATCTTCTAGCCCAAACTGGCGATTGAGAAAATCGAGCAGGGGTTCTTGCTGAGGTCGCTCTGAATCCGGGGCTGAAACATCTGCAGAACTTTCTGAAACAGGCTCCAGGTCGGAATCTGCGAACGGATCTGAGAAGGGCTGCTCCAGTGCGTAGTACTCTGCCGAATCATTCAGCGTGGAATGATCGGCTGTGAATTCATTGGCTGTGAATTCATTGGCTGTGAATTCATTGGCTGTGAATTCATTGGCTGTGAATTCATTGGCTGTGAATTCATCGGGCTGGCTTCCCAAGAGTTCCTGAAGCTGCTCATCGGTAAGTTCTTCCGGCAGGAGCGGGTCTTCCAGCGTCGCCAAATCGCCGTAATCTTCTTGAGTTTGGCTGTGCTGGAAGCCGATCGCCATTTCTGGTAAATGGTCTTGCCCATCGGTTTCCTGGAAGTCCCCCAACGGCTGGTCTGGCTCGATCGCCTCAGCCGGGAAACTGTTTTGCATCGCCTCCGACAAGCTCACCGTATTTGCCAGCGCAGCATCTGCGTCATCCGCAGGCGTGTCTACCGGAGTGAAATCAGTGTAGTCAAAGTCTGTTGCCCCCAGCGCAAACGGATCTTCTGAAGGACTGACCTGATCGTCTGGGAGTTCGATGTCTGGCATATCGGTGAGGCGTGCCAGATCGGGAGAGTCCTCGTCCGTGAAATCGGATTGTACGATCGTTACTTCGTCGTCAAAGCTCAAGTCGGGCGGACTGGTTTCTTCTGACATCATCACGTCATCGATCGCAGCATCAGAACTGCTTTCCGTTTCCGGGTAGACAGGTTCCTCCAGGCTGAAGTTGAGCGAATTGCGCCATTCGTCGGTATCAGCGGAGTCATCGGAGACATCGTCGGACTGAAGCTCCCAGGAATTTTGGAAGCTGGCTTCGGTAACGCGGTCTTCTTCCTCAGCAAACAGATTTTCGATCTGGGCTTCGAGCTGCTGCTGAGAAATTTCGGGCTGAACCGTTTCTGCCTCGAAACTCATTGGAGCAAATTCGTCTGTAGCGTTCTCTGAAGTCTGTTCAGAAGCAAGTTCCTCCAGCAGACTAGCTTCAGGCGTAAAAGTCGGTTCGGGCGGCACATCATTAAATAGAGCATTTGCTGCCGCTTCAGGGTCATTTTCTTCGCTCAATCCGAAGTCAGGAAAATCTTCGCGGGTCAAAAAGTCTTCAGAAGGGGCAGTCGATAGCTCTGCTGCCGGATCTCCTGGCTCAATCTGGTCATCAAACCAGTTGCTCAGATCAAGATTGTCGTCACTGCGATCGTCCCATCCTGAATTGCTGGTTTCTCCAAAATCTGCGCTAAAATCTGCGCCGAAATTTGCGGGAATGTCTGGCGCAGACGGTTCTTCGGTTGGTCCTTCAGAAAACTGTGAAGCAGCCGCTTCGGGCGTTTCTTCTGGAAAAAGATCAGCAGGAAAATTTATCAATTCAGGCGAGTCTGGAAATTCCTGAGCAAAAACATCTTCCTCAGACACAGCGGCGAATCCTTCTGGGGCAAACCCTTCCAGTCCGAGATCTCCTGCGACAGCCTCCTCAGGAGGGGCGGATTCGAGCCACTGATCCTGAAGCGTCACCTCCGGCGGCATTTCGGTTTCGGCTGCCATTGCGTCCAGGAATTCGATCGACTCAGAAGACGGCTCGGTTTCAGCCAGCCCAGGTTCAACTAAATTCGCATCCAGAGCTTCCGATTCCGAAACGCCAAACTGCAGGCGATCGACATCTAGAGGCTCAGAGGCAACCATAAACAGGCTTTCGTCTGCTGTGTCTTCTGCAAACAGGTCTGCCATTGCCGCTTCATCGAAACCTGTCTCAGCTTCAGGCGTGGCTTCGCTCGTGCCTGCTTCCGAGGGGTCGTTTGCCAGATCAAAGACAACTGTTTCCTCGACGAAAATAATTTCTTCGGTGAAGTCGGGCGCTTGTGTGATGTCTTCTGAGTCGTCTGTAGCAAACAGATCCGCTAGCGCATCAGTCGAATCTGACGGAGCCAGATCGGAATTTTGAGTTTCGCCAAATTCGGAATTTTGAGTTTCGCTAAATAAAGATTCGATCGCTGTTGGGTCGTTGGTTTGAATCGAGAATGCCTCAAAAGAATAAGTTGAGTCGATCGGCAGAGTAGACCCATTGTCAGGTTCCTCTCCGACAGATTCTTCGCCGAAAAATGCATCAAATGCATCAGCAGCAGATTCGCTGTCAGCGTCATCCGATGCGCGGTAGCGTTCACTTTCGTCCCTCGCACCCTGATCACCCAAACCTTCATCGCCCTCCAAGGCTGCGAGTAAATCATCCACGCTTGTGAGCGGAGTGGCGGCAGCTTCAAACCCCATTTCTTCGGTGGTTGTGGGGTTGCTGGGGCTTGCTGCAAACAGATCGTCAAGGATTCCGTTGGGAGTGCTGTCCGGCAAACTGTCCTGCAAAGGAGCATCCGGCGTATCTTCCAGTGGGTGGTTGGGTGAATTGTCGAAAGAGCGATCGATTGATTCGTCTGCAGCAACCTCTGTTTGAGCCGACACTGTCCAGGGGTCAGAAACGATCGAATCAGGCGGATTGTCTGGATTGCCCTCTGAGGAAAACTGCTGCGCTTCGGTGAATTGGGCTGCGGGAGAAGACAGGTCGGGTAACTCAGGCTCTGCAGGTGGCGGAGTCGTTTCTGGCAAAATGTCAAGGCTATCGACTGGGGACACTTCCAGATACAATTCCTGCATCCAGGCAGGAAATCCTGCGCCAGTCTGCTGTCCCAGAATACGAATCGATCGAATCGACTCAATGCCGAGGTTGTGGATTCCCTTCTCGACAAAAGCGGTTAACGCCTGACGGTTGGGGATACGATCGGCTTCAAGCCTAACTTCCAGCGCATCGCCCAGTCGCTCCACCGTTGCCGTCATGCCTTTGGGATGAAGCGACTGATTCATTAGAGCAGCGATCGCCTGCGGATCTCCCTGCTGTGCCAGTTCGATTAAACGTGGTTCTGCCATAACTCCCTTTGCCCCATCAATCGTTTTGCTTAACTTTTGCTTTACAATCTTGGCAACGGCTTTTCCCGATCCGGTGTAGGATGCCCGATTTGCGTCCTCTGCATATCTTGTCTGCTAGATTTTGTCTGCTAAATCGTTCCATTGCCTGTCTTAACCGTCAGACCTTAAACCTATGAGTATTGGCTATCTTGCCCTGGTCTTACACGCCCATCTGCCCTTCGTCAGACACCCTGAAAGCGACTATGTTCTGGAAGAAGAGTGGCTGTTTGAGGCGATCACTGAAACCTACATTCCGCTGCTGCACGTCTTTGAGGGACTGAAGCGAGACGGAATTGATTTCAAAATGACCATGAGCATGACACCGCCATTAGTGTCGATGCTGCGGGATCCGTTACTCCAAGAACGCTACGATCATCATCTGGCTCAACTCGAAGAATTAGCAGAAAGAGAAGTCGAGCATTACGCCCAAAATGGACATCTCCGATATCTGGCTGAATTCTATGCCACTGAGTTTAACAAGGTACGCGAAACATGGGAGCGTTATAGCCATGATTTAGTCGCTGCATTTAAGCAGTTTTTAGACAGCAATAATCTGGAGATTATTACCTGCGGGGCGACGCATGGCTACTTCCCCTTAATGAAAATGTATCCGCAGGCAGTCTGGGCACAGATTCAGGTTGCCTGTGAACATTATGAACAGCATTTTGGGCGATCGCCAAATGGCATCTGGCTACCAGAGTGTGCTTATTACGACGGATTAGAGCGCATGATTGCCGATGCCGGGCTGCGCTACTTCCTCACCGACGGTCACGGCATTCTCTACGCTCGTCCCCGTCCCCGCTTCGGCACCTATGCCCCCATTTTTACCGAAACCGGGGTGGCAGTCTTTGGGCGCGATCACGAATCCTCGCAGCAGGTCTGGTCATCAGAGGTTGGCTATCCGGGTGCGCCAGAATACCGCGAGTTCTACCGGGATCTGGGCTGGGATGCCGAATACGAATATATCCGCCCTTACGTCATGCCCAACGGACAGCGCAAGAATACGGGCATCAAGTATCACAAAATTACCGGGCGCGGGCTGGGACTGAGCGAAAAAGCTTTGTATGACCCTTACTGGGCGCGGGAAAAAGCCGCTGAACACGCGGGCAACTTTATGTATAACCGGGAGCGGCAGGTCGAACACCTCTACGGCATTATGCAGCGTCCGCCGATTATCGTCTCACCTTACGACGCAGAGCTTTTTGGGCACTGGTGGTATGAAGGTCCCTGGTTCCTCGATTACCTGTTCCGCAAAACCTGGCACGACCAGCAGACCTACGAAATGATTCACCTGGCGGACTACCTGAAACGCCACCCGACCCAGCAGGTTTGCCGCCCCTCGCAGTCGAGCTGGGGCTTCCGAGGCTTTCACGAGTATTGGCTCAACGAAACCAACGCCTGGATTTATCCTCACCTGCACAAAGCGGCAGAGCGAATGATTGATCTCTCTCGCCGTGAACCTGCTGACGAACTGGAATGGCGCGCCCTGAATCAAGCGGCAAGAGAACTGCTGCTGGCGCAATCTTCGGACTGGGCGTTTATTATGCGAACTGGAACGATGGTTCCCTACGCCATTCGCCGCACCCGATCGCACCTGCAGCGATTCAACAAACTGTGGGAAGACCTGAACCAGGGCAAAATCGATTCGGGCTGGCTAGAGAAGGTCGAGGCGATCGACAATATCTTTCCGGAGGTGAACTATCGAGTGTATCGTCCGCTTTAGTCAAGTTTGTCATGCGTTGTTTAAGAACAGCAATCTGTGACCAATGACCAATGACCAATGATCGATCAATGATTGATTCAAACGTTAGCGATCGTTGATTTCAACCACAATTTTGGTGGTCTTCTTGCCGCCTTCTTTCTTTTCTTCATACTCTGCCAGTGCCTCTAGCAATTTCTGTTCCGGAGTTTTTGGCTTCTCCTCTTTTTTCTTGGGAGCGGTATCCTGCCAAAAAACAGCGCCAAAGATCGCAAGAATCAGAAGTAGTACTGCATCCATGTTCTAATAGCTCCTTCCTAAACAGTTCAATAACAGTTCAATTGAACTAACTGCAATTGCATGCAATCCTGTTCGACAAGACACCGATCGATTTTTGTTCTTAATACAACGATTCAATAAAAATTTCCGGATTGACTGCTGGTAAAACGTTGGTGGGGCAACAGATGTTTTGTTCGAATACTGAGTTAGGTTTTGAAATTAAAAACGTTTAAGAATCATAAAAAAAAGGGGGGAAATACCCACCCTCTTGCCCAAGCGATTCTGGCTTTCCTGAGAGATTCGGTGGCTTAGCGCAGCGGATGATGCTCAGCCAGCAGCTTTTCGACTCTTGCCTCATCGACTTTTGCCAGCAGTCTTTTTGCCTCATGTTCATCCCGGACGGTCTTAGTCAGGCTAATCGTAGAGCCGAGGGTAAACGCCATGCCCATGCCAAGATAGCCTTTGATCCAGCCATCCACGGGCAGATAAAGAATCCCGATCGCCATTGCGGAAGTTGAGATCGCAAACGAAATCCAGGTCTGAATAATCCAGGCGTGGCTGTGAGACGGGTTTGCAGGAAGGTCTTTCATAAGCGTGAGGGGTAGGAAGCGAGCTGTCTCTCATCTTATCGATCGGATTTTTGCCTGATTTCGAGGGTGTGACAGTTGTGCGGCTGGAGAGGGGTGGGTGAGGGGATGGGTGAAGGGGTGAAGCGAATCTTTCGTTACCACTCGATCGTCGTGAACTTCGATATGATGCAGCTAACTTGCTAAGATCCTGCTAATCCGCTTCACGCTGTTGCCCACCGTTTTGCTTCCTGTATGCCTGTCCCCATGAATGACACTGTTCTCGACGTTCGTAACCTGCAGGTTCAGTTCCAGACCGCAAATCGCCTGACTAGGGCTGTAGACGGCATTTCGTTTCAGGTCAAACGTGGGCAAACCCTGGGCATTGTGGGAGAGTCTGGTTCTGGGAAGTCGGTGACTTCGCTGGCAGTCATGGGGCTGATTCCTCCGCCGGGGCGGATTGCAGATGGGGAAATCTGGTTTCAGCCTGACTCAGAAGTGGAGGCAGTGAACTTTCGATCGCTGACCCCAGAGCAGATGCAGCGCTATCGTGGCGGTCAGGTGTCGATGATTTTTCAGGAGCCGCTGAATTCGCTCAATCCGGTTTATACCTGCGGTTTTCAGCTCGTAGAGGCAATTCGGCAGCATGACCCAAACATGAGCTCAACAGAAGCGCGGCGACGGGCGATCGGGCTATTGCAGGAGGTGAAGCTGCTGCCCTCGGACGAAGAACTGCAGCGGCAGGTGATAGATTCCTGGCAGAAGGAGAATCCAGGGAACAGTGCTAAAGGCAGCTTGAGCGATCGAGAAATCAGCAGTCTGAGCAACGAGCAAAAGCACGCTATGCTGGAACGCTACCCGCATCAGCTTTCGGGCGGGCAGATTCAGCGTGTCATGATTGCAATGGCGATTTCCTGTAACCCGGCGCTGCTGATTGCAGACGAGCCAACCACTGCGCTGGATGTCACCGTGCAGGCGCGAATTCTGGATCTGCTGCGGGAACTACGCGATCGGCGGGGAATGTCGATTATGTTCATTACCCACGACCTGGGACTGATTGCCGATATTGCTGACCAGGTAGCGGTAATGTATCAGGGTAAGATTGTCGAGTCGGGTTCGGTGTGGAATATTTTCTCTAATCCACAGCATCCCTACACCAAAGGACTGCTTGCCTGTCGTCCTCAGCCCACGCGCCGCCTCAAAATTTTGCCGACGATCAATGACTTCATGGAGGTCAGCACCAGTCCCACCGGGGAGACGGTGATTCGGGAAAAGCCGCTCAGTGTTGATCAGGCACTGCGATCGAATGCGGCAGTTAGCCTGGAAGAAGACCATCAGCGGACGATCGCCCTGCAGCAGCAGCCCCCGATTTTGTCGGTGCAAAATTTGCAGGTGGGCTACCCGATTCGCGGCATTTTCGGACGATCGCAGCGGCTGGCGATGGCAGTGAACGGGGTGTCGTTTCAGGTTCATCCGGGGGAAACGCTGGGACTGGTGGGCGAGTCGGGCTGCGGCAAAACCACCCTGGCGCGAACACTGCTGCATCTGGTGAAGCCGACGGCAGGAAAAATCATCTTTGAAGGGAAAGACATTACGCGCGCTGGTGGCGACAAACTGCGACAGCTCCGGCGAGAAATGCAGATTATCTTTCAAGATCCGTTTAGCTCGCTTGATCCACGGATCACGATCGGCGAAGCGATTATGGAACCTTTGATGATTCATCAAGTGGGCAAGAGTCGGCGCGATCGGCTGGAGCGTATGTCTTATTTGCTCGATCGGGTAGGGCTGAACCCAGAATATAGCAATCGCTATCCCCACGAGTTTTCCGGCGGACAGCGACAGCGGGTTTGTATTGCTCGTGCCCTGGCGCTCAACCCCAAATTTATTATTTGCGACGAGTCAGTTTCCGCGCTGGATGTGTCGGTACAGGCGCAAGTGCTGAATTTGCTGAAAGAACTCCAGGAGGAATTCAACCTCACCTACATTTTCATCTCGCATGATTTAAGCGTGGTGAAGTTTATGAGCGATCGCATTATGGTGATGAACCGGGGCAGGATTGAGGAAATTGACACGGCAAATTCGATCTATCGCCGTCCGCAAACCGACTACACGAAGCAGCTTATTGCCGCCATTCCGCTGGGAAATCTGGATACAATTCGCGATCGACAAGCGCAGCGGGGCATTGCGGTGGGTTAGAAGAGGGTGGGTTAAAAGACGGTGGATTAAAAGATAGTTTGCGAAGGTTCTACCTGCGTGAGCGAATGACCACAATTTTTGCAGAATTTTGCATCGCGATCGTGACTGTCTAAACCGCACTTCAAGCAGGTTGTTTCAACCTGATTTGAGGTTTTAATCAACTGCTTGATTAAATCACCGAGCTGCCAGGGAATGAGCGCAATTCCGGTCAGGATCATCAGCACTGTCAGCAGTCTGCCTGGCTGAGAAATTGGCGTAATGTCGCCAAATCCAACGGTTGTCATTGTGGCAACAGAGAAATATACTGCATCCAGAAAGGTGTTGAACCGATCGGGATTTGTCGGATGTTCGACCTGATAGATCAAACCGGAAAAGATAAAAACGATCGTAAACAGCGTCAGTAAAATTCGGGCAAAAATAACGCTATCCTCGCGGCTAACGTAGCCAAAGATCGTTTTACCTTCAACAAATCGCAGCAGACGCAAAATCCGAAACCAGCGAAAGATGCGGATGAAGCGAATATCGATCGCTGTAAACAAAAATGGCAGAATCGCAATTAAATCAATCAGAGATGCAAGGCTGAAGAAAAAGCGAACGCGATGCTCGGCACTCCAGAGACGCAGCAGATATTCGATCGTGAACAGAATCAAAATAACGGTGTTGAGAAGATCTAGCTTCAGCCGAACCGTTTGAGGAACTGGATAGGTCTCTGCAACAAAACAGGCAGAAGACAGCAGCACCAAGCCCACGATCGTTAAGTTAATCGCTTTTCCGATCGCAGTTTCAATATCTTCCAGATAGAAGCGAACCGTTTTTTGCAGTTCCATGAATTAGAAGGATCACTGCAGAACGATAATAGCAGTTCCTACGTCCCTCAACATTGTGATGCTGTCGTTTTCACGTTCATTAAACGCTTGTATCCGTTTCTTTGAACTGTTCTCGCAGAATCAAACTTGACCACAGCACAAATCCCAAAATTGCTAACCCCACTAATCCATCTGTCAAAATAAAAAAGTGCATTTTTGGCGAAAACTCAGACATTGCTCCATACAGATAATGTCCCAGGCTATCTAATCCACAGAATGAATAGAAAATTAAGCATGGGTATGACAGCCAAAATCGATGCTGTTTATATAACCAATATCCTGCAATTCCAACTGCTGTCCAAATTAACCACGAGACATAAACCGAAGATGGAGTAATCCAATCAGGCTCAGGATATTGCTCAATGTACAGGTAGTTATCTGTAAAGTGGATAGCTGTAGAGACAATGCAAGCAATAAGAAGAATCTTCAGTAAGAGTTGACGTTTTATTTCAAAATTCATAGATAATTGGCTCCTTCTGGAATGACCGCTCTCACAATAATTTCCACAATAATTTCCACAGCAGTTTACGATACGAATCGAGCCTTCAGCTCACTTCTAAACGACAGCCTTAATCTAATATTTTAGGTGACATCCCAATTGCACTATTTTAAGCGACATCTCAATTGCATCCTCTGAATAATCAATGATCAATTTATCGATCGCCAATTTGCACAAACTGCGCCTCGCCAAAAATGGCAGAAGAATGCACGTAATACTTAAACTCCATCAGGTTGTAAAAAGGATCTTGCAAAAAGAAAGTGCGATGCTCTAGTGGGGAATCTCGAAACCGATGCCTGGGCTGCTGATAAAACGTTAGGTGTTGCTTCTGCGATCGTTCCAGTAACTCTTCCCAGTCCGCTTCCTGGGTGAAGATCAAACCAAAGTGTCGCGGATAAATTCCTTTCTGCGGAGTGAGGGGTTCGTCGGTTAAATGAGCAACAAGCTGATGCCCGTAAAGGTTCAGAATAATTGACTGAGCATTTTCGCGTCCGGCAGCGCAGCCCAGACCGTTGACATAAAATGCTCTTGTTTGGGCAATATTGTTGACAGGGAATGCCAGGTGAAACAGGACGGAATTCATGCTGGGTGCTCCTGTTTAGTGGATGGGTGAGGGGGTGGGTGGGCAATGAATTTGCTTCGCCTTGGACGATGTATTTTAAGCTTATTTTGGAATTAGAAACAGCAAGTCTGGTGACCGTTAGGCGATCGATATTGTCAGGTAATTGATATCGATCGATGAATCAGATCATACAGATCATAAGGAAGCAACTGATGGAAATTTCTCCTGTTCTGCTCAACACGCTGATGCCCTGGCTGATTGCGATCGGGCTAAATACGCTGCTGCTGAGTGTGGCATGGCTGCTGCCCAAAAAACTCCTGACGCCTGCGGGGTATGTTCATGCCTGGATGCTGGGTGTGACGCTGTGGGGGACGCTGGGCTGGCGCGGCTATGTGCTGATGCTGTTTTATTTTCTGGTGGGGTCAGCCGTGACGCGAATTGGTATGGCAGAAAAAGAAGCCGCCGGAATTGCCGAAAAGCGATCGGGCGCGAGAGGACCGGAAAATGTTTGGGGATCGGCTCTGATTGCGACCTTTTGCGCACTGGGCGCGTACGCCATGACTACTTTTTATGCCAGCCACAGCGAAATCTGGGTGAGAAATACGGTGCTGCTGCTCTATCTCGGCTACGTTGCCAGCATGAGCACCAAACTGTCGGACACCTGCGCCAGCGAAGTTGGCAAGGCATACGGCAAACGCACGTTTTTGATTACCACCTTTCAGCCCGCTGCTCGTGGAACCGAAGGAGCTGTTAGTCTGGAAGGAACGATCGCCGGAATTCTTGCGTCTGCGGCAATTGCAGTAGTCGGCTGGGGAGTCTCGCTGATCCCGCTCATGGGCGTTCTGATTTGTATGATTGCTGCTCTGATTGCCACAAACCTGGAGAGCGTGATTGGCGCAACGCTGCAGACCAAATTTGACTGGCTCACGAATGAACTGGTGAACATTCTCAACACGCTGATTGGGGCAGTGGTGGCGATCGGGCTGGCACTGCTGCTGCAGTGGGCAGGGTTATAGCTGAATCTTCAAGAATGCTTAGGAGCATTTCAGGGACGATTCAGGGACGCTTGATCGATTTGTGGAGAAACATCTGCTGCGATCGTCCAAACAAAACTGAAGTAATGCTCGTTTCAATTCGCTCTAACCGGTAGCCTGCTTTGGTGTAAAGCCGTCTGGCGCGAGCGTTGTTCTCCAGAACGTGCAGATATAAATCCTGATAGCCCCAGTCAAGTGCGACCCGTTCACAGACCCGCAAAAGCTGTTGAGCGACCCCCTGCTGCCGATATTCTTCCAGCACTGCCAGATTCGACAGATACAAATAGGGCGATCGGCGCAAGAAGGGCGATCCGGTCTTGACGGAGAGTTCCACGGTTCCCACCAGTCGTTCGCTTCCAGCCGCCGCGAGCTGAGGGGTCTCTAAAGCCCGTGACTCAAACACTGCCTCCTGCGAAGACATGCGCCGTACCGCGACCAGGCAAACATATTGCGTGGGGCTAGACCGCTTTGCAGTTCCCCCCTGGGCTGAGCGCAACCGCATTCGCATATCTTCATAAATGCCCTGCCGCAACAGCGGATAGAGCCAGCTCATCGCGCCTGTTGAAGAATGAAAGCTGCTGGTCAAAATTTCTGCCAGATTGGTTAAATCTTGCTGCCGTGCAGCCCGGACATAGAACGATGACCTGCTCGAAGGCGAATTCTCCGATCGATCGACTGACTGAATGGGAGCAGTGCGATGCGGTTCACCCTCTGGTGGGGTTGGCGATTGCGATTGGGGATCCGGAGAATTGTGGAAAGCGTCGGTGGGCAAAGTGGACATCTCGCAAAACGGCGACGTGAGCAACCCTTCAGGACGCACCCGAATGAGTGGAATCGGATGGGATGGGTAGTGGGGATGCCCCTATTCTAGTCTCAGAGAAACTTGTCCTGGGTGGGCGATGTTGCCAATCTTGACGCCTTTGTCTACTTCCCGATCGCTCCTACAAAAGCTGCCATGCGGTTTTAGAGAAATAGAGAGCACTTTACTTAGCAGGTTGATCAACACCTTGATCAGCACTTCGCGCAATCGCTTTTCATCCGATCGAAATCGGCAGAAAATCAAATAAAAACACCCCCATTAAGGAGGTGTCGTCAACCAGCTAACTTAGATTGAAATCAAGACCAAACTATCAAGATCCAACTTGTCAGAACTTGTCAGGGAACAACACTAATTCTCAACACTAGTTCTCTGTTCAAGGTGCGATTAGCTCAGCGCTGCATGACTGCGATCGTAGCTTTCGCTAAACGCAGGATGAACCTTACCCTGCACATGATTCCAGAAGGATGAAGCTTCTGTTGCTTCTAGACCCACTTGAGCATCCAGACGAGATAGCATTGCCTGCTGCCGCCGCTTCACAGAACGATGGTGATCCATCATCAGCACCCGTGCGCGATCTTGAACAGACAGTGCAGGAGCCTTCTCAGTTTGGGTTTCGGTTGCCGAAGCTGGATTTGCCGTATGAGCAACGCCGCGATAAATCAGATCCAGGGTTGGCTGGAACACTGGTGCTTTCTTGATGTTGCGGAAACGGATGTCTAAGCCCCGATATTTGCCAACCTGGGTTGCATCGCCATATTCAACCTGAGGTGCGTTGTATTCGTAGCTAACGCCGCGATAGTTCAGTTTCATAATTCGCCTCTTTTCTGCGTAAGTGATGAGAAATGAAATGAGGCGCGTTCCTTCAGGAAAAATCTTCAGCTTTTGCTCAGCTTTTGCTTTTTAAGCCTGTACCTTTTCCTTACTTCCGTCCTTTTCGATCGCCCCTTGGCGCATTTCTAGCAAACCGAATTTGAGTGAACAATTTGAGTGAACTAGATTTGCCAAGCCAGGGTTTACGAGTCGGATTAGGATGAACGATTTGATTTCTGTATACATTGTTACGGTTTGAGATTCTTTTGTCAACAAAAACTCGATCGGCTGTCACGAATCTTTGAGATCTGATCGCCCTCCTAGCGCAAACCCCGATCGCACCTGCCATTGCTGCCCGTCATGAATCAGCAAACTTAGCCGATCGCCCACAAACTCAAACTCAACCGATCGCCCTTGAAGCTCCGCCCAAGCAGTTTTGAAGACGGGTTTTGTCATATTCCGCGAAGCAACCGTCAGGTGAGGTGAGAATCCCCGCTGTTTGTTCTTTGGATCATCAATCCCAATCTGCTCTAAGTCCAGCATTAGCCCCGACTGAAGGGACAATAGTTCCGGAGTTTTCAGCACGTTCAGATATAGCACCCTCGGCGCAAATGCCCCAAAGCCTGAAATCGTGACAGAAACAGGCGATCGGGTTTGGGCAAACCGCTGCAGGCAATCTTCGATCTGCGAAACCTCGTCGAGTTTCCACAAAAAAGGCGGCTGGAGGGTCACATGGGGCGGTGCTTTGGCAGTGCGAGTCTGAAAGCGATCGGTGAGTTCCTGAATGGTGCGATCGGCGTAGTCCTGAATTTCGTGAGGCGGGATGAGAGCAATAAAGAAGCGAGTGGGCATTGGTGCATCCCTCAAACTTTTTGAGTACACTATGGTAACTCGCTACAGTTCACTGCTTATACTGTTTATACTGTAGAACCAAGTAATCCTACTCTACATCTGGCGTATCAGTCATGAAACTCCCTTTGTTGCCTGCACTCGCCGTTTTGACCGCTGCTAGCTGGGGAACGGCGGCAATGGCTGAAAATCTGGAACACGTTCAGCAGCTTATTGAAACCAGGCAGTGTTCGCAGTGTGAGCTGAGTCAGGCGGGGCTAGTCTTTGCCAATCTATCGGGAGCAAATTTGCAGGACGCGAATCTGGTGCAGGCAAATCTGAGCCGATCGAACCTGAGTGGGGCAAACCTGCGCGGGGCAAATCTGGCGGGGGCAGCCCTGGTGAACGCAAACTTGAGCGGAGCCAATTTAAGCGGAGCCGATCTGAGGAATGTGGATCTGCGCGGGGCAATTCTCAACGGCGCAACGATTCAGGGGGCAAACCTGGACGGGGCAAACGTGCTGCAAGCGGTTGGACTTCCAGCAACGATCGCTACACCCGAAAATCTCTATCGCTTTGGGCTGGCAGAAGCGCAGCGCGGCAACTTCCGGGGCGCGATCAACAACTACAATCAAGCCGTGACCCAAAACCCGACCTTTGCTCATGCTTATCTAGCACGGGCAATGGCAAAGATGCGCTTGAGCGATGATGTTGGGGCGATCGTCGATGCTCAGCGTGCTCAGGAGCTTTACACCACCCAGGGAGACAGCCAGGGACAGGAGCTTTCAGCTCAGTTTGTCACCAGTGTTCAGGCGTATCAAGAAGCAGAAGAGGAGCGGCTCAAGGCGGCAAATGGTCAGGGTGGGGGCGGCGGCAATTTCCTCAGCTTTTTGGGATCGGTGGCAGGGCTGGCACTGCAAATTTTTCTCAGCGGCGGAGCGGGCGGCTTGGGATTTTAGCGCTAGCTGGATGCGCTCGTATAAAACCGCAGCGCAAATCGCCAAAAGGAGCGGGCAAACAGCAACAGCACGATCGCTAAAATCCCGGCTCCGGCAATCCAGAAAACCTGAGCGCGGCTCAGCAGCACTTCAGCCGGAATGGTGGTCAGAAAGGCAACCGGAACAATAAAGGTAAAAAAGACACGATACGCGACCGGATAAGCCGCCATCGGGTAACGTCCGGCTTCTAGCAGTCCGCGCAGCACTTCGGTGACGTTGTAGATTTTGACAAACCAGATGCTTGTTGCGCCCAGGATAAACCACAGGCTGTAGAGAATCAGCAGTCCGAACAAAATGGGAACCACGCTGGCAATATAGGCGATCGGCGGCAAATTTAGTCTTGTTCCCCCATAGCCAATCAGAACCAGCCCAAAGATCAAATCGGGCAGTCCCCAAGGCGAGACGCTGCGCAGCGACAGCCAGAACTGAGAGCTAATTGGCTTGAGCAGCACAAAATCGAGTGTGCCCTTTTGCACCTGATCGACAATTTGGTTCAGATTGGGAGCCAGCAGCGTTGCAGAAAACCCCTGAAGCAAGGTGAACACGCCCAGCACCAGCAACGCCTCTTCCCAGTTCCACCCCTGAAACTGATAGCCCGTCTGGTAAAACAGCGACAGACTAAACAAGCTGCCTGCCAAACTGCCCAGGCTCGTGAGGGCGGCAATCAAAAAATTTACCCGGTACTCCAGCTCTGCGGAAAGCGCAGTTGACCAGAAGAGTTTGAGGACGTTCCAGTATCGCTTGAGCGAGTTTGGCGATCGACTGGGTTGCGGTATCTGACGAACTTGAGTCATAAAAGCTGACATGAGGGCAGGTCGGGCAGAGCCTGCTGAACAAGATTTAACGAGATTTACGAGGTTTCTTTTATTATCTGCCTGTAACCGAGCAAACTAATCTACCTCGCAGCACAGCTTCCGTGAATTTGCTGCCTTCAGGGGCGATTGATCGCTGTCATCATAGAGCAAGCGTGTCATCAGTCAGGATCATCCCGCGATAAAACCCATGCGAGAACGGATTGAACAGCTTGTCGAAAATTTAGGACAAACGATCGTCGGCAAAAAAGAAGCGATTCGGCTGGTGCTGGTGGCTTTGTTTTCGGGCGGGCACGCGCTGCTAGAAGATGTGCCGGGTGTTGGCAAGACCCTGCTGGCGAAGTCACTGGCGCGATCGATCGAGGGGCAGTTTCAGCGAATTCAGTGTACGCCCGATCTGCTGCCTGCGGACGTGACCGGAACAAATATCTGGAATCCGCGATCGGGCGAGTTTGAGTTTCTGCCGGGACCCGTGTTTGCAAACGTGCTGCTGGCGGATGAGATCAACCGGGCAACGCCACGCACCCAGTCTGCGCTGCTGGAGGTGATGGAAGAACATCAGGTGACGATCGACGGCAATTCGCGTCCGGTTCCCCATCCGTTTTTTGTGATTGCGACCCAGAATCCCGTGGAATATCAGGGCACGTTTCCCCTGCCCGAAGCACAGATGGATCGGTTCGCGCTGTCCTTGAGTCTGGGCTATCCGACTGAGGCAGAAGAGCTGCAAATGCTTCAGCGGCTCCAGCAGGGAAAGCAGCCTGAGGCACTCCAGCCCTGTATTTCTCTGGCAGAGGTGCAGTCACTCCAGCAGCTTTGCGCCCAGGTGCGAGTGGAAACTCCGCTTCAGCAATACATGCTCGATCTGGTTCGTGCGACCCGCAAAGATGAGGAAGTGTTGCTCGGCGTTAGCCCCAGAGGCACTGTTGCACTGCAGAGAGCCGTTCAGGCATTGGCTTTTCTGGAAGGCAGAGAGTTCGCCATTCCTGATGATGTAAAATTCCTCGCGCCCTTTGTGCTGTCCCATCGAATAATCCCGGCTTCCGGACGCAAATCGCGCCTCGTAGTCGATCGTCTGCTGCGATCGGTTGCAGTGCCATAGTGAAGTGCCATAGTGAAATGTTGCAGTGCCGTAGTGAAATGGGAATCGCAAACCCCTAGCGAACAATCTGAAACTCATCAAAGCGCACCACTTCCCCGGCTGGCTGGCGCGTGTCAAATCGATAGCTGCTGATGATGCCAGTGGCGGTGTCCAGGATGCTGAAGACGGTAATCTCGTTGCTGGCAATGTAGGGCTGGGGGTTGCCGTTTTCGTCCAGCAAGGCACTGATCGACGGAACGATCGCCTCCAGTCCACCCGGATTTCCGCTGGCTACATAGTTGGGCTGAAAGCCGATCGGAATTGGGCGACGAGTTTCACCCAAAAAAGCTCCGTAGGTGTTGCCCACATTAGAGGTTTCTAGAAAGTGCATTCCGCCAGGGCTGTCAAATCGATTCCATAGATGAGAATGACCGTAGAACACAAGCTGCACTCCTGCTCTCTCCAGCAGCGGCATCACGTCTCGCAGCAGGTAGTCGCGATCGATCGGATATTCGTAGCGCACTGCTTTGATTTGTTCATCAGGAAAGCGATCGATAATTTGCACCGGGTTCGTGTAGGGCGGAACCACGTTATCGCCCAGAGAGTGAGGCGGGTGGTGAAGCATGACAATTTTGTATTTCGCCTGCTGGAATTCGGGGCGGTTTAGCTCTGCTTCCAGCCAGGCATATTGGGGGCTGCCGGGCGCGATCGGCTCAAAGATGTGCTGCCCATAGCCCCATTTGTTGGAGTCTTGTAAATCTGCATCCCGTTCCCGGTAGCGTCCGCGTGCATCGGGATTCAGGCTGGGAACGCGCCAGATATTGCAGACATTGAGGGAAATCAGCCGCACATCGCCCAGCGTGATCGCATAGTATTTTTCGCCACCCGGACTGGCGTTGGGCAGGGTGAAGATTTCTTCGTAGGTGTCGCTGTTAAAGGAATGGTCTTCGATCCAGGCTTGGGCGATCGCCGGATCATTGGTTGGATTAATCTGAGGGGCAATTTTGGCATAGAGTGCAGCGGCAGTCTCGATCGGCACCGGATCGTTGTATTGGTCATTCAGGGGCAGCTCAGTCGAAAAGCGTCCCATCACTTCATGGTTGCCCAATGCCGGAAACAGCGGAGCCGACTGCAGGATTTTGCCGCCGCGATAGCGAGTCTCTGTGCCGTTTTGTTCCAATTGCCGATTTGCTCGCCCCTGTAGGCTGGGAAAAAACGCTCCGCCCCGGTTATCGTCAAACCATTCAGATGCTCGATCGGGAATATTGACCAGATCCCCCGCCAGAAATACCGCATCGACCTGACCGATCGTTTCAGTAACCTTCTGCAAATTTGCCGGGGTCATTGGCATAAGCTGATGATCAGATGTCAGCAAAATCTTGAGCGGCTGTCCAGGAGCCGGAGCTGCAGCCAGCGTGTATCGATCGCTCCACTCAATCCGTCCGCTGTCCCGCATACTGCCCACACGATAGGGAACGCGCTGACCGGGGGTGAGTCCCTGTACCTCGGCTTCGTGTCGCCAAATCTGACGCTCGGTTGGCTGGCGATAAACCTGTCCGTCTTCTTCTTGTTCGCCGACGCGCGATCGCTGATCTTCTCGAACGCGGCTGAGCTGAGTGGTTTGGGCGATCGTCGTTTGGTCGAGATTGCTGCCGTACTGAACAAAATGTTCGCTGCCCGCGAATTCAGTCAACCAGACCACATGCACAGAATCTGCTGTCGGGAGCTGTAAAAAAGGGTCAGTCAGCAAGCCTGCGCCTACCGGAAACAGCGGAGCCAGCAGCAGCCGCAATAAAAAAATGCTGTATGCCAGGACGCTGAGAATTGCCGTCACCAGGAGCACCAGGTGACCATTAGATAACTCGTTCCACTTGAGTCGATGCAGCAGTCGTGTAGTCCCCGTAAACGCTGTGAATAAAGCCGATGTGAATCACATCATTATTCTGCCCTCTGAAGCAAGTGATAGGATCACGTGCTGCACAAAGCCCTCAGTGATTCTCCCTACAAATCAGCTTCTTGCACATTGGTTGCCTGAAGGCAGGTTCCGTCGAGGTTTGCCCCTTCAAGCTTCGCCATAAAGAGACTTGCTTCGTCTAAATTTGCTCGACTCAAATCTGCTCCTTTGAGATTAGCTTCTTTCATACTGGCTTTTTGCAGATTGGCTTCTGTCAAGAGTGCATCTTGCAGATTCGCCTGGCTGAGCATTGCCCCTTGCAGGTTTGCCTTTGTGAGTACTGCGCCTTGCAGGTTCGCTCCCATGAGCATTGCCCCTTGCAGATTTGCTTCGCAAAGGCGGGCTGTTTGAAGCCGGGTATGAAAGAGACTTGCCTGCTGCAAATTCGCCCCCAGAATATCAGCCCCTTGGAGAGTTGCTCCGCCAAGTTCTGCCCCTTGTAGATTGGCTCTCCACAAACTTGCCTCTTGTAGCTGGGCAGAACTAAAATTTGCCCCCTGCAAGTTTGCCTCATCAAAGCGAACTCCTCGCCAGTCATAGGAACCAAAATCTGCGCCTGCAAGGTTTGTTTCGCGTAAGTTGATCCACTGATATTCTTGAAACCATCGATTGCCTCGCTCATGCTTTCGATTTCGCCGCCCGATCGCCGTCAGGGCAGCTTGAATGTCGCTGCTGGGCTTCGGTCGCTTTTCGCCTTCTGTGGTTAGACGATCGGTTTGGCGATCGATCGAGATAACCGAGATAACTTGAGCACGGGGTTCATCCTGAATCTGTTTCTGCTCTTTCGGAGCGTATTCCCGCACAAAAGCCGTTAAGACTTCCATGACTGTTAGATAGTACTGCTCGGACTCATTCGCAATTCGCTCTAAAGCGTAAATGCCTCCCAGCCGAGTCATGATGTGATCGGAACTAAGCTGTGCAATTGCGCTGGTATATCGCTGCGGCAGGTCATTTTGCCTTTTGGTAAACATATAGCAATCCTCTCTGGTTTTTGACCCTTTGGTTTCTGACCCTTTAGGTTTTAACCCTTCAGGTTTTGAATGGAGTGCAAGGATGCAAATGTGACAGGGAAGTGAGCTGATTTGTAATGCCAAACAAAGTTTCAACTGAAACCGCTCAAAACCCAATTAATAGCCTATTCAGTAGCGAGAATTTTCCTGCCTTGCCTGGAGCCTGTTTTTGCGCCGCTGATGTCTTCGTTTTGAAATTCGTTTCTGCGTTCGGCGAACGATCGGCAGGGCAACACCATAGCTAATCAGACCACCAAAGAAGCCCACGACGGTGCAGCCCACAAAGTAGGCAGTTAAAACATCCGTTCCGAGTGCCAGAAACCCCTCGATCGATTGCAGATTGTCAATCGGTAAATCGCTCCACTCTCGCCCCAGCAGCGTTTGCCCGACATGGAAATTGAGCGCAGTAAAAGGCAGCGTTGTGATTGGGTTACTGAGCCAGGTTCCGGCGGCGGCGGCAATCTTGCTGCTCCGAAAAACGGCGGCGGTGAGAATTGCGACTGCCATTTGCAGTCCCGGCAGCGGGAACATGCCCCAAAACACGCCAAAAGCAAATCCGCGTGCAATCTCAGGCGGCGTTCCCCGCAGACGCACAAAACGCAGATAAAGGTAGCGCAGCGATCGTTTCCAGCGCATGAAGTTCTTCCGGTTATCAGCAGACCTGTCCCTCAGAAGTCATAACATTTTGTTGCGATCGATGACCAGTCCCAGCGGGTGGACAAAGCCAGTTCTGTGAGCCAATCCGATGAGTCAGTTCTGTAAAGTGAGAAGCAGGCAAGCAGAAACATGAGAAAAAATCGCCATTCCTGAAGACAACCCAGAGGAGAATGGCGATCGATGAAAGGAGTTGTTAGTATCCAGTATCCGCACCCAAACCTGAACGTTTTTTAGCCGCTTTTTAGCCTCCCATGCCGGGGATTAAGCCTGCGGTGAGACGCTTCAGGGCACGATTTGCAACATCGCTGTATCGGAGCTGACCACAGAGGATCTGCCCCATGCGCTCGGTTGCGGTCGGACGCTTGACGCCAATTTTGTAGCCGAAGCTGGGAATCCGGTAAAATACGCCAGCCAGTCGCTGTGCCCAGACCATATCCGCGCCCCATTCCTGGTTGATCACTTCAGAGTAGTGAGCTAGTGCGTTTGTGTTTCCGCCGATCGCCTGATCGATCGCTTCTGCTGCCTTAACCCCGGTAAAGATCGAAGGACGAATGCCCTCTGCCGTGAAGGGATCTACCACACAGGCAGCTTCTCCTGCCAGAACTGCGTTTTGGGTGTGCAGCTTTTGGTCGCCGTCCCACAGGCAAAGGGGATGCCCAAACTGCTTACAGGTTTGCAGATCGATGCCAAACAGGGTGGCGTATTCGGTCAGAATGCTTTTGAAGTCCTGCGGTTCGCCGCCCCGGAACGTGCCAACGCCGATCGAATAACCGTCTGCCTTGGGGAAATTCCAGATGTAGCCATTTTTGACCATGCCAAACTCAAAGTGAGCCGTGTCTGGATTGGCAACGTTGGCTTTCGCTTCGGCTTCCAGTGCCCCAGCTAACCGACGCTTGCGGTCTTTGAACCCCAGCCACTTTGCCATCTGTCCTTTTGCACCATCGGCGGCGACGAGATAGCGTCCTTCCACTGGACCCTGTGCGGTGTTGACCTGCCAGCGATCGCTCTTGAACTCAATTCCTTTGACTTCGGTGTTGTCGCGCAGCTCTGCGCCTTGCTTTTGCGCCTGCTGGATCAGGAAATGGTCAAACACATCGCGCCGCACCATCCAGATTGGCTCCAGACTTTCCAGCTTGGCATCGACCGCGTCTTCCATTTTCCAGGTGTAGCGAATGGTGTCCACCTTCAGGGAAATGGCAGGCGAAAAGTCAAAGTCAAACCACTCGGCAACCTGAGGTGAAACGCCTCCCCCACAGGGCTTATAGCGCGGCAGCGATTCTTTCTCTAACACCAGAACCGATCGCCCTCTTTTTGCCAGATGGTAGGCCGCCGAGCCACCTGCGGGTCCTGCGCCGACGATGATGCAATCATACATAAAGCTTCAATCTCACTTCTAGATACGCCAATTTGCTGTGGAACTAGAAAGGGATGCCCCTTAACGAATAACACTCAAACCAGTGTCTCTGCTGAAGTCACTCACGGTCAATCCGCAACCGATAACCCCTATTACTCCAGAGCAATCGACAATCTTCAGCACGGGCTGAATTTAGGCTTGTCCTCAGTGTAAAGCCCACTCTGGGGTTTGCCTGTGTTTTTCTAGGTAAGATCGCTGATGCTTATTTAAAGCTTGGTTGAACCGGAAAGCGCAAATTGGCTGAGATGGCTTCAGGTTCCTGCGTTGCGGCTTCTATCCATTCCTGATTTCAGGACTTACGATTAATCCTTACGATACTCGCCGGGCGTTACTCCGGTCACTGCACGGAAATGTTGACCCGGGTGGCTTTGGCTGCTGAACCCGCACTGGAGGGCAATTTCTGCGATCGCAAGCTCTGAGTTTTTCAGGAGTTGTTTTGCTCGTTCGACACGCTGCTGCAGCAAATACTGATGGGGCGAAATTCCAGTTGATTGCTTGAAAAGGCGGCTGAAGTGAAACTGGCTAATTCCTGCAAGATCCGCTAAATCGGCTAACTTAATTTCCTGGTCAAGATGGGCGTGGATATAGTCTGAAATTTGCAGAATTTTGCGATCGCCTTAGATGCAGTTCTAGAAAACATGAGAGGTATTTCGCTCTCGTCCTTGCTCCATCTATCAGCCAGCATTTTATTCACGATCGGTTCTGTGCTTTTTATTCCTGATAATTCTCGGTAGTCAGTAAAAGCAAAACGATGGAAGCAAAAAATCTTCTGAGTCCAGGTTTTTTAGCGCAGCCTGTTCATCCTGCATCGATGTTAGGGCTATTTGCTTATTTTCTTTGTGCTGCATATCTTGGCTTTCAGGTTCGACGCACTCGCAATGCGGAAGGCGCAACAAAAGGGAGTTGTTCCTGTTCACCTGGTAAACGATAACGGGATTGCAAATTGTTCAGGAGTTACTATCTCCAACTGTTAATTCACATAGGACTTACGCAGGAGTAGCTTTAGAGGATGTTTGAAAAGTCTCAAAAGTGCTGCATTGCCCCCCAACCCCCCACAAGTGAGGGACTTCCGATCCGATCTTTCTGGTTCAAAGTCCCCCATTCATGCTATCCATTACGCAAAGAACGGCAGAAGGCAGGCAGGGATTAGGACTTGGGGGCAAGTTGCGCGCCTTCCACTAAATGATGCAGTACCCCTAGCCCGCGCCAAAGCGTTTTTAACCCCGGTTCA
>Ga0224722_1000307_pt1 | contig 29015 bp, 20 predicted proteins | sample Balambano_FR1_Me_FD_161646 | JGI IMG/M metagenome (GOLD analysis project Ga0224722, IMG submission 161646) | Freshwater sediment microbial communities from Lake Towuti, South Sulawesi, Indonesia - Balambano_FR1_MetaG | ecosystem: Environmental > Aquatic > Freshwater > Lake > Sediment | place... | reverse complement strand
GCGCATGGGATGCCGAGCGTCCGGGTGTGGGCGGTCCGGTGGCGGCACCCGGGCAGTACCAGGCGCGTTTGACCGTGGACGGGCAGTCGTACACACAGGCACTTTTGGTACAACCTGACCCGCGTTTGCAGGAAGCAAGGGTGACGTTGGAAGATTTGCGCGTGCAAGAGGAGCTGACCTTGAAAATCAGAGACTTACTATCAGATGCAAATCAAACCGCAGAAGCCATCAAAACGCGTAAAACAAAACTGGAAGAAGCCGTTAAAACAATCAAAAAAGCGAGAGAACTGACTATTGCGAGGCAAGAATTAGAGCTAGTGAATAAATTATATCATGAATTGGAAATGGAACAAGGACGTTATATGATGCCGAAGCTGATTAACCAAATCCAATATTTATACAGTATGCTCAATCAAGCTGACCAACGACCGGGCAAAGATGCCTTTGAGCAATATGAAAAATTGGTGCAGCAATTCAAAGAGCTAAAGCAACATTGGAGCAAGGCAGCCACCAAAGCTTAAATGCGAGCCTGATTTGAAAAGCGAAAATTCGCTTGATATATTGCTCACTTTTTTGTTACTTTGTAAAAGGCACTAGCACATTGGCAAATTAGTAAATCAGCAGATTGAGATGGAAACCTACGGCTACGTTTTAAACATTGCCATGCCGATTTTTCTGATTCTCTTTTTTGTAGAACAACTGGCGGCGTGGCGCATGAACCGGAAAGTGATTCGCGGCATGGACAGTGTGTCGAGTATTACATCCGGTGTGACAAATGTGGTAAAAGACGTGCTGGGTATCAGCGTAAGCATCCTGGCGTATAGCTGGCTGGTGGATAAGGTGGCGCTGTTTGAAATAAAAAATACGGTTGCCGTTTATATCATTGCATTTATTGCAACGGATTTTGCGGGTTATTGGTCGCATCGCCTCAATCATGAAATAAATTTTTTGTGGAATCAGCACGTTATTCACCACAGCAGCGAAGAGTTTAATTTATCGTGTGCCTTGCGGCAATCCATTTCCAGCCTGGTGAATTATTTTACTATTTTATTACTACCGGCGGCGTTACTGGGTGTGCCGGAGCAGGTCATTGCGGTTGTTGCGCCCTTGCATTTATTTTTGCAATATTGGTATCATACACAGTTGATCGGTAAAATGGGTGTATTGGAACACCTCCTCGTCACGCCCTCGCACCATCGGGTGCATCATGCGATGAACCGGGAATATTTAGACAAAAATCATGCGCAAATTTTTATTATCTGGGATAAATTGTTCGGTACGTTTCAACAAGAATTGCCTGATGTAAAGCCTGTTTACGGTGTGACGCGCCCTGCCCGCACCTGGAATCCCATCACGATCAACTTTCAACATATCTGGCTTTTAATCATGGATGCGGGGCGTACCCGCTCCTGGTGGGATAAGCTGCGCATCTGGTTTATGCCTACAGGCTGGCGACCGGCGGATGTAATGGAAAAATATCCGGTATTTGGGGTAACAGATGTGTATAATTTTGAAAAGTATGATACACCTCATTCCAAAGCATTACTCGTGTGGTCGTGGATTCAGCTGTTCTTTAATTATTCCTTATTAATTTACTTTTTCGCTTACATCGGCAAAATCGGTTCACCGAATATTTTTATGTATGGGGCGTTTATTTTTTTAGATGTATTTGCTTACACCGAGTTAATGAATCGTAACAGATATGCAGTGTACATTGAAATTATAAAATCGCTAATCGGCTTGGGTTTGGTCTATTGGCTGGGCGACTGGTTTGGCGCGAGTGAGTCGGCAGTACCCTGGTTTACGTGGTGGGTGGCGGGGTATCAAATTATTGCAATGATTGTGGTAACCGGATTCGGGGTGTTTGAAATAAATGAAAAAAAGCAGCCGGTAATGGTATAAAAAGTGGAAAAAGGTTTGGGAAACTTCAAAAGTTTTCTAAACCTTATTTTCGTCAGATCAAACTCGCCTCTGAAGTAATCGGCACTTTCAGTGCTTTAGAGATGATACAATTCTGCTCCGCGCTTTTTACAATCTCCTCAAATTCAGCCGCTTCCAAACCCGGTACACTTCCCTGAATGCTCAGGTGAATGCCCGTGATGTCTAAGCCCTGCATGGTGAGGGTCGCCTGCGTGTCGAGCGACGTAGGATTGAAATTGCGCTGGGTGAGTTGCGCGCCCACTGCCATTGTGAAGCAGCCTGCGTGTGCCGCCGCCAGCAGTTCCTCCGGATTGGTGCCTTTTTCGCCTTCTTCAAAACGGGTTTTGTACGAATAATTTTGGTTTTCCAGCACGCCGCTTTGCGTACTTACCTTGCCTTTGCCGTCTTTCAGGGTGCCTTCCCAGTGGGCACTTGCCGTACGTTTCATATTGTTTTTGGTTTAAAGTGATTGGAAATATTTACACCAACGTTTTAGGATCGGGATCGGTTTTAAGGAAAATCACCGCTTTTGCTTATTTTAAACGAATTACCTGCCTGCCGGTTTTTAACACGGCTTTTTTATCGCGCCACACGAACTCACCCTGTATTTTTCCGGCAAGGTAATTTCAGCGGTAATATTTTCATTTACTTTATTCATTTTGAACTGAATATCACCTTTCGGAGTAGGGTAGGTCCCCTCTATCCTGTTGAATTGATCCAATTGGGGCGCGATGACAATGTTAGAAAACCCCAAACCCTTCGGTTCAATACCCGCCAGCGTTTTAAAATAAAAATACGCCGGTGCCGTAGCGCACCGTTTTTTCGTGCATGGCTTTGTTCCAAAAGGTTTTCCAGTTTTGGGGCAGCGTGTTGATGATTAGTTCTTTTTCAGAAAACCCATTGATTACCAATTCAATATGCACAGATTACATTCCAAAAAATCGTTCGTAACCCCAATTAAAAACTTCCGCCGCCAGCACATTGTCGCCCGCTTGCAGGTACGGTGCCAGGTCAATCGTTTCATACCGCCAGTGCCGGATGTCGGAGAGTTGCGGACCAAAACCCACCCGTTTGCCGTTTACAAATAAATTGTAATGATTATCCGCTGAAACACTTGTAATGAATTGTTCGGGTTTATTTACTAAACCAAATATTTTACGAGATAACACTACGGCGTGTTCGCCGCCGTTCAGGTCAGTGTGGGTGATCGATCCATTTGGCTTGCCAGTTTTGCACTACGTATTTCGGGTCGGGTACGTTGAGTTCGGGAGCCTGAGCGTGATTATTTGTTACAAAATGTAAGTTTATTAACAACAGCAAGAATGCTTGTTTCATGTTGTAGTGGTTTTGGGTAAAAAGATTTGTTTTTTTAATAATTGTAGATAAGTGAGTAGTTTTTAACCACAGCGTTATACAGATTTTAACAACCATGATCACCTAAGTAGTCAAGCAGTTTTAAGTCAATAGTCGAGATTCTGTAAGTTGTTGATAATTAAAAATTTAAGAAAAATGATTGTATGATTTAATTTTACTCGGTTACTTACTTATTCACCTCTTTTACACACCGAAAACCCGTGTGATTAAAACTCGAATCTTCACTTGATTTCATGCGCCGCGACACCCGGTAGCCGCTGCAATAACTGTCGTGACACAGAAAAGAGCCGCCCCGCATGGAGCGTTTCGGCACGGTGGGTTCCTGCGGGTCGTAAGATGCGCCCGGTCCTTGCGGATTTTTTACTAATTTTTCGGAGCGCGTCAATTGGTAAGCATCATAATTGTATTTATCACTGCACCATTCCCATACATTACCTGCCATATCATATAAGTTATAACCATTCGGCGGAAAGGATTTCACGGGAGCTGTTGTTTCGTAGCCGTCTTCTTTAGAATTTAAATACGGAAAAGCCCCCTGCCAAAAATTCGCCAGTTTAGCCGCAGCTTGCGCCGGTTCATCACCCCAGGGGTAGTTGGGGTCGTCTTTGCCGCCCATGGCTGCCCATTCCCACTCGGCTTCGGTGGGGAGTCGCTTGCCCGCCCATTTGGCATACGCGTTGGCATCCTCCCAAGCGATGTGCACCACGGGGTGTTCCATTCGGTCTTCTATGCTGCTGCCCGGACCTTCGGGTTGCCACCAATTGGCATCGGTAGTCCAGACCCACCATTGCACGTAATCCTGCAGATTCACCTCGCCGCTCGTTTTTTTAAATACCAGCGAACCGGGTTGCAACACGCTGTCGTCGGGTTTGGGCGTACCGGGCGGGAGTTGTTGTTTCAACACTTCCCAGTCAATCGCACGTTCGGCAACGGTGATGTAATTCGTTGCTCTTACAAATTCGGCAAATTCCCGATTCGTCACTTCGTGTTCATCCATAAAAAACGCGGAGACTTCCACAGCACGGCGCGGGTACTCATCGGGCGAGGCTTGTTCGGTTTTGCCGCCCATTTGAAAACTACCGGCAGGAATATAGACCATACCTTTTGGTGCAGCCTGATTATCCGCTCCATCCGGTTTGTCATTTTGATTACAAGCGATAAATAAAATAGAAGATAGTACTAAACAAAATCTCATAATTTCTCAATTTCATAATATCCAACATCCAACTATCACCCCGGTGTCTTCGGTGCAGTTTTCAACGCCTTGACTGCCCAGGGGTCTTGCGTATCTTCCTGAAATTTGCGCAGCTTGTCCTGCATTGTTTTCAGGCGGGCTTTGTGTGCCGGTTGGGTAGCTAAATTATGCACTTCATCGGGGTCGGTTTGTATATCATAGAGTTCGAATTCCGGGCGTTGTAAAAATTGCGCGGTGGTGCGTTTGCCGTATTTCCGGTTGTTCAGCACGGCATCTTTCCAGGCATAGGAGTAAAACAAATCCAGTGCCATCGGAAACGGCAATTGGTACGCCATATTCCAGATGAGTTTGTAGCGCTGCTCCCGCAGCACCCGCATCGGGTAGTACATCGTCACTTCGTGCATGGTATGCGAGGCATACACCTCATCCCAGCCCGCCGCGTTTTCCGTTTCTATGATATTTTTAAATGATTTTCCCTGTAAACCTTTCGCATTGTGTAATATTCCGGCAAAATCTAATAAAGTCGGTGTAATATCCACCCAGGAAATCAGCGCGTTTTGCACCCCGCCTTTTTTGGTAGGTTGTGGCAATTTTATAATACACGGCAGCCGCATCCCAGGTTCGTACAAAGTGGTTTTAGCACCCGGAAAAGCAATTCCATTATCCGAAATGTAAATAATCAGGGTTTTATCATACAAATGATTCGCTTTTAAATGCGTGATTAACTTACCGATGCCCTGGTCCATTCGACTGATGGACTGGTAGCACGCCGCCAGTTCGGCTCTGCACGCTTTGCTATCGGGCAAAAAAGGCGGCACAGGAATAGCAGCCGGGTCGTACGTCGTCACCGCTTCCTGTGGATAGCCGCCCGCGCGATTGCCGAAGGGATTGACCTGAGCGGCATCAAACGCGGTACTTTCACCGGCGGGTATAAAACCACCGCTCCGGTGCGGGTCTTCCGGCGCAAAATACAGGAAAAACGGCGCGTCGGTGTGTTGTTGGAAAAAAGATAGACAAGAATCCGCCATTTCAAGCGTACTTCTGCCGATGGCTTTGGTGGCAGATAATACTTTTTGAAAATGAAATGTTTGCTCGGGTCCGACATGATATTTGCCGATGCGTGCCGTGGCATAACCGGCATCTGCCAATAAAACCGGCAGCGTTTTCAAGGTATCAAAGGCATTAAAATGATGCACATTATGCTCCAAACCGTACATTCCGTTGGCGTGGTTGTGTTTGCCGCTGAGAATGACCGAGCGACTCGGACTGCAACTGGCAGTGGTGCAAAAGGCATTGTCAAAGCGCATGCCTTCCCGTGCCAGTGCGTCGAGGTGGGGTGTTTTTATCACCTTGTTGCCGTAGCAACCCAGTGCCTCTCTGCCGTGGTCGTCCGATACGATTAGAATGATGTTGGGCTTGGTTTGCGAAAAAATGAATTGATTGATAAAAATTAAAAAGAAAAGTGTGATTAGATATTTACTCATACTTCAAGTATTATAAAATATAATTCAATAAGATAAAGCACTCACAATAAAAATTTCCCAATTTCTTAATAAATCCCCTTATAAATATGGTCATTTCGCTTATTCAGGGGGCGTTTCACCGGAATTTTGTCGCCGCCGGAAGTTTCCAGCCAGTCGAATAATTCCTTGCGCAGGTCTGCCGCGATGGTTTGATGTTTCGGGCTGCGGATTAAGTTATTTACTTCTTCGGGGTCTTGTTGCAAATCATATAATTCATTGATATCCCAAGTGCCGTAATTAAAAATATATTTATATCGGTCGGTACGAACGGCAAACATGGTAGGCGTTTGCGGAAAATCATATTCCCAATAATATTCATAAAATGCCCGATTGCGCCAGTCTGTTACGGGTTGATTCGTCAATATCGGTAAGAACGAACGACCCTGCATTTGTTGTGGTGTGGAAATGCCCGCATAATCCAGCAAGGTAGGCGCAACATCCACATTTTGAATCACTTGTGTGATTTTAGTGCTGCCCTTCACCACCGCTGGGCATCGCACCAGCATCGGCACCCGCATAGATTCTTCGTAGGCATGACGCTTGTCAATCAAGCCGCGTTCACCAAAACTAAAACCATTATCACCCATGTAAACCACCATCGTCGTTTTGTCCAATCCATTGTCTTTGAGCCATTGCAAGATTCGACCGACGCTTTCGTCCACCCCCAGCAAGGTTTCACAATAACGCCGATAAAAATCATTAAAATTTAATTGCCCATGATACAAAAAATCCACACCGTGCCAGGAGTAACGCTGTTTTTTCACCCAATTGGGTACGTCTTGCAAGTTTGTGTTCATCGGTCCCATTTCGGGGTCTTTGGCGTTGCGACCCCATATTTTACTGGAATCCGTTTGGGTCAGGTACATACTTTCGGGGTACTGAACGGGCATTTTTTGGTAGTGACCGGCGTGGCGTTGGGCGGGTTCAAACATGGCATGCACGGCTTTGTGCGACAAATAAGCGAAAAAAGGTTGCTTTTTGTCCTGTTGTGTCAACCAATTTAAAGTATAATCCGTGAGCAAATCGCTGATATGAATGCTATCCGTATGATTTATTTGCTGACCATTTACATTAAAAGTAGGGTTGTAATACACGCCCTGCCCCTTAAAACTCACCCAATGATGGAAACCCGGCTGCGGCGCGTCGTCAGTGTTGCCCATGTGCCATTTGCCGAAGAAAGCGGTTTTATAACCTTTTTCTTGCAAATATTGCGGAAAGAATGTCAGTCCTTTCGGCAGTGGTGCCTGATTGTCCACGATGGTGTGCGTGTGCGGATACTGCCCCGTGAGGATGCTGGCGCGGCTGGGCGAACACAGGGCGGTGGCGACAAACGCATTTTGCACGTGTGCGCCTTCGGCGGCGAATTTGTCTAAATTCGGCGTTTGCAAACCCGAAAATTTATTCATAAAACCCATCGCATCATAGCGGTGGTCGTCCGAGAGGATGAAAATGATGTTTTTGGGGGTGGATTTAGATTGACTTATTCCAATAACAGGTAAGAAAATTAAAACACAAATTTGTATAATTTTCGCTTGCATGATATTGTAATTTGATTAAATTCTGATAAAGATGTTAGACAAGGTCAAAGCCTAAATACTTTTTACAAGAGCAAGAAAAAGTGTGATTTTCCTCTTTTTAGTTTCTCTTTTTTAAATTTGAATCACTTCGTTTTCCCAAAATTAAAATATGCCGATTCCGTGCGGGCTGCCTTCATTTTTTGCTGCAAACGCGCGGCTACATCCGGGTTTTCTTTTATTATATTTTTACTTTCTGCCGGGTTGTTTTTTATATCATATAATTCATACTCCTGTGTTTTATGTTTAAAAATTAACTTGTAATTGCCCTCCCGAATAGCCTGCCAGCCGCCTTGTTCGTGAAATTCCCAGTAAGCCGTTGCCGGTTTTGAACGTTTGCTTTTCGATTTTACAATCGCATTCATCGGCGTACCGTCTATATTTTTCGGCAATTTTACACCCGCCAAAGCACAAGCAGTCGGCAGAAAATCCCACTGCCCGAGCAAATCGTTGTTTGTCACCCCCGCCGGAATCCTGCCTTTGCCCCACACGAGCAAGGGCACGCGAATGCCGCCCTCGTACGGACTGCGTTTGAAGCCGCGCAGTTTATTATGATTGGTAAATCTTTGTGAAATATCTTCGGTCGAACCATTATCACTGCTGAAAAAAACAATCGTGTTTTTACTTAACCCGGTTACTTCTAATTTTGCCAAAATCTGACCGATGTACGTGTCCATGCGGTGCAAACTGGCGGCGTAGCATTTTTCGGTTTCCGTCCAATCCTTGTCGGCAAAGGGTTCCAGCGTAGGCGATTCAAAACGGTCGGCTTTCGGGGCTTCGCCGTTGTTGTGCGGAATGGTGTACGCCAGATATAAAAAGAACGGATTTTTTTGATTGTTTTGAATAAAATTCAAGGCTTCGGTGGTAAATAAATCATTGGCATACACCTTCTGGTCCGCTTTCGGGGTATAACTGCCCATACCCTTGAACATCGCTTCCGGACCCTCCCACACCACTTTATTACCTAAGTGTTCTTTATTACCATTTCGAACTAAATATTCCGGGAAAGCATTATGCGCCAGCACCTGATCTAAATAACCGTAGTACGAATCGAAGCCCTGCCGCGTTGGCTCCCCGCTTGTGCCTTCGCTGCCCAAGCCCCATTTACCCATCAACGCCGTGCGATAACCGGCGGTTTTCAGCAGTTCGGCTACTGTCACCGTACTGTCCGACAGGGGCATTTGCCCAGTCGGTTGGGCTTGCCGGTTGCCCCGCACCTCGCAGTGTCCGGTGTGTCTGCCCGTCATCAGCACACAGCGCGAGGGCGCACACACGGAGGTGCCCGCGTAATGTTGCGTGAACGTCCTGCCCTCTGCCGCCAGGCGACTCAGATTCGGCGTGGGAATGGGCGCGGCGGCATTATAAACTTGCAATTCTTCGATGCCCAGGTCATCCATCAGGATGTAAATGATATTCGGTTTGCTGGAAATAACATTCGTTGTTAATTCATCTGATTGAAAATGAATGACGAACAGATAAAGTATCGAAATGAGATATGGCATGATTTGTTTTTTTAAGATTTACCAAATTTCTACAATCTGGTAAATCTGTCATTATTTCCGAATCGGCATACTCGCACCCACCGTCTGCCGCCATTGGAGCATTTTTTGGTGGAGTTGTTGTACTTTTTCGGGATATTGATCAGCTAAATTATTCACTTCGCTTAAATCATCACGTAAGTTATACAATTCTAAAGCACCCGTTTCATAATGTTCCACGAGTTTCCAATCGCCTTCGCGCATCGCACCGGCAGGACGGCTCATTTGGTTGCTAAAATGCGGATAATGCCAGTAGATCGCACCTCGGTCGTGCGGCTGCTGCGGATTTTTCAACAGTGGTAAAAAACTTTTTCCGTCAGGCAAGTTTTCTTTTTTTTGTTGTAATAATTCTAAAAAAGTAAGTAAATAATCGGTGTTGGTAAAATATTGGTCACAGGTTTGTTGCGGCGCAATTTGCCCCTGCCAATATAGAATCGTCGGCACCCGGATGCCACCTTCATACACGAAGCCTTTCCACCGGCGTAAGGGAGCCTGATTGGTGGGAATCGGACCCAATTCCGCCAAACCTACCCCACCATTGTCTGAGGTGAATATCACAAGTGTATTATTTAGCAAACCTTGCTGTTGCAATTGTGCCATGATGCGCCCCACGCCGTCGTCCATGCTTTCAATCATCGCCGCATAATACGGATTGTAATAAGCTTTGAATTTTTCATATTTGCCAAGATATTTCTTCAGTTTATCCCCACGCGGCACGAGCATTACGTGCGGAGCCGAGTAGCATAAATATAGAAAAAACGGTTGATTATGGGTCTGATTGTCAATAAATTCTACAGCATAATCACTCAATTTATCCGTCAGATAGTACGTGCCGTTGTCTTTGAACTCTTTTTGATAATTATTTTCGTAAATGCTATAATTGTAATAATCCAATCCGTTTTTACCAATCATACGCGTGTAATCAAACCCCTGCCCCCAGGGAGCCAGCGAATCCGCGCCGCCGAGGTGCCATTTGCCAATCATACCGGTTTGATAACCAACGGTTTTTAAATATTCCGGTAAGGTTTTTTCCTCCGTCGGCAGATATTTGCGCCACTTGGCGGGCAGTACAGGCGACAGGGAATCGGTGCGCTCGCCTACCAAAAAATTAGTCAGTTGCAGCCGTGCCGGGTGTTTGCCGGTCAGAATCGCCGCACGCGAAGGCGAACACACCGTACTCGCCGCGTACGCCTGTGTAAAGCGTATGCCGCCTTTTGCCAAGCTATCTAAATGTGGCGTTTCATTATATGGATTGCTATAACAACCTAAATCCGTGTAACCCAAATCATCGGCGAGGATAAAAATGATATTGGGTCTGGCGGGGAATTGAGCCTGGACTCTGTTTTTTTGGAGTGTAAAGGCAAAAACACAGCATAGTATGATTTTAGGTGATAATTCCATTTATTTATTTTTAAATTTGTATCAACCATTTTACTATACAACCCGGCGTAAACTTTTTGATGGGCTGCTCCGGTGGCACCCTTTGAGGACTTTCTATTGCGCCGAATAAGAAAATCTGTTGCCAAATCCAAATTACACAAATGATAAGATTCAGGAGGCATATGGTGTAAGAAACTTTCAAAATTGATTAATCCTCCCTCAAACCACTTCTGCCATTGCTTTCCGGTATGCTGTGGCATCCATAAAACCGCGCTCCAGGGCGTGCTGCGCCGCCGCTGCCGTGTCATTGATCAGCAGCATTTCAATGTGCTGTTGTTTTAGTTCATTGGCGAAATTCAGCACCACTTTCAGTTTGCGCTCGTGCGAAACGCTGCGGATGTAAATAGCCAGCACGCGATTGGGAAACTGCCGCGCCACCTCGGTGTAAATGGCGGCATCACGCTGGCTGCTGTCGCCGATGAGGATGAATTTCAAATCGGTGAAAAGAGAAAAAAGATGTAAAATTTTTTCCTGTTTATGATGGTGTTTACCGCCGCCGGATTTAAACAACTCCCATAAACCGGTTTTCAAATCTTTTAACAAAAAAGGTCCTTTCGGAATACCCTGTATGTTACAAAAATCTACCAGAAAATCGTACAAATTCCATTCACTGCTGCTTACGTAAAAAATCGGATTAGGATGTTTCGGTTGCGTGCCATTTTGTAAAGCCTGATAAAACGCCGCCACGCCTTCAAATGGCAGTCGGGTTTTGGAATTTTTCCACAAAATCAAGCCCAATTTTTTCAGAGTAGCTCCGGAATGCGAAATCAAAATCGTATCGTCCACATCGGAAATCACCCCGTATGCCGCTTCGGATTCCAACACGTACACTTCGCCTTCCTGCACCAGTTCCTGCGCGTTTTCGGGCAGTTGATCCAAGACTTTATACTGCACCGGTTGCCAACCGCGCTGTTGCAAGGGTTGGGCAAACTCAAATACCGCTTCAAAATACCCCCACGCATCGGTACGCACTTCCTGCTGCTGCCCGGCAAAGCGGATGCCCACGCGCACGCCCGGCACACCCACGCTCAGGTAGCGACTCAGCATTGCCCGCAGGTTGCGGATGCGGCGGTCGTTTACCTGCGCTTCATACAGCACGCGGTCGTTCAGCACGTGCCCGCGCACGTACACCCGCAGGGGCGTGCCGTAACCCCGATACGCCAGAATCACCGGCGGCGATGTGAAGCCCAACACTTTTTTCAGCCAATGCCAGAACTTTTTACTCAACGTCGCTTTCTGTTTGAAATACTTGTTACACCCTTAAAACTATTGAGAACGCATGGCAATCCACAACGTTGAAAGAAAGGTACTTTTTGTACTCAACCCAATTTCCGGCGGCATAAATAAGGAGCAGTTTAAAACCCAACTGCATACGATTTGCGTGGAAAGTGACTTGGTGTTTACCATTTTTGAAACCACCGGCACGGACGACCGGCAAAAAATTCTAACGAAAATCGAGCAATTCCAGCCAACGATTGTGGTGGCTTGTGGCGGCGACGGCACGATTAACCTGGTCGGACAAGCCATGTTGGGCAACGGCATTCCGATGGGCATTATCCCGCTCGGTTCGGCGAATGGATTGGCAACGGAACTGTTGATTTCCAATAAGTTAGAAGAAAATGTCAATCTGTTATTTACAGGCAAAACCATTCAAATGAACGTGTTGCAGGTGAACCGGGAACATTTTTGTCTGCACCTGGCTGATGTGGGCTTCAATGCCAAGCTGGTGCAGGAATACGACGAAGCTCCCGGGCGCGGCAAACTCACCTACCTGTGGAGTTTTTTGAAAACGATTTGGAAAAAAGAGGGCGTGCGCAGCCAAATCCGCCTGAATAACCGCCAACTTCGCCAGCGCACCGAGATGATTACCTTTGCCAATGCCCGCAAATACGGCACCGGCGCGCTAATCAATCCCAACGGCAAACTCGACGACGACCGCTTTGAGGTCTGTATTTTTCAGCCCTACCCACGCTGGCAACTGCCCCATCTTACCTGGCTTTTTTTCGCTGGGCGGCTGCACCACTCGCGCTATGTGGATATTGTTTCTACCAAAACAGTGACCGTCTCGCTCGCCCGCCCCCAGCCCCTGCAGGTAGATGGCGAAGTGGTCGGCGAGGTGACGGAAGTAAGCGTGGAGATGCTGGCGGAGAAATTGCCGGTGGTGGTGCCGAGGGGGTATGATGCAGGGTAAAACCAGGTATTGCCGTCCTGTACCACAGCAATACCCGTTTAGCTATTATGCTTACGTACATCACTTCGCCACCGCCAACCGTCCAGAACCGATCATTTTACCGTTACTGCGTAAGCTGTAGAAATAAACGCCATTGGGCAGCTGATTCACATTCCAGCGCACCTGACCTATCGGCTCCACCAACACAAAGCGTTGCAATACCTTGCCGGTAAAATCTACAACCTGCAAATTATTTGTTAGCCGTCAAGCAAAATCCAGAGGAAGTTGTACGAGGAAGTTTCGGATGACTTTACGTGGAAATCTTCCACTGCCCATAGTCAAGATTGGGAATATGACCATGGCAGATATGAAGAGCGAAAATGCCAAATTGTTTCGGCTCAGGAGGTCTTATCACCCGATTTGTTAGCCAAATGACAGGCAATAAAAACCGTTGTCAGAATGGATGCAAAGCGCACCACGAATGACGTAACTACTTATCAAACAAGATATTATATCAGTAGCGAACAACAAGATGCAGCCTTTTATAGTGCCCAAATCCGAGGGCATTGGAGTATTGAAAACCAACTGCATTGGCATTTGAATGTAACGTTCCGGGAAGATGCCAATAGAAGTAGAAGCGGCAATGCCCCACAGAATTTGAATATTTTGAGAAAAATGGCATTACACCGAATTTCTAGGATCAATGACAAATTAAGTCTTAAAAAAAGAAGATTTCGAGCTTCTATGAATGTCCAATATCTTCAAAAAATCCCCGGAATTTAATTTTGGTGCGTTTGTCCTAACTATTCGACGCTGTTCTACGAATTAAGCCATTAACAAAGACAAGCCAAATTAGGGTTCAAATACGTGTACATAGTGCGGAGTGCCTTAAAATCGAAATCAGCGGATTAAAAACAAAAATTGAAAAATTAGAAGACAAATACATCAACGACAAAATCGAAGAAACCACTTATAAACGATACATTGGAATCTGGAACCGAGACCTCGCCGGAAAACACATCGAATACCAGTACCAGCAAGCCACCACCGACGAGCAGCAATACCGGGCGTTCTTCTATCAGCACTTAGAAAAACTATCCGATTTAGCCGTCCTCTATTCCACCGCCACCATTGCGAACAAACAGTGCATCTTACGAACCATGTTCGACAACACCCTTCAACTCACCCAAACAGGCTATCGAACTCGGTTCCTCAATCCGCTACTATAGCGCGAAAACCTGACAATCAACAACTTAGAAATCGAAGAACCACACAAAAAAAGCGGGGAAGACAAATCTTCCCCGTCCAGTACCGAAGGTGGGACTCGAACCCACACGTTGTTGCCAACACTGGATTTTGAGTCCAGCGCGTCTACCATTCCGCCACTTCGGCAAAACGCAGTAGAAAAATAAAGTACCGAAAGTGGGACTCGAACCCACACAGGTTACCCCGCACGCCCCTGAAACGTGTGCGTCTACCAATTCCGCCATTTCGGTATAAAAACTTGTCTTCGAACTAACGCTAATTGCCCCGTCCCGCCGAAAGGCGGGATGCGTTTACCAATTCCGCCATTTCGGTGAAACGACTACTGTTGAGAACAGGATAAGCCCTGTTTTACAAATGAGTGGCGAATTTAGATATATTTTCCCGAATGCGCAAGAGATATTTCTTTTTTAGATAAAAATCTTTGATGGCGGAAAGTTCCTCCGGAGTGGCTTTTTCGTCGTTGTAGTGTTCGATTAAATGGGCAACTTCCTGGTAGATACTGTGTTCATGTTGTTCGAGTTGTTGTAGCATGGCATGGTAAGCGGCTTGGTCAAAGTCAAATTCGAGTTCCATCAATTGCTCGTTGAGTTCCATCATCTCCATTAAAAAATCCTGCGGAAGGTCGTTTTTGCCTTCTTCGGCGAGTGCGTTTTTTATATTCAAGATATATTCCATGCGCTTGTCAAAGTCAGCGAGGGTGCGATAGGCTTGATTGTTTAAGGTGGATAAGTCCAAAATTGCTGCCTGTTTTTCGTCGGATTCCAGGGTGTAAAAATCGGGGTGGTAGCGTTTGCTGTTTTCGTAAAAACGCTGTTTGAGTAAGGAGGCGTCGAGGTTAAATGCGACGGGGATCTTAAAAAAATCAAAGTAATTCATAATTTATGAAACCTGACAGGCTCTTTAATAAGTTGTTTAAATTTTTACCAAACGTAGGATACACGGCATTTTTTGAACCACTTCGCGTGTCGCTGAAGCTTTAGCGGAGGCGCAAAGAACACTCAGTTCACTCAGTTTTTTTGCCCATATTCCGTACGCTGCACGTATCAGCGCACGAAGCATTTTTCCGCCAGCGGAAAAAATTTAAACAACGTTTAAAACCTGTCAGGTCTTTGCATATCATTTAAAAATCCATCTGAAAATATCTAATCCATTGGCATACAAAATCAAGCCCAACACCAGAATGAAGCCGATGGTGGTTGCCCATTCCAGGAATTTATCGCTGGGTTTGCGCCCGCTGATCATTTCATAAAGCAGAAACAGGACGTGCCCGCCGTCGAGTGCCGGAATAGGCAGGAGGTTCATAAACGCCAGCACCAGTGAAAGCAGGGCGGTCATTTGCCAAAAACGTTCCCAAATCCACTCCCCGCCAAACAAACTACCAATGGAACCCAAGCCGCCGAGGCTATCGGATACCTTGATGTTGCCGCTAAACATCTGCCCAAAGGCATTCCACTGGTCTTTCAATGCATTAAAACCTTTGTTAATACCGGCAGGAAAGGCTTCCAACAGGGAGTATTGCTGCCGCCGCAGCTCAAAAAAATCTGCTACGCCTTTGGCACTTACGCCCATTTGTCCGCGTTCGTTGGTTTTGAGTTTGTACTGAAAGGTATCGCGGTCGTTGCGCAGCACACCAACGGTTACTTCCTTGTTTTTATATTGACGAATCTGCTTCAAAAAATCGCTAAAATAGGGAGTGGAAACGCCGTTCAAACTAATAACGCGGTCATTCTTTTGCATACCGGCATCTTTCGCAGGCGAGTCTTTGGGAAAATCCTGTATAATAAAAGGAGTACGAACACTAAATAGAATCTTACCCCGATTATCATAACTCGACAAAATACGGGTGAATTTTTTATCAACCGGTACATCCAGGGTTTGTCCATTGCGTTCTACCTGGATTTTATTAGCATTGTTGATAATAATTTCCCGCACCACGAGCGCATCCGGTCTGCCGGGCAGAAAGCGGTCAAAGGGTTTATTTCCAACACTTTTGATATTATCACCGTCTTGCAAGCCCAGTTCTGTGCCCAGCGAATCCACGTAAATGCCGTACTTTATATTCTCTGCCGGTAGGTATTGTTCGCCCCAAGTCCATAGCACCATTGCGTACAGGAAAAAGCCCAAAATCAGGTTGACAATAATACCGCCCAACATGATAATGAGCCGCTGCCAGGCGGGTTTGGAGCGAAATTCCCAGGGTTGCGGCTCGCCTTTCATCTGCTCGGTATCCATGCTCTCGTCAATCATGCCCGCTATTTTTACATAACCGCCCAGCGGCAGCCAGCCCAGCCCGTACTCCGTCACATCTTTACGGTGTTCCGGGTAGTCTTTATTTTTGTTGAAAATACTGGACACATACCAGCGACCGTTGATATATCTGGCTTTCAACACCGAAAACCAGGCATCAAAAAACAGGTAAAATTTTTCTACGCGGGTGTTAAACCACCGAGCCGGCAAGAAGTGCCCCAACTCGTGCAGCGTCACCAAAATCATCAGGCTGAGCATCAACTGCCCTGCCATAATCAAAATATCCATGCGAATTGTTTAGTGAATTGACTAACCAGAGAAACACGTTTTGCCCCACATCTGTTGAGTAAAGACGAGCGACAAAGGTATTTTATTTTTGCCAACCAGATGGTTTTTTTAGGACAGATGGGGTGTTTTCTTAGACTAAGAGGCGGAGAGCCCAAGAGAAAAATTGACCGAGGGTACGAGCCATCCTCCTTGGCGGAACCTGCGCCACCGTTGAAGCTATGGCGACACGCAGCCGGCAGACAAGAATCACAAGTAACTGATTATTAACCACCATATTGAATGATTTTATTTTACACGCAAGCTATTCAACACAAACTGGCTACCCTGCACGACGAAGAGGCGCACCACTGCACGCAGGTGCTGCGCAGGCGGGTGGGTGACCAGGTGGCGTTTACCGACGGGAAGGGGTGTTTTTATGAAGGACAAATTACTCATATTACTAAAAAAGAATGCGTTTTACAAATTGTCAATCAATGGAAAGACCCGCATGAGTGGAATTTCAAAGTGCATATTGCCATTGCGCCCACTAAAAATATCGAACGCCTGGAGTGGTTTCTGGAAAAAGCGACCGAAATCGGGGTAGATACCATTACACCGGTGCTTTGTGAACGCTCCGAACGCAAGCAAATTCGGCTCGACCGGCTGGAAAAAATCCTCTTGGCTGCCATGAAACAATCGTTGAAAGCTACGCTGCCTACTTTACATAATTTGATGCCTTTTGAAAATTTTGTTCACCTTCCATTCACAGAAAGTCAAAAATTTATTGCCTACTTAGACGATATGCCGAATCCATTATTACAACAGATGTATCATAAAGGTCAAAACACGGTAGTGTTGATTGGACCGGAAGGAGATTTTTCGGAAAAAGAAATTCAAGGAGCTTTAAAGGAAGGTTTCACAGGTGTGAGTCTCGGCAATAGTCGGCTGCGTACGGAAACGGCGGGGATGGTAGCCTGCCATACGATTCAGTTGATGAATCATGTCTTGTAATTCGGTGTTGCAATATCATAATATCATAATATCAATTCCAAAGAATACGTTTCCCATTTTTAAAATAGCGGCGAATATTGAGCCAAAAAGCGGCAAAGAAGTAAAAAATCAGCGGCGAACCCATTGTAATAAAAGAAATGTAAATAAAGTACAACCGCACGGTAGCGGAGGCGATGCCCATTTTTTCACCCAGGTAGGTGCATACACCGAAAGCAGAGCGTTCTAATAAGTGTTTAAGTTGATTCATGATTAATAATGTTTGGGATAGGCTTCGGAAATTTTGAAGTCTGCTCAAAATAACTATAATTGAAACCTTTATTGTAGGATATAAACGAATAATAGGGGAGTATTCGTTCAACGAACCGACGAAAAAGTAAATATTAACAGGATAAGATTGTTTTTAAACAAAAATCGGTGGCTTAGAAAACTTTTAAAATTTCTAAGCCTGCGCTGCGTCCGTTTACAAATACTCCGAAGGTTTTTTGCCAAAGCGCTCCGTATAAACTTTCGTGAAGTAACTGGCAGAGGAAAACCCTACGGCGTAGGCTACTTCCGAAACCGTGTTGAACACTTTGGCTTCTAATAGTTGCTTCGCTTTTTGCAAGCGAATTTCCTTAATATAATCGTTGGCGGTAAGCCCGGTGAGTTGCTGAATTTTGCGGTGAAAATGCCGATCGCTCATGTACATTTGCTTGGCTACGTCAATAATATTGAAGTTCATTTGATGGCGTAGCAATTGTAAAATATAAGTTTCTACCGTTTGCAACCAGTTTTCATCTGCGCTTAATGGTTTGTTATGACCATTTACTTCGGTCTTATACGTCATTCTATTGTGGTAATTGTGCAGCAAATTTTGTGTGCGCACCAGCAACTCCTGCGGAGAGAAGGGCTTGTACAAATAATCATCTATGCCCATACGTAGTGCCTGGAGTTTGTCCTGTTCATTGGCGCGGGCAGTGAGTACCAGCACCGGCTTGAGCCGCCAGTCGTCGTGCGATTTTAAACGCTCGATCAAGCCGAAGCCATCCATTTGCGGCATCATCAAATCGGTAATAATGCCGTCCACCGGGTGTTGATGCAAGATTTTCAAAGCAGCCACGCCGTTCTCTGCTTGCAATACCCCATACTGCGGCTCCACGATGTTACGCAACAGTTTTTGCATTTCCACATTATCATCCACCAACAGCAAGGTATAAGGTTTGTTATCAGCGGCGACTGGGGGCGGGGAATAGGGGATTTCTAAATCCGGCAGCACAGGCGATTCCAAACGTTGCGGCGCCAGTTTTTTCGGAATACTCAGCGTGAAAGTGCTGCCCTTGCCCACTTCACTTTCCACCGTCAGCACCCCGCTCATCAGTTGCGCGTACTCCCAGGCGATTGCCAAGCCAATGCCGGAGCCACCCTGCACAGGCAGGTGGGGTTGTTTGGACTGAAAATATCGTTCAAAAACATGAGGCAGATCTTCGGCAGGAATGCCCTTACCGGTATCGCGCACCCACAGGCGTAGGTGGTGTTTGGTTTCCCACACCCGCAGTTCTACCAATCCCTCTTCGGTAGTGAATTTGACAGCATTAGAAAGTAAATTATGGACAATTTTTTCAAATTTGGATACATCTAGCAGCAATTGTAAATTTGTATTAGCTTGATAGGTGAAGTTATAATGCAGCCGGTGCATGCTCGCATACGACTCGTACATGGCAAAAATCCGCCCCAGGAGACTATGACAATGCACCGGTTCTTCCTCCAACTGTAATTGTTTGGCATCGAGTTTGGAGAGATTTAAAATACCCTCCACCAAATCAAGCAGGTATTGGGTATTTTTTTTGATGGAACGCAGAAAAGCCGCTATCTTGGTATCGTTGGATTCTCGTTCCAAAAACAAAGAAATCGGGCTGGCAATAAGCGTGAGCGGTGTGCGTAATTCGTGAGCTATATTCAAAAAGAAATTGGATTTTTGCTCGTCCAGCGCTTTCAAGGTTTCCGCTTGTCGCTGGATGATAGCAGTACGCCGCGCTACTTCTTCCTCCAGTGCCAGATTGCGGCGTTTTAATAACCAAGCGTGTTGCCGACGTTCCAACAAGACTAGCACTATTACCAGTATAATCATAAAGGTAATAAACCACCATTGCAAATAAAAAGGTCTTTTTACGTCCAGCGAGACATGCAACTCCTGTTGCGACCAGCGACCGTTTTTATCCTGTGCTTTTAAATGTAAAATATAGTGACCGTAGGGTAAGTTATTCAGACGCACATAATTTTCCGAAATGTAAGTCCAGTCCTGATCCAATCCTTCGATGCGGTAAGCGTACTTATTTTCCAGGGAATTACTAAAATTTAAAAGGGCAAAACGCAACACCAACGACCGCTCGCCGGGTGGCAACACGATGTTATTAGCAGTAAGAAAATGCTTGGTTTCATCTTGTAAAACACCCTCTAAGTTCAAACGCTGTACGCGGGTAATTTGCAAAGGTATGGCAGGTTGTTTGCCATAATCGGTAAAATCTTGCGGATGAAAAGCCGTAATGCCTTTCAGACCACCGAAAAACAGGCGTCCGTCGGGAGCGCGGGCGTGCGCCGTGTGGTTAAACTCATGATAAGACAAGCCGTCCTCCGGCAAAAAAGTATGCACTTGGTGGGTTATTTTATGAAAACGCATTAAACCGTAATTGCTCGGCAACCATAAATAACTGAAGTCATCTTCGTACACCGCGTAAATGACATTATTCGACAAGCCATTTTCCATCGTAAATGCCTGCACTTCGTACCGTTGCCGATCCCAACGCAACAAGCCGCCGCCCCGGGTGGCGATCCAAAAAATACCGGCTTTGTCTTCATATAAATACACAATGCTTTTATTAATAAAATGCTTTTTATAATGTGCTATAATACCTTTACTTTCATCCAATAAGAAAATACCCTGATCTGTACCGATCCATATACCGGTTTCATTTTCGAAAAAACAGTTGATATCACTTTTCAATAAATTCGAGTCCTGGTGAGGCTGGAAAGTCATTGTCTGACCATCCAGGGTACCGAAAAAGAGTTTACCGCCCACCCAGATTTTTCCTGTCTTGCGAGAGCGATGCAACACAAGGTCATTGGAATGCGGATACTGTCGAAGTAAATCCAACGAATCATAGGGCAATAGCTGATTGTCGCGTACCTCCGAGCGACGAAAGCGGAACAATTTTGCATTGTATCCACTGCACCATAGGTACTGCCCGTCACTGACCAGATCAAGCATATGCGGCGTGGCAACTTTTCGGGCGGCTTTCCCCGGTTCTATGCGGTACAAACCGGCTTGGTTGACCCAAATAGTTCCTTGCTCGTCCACCAAAATGCGGCGCGTATCCACTACGCCTTTCGTTTGTAAATAATTGGTGAATAAACGCTTTTTGAGCGATAGAATATACACTCCGTTGCCAGTACTGATCCACACATTGTCTTGCTTATCAATCAAAAAATGTGACACATTATCCAGATTAAGATTTGCATCACTTGTGGCTTGTTGTTGCAATATCTTGCCGCTTTTATCCAGCACATATAAGGTACGATTGCGAATGATCCATACCCGACCCTGTGCATCACTGGCACCGTACAGTTCAACGAATTCCGGCTGATAGTTTTGGGTAACACCCCCAGGCAGGGGCGTGATTTTCCAATCTTGATTGCCGTTTTTGCGCCATAATTGTGCCGAGAAGCGCGGCACCGCCCACCAGGTACCTTCCGTGTCCACCCACATCGCGGCGATGGGTTCGGGTGCTTTCGATGTTTCGACTGTTCCGGCTTTCGTGAGTTTGTATAAGAAACGATCCCAGCGATTCGTAAGGTAAAGCTCCCCTTGATGTACGACTGCGAGGGTATTATAGGCATGGTCAAAAACCTGATTGATCGGGTTGGTGCTGCGCGCCAGCTCCGGCGGCAGGATGCCCATTTTCTGAAATTGCCCGTCGTAGCGCCACACGGTTCGATTAGAAGTTATAATCCAGATATGGAAGGTTTTATCGCCGATAACGGCAGCAATTTCTCCTATGGAAAAGGGTGCTTTGTTGGCAAAATAATGCTCAAAAGAAACTGCCTGGCAAGTCAGCGGATTATAAATTTCCAGTAGTTTATTACTCGCCGGCGTTGATTGCCAGTAGAAATAATAGGGCTGTGCGCCGGAAAAATAGTTGAACCAGATCAATCCATTGACATCCTGGTAAGACGATATTTGGCGGTTGTTATGCAAACCCTCCGGCTGCTTATATACTTCCACCTCGTAGCCATCGTAGCGGCAGTAGCCAAAATACGTAGCAATGCGGGCAAAGCCCTGTTGATCAATCATCAAGTGCCGCACGTAATAGTTGGGCAAACCTTCGCGCATCGTCAGATGCTGTACTTGCAAATGGTAGTTTTGTGCATTGCTTTGGAGGCAGAGCAGCAGCCCCACCATAAAGAGAATTGATGTTTGCATAGGTGTAATGACTTTGAACTGACGGAATAACCTCGTTTAAGGGTTTATTCGGATGGGTTCCTGAAGCTAACATTCGGACATTTTTTGCGCTTTCGAGTAAGAGGGTAGATGACGGGGTCTAAAATACAGACAATTTTGATAAAAATAAGCCCAAAAATCGTGTTGGCAGGATTTTGGCGCATTTTGTCAGAATTTTAACCTTCGCATCCGCCTATATTTGGGGCGTATTGAATGAGTAATAATGAGGCTTTACCTATCTATAAAAAATGTACAAAATTAACTTTGTGTTTATTTGTTTGGGTTAGAAACTGCCCTCCTGGCGAGGGCAGTCTTTTTCAAACAGGCAAGCCTTACAGTGATTTGTTTTTCTGATCCAATGTATATGTAAATTTATTTCTAATACGACGGCGACCCTTTTTTTGATTCAGTGGTCGCCGCCTTTTTTAAATTGTTATTTGACTCTCATTTCTGGGTCATTTGGTCTCGCGTTCGCTTATTCCCACTTTCCCCTTCCTAGCATCCTTGTCGGTCGCAATGAAACGAAGAAGGATAGCATCTTCCAATCTAGCATTTTTAATAAATGGCAGAATACTGCTACATCTTGTCTGAATTGTTTCCTCGCTACTACCTTACCTTTGTCATGCAACCCAAGCATTATACTAAATCGTATTTTTAACCGTATCATTACCCAAACTTTTTTTACACTTCCAAAACTCAAACAAATTCTTCTTACGCATCAACTACTCATCCGGCAAATTGATGAATGGTGAATTGTAACGCCGCACTCCTTTTCATTATTCATTATTTATTCTTTACCTAACACAAAACCTATCTAAGGCACCCTCCACCCGCATCGCCGGGCTGGAATCGGCATGATTTCTAATGTCCCTACGATGACCACATCCGCCTCACCACGCCCGGCGTACCCGAGCACTGGGAGTACCGCGTCTTTGGTGTGAAAGACGATGTGGAAATCGGGCTGCCCAGTGACATCGTGGAGGTGGTGTTTGGGAGTGAGGACGCAACTGTCTGAATTGGGATTTCTCGAATGAAAGGATGCACTCGCGATGCGTACATCCCCAATCTAAAAATCAGACGAATCCAAATGCTGACAAATGAATTTTAAACATTAACAACTAATAATTAAAAATCATGAAAAACCTTTTTACACTCGTATGTGCCTTACTACTGGCACTCACCGCCGCGCAGGCGCAGGTGAAAATCGGGGATAACCCGACTACCATCCAGCCAAGTGCCATTTTGGAATTGGAAAAAACCGACAAGGGCTTGCTACTGCCGCGCATGACCAATGCCCAGATGAATGCCATTGCGAGCCCTAGTGCCGGCCTTGTAGTGTTTAATACGACCGACAGCTGTTTGTATTTCTACACCGGTGCCGCATGGCGCAGCCAGTGCCAATCAAACGTTGATGCGACATTTGCAAGTGGAACCATTAACTGTTCTGGTGCATTGACGGGCACCTACTTGCAGGCTACACCTATGGACGCATCGAATACCAAGACCATTACGGTAACGGTAACCACCCCGGGCGACTATACTGCTACTACCAATGTGGTGAATGGAGTGAGTTTTGCAGCTATTGGCACAGTAAGCAGTCCTACGGCTAACCTACCCATCGTCCTTACTGCTACCGGTACACCAGCAGCCAACGGTACGTTTGGTTACACGGTTACACTAACTGGCGGTCAGACGTGCACTTTCAATGTCACCTTTACCGGTGCTGCTACTTTTGCCTGCGCGACGGCTATTAACTCCAATATATCCCCCTACCCGGACGTGCTTACCAACGGGCAAGCTTACACCGGCACATTTACTATACCTTACACCGCAGGTTCAGGCGCAAGTTATTCGAGCATCGCACTTACGCAAGACGGTCTTACCCTCATGCGTGTAGCAGGAACCTATGCAATTGGTGGCGGCAATGTGGTGTACACACTCTCTGGCACCTATACTGGCGAAACCGGCCCAAACGCAGTAATATTCAATACGCCTGAAGGCTGTCGGGCTCAATACAATGGTTTGAAATATTCGGCAGTCGTCGGGCTCGACAGCACTGTTTACTTTGAGTATCTTAAGTTTAGAATTCGAAGCGTACCCGACAGATCTTTAACAGTTGCTTCTGATAAGCCCTCTGTTTCGCTTCGTTATGGTAGCCATTACACTTCCCAGTTTGCGGGTTCCACTGGTGCCACAGGACTTAGTATGAATGTCACTCCAACGTTTCAGAATCTTCTCGCCGTAGATTTTGGTGGGGCTGGAGACAATCAGTGGTCTTACCTCACGAATTTCAACGATGGCCGGTGGTATCGCGTAGAGAGCGTGATTGGGCCGAGTTATACCGGTAACCTGATTAGAATCGAACGCATCGATACTACTGCACTTGCCACGTGCACCGTTATAACCGGCCCCCGCGGTACAGATGCAACGCTTGGCAATCTAAGAGTTCGGTTGGCGGCTTCTGGGAACTCGTCATTGCAAGTTGCTACTGTCTCGGGTACTATCCCCGTTTTATGGTCTTATAAAGAGTTTCGCCTCAGTAACATAGTAGCATTTAACAATGTTATTAACCCAATAATTGCTAATACGGTGCCGACTTATATAGTCCCCACAGGTAATCTTGCTTCTTGGGGAGATGTGCAAGTCTCGTTTTTGCAGGATACTATTACCCAAAAGTGGTATAAGGCAGAGCTGGTAATCGGAGTGGGCTTTGCGAGCAATCTGGTGAGATTGGAAGAGGTAGGCGTCAACCTGCCCTACAGGGCATCCACAACAGGACCGCGTGGCACTGTTTCTACATTTGCGCCCTTCCAGGCACGGGTTGCACCAACAGGCAATCCCACGCTTCAGCTCGCTACCACGTCGGGTTCGCGTCCTACAGCGGGGGCTACTTGGTTTCTGGGAGGCATTTCTCCTCCCTCGATATTTCTTGAGTCTGCAATCACCACTTCGCTTACCTCGAGTTTCCAGTTGTATGGCAATCCGTCATGGAATTTTGTTAAGATCGGTGATTGGCAGCGGGCATACTTTAGGGACATCAACACCAATAAATATTATCAAGCCAATTATGTGATTAGTCGATCCTACCAAACAAATCTTGTTACCCTAGAACGCTATTAGGGTTTTGAACTGCAAGGAACGCTTGATTTTTTACACGCTCTGAATTGGGATTCGTCCGATTATTGGATTAAAGGATGCACTTGGGACGCCACGGTCTGAATCGGGATTCGTCGGATGAAAAGATGGAAGGATACACTCAGGACGCGTGCATCCAAACATCCCAAAACCGGACGAATCCAAATTCAGACAAGAAGCCGTGCGGGCATTCAAAAATCGGCAGGAAAGAAAGGCATGAATGAGAATGAGATGCAAAGATTACGCGGTAAATGGCGAGCGTCCGGCTATCCTTTACCCGCTACCATTTAAAAAATCCATTTAACGCAACTAATGTTATGCAACCAAAATTAACTATTATAATTCAACGGTGGTATCAGCACCTGCTGGTGTTGGCAGTGCTGCTGAGCGCCCTTCCTACCGGTGCGCTGGCACAGCAGGTGAACACCGGCAATTTCCACGTAGCCAGTGGAGGTACGGTAGTGTTTTTTGGCAATTTTACCAATACCTCCACCGGTACGGTGACCAACAGCGGTACGATTTACGTTTTACAAAATCTAACCAACGATGGCTCCTATACCAGCAGCGGCACGGCAACTGACCGCTTTGAAGGTACCGACGCGCAAACGGTCGACGGCACCACGCTGCTAACGCTGCAAAATGTACTGCTGAACAATGCCAATGGTTTGACGGTAGACAACGAGGTGCGGGTAAGCGGTGGCTTCACCTTCAGCAATGGCAAAGTGACCACCAACCGCGCTACGCCCGCCGACCTCCTGCACTTCCTGGCAGGCTCCAGCTACCTCAACGAAGCCGATGCCCGCCACGTAGATGGCTACGTATCTAAAACGGGTAATACCATGTTCATCTTTCCGATCGGCAATGGCACAACCCTGCGCCCGGCGGGTATCTCCAACCTCACAAATGTGACCGACCAGGTAACTGCGGCGTACTACTCCGTGAATCCAAACAGTGCCACGCTGCCCACGGGTGCGCCTTTTCCTACCGCTTCTGTCAACCTCGGTACAGGGGTAGCCGAAGTGAGTACCGTAGAATACTGGGATGTGAACAGCACCGCCAGTGCCAGCCTCACCCTTACCTGGAACGCTACGAGCAACCTGGCTGCCCTCACGCCCAGCACCGCCAGCCTCACCATTGTAGGTTGGAACGCCGCTACCTCCAAGTGGGAGAAAATCAATACAGCTTCGGTGACGGGTACGCTCACCGTGGGTACGATTACTTCGGTGCCTTTCGTAGCCAATACGTACTCGGTGTTTACCTTGGGCGAGGCAGGAGTGAATCTTATAGTGGATGTCTTCTTGCAAGGTGCTGCCGTTTCTTCTACGCCGGGTGTAATGCGCAATAGCCTGCAAACATATGGTGTGATCTTTTCGGAGCCAGATATACTGCCAACAACCAGCCCATACCCCGAAAGCCCTGCTACCTATGCTCTAATCAACAATCCTGCCGGTCCTGCCGGTGCATTAGTAGATTGGGTAGAAGTGCAAATACGCAGCGTAGCCAACCCAAATACCATCTTACAACGCCGCTCCCTGCTCCTGCAAACCGATGGCGATGTAGTAGATGTAGATGGCTCGGTACCGCTATTCAATCCGCAGGGGGTACCTGTGTATGTCGTCCTGCGCCACCGTAGCCATGTGCCGGTAGTGAGCAACTCAATTACTGCCTTCAATGGCACCGTGACGTACGACTTTACGACGGCTGTGACACAAGCCTATGAGTTTGACCCACCCGGCGACCCGAATCAGCTCGTGCAGGTAAACTCCAAGTGGAGTATGTGGGCAACTGACTCGTTTAATGATGGTTTCTTGGATGCAAATGATAGGTCAGCAGTAGTTTTGGCAATTGCTATTGGAATTTTTGGGCAGTATGTGCCGACCGATGCGAATATGGATGGATTTGTGGATGCAAACGACCGATCATTAACTATATTAAATATTAGTCTTGGTGCTTTTTCTTCTTTAGTAAGTGCCGGATACATATATCCTTAATTTATTAAATCAGTAGTTTGGCTATAACAGGCTACTGGATATTCTATAACTAAAAAACAAAGTATAATGAAACATATATTTTTAATAAAATATTTACTGCCGATTATACTACTTATACTACTGGTGCATCGCACGAGTGCTCAAACTATTAATGTTGATTTTCGAAATCCAGCGGTGACACCTACCCAGATATGTTTTGATGTGTTTATAAGCCAAGGCACTGGCTACAATGGGGGAACCCAGGCGGGCGGAGAGTGGACTTCTATGGCGATTACTTTTGATTTAGACTTAGCGACTGTCGTACCTCCTCCACCGACAACTACATTGGGTAGTACTACCACCATTCCGCCTGCTACCTTCAGCAATATCAACAATGCTATTGTAGAGCCTACTCCGCCTATTGCGACTAATACTGTACCGGGTGGCTTTGCTGCTCCTTACGATTTTGAATACAGAATTACAGTTGGAAATGATGCTCAAGACCCTTTACCGGCAGTACCCACGCTGGCATTTACTATCTGTATTCCGGTCATAGGGGGTACGGTCACAGCAGATCCTACCTCTGATATACAACTGAGAACTAGCACCAGTGGCGCGGGCTCCTTCTGGTCGAATGGAGTTCTGTTTAGTCAGCCATTAAGCCCTTTTGAGCCACAAGACCCGCTACCCATCGAGCTCACGCTTTTTGAAGCTCGCACGCAGAACTGCAACTTAAGCCTGCACTGGGAAACGGCAAGTGAGAAAAATCTGGGGTATTTTCAAATCGAAGCCTCGAAAGACGGTCAACAGTTTGCGCCGATCGGGCAGGTGAAGCCCAAGTCGTCTCACTCCCTGGAGCAGCGTACGTACAAATTTCCGCTCGCAGCGCAGTATCATAACTATTATTTCCGCCTCAAAGCGGTGGATTTAGACGAGCAATATGCGCATTCCAAAATCGTGTATGCACTGGCACCTTGCAGCAAGCCGTATGGTATGAATGTGTATCCGAATCCGAACTACACCTCCAGGCTCATCGTAGAGATTACCAGCCCGGAAGAATATAAATCGGTGATTGTAGAAGTGCTGGACGTAGCCGGTAAATTGATGCGTACCCAACGAACTGGCTTACAAACTGGTTTGAATAAAGTACAACTGCCATTGGAAGACTTGACTTCAGGCGTTTACTTCGTGCAGATAGTAGGCATCGAACAACTGCAAGCACCGATGAAATTTGTACGTAGCAGTTTTTAAAGAATAACCCACGATAACTTTTGCGTTAAAAGCTATGAGATAAACTATTCTTTCCGGCGGTGATAGCGGATGCTATTGCCGCTTGTTTTTTACAATCAACGTTATAGTGTAATAACTTTTGAAAATATTGCCAATTAAGATTCAGAACGTTTTAATACATCCTGCCAAACTCCCCAATTCCGGTCGCCCCAATGATGATAAAGGTGCAAAAAATAAGCACGCAAATCCACTGAGCCAGTAATTGTCAGATCAAACCTGCCCGAAAATTGTAAATACTCCACGAAGTGTTGGAAATCAACGCAACAGTGAATATGGAAATGAGATTCATTACACAACTGTTAAAAATATGATTTAGATCGTCTTTTAGTTAAAAATAGCCCGTTTAACGTACTCTTTCCAACTGCGCGGAAAAAAAGGTAAAATCCACGCGCTCAAACTCCAAAAAGTCAGCATCATAGACCGCCCAATTGATTTCAACACGACCCGCACCGGACGAGGCACCAGAGGAACCAGGCGCATTTTCAACACAATCAAAAAGTAGGTGATTGGGTGGGGGGCTGAAACTCGTACTGCTACCAGGCTGTGTGCTTGCAGGAGTTGATCCAGAAAAGAGAGCGGTTTTTGTCCAGCCCGCGCGCGCGCCACTCCTCATTCATCCAG
>Ga0224722_1000305_pt1 | contig 29027 bp, 34 predicted proteins | sample Balambano_FR1_Me_FD_161646 | JGI IMG/M metagenome (GOLD analysis project Ga0224722, IMG submission 161646) | Freshwater sediment microbial communities from Lake Towuti, South Sulawesi, Indonesia - Balambano_FR1_MetaG | ecosystem: Environmental > Aquatic > Freshwater > Lake > Sediment | place... | reverse complement strand
GCGCCCGCTGTCTACACGGGTTCAAGCGCACAATTTCCGCCTGTCGCGCCGCCGCGCCCGCGTGAACGCCTGTGGATGAGCGCCGTCATCGGCGCGATGATTGGCTGTGGCTTGCTCGTCCTGCTGGCGCTGATCATCGTTCTCATCGTCAACGCCATTACGCAGACCAGCGGTGGGGGCGAAAACGCCGCGCCAACGGCGATGAGCGCCAATACGGACGCGCCGCTGATACTCGCCAACACCAATACACCGCAGGCGAGTGAAGCGACTGAGGCGAGTTCACTGGGTGAGCGCACCGCGACGCCTCTTCTAATCGGGGGCATTTCTCCTCAGGGGGAGATCGTCTATTACGCCGAGCGCGACGGCAATTTTGATATTTATAAGTTCAACCTCAATACAGGCGAAGAAACGCGCCTGACGGATGACCCCGCCGCCGACGTATCACCGTCTGTCAGCCCGAACGGGCGCTGGATCGTGTTCGCCAGCGACCGTGACGGAGATTTTGAAATTTATGCGATGGATACCGACGGCAACGGTGTGCGCCCGCTGACAAACAATAATGTGGATGATCTGATGCCGACCTACAGTCGGGGAATGCAGTGGGTCATTTTCGCTTCTGACGCGGACGGCAATGGCAGTTATGACCTGTATCGTGTAATCCCTGATGGCAATCATACGCCAGAGCGCTTTTTCTACAGCACGCAGCGGTTAGGCGAGCCGCGTTTCGCGCCCGATGAAAATGCCGTCTATTTCACCAGCGGCAGCCCGAACGACGCCTCAACATGGGAACTGTGGCGGCTCGATTGGGATACTCAACAGGCAGAACGGCTGACCCGAAACAGCGAGCGCGACGCCGCGCCTGCGCCGATGCTCAATGGAACGGTGGTCTATGAGACGGACGGGGAAGGTGGCGGTGCGATTGCCATCCTCCATGAGGATGGCGAAAGCGAAATTCTGTATGACAGCATGGGCTATGACTCAGCACCCGCGCCAAGCCCTGATGGGCTGTTCATCCTGTTTACCTCAGATGACAGTGGACGAGATGAAATCTACCTCATGAGCAGCAGTGGCGGTGACGCCCAGCCGATCACGACCTTTGGTGGCATCGGCGCAGTCTGGATTCCGCCAATCCAATGAGTGATCTGACTCGCGCTGAAAAGGTGGCAATCGCCATTCGTGAGGCGATTGTAGAGGGTGAGTATCTCAGCGGCGAACGGCTGGTTGAACTGACACTCTCCAAACGTCTCAACGCCAGCCAAAGCACCATCCGCGATGCGCTCCGCCTGCTGGAACAGCAGGGATGGGTGATCAAACAGGCGCGGCACGGGGTATATGTGCGCTCGTTTGACGCGGCGGCGGCGCAGGAAGTCCTCTCACTGCTAAGCGCGATTGAAGCAACGGCGCTGGACGTGCTGATCGGCAGACGGAACAAACTTGTGGAAGCGGGTGTTTGCCTCGCCAATGCTCGCCAGCAGGCGGAAAAAGGGCAGCGTATCGCCGCGATTGAGTCGCTCTTTCTCGCTCATGAAGCGCTGATCACGGCATCCGGGCGCGGTTTGACGGCGCAGCTTGTCACTCAACTGGCGAATCAGATGCGTCTGCTGGAAGCGATTCGACAGGTTCGCATTCCGCCAAACCTGAGACAGATACAGGCGTATATCGCTGCCCATGAAGCACTGTTGATGGCGCTGGAAAAGCCAGCGAAAGACGCTGACGCGCTCAACCATGCTCGGCAGATGTTGAAAAGTATCTTTGACGGCTACAGCGCGGAAATGGCGGAAGCGCTGCGAACGGTGTAACTACGCTACTCAGTTACGTCTTCTTATCCGCGTTTTCGCTGCTGCTCTGCTCCGGATGCAGGTTGGCGCGTGCTTTTTCCAGGTCTTCCTTGAGGGTACTGCGTTCCGGCAGATCAGCCAGTTCTTCTTGTGAAAGACGCGGCATGGGTTCTTCCCAGCCGCGCCACTGCGCCAACACACGGAATGTGAACCCAAAGGCGACGGCGAGAAACGTTGCGGGCCAGATTTCCAGATTGAGAACCTTAGCGCAGATGAGATAGACAATGGAGGTCAGCACGGCTGTTGTCACGAACAGCTCGCCACGAACAAACTGCTTCGCGCTCTTGCCAGCCGTGATGTCTATGAGATAGCGCCCGGCGGTCGGTCCGATGACCCCCAGCGCAATCGAGGCAATATCCGGCAGCCCGGCGTTAATGCCTGCCTGTACGCCAATCGCCGCATACCAGGGCAGCGAAAAAGAGGTCATGAAGGGCAGTATGAGCGGTACATATTTATGGGCTTTGGAGCGAAAAAGGATAATGGCGACAATACCGGCGGTAATACAGAGAATCAGATACCAGGGATTTTCAAACGCGCCTGGAATCTTGTTGAGGATGATGTCACGGCTAACCCCGCCGCCGATGCCGCCAAAGATTGCCAGCAGAATAATGCCCACAACCGTCCACCGGTTGCCCTTATAGTAATCTGCTCGCTGACTGAGCAATCCACCATTGAAGGCGTTAATCGTGGCAGCGATCAAGTCAATAATGACAAAACTGCCTACTGACAGGTATGACAACAAATCCATCCTACGCACTTTCCAGAAAAAGACACAGGTAGAGGAAATTCATCAACGTTCATAAAGTAGAATTGTGATGAGTATAAATTTTCAGGTTTGTTTGTCAAGCGAATTAAAAGAAAAACGCCTCTGATTTTGTCAGAGGCGCTCTCGTTTTGAATGTGTGCCTGGAGGGATTTGAACCCCCGGCATCTTGCTCCGTAGTTTTGCGCTCACCCTTCCCCGTTATGTTTGCTTTCAACAGCACCGCAAACTTTCTGAGCGTTTCAAAGGTAAACCAAATGCTGGTTGCGAATACACTAAATAAGCCAGTTGCAGCAGCATAGGCGGCTACTCGCAATTCAACATCAATTGCGTTGAAATCAATTTGTGTCACTGAGATTATCCCCAAAGTGAGCAGCCCAATCCAGTAGAGCATGAAAACAACATATAACACAGCTAATGCTACCCACAACCGCTTTTTTCTTTTGCTCATCTCCTATTTCTCCCTTTCATGTGCCGCCGTGCAATTGATTTCATCGGGTCATAGGGCGTAACACCGTATGCCCGCCGTATCAGTGCCAATGCCCGCGCTCCAACATCCCGCTTGCGCCGCCGTGATGGAAGTTTCTCAATCAGGTCTGATGCCTGTTCGGTCTGGTATCGGCGTTTGAGAATTTCAACACCTTGCGGGCAACGAGTTTGGGTGAGGCTCATCAGGTGTTCAGTATCACGGTCTATGTTTTTGAGTTCATATTCCGTGCTGTACATATAGGGCAACATGGGCAGCTTTTGCCATGTGGACATATGCCAGAGATATTTCAGCAGCTTCATTCTTCGGCGTCTCTCCGCGTAAATTGCTTGATGAACTTGAACAGGATGTACATCCCGGCGATTACAACCACAAGTAAAATGAATACTTGCAGAATGAGGGCGAAGTCTCCTAGCCAATTCCAGACTTGAATCGCCGGATCCGTGGCAGACCACAGGCTGTAAACGTTGCCTAGATCGAACTGCATAGCGCCCGGCGGGAATGGCGTTGGTGTTGGTGGCAGCATGGTTCACCTCAGAATGGGATAATGGCATCAATAGCGCTGGCAATCGCCCCCACAACATCAGCTGTGGCACTTATGATGTCTGCGATAAACCTAACGAACCAAACGATCCATTCGAGGATATATGTCAGCGCCAGCAGGACGGCATAGATAACGCTCATAATGATGACCATTGTTACGAGAATGCCCAAGTGCTGAATGATGCCCGCGAATGGACCCACCAATTCATCAGCGGTGTTTGCGGAGAGAATCCACTTCGCATAAGCGAACAGCCTTGCCCCTGTTTCGTTGGGCAGGATCGGTACACCGTTGGGCGCGGTGAGGTCTGTCTGGGCATCAACGATGTTATCGTTTGCCTCTAACAATGCTTGCCCGAACGGTCCGGGAGTGGGATCGGGGGTTGGCGTTTGCGCGGCTGCGGGCAACGCACAAACCAGAATGAACATCAGTATCAACAGGGGTTTCATGTTTTTGTAATCTCCGCTGCTCTGGCGAGGATAGCCCGCCCCAACCGAATGAAGGTGAACAGAATAAACAGGTCAATTGCAATCACACCCACTTGCAATATCAGCTTGCCGATCTCCCCGGAGAAAAGCGTATAGGTGAGGATGTACAGGATTGCACACCATTCGCTTTGAAGCGGCTGAGTCTTGCATAGGGGCATACCGGGCGGGGCTTGGGCTGATGTGTTGTACCACGCATCAACGATGCCATTGAAGACTCCGGTGATATTTTCCAGATAGCCAAGTGTCAAATTGAACAGGTTGGTACTTACCGCGGCAGCACCGCCGCCGATGGTTGTAAAGTCCCCAACAGCAGTGAGATCAATTACTGGTGTGCCAGTGCCAGTTGCGGTTACGGGTGTGCCGCTTGGATCAGGTGCTGTTGCCGAAGGTGTACCGGGACCCGGTGTGACGGTCGAGGTCATCACAAGCGTACTTGTATTTGTGCTGGGAATGACCGTTGGCGGGGTTGTGGGGAAAACAGGCAGCAGCGTCCGGCTAGGAGTAAGTGTTGATGTGCGCGTACCGGGTGTAAACGTCGGGCGCGGGGTGCGAGTGAGCGATGGTGTTATTGTCGCGGTTGGTCCCGTGCTGGGCGTTGCGGTTGGTGTTTCGGTTGGTGGCAGGCAACTTGACACGCCTGTTCCATAAAAACCAGGATCCGTGCCATTACCCTTCAATCTTACTCCAATGAGATATGGCGTTACGGGTGTCCCCCAATATTGGGCATCGGCAACGACATCAATAAAGAGATTAGTTACTCCAAGTGCGGATGGTGAAAAATTATGAGTTGCGCTTGTGGTCGCGGAGTAGTAAGCATAGCCCGCCTCCGTGAAGTTGAACCCAATTTGGTGCAAATTTCCATTTAGTGTGCCGCTGAGTGTTGCTGAGATTTCGGTAAGTGTTGATGCTGGGATTGAACGGACGATTTGAATACGGCTTTGCATCGCGTTGTTATCCCAACCATTGCTGGCAGAATATATCGCAGTGTAACCAGATACGGTTGGGTGATAGTAACCTGCCCATCCGCCTGTTCCGCTTGTGAAGTCAAATTCATAGCACCAATCGAAATCAGGTGTGTTTGTCACTGTGGGTGTATTGCTGGGCGTGAATGTATTTGACGGTGTGAGCGTCGGGCTTGGCGTAAAGGTACGGGTCCGCGTTGGGGCGTCCGTTCGTGTGTTGGTTGGTGCTGATGTTGGCGTATCCTCAAAGCCGCCGCAGTTTGACGCTCCGAATGGATTGTCATAGATGCCAAACAGTTCGAGGTATTCCAGTGCTACATCATCGCTGGCATGGAGTGTGAAGTTAACCGTATAGCTGCCCTGCCCGGCAGAACTCGCGCCGATCTGGGCTACATAGTTCTCCACAACACCGGGCAGGGTTTGAGCCTCAGTTGTGGTATCAATACCGAACACTTCGCCTGTGGTTTCGATGGATATGTCACCACCAACTAAGCGGACAATGCGGGCTTGAAGTGTGGTTGGCTGAATGTAAACAGGGCTGTCGTATGTCAGGTTCAGGTTGCCGTAATCATCGGTCACATACCCGAAAAGATATTCCCAACTCCCAACGCCAGCATTGAAGGGATCGTCAACTGTAAAGTCAAACCGATAACACCAGTCATAAACAGCGGGCGGACCCGGCGTACCGCAAGCCGCTAATGCTGCAATCATGCCTGATAACAATAAGAACAGTTTTCTCATGGTTGTACCGTAGCCGTTTCAGTTGGCGTTGGCGTGTATGTATAGGTTGCCGTGTTCGTTGACGTGGGCGAACTGGTTGCCGTTTCGGTTGATGTAGGCGTGTATGTATAGGTTGCCGTGTTCGTCGGCTGAATCTCTTGTGTCATTTCCGGCGTGAATGCCAGCGTTGGCGTATAGCTGGGAAGTGCCGTAGGCAGCGGCACAAGAGTATAGGGAATCATCGTGATGATGATCTCTCGCACAACTTCACTGGTCACGATGATCGGCGGACTCGTGATGATCACGGGCGGCGCTTCAATCACACGGGCTGTAGCTGTTGCCGGACGAACAGTCGGGCGCGTGGTCTGGGCAGGTGTAACCGCTGTGCGGCTTGTGCGCTGAACAAACGGATAGGGAGTCCATGTTGCCGTTGCATCATTCGCGCTGGGGCTAGGAGTCCACGTTGGCACATCAAGGCACAATTCACGCGGCGGCGCGAGCGTTGGCGTCTGGAACGGGTGAGTCGCCATATAGATCGCCGTACCAGTGCGCCCCCACGAATCTGGGGTGAATGCCAACGTTGGTGTGAACGTCGGGCTTGGCGTCAACCAGTAGCAGTAAATCAGCGTGTTGGTTGCTGTGGGTGTGCTGCTGGGTGTGTAGGTTGCGGTTGCCGTGAAACGCACTAATGCCGTACCAGTGCGCCCCCAAAAATCTGGGGTGAGCGTATTAGTGGCAGACGGCGTGAGTGAGGGCGTTGCCGTTGGCGTTTCGGTTGGAAGTTCCGTTTCGGTAACGGTGATCAGCAGCGCTTGATCAATTGTCGGGAATGATGCAAGCGTTGGCATCGGCGGCGGCGCTTTGGGCTGCGCCCAGAGAATGCCTAAGCCAATGGGAACGAGAGCAGCCAGCAGTACCCCCAACAGCAAAAATATCTTGAGACAACCGAGGGGCGGCGGTTGGCGAATATCAAGCGTTGGGTCATACCCAACTGGCATATGCTCCCGTTTGGTCATTACGTGATGCTCAGTGGAATGCCTGAGCTATCATCTTGCCGATATAGCCCAGCACGGCAAGGGCAATCGTGATCCCGATGCCGATAGCGGCGATTGGAGCGAATGTGACAATCCACGTATTCGCCTCATCAAAAATCACGTCGGTTGGAATGTCGAGCGACGGCACAGGCGTAGCGGTCTGGGCGGCTGCCGCAATCACCTGCAACAGCAGCAGCGTAGCGAGTGCGCCATACAATAGCGTCCGGCGACGGTTGGACATATAGAACTTGCTCAATGTGTGAATCATCTTTCCCTCTCTGGATAGAAACAGAACAGGACTGTTTAGGACTGTGAAAAACGAGAGGGGGAAAGCGGGAGGTACTGAATCGCCGGGGGGACGCGACTGAGAACCTCCCGATCAACCCCTAGCGAAATGCCTGAGCGATCATCTTGCCGATGTAGCCTAAGACGGCAAGGGCAATCGTGATCCCGATGCCGATAGCGGCAATCGGAGCGAACGTGACAATCCACGTATTCGCCTCTTCAAAGATGACATCGGTTGGAACGTCAATCGTCTCCTGAGCATGAACGCCCAGCGCGGGTAACACAAACATCGCCGCCACAAACGCGCCCAGCGCAACCATGGCAACGTGATTAGTGTTAATGTGCTTCGTTTTGCCATTCAGCATGAATCGCAGGGCAATAGCCGTAACGATCACGCCGCCAACAAAACCCAACATGAACATAACAATCGGGTCCATCAGGTTATCCACCTCTTGAATACAACTAAAAATTCGACCAATGCGACCAACGCCAGAATGCCGCCGACCAACAGGGCGAGGTCGGTCTGCATCAGGTTGATCAACCACTGAAACGCATCTATCACGATGCGCTCCCCTTGATGCGATCAATGACATTCTCAGTCAGGGATAAGAATGCGTTCAGCAGAAACAGGAACAGAAACGCCCCTAACATGATCGTGATGATTAACTCGCTCATTTGTCTCCTCTCAATAGGTTCATCACGTACATTGACCACAGACTGATGAGGATTGCCAGCAGCAGCAAAATCACGGCGTAATCGGCAACTGTCACCGTTCGCTCCAAACGCGCCGCCTCACCTCCAGGTGTAACCATTTCAATGAAGAAATTCGGAGTAGGCGTATAGGTTGGCGTTGGTGTTGGAGTTTCGGTTGGCACTGGCGTATCAGTCATCAGTTCACCTCAAGTTGTATTATAATGAGACTTTGTATCATTTGTAAAGTAATTGATACTTTGTCTCAAAGAGGTGATATGGCAACTGCACACTGGTCAGAGAATGTTGAAGCCCCGGCACCGTTGGAGTTTTTCCAGAAGGATTCCATCAATCACGATAATCAAGCCCTGATCGAACGTGATGCCATGCGCTGGCGGCTGCTGGGGCGCTTTGAACGCATGAAGCTAAAACGCTACGTTCGTTCATTGCGGCGCGAATTGAGGGCATATAACGCGCTGCTGATGGAAGTGGAGAAAACATGGCAGACCTATCAGCGGGCGCTGAAAACGTACCGTGCTACATCGTTTATCAATGATCAGGTCAGAGAACAGGCGCGGGCGAAAATAAGCCAGCTGCAGCAGCACGGGCGCGAAAAGCAACAAGCCCTGAGAGAACTCCAACTGACCTATGAGCGCTATACCCACTATGCCGGATGGATTGACTATGAGCGCAAACACCGAAAAGACCTGAAAGCCGAAGATAAGTTAGAGCGCAAGATTCGGCGGGATATGCGCCGTGAAGCAAAGTGGCTTGAAACGCTGCTGATCGATGTGTTCAGGAAAACGGCAGGCTGTCACCACATTAGCAGCAACGGCAACGGTAAAGAGATCACCCGCACGCCAAAGTTTGAACGGTCTGCAATTACGGCTGATGCACACTTCTTCTGGGTGAGCGCATCGAAACGAACGTTATTTGGTTGGCGCTGGAAACTGCCCTACAACGTCACCATCGAACGACTGACAGATGAGGAAGTGTTAGCCAACATGCGGGCGGCAACCAAACGACAGGTTGACGCTGTGTGGAGCGAATCAGGTCAACTCATGTACAGGGTTTCTCGGTTGGATAGCCCTGATGCCCTGCCCAAGAATGTGCAGTGGCGCGATGCCATGAAGTTCTTTCCCGATACAAGGAAAGATAAGCTCCCCTACACCATCGGTGTTACTCAGGGGCGCAAGTTCCAGTGGTTTGATTTTGCCAGTGACCCTCATGTACTCGTGGCGGGCAAAAGCCAAAGTGGTAAGTCCAACCTTGTAAACGGCATCATCGGTACACTGGCATCCACTCATACGCCAGATGAACTCCGAATCGTCCTGATTGACCAGAAGGGCGGAATCGAGTTCACGCACTGGCAAGACTTACCGCATGTTCTCTGGGATATGGTCAAAACGCTTGATGAGGTCAAACCTGTGTTAGACCGCCTGGTGAATATCATGCGAAAGCGCATGAGCCTGTTAGAGAAAACAAAGGCGAAAGACATTGCTGCCTACAATGCCCGCGTAGACACTGAATACCGCCTTGCGCGTGTGCTGGTGCTGATTGATGAAATGAATACCTTTGTGGGGTTGGGTCAGGACACTGAGGATATTCACAACCTGATCATGCTTCTGGTCAGTCAGGGCAGGGCTGTTGGTGTGCATGTTATCGCCGCTACACAGCACCCGGAGGTCAAAGTCATTCCGGGGCGTATCAAGACCAATATGAGTGTCAGGCTTTCCGGGGCGATGCCAACCGTGAGCGCTTCACAAATTGTGCTGGATTCGCCAGAGGCAGCGCGAATACCGAACATTCCGGGTCGTTTCATTGCAGTAGTTGGATTGAAAACGTTGGTTGTGCAGTGTCCCCGCATGTTTGACGAAGATATTGCAGGCGTGGTGAGCGCAGCGCGGCATCAATATACCGATGTGCCGAACGAACTGCGCGATTACGCCGAACAACCGCGCATTGTGGCATGGGATGAAACCCGTGTGTTGAAAGCGGTGATGGAATGGACAGATGGCGCGTTGTCAGGTCAGAAGTTACACAAGCTGTTGGGGAGCGAAAGTCCCGGCGAACGTGCATTGTCGAAAGTGTGCCGCCGCATTGTTGAGCAAGCCGCCGCCGTTGGTAGTATCGAATATGAGGGAGAGAAATTCCGCGTCAAGAAGCTGAAACGTGGCTACTACCTGAAACCATTCGACCAAACCGACAATGAGCCAACCATTAGGGGGGATGCCGCGCCGTCTGAGAGCGCGGCTGATTAGCGCGAATCGCTGTAAGTGCTTTTCCGACTCGTGACCTTGCTGCTTTCCCAGGTGGGATTAGGTTTGTATCCATCCGGCGCAAGATCACGCGCCGGGCGGCTGATCAATTCATATTGCCCGCGCTGGCGCATGGCGTGAATATCATCAGCAACATCAATCATCAACTCAAAGAAATGAGCAGCGCCGTAGAGCAGCACACTGATGACAAATGAGCGAATGAGCGCGGCGAACAATGCCATGCCTGTTACCGCGCTCACGACATCAAGACCACTGGTGAGCAGCGGGGTAAATTCACCAAGCCCCATCGAATTGACAGACGACATAAAGCGGTTGCCCTCAGCGACGATCAGAAAGACAACGATGATCGACCAGATGAGGTTAATCGCTGCTAACAGCTTCAGCAGGAAAGCTGCCACTTTCAGCGCCCAATATTTCATAATGCCTACAGCAATGCCTCAACCATCTTCAAGACCATTTCTTGCTTCTCATCTTCGAGACTGTCAACAATGCTGGCAATGCGTTCTGCAACCTCAGTATGAGGGATTGCACCGACTTTGTAGCCTGACATCTTGAGGATTTGAGACTCAGGCAGTTTCAATACCTTTGCTAATGCCTCTCGGAAACGAACATCATCTAGCGGCGGACGGTGGCGACCTGTTTCCCAACTCGATACTGTAGGGCGCGATACATCAATTCCTTCAAGCTGCAAACGTACTGTAAATTCCTCTTGATTTAGGCTCAACGCTTCACGCCGTTCTTTCATCCAATACATAGAACGAGTGTTCATAGAACGTTTGTTTTCCGTTTGTTTCTCTGACATAATCATAGCACCTAGTTGACAACTTCATGCTAGTTGTGATAAATTCTTTGTTGGTTTAACAAACGAAAGGAAAGTCATGTACACAAGAAAAGCTGTAATGACCGCTGCGCTACCCGCAACGCCTTGTACACCTGAAATGCTTCAGGATGTGCGAGAGGTGGCGCAAAACGACGGAGTGAGTGTATCCGAGATCGTCCGTCAATCGTTGTCTCTTTTTTTGTCAAAGCGTGATACTTTGACAAACAAAAATGTTGACGATACAAGCGTAGACTGGCAGCCGCATTCGCCGTGTAGTGACTATGCAGGGGGGAAGGTGGAGTGATGAACCAGTGGAGATTAAGACTGTGGGAAGCTGAGGCATATCAGCGCCGCGTGGCAATTCAGAAAGTGTCTGATGCACTTCGCACGCTGATTATGGAAGGGCTAATCGAAGAAACGGTTCGCCCTGACGGTGAGCTTGGTTACAAGCCAACTGTGGGCGGTGTGCCTGGACTGCATCCGTGGGACGGGGCAGCACTGAACATGGAGTTGAACTGATGAGCCTCTCACAAGCGGCGAAAGCCCTCACCATCTGGGATGCCGCGCTCGAATACTGGGAATCAGGTTTGAGCGTGATCCCCATTCCGTTGCAGGATAAGAAAGCCCGCATTGACTGGAAACGATACCAGTACACACGTGCTACCGGGGTACAGATGAATCGCTGGAATATCGCCAACGAATGGGGCAACGTGGCAATCATCTGTGGATTTGTGAGCCGTAATCTGGTCGTGATTGACCTTGACGGCACAGGTGCAATTGAGAAGTTCAGCCACAATTTTCCCCACTGGCTGAACACATACACCGTTGCCACAGGAAGCGGGTCCGGCGCCCACCTGTATTTCCAGTGTGAGCAGCTTCCGGCAACGACTCGTGTGCATGGGGAGTACGGCAACATTGAACTACGCGCCAACGGCTGCTATGTGATTGCTCCGCCATCTGTGCATCCAAATGGCAACCACTACAGCGTAGCGGAAGCGCAACCGGTGAAGCGTGTCCCTGATATGGCGGAGATCGTCAAATGGATTAAGGCGGGCATCGCCGAAAAACACGGCGGCACAATGCCAGTAGCGAACACCGCGAAACCCCAGAATTACAACCGCTGGGCGCAAGCCGCCCTGAACGCTGAATGCCGCGCTGTGCAGTTCGCTCCACAGGGCAAAGGCAACAACACCTTGTATCGCGCCGCCTTGAAATTAGGGCAGTTAGTGGCGCAAGGCTTACTCGGATATGGAGAGGTCGAGTCTTCACTCATCAATGCTGCTGCTGGCTTATCGGCGCGAGACGGCGAAACCGCCACGATCAAGACGATCCACTCCGGCATGGCGTGGGGAATGGAATACTCGGATAGGACGAAACGAAAATGATGCCGTCAAACGTCATACAAATGAGCCAACCATTGTTTGAGGCTGTCACGCAGACATCAGACCTGTTCAAGCCCGATGATGATCAACTGGCGATTGAACTGTCAAAGGCGTTTGCAGATGATGTGTCATTCTTCTACAACAGTTGGCGCAGCTATCAGTCGGGGGTATGGGCAAGCCGCGATAATGCTGAAATGCGGCGCTACATCCGTACCCAACTCAGAAAATACCGGGCGAAGGGCGTACAAGTATCCCAGCGACGGATTACATCCATCGCCGCCATGCTAGAAGATGACCTGTTTATCAGTGACCGCAAAATCATCGAAACGTTTCCTGAGCAGCGGCGCTATGTGAACCTGCGAAACGGGCTATTCAATCTTGAATCAATGGAATTAGAGCCACATCGCCCAGACCTCTATTTCACCTCGCAACTGGATTTTGACTACGATCCGGATGCCGACTGTCCAACCTTCTCCAAATACCTGACCTCATCTCTTGTGTATGAGGACACGGGCAAGCCCGATCCCGACCTGATCATGCTGATGAAACAGGCGTTGGGCTACAGCATGACGGCGCGTACCGACCTCAAACTGTCATTTTGGTTAATCGGCAAAAAGGACAGTGGCAAGTCAACGTTTGTATCGCTGCTGAAAAACCTGTTTGGGTCGCTCTATGGCACGATTGATATGAACCAGCTTGGCACGAACCGCTTTTTGCTGGCGGGTATCGTCGGCAAGCGCGTGATCGGCTTTACAGAGGGCAGCAGCAATACATTCCTGCCCGATGGACTGTACAAGGCGCTGGTGGGCGGGTCCGACGAGATTTATGCCGATGTGAAAAACCGCGACGCCATTGCCTTTGTGCCAGAGTGCAAGGTCTGGTGGGCAATGAATGATGGTCAGTTGCCGCGCATCAGTGACCGGAGCGGGGCAACCACGCGCCGCATTGTCATTATCCCGTTCAATCGCAGCATTCCCGAAAATAAGCGCATACAAAATCTTGAGCAGCTTTTGATGAGGGAACGCGCTGGCATCTTCAATGAAATGGTTTTCGGCTACAAGTGCATTCTCAATGGGCGCACATTCGACAAATGCGAACAAAGCAACGCCGCCCGTGAGCAGTACATCATGGAAAACGATACCGAGATGACTTACATCGAAGAACGCGGGGAAACCCATGAAAGCTACCGGATCACATCCGCCGCGCTTTACCAGGACTATTCCTCATGGTGTATGGAGCGCGGCTTTAAGCCAAAGAACATCAATCAGCTTGCCGGAGAGTGGCGACGGCTCGGATTCGTTCACGAACGATCCAACGGTGCATGGTGGCGCGGGGTGCGACTTAAACAAATTGCAAACTGAAATATCGGTGCGTCCGTGCGTCCGCCGAGTCCGTTTTCGGACGCTCTTGGACGAAAAATGGACGCAGTTTGGACGCAGCCTCACGGGGAAACTCTCCCTTGCGGACGCGGCGGACGCAGCTTTTTGAGTCATTGCACATTTCAACCTAATGGTTGGCAAACCAACCACTTAACAGGAGCGTTTTCAAATGGCGATATGTGAGCATTGCGGCGGTCTCGGCAAAGTTTTTTTCGGCGTTGAGCAAATGATTGATTGCTCAACATGCGGCGGTACGGGCATTGGCTTAGTAGAGGTTGATGAGGTTTGGGTTGTATCGGCGGATGATGAACTTCAACCTGTCGATCCGGGCTATGAGTACGGCTTTAGCACTCACTCGCCGGAGAATGAACCCGAATATCACGATCCCTACTATGACGACGAATGGGATGATGAGCCTGACTCGTTCGATTCCGCGTTGCAGGATTGCGGCATTATGGGCAATGGTGAGTGCGCTTTCGGCGGAAGTGAATTTTGTGACTGGCATTGTCCTATCAGGGGCATTGACTTGCTTGACGACGACTCCGACACTCTGCCCATAGAGGCGATTAATGAGAGTGAGCTATGAGCGCAGTTAATCTAACACGGCTAGAACAGCTTGAACGTTCGGCGCTGATCTTGGAGTATGTGACGGCTAGGCGGGCATACAAAGCATTAGGGCAACCCTCATTTGGGTTGTCATTCGACCATGAGCGACTGTCTTTGAGAAGCAAGATAGATCGGTTGGAGAACCTTCTCTTTTCGGCGGCGGAACGTCAAGCATACTCAGATCGCCAGTTGGTTGATATGTCCCTTAAGGACTTGACCGAGTACATAGATGAGTTCCTTGCATTTGAGCAACTATGGCAGGTGATCTCATGACCCGGTACACACTCACAGACTTGGAGCGTCTTGCGAGTGGGGCAGGGGATACAGATACCGCGTCGTATCAGTACCACAACGGTATCGGTACGAATCAGCATTACTCACTCATGCAACCCACAATTCAGTGGCGCATTTATCAAGCGCTGTTGGAGATGAATGGGGCAGGAACGCGCCTACAAATTGCACGGCATCTTGGGATTAAGAAAACGCCTTGGCTCACCCAAAGCATCGAAGGCATGGTTTCAGATGGATACCTGACCCGGCGTGAAGGCGTGAGTAAACAAGGCATGTTGATGTTCTGGTACGAGGTGAAGCGATGAAAGCGAAGTTAAAGGACCTTATCGCGTTCATCTGGCTTGCCTACATTCTGGCACAAGCTACCGGGATGATCTCCACTTCAATTCCGCTGCCTACTGAATCTTGGAGTGTCGGCTTAGTCATGGTCGTGTCTGCCAACAGCGCCTTGATCACACTCTGGGCATTGCGGCGGCTGCTGAGGATATAAGTCATGGGGCGCATAGCCGCCCCTCTTACCGAAAGCCACAATGATGAAAACTGAATACGCCATAGATGAGTTCTTACTCGCTATGGCAGCGGACGGGCTGAAAACCAAGACCCTAGATTGGTATCGCGCTTTACTCGGCGCGTTCGCTGCTGAACATAGCACGTTGGAGAGTGTGACGGTGAAGGATATGCGGCTCTATATCGTGGCACTCAGAGGGCAGGATTACCACTTAGCCGGAACCAACAAGGTCAAGAAAGAGGGCGGGCTATCCGAGTCCACCATCAGCGCACACATCCGGGCATTGCATAAGTTCTGGCGTTGGGCGGCGAATGAATACCAGATTGCTAACCCCATGTCCGGCGTGAAGTATCCGAAAAAGCCTGAACCAAAACCCAAAGCGATTCCGATGGACAGCGTTCAACGGTTGTTTGCTGCCACCGGTGACGACCACATCGGCATACGCAACAGGGCGCTGCTGGCGCTGCTGATTGATACGGGCTGTAGGGCAGGGGGATTAGTCGGCTTGCGAGTTGAAGATGTTGATATTCAGCAGCGGCGGGCGATTGTGTTAGAGAAGGGCGGCAAGACGCGGGCGGTTATCTTCACCGACTACACAGGGGCATTGATACAGCAGTGGCTTGATGTGCGCTTGCCAGCGCCGACTCTCTTTTACAACTTTGAAACGCTGAAACCGCTCACCACATCCGGCTTACGCGGAATATTGAAACGTCTGGCAAAGAGGGCAGGGGTAGAGGGCAAATTCAATCCCCACAGTTTCAGGCATTTATTCGCCCGTGAATATTTGAAAGCGGGCGGCGATCTGGCGACTCTCTCAAAGCTGATGGGGCATAGGGACGTGACAACCACAGTTCACCACTATGCCATATTCACGCCGTCTGAAATTGCAGACAAGCATGAGCAGTTCAGCCCGATGAATCAGGTAACAAAAGACCCCACAAAAGTAGGGTCTGATGAAACTTAAGTGTGCCTGGAGGGATTTGAACCCCCGGCATCTTGCTCCGTAGGCAAGCGCTCTATCCGCTGAGCTACAGGCACATTCGTTGTACAGATCATCATAGCATAAGGGGCATAAGGGGTCAAGGTGAAATGCACCCACTATCCGGAGCAACGCCGAGACAATCCGGCTCTATGGCGGGAACAGGATGGCGGCGAAGTAGGGGGAGTTACGGGGAAATTACAATTTTTGCTGACTGGAGGCTGACGATGGCGGCTTGGCGTACCAAGCCTCATACCCCCGGATGTCTGGCTACCCTGCTGTGCAGTTCGCCAGTTCCCCCGTCAAGCCGTGCCACGCCATCAAGGCAGTTGTTTCAGCGGGACTATACATTACCTCAAACACCGGTGTATCCGACTGTAACTCACACTGGCGCAGGTTCGCTATCGCATCCCCCCAGACTATTTCAACCAGATGATCGCTCATGCGGTACCCGCTGGGCGTTCCCAATGAGAGGATCAGATTCCCCAGTGGCTCGCCGTGCAGCAGCACGCTGGTATTGCTGATCGCACTCGTTGATCCGTCCACCAGCAACGCAACATCCCCGTCGTAGCCGTCTGCTACACAGCGAAAATAACCATCATGCAGCGGGTCACAGCCGGTCAACATGCCATAGTTGCTGCCCGGCAAAAGCTCCGGCGCAGGCTGTGTGAACTCAGCGAGTTGATTGGATCGTGCGACGCCAAGCGTTACAAACATCAATATGGCAGCCTGAACGGTGAATATCCCCAGACCCCGGCGAATACTTTTCCCCCACCAGTCGTGACCAACAATCGGACGAATCATGTCAAACCCCCTTCTCATCGAACATAAGGGATTTTGAACGTGACGGCGAAGTAAATTGATCCTGATAGTGATATGATTAGTGATATAAATTTCACCAGATTACCGGCAACACTGATGTGCCCCCAATCAATTAGTCAGGGCTTGCATAATGCAATTCAACGGCTTGTTTGGTACCTGGTTGAAAGTTCGCCGTAAAGCGCTCGACCTGACCCAGCAGGACCTGGCGGATCAGGTAGGGTATTCTGTCGTCACGATCCGCAAGATCGAATCCGGCGTGCTGCGCCCATCAAAAGACAGCGTGGAACGGTTCGCCGATGTGCTGGCGATCAGTGATGAGGAACGTCCACATTTTCTGGAATTTGCCCGCCAGAGGGACGTCAGCCTTTCCATCCCGTCTAATGGAGCGAAAGTTCGATCGCCGACATCCCATCTCCCCGTTCAACCAACCCCATTTGTTGGCAAAGCCAGTGAGTTACAGCAGATCGCAACCTATCTGAGTGACCCGAACTGCCGCCTGCTCACGCTGGTCGGCGTCGGCGGCAGCGGCAAGACGCGATTGGCGCTGCAAACCGCCGAAGAAGCCCACAATGATTTTGCGGATGGCTGCCATTTCGTCCCACTGATTCCAATTGATACGCCTGAACTGATTCCCGCCGCTGTCGCTGATGCCCTTAACTTTTCCTTTCTGGCGACGGATGATCCCAAAGCGCAGATACTTCACTATCTGCGTGAGAAACAGATGCTGCTGGTCATGGATAACTTTGAACATCTGCTTGAAGGCAGCCTGTTGGTTTCCGATCTGCTTGGTCATGCGCCGCAGGTGAAGGTGATAGCAACAACACGCGAACGACTCAGTTTGCAGGAGGAGTGGCTTCTGCCCGTCGCAGGCATGTCATATCCGGACACGTCAGCAGATGAAGATCGCTTTGACGCGGTTGACCTGTTTATCCAGAATGCGAGGCGCGTGCAGCCAGGGTTTTCTCTGGATGATAATCGGGATTCAGTGTTCGAGATTTGTCGCGCCGTTGAAGGGCTGCCGCTGGCGCTTGAACTGTCGGCGGCATGGCTGCATATGATGCCCATTGAAGAGGTTGCTATCTCCGTTCAGCGCGAGGCGAACTTTCTGACGACATCACTGCGAAATGTGCCAGAACGTCATCGCAGCATGTCTGCCCTGTTTGACCAATCGTGGCAGTTCTTAACCGGCACGGAGCAGCATTCGCTGGCGCGGCTGTCGGTTTTTCCCGGTAGTTTTGATCGTCTGGCGGCGGAACAGGTTGCAGGAGCAAGCCTTGCGGTACTGGCGGTGCTGGCGGACAAATCGCTTCTCAGAATGCAGCCCTCCGGTCGTTACGAACTGCACAGCCTGATTCGGCAATATGCTGCGGAACGATTGGAACAGACGGGGAGAAGCCAGTCGGCGCAATTTGCCCACGCAGCCTATTACGCACACTATATGCACGAACGTGAACACTCCATTTACGGCAAGGATCAACTTCGTGTAATGAGAGAAGTCGAGGCGGAATGGGACAACATTCGCCATGCCTGGAACTGGATCGTCGCGCAGCGTGATTTTGAGCTGCTAGATCTTATATTGGAAACTGTCTATTACTACGCCTTACAATTCCGAGTTGCAGAATTGCGCGAGTTTTGGAAACACGCCATAGAGGGTTTCGCGCCCACAGGTGAATTACAGCGGCATATTGCGTGGGGACGACTGCTTTCACGTTCGCTGTTCGTGATTGGGGTAAAAGGAAATCAACAAGACTTAAGTGTTGAGACGATGCAAGATTATATTGGTCAGGCGATAAGCATTGCCACCGCCTACGGCAGGTTGGACGAAATCGCTTACGCCTACTGGTCAATGGGGTGGTACTGGCACTGGTTTAACCTGGATGGAAACGATGCGTTACAGAATTACCAACGGGCACTCAGCCTGTATGAGCAGATTGGCAACACATATCACATAGCACATACGAACGGCAGGTTGGGTGCGTACCTGTGGGTGCGCGGCGATACTAAAAGGGGAGCGGAGCTATTGTGGCAGGCGCTCGCCCAGTTTCGACAGGTGGAGAATGAGTTTGAGGCGGGCTGGATTTTATTTGATTTGAGCTTTTTGAGCCTACTTTGCGGGCGAGTCCGCGACGCCGATACGTACTATCATGAAGCCATGGCAATTCATCGGTTATTTGGCAGCCCATTCGTTTGTGGTGTGGCTGATTTATGCCTTGCGTTCATCGCCATCCTACGCGGAGACCTCTACGAGGCCGTACAAAATGCAGACAGAGCACTTTCACTTCTGGGAAATGAAACCGATTACTGGAGTCACCTTCAGACAAAAGGGATTGTTGCCGCTATTCGCTGCCTGAGTGGAAATTTTGATCAGGCATTGAGTATGATTCATCTCGCCTCTGATGATCCTCAAGAAACTCAAATCTACAATCCGACGAGTTTCATTCACAACTGGGCAAAAGCGCTTGTTCACCTATCTTTGGCAGAGTACGAACAGGCACAATTTCAGGCGGGAATTTCACGCACCTTCCATCATCCGACCCTGCAATTACCGCCCATCACTTTCCTGCCATTCAATGCAGCCCTGCTTGCTCACGGCAAAAAGTATGTCAGTGCCGCGCAACTCCTCGCTCACTGTGACACCTATTCCTCAGACATCATGGGCTGGACGAAACTGTGGAAGCCTTTTCAGAAACTACGTACCGATCTGCTTAACGCCTTAGGTGGCGAGGGGTTTGATGCGGCATACGCCGACGGACAGGCGATGACGCTGGAGCAGGCGATAGCGCTCTGGTCGAAGCATTCCACCCCATAAAAATCCCATCAGAATTGCCCCGCCTTGTTGACTTACGCCGCGCCCTGCTGAGGCTCATAGAATTTCAGCGTATTTTTCAAGTGCAGAGGCTGTGGCGACCAATCCCTGCCGGGTCAGTACCGCAAGATAATCGTTGACGCTATAAGGTGGGTTTTTCAGTCGCGCCCGCACTTTACGAACAGAGTCACAAAACCTGTCAGGCGCAAGGTTCAGATGGTTGTCTAAAAAATCATCTGGATGCAGTGCTTCTATGCCGTAAATGATCAGGATAGTGGCAGGAAAATCGCGCAGGTTTTGCGTGACAATGACATCACAGCGCCCGACGATTGCCGCGGCGAGAACATGGCGATCATCCGCGTCGGGCAGATCGAGGCAGGGAACCAGCGCTTCGTAACCCGATATGATTACATCCCGAACAGCGCTATCCATCAAGGCGCGGGTTCGCTCCAATGCACGGCGATCCCGCTGTGGTTCATTTCTAAGCAGGGCGTCGATCCACTCACGGTGAATATCGGCTGTCCACCTAGCCCAAAACAGGTCATCAACTGCCAGTTGTAGCAGAATATCCCGAATTGGCGCGGGATAGAGAACGTTGGCATCGAGCAGCGCCGTCATCGGGATCATCCTAGTCGTAGCCCATATTGTGTTCCTGCGCGTCCGCCGCCAGTTGGTCGAGAACCGCCTCGCGCTGTTGGTCAATCGTCTGCTTGTAACGCATAACGTCTTCCATGCGAATACGGCGATGCTTGCCCACTTTTCGGTAGGGTAATTGACCGTTCTCAAGCAGCTTGATCAGGAACGGACGCGATACATGGAGAATTTGCGCCGCCTGCATGGTCGTCAGTTCTGTATTTTCTGGAACGAGGGTCACACCCTGCCCGGTTGCCATCGCGCCGAGAATATCCATCAGCAGGGCAACCGCACCAGCCGGGAGTTCGATGGGTTCATCATACTCCGAATCAATGACTCGAAGCGTCAACGGCTGATCGTCACGGGCAACCCGCGAGAGCAACTGTCTGGAGGTACGCGCACGTTGGGACTCCTGTTTTGTCGGGGGTAACTGGCGATACGTGATCATGAGTCAATATCTCCACTCTGATTAACTTCACTTATCATAATTCCTAAACGCAATAAACGCAACTAATGAAATATTCGTTTTACCTTAGGAGGTAGGCGGCTAAAATAGACTTGCTTCGGAATCCCCATAAAAATCCCATCAGAATTGCCCCGTATTGTTGACTTACGCCGCGCCCTGACATACGATCTTACCGATGAAGGTTGTAATGTTATGCTGAGGCGCGTATGGCGAAGAATTATTACGATGTGCTGGGCGTCAAAAAGGATGCCAGCGAGAAAGAACTGAAGAGCGCCTTCCGCAAAATGGCGAAAAAATATCACCCGGATACCAATCAGGCAGACCCGTCGGCGGAAGCGCGTTTCAAGGAGATTAACGAGGCTTACGAAGTCTTAAGTGATAAACAAAAGCGCGAGATGTATGATCGCTTTGGGACGGTGAACCCGCAGGCGGGCGGTTATGGCGGTCAGCCGGGCGGCGGCTACAGCTATACGTCGAACGTCAACGTCGAGGATATGGGCGAGTACTCCAGTATTTTCGACTCGATCTTTGGTGGCGGGAGCAGTCGCGGACGGCGCGGCGGTGTGCGCGTCGAGGATGGTCCGTTCACGCGCCGTTCCAGCTATCCGGTGGATGGCTCGGACCTGTCCGTGACGGTGGTGATCGAACTGAACGAGGCATACACGGGTGCAAGCCGCACCATTACCACCGGCGATAAGACGATCCGCGCCAAAATTCCACCCGGCGCGGCAACCGGCACCAAAGTCCGCCTCGCGGGGAATGGTAATCCAGGTATTAACGGCGGCGGACCCGGCGATCTGTACATGATCATCGAGGTCAAGCCGCACCCGTTGTTTGAGCGACACGGCGATGATCTGACGACGGATGTGCGGGTGGATATGTTTACGGCAATGCTCGGCGGCGAGGTCGAAGTGCCAACGCTGGGGCGTTCGATACGATTGAAAATTCCGGCAGGGACGCAAAGCGGGCGCAAATTTCGTATTGGCAGCAAGGGCATGCCTTTCCTGCGCGACCCGGACGTGTTTGGCGATCTCTATGCCCGCGTCCTGATCACCGTGCCGGACAAACTGACGGATGAGCAGCGCGAGCGGGTTGAGGCACTGCGGGGTGAACTAGGAGCAGCGTAGTCGCCTGGCCGCCGTGGGTTCAAAGCTTTCTGTTAAAGCTTACTAATGTAGGCTCATCGAACCTGCTTATGCAGTTTAATTAAAGAATACGGTGTTTGTAGGGGCGATGGCTTGCCTCGCCCGCGATTTTGGTGAACACGGGAGGAGCAAGCCCCAACAATCTCCGTATTGATTTATCAACCTGCTTCAGCAGGTTTTGGCAATAGTTGGTAGCCGTAGGTTTTGAACCTACGGCAGAATTTCACAGCAGGCATCAGGATAGAAACGCAGATGATGATGACAATGGAGAAAGCGCGGGTACTGGTCGTCGAAGATGATCTCCATCTTTTGGAAGGCGTGAAAACTGTTCTCGAAATTGACGGTTATAGCGTCACCACCGCTGAAAACGGTCACGACGCGCTCACCGCCTTGCAGCAGTTACACCAGCAGGGAAACAGCGTCCTGCCGCAGCTGATCGTCTCGGACATTATGATGCCGAAGATGGACGGGATTGATCTGCTCAAAGCCGTTCGCAATGAGCCGGCATGGGTCAATATCCCGTTCATCTTTCTGACGGCGCGGAGCGAAAAAGGCGATATTCAGCGCGGCAAGCAGTTGGGGGTTGATGAATACCTGCTCAAGCCGTTTGACCCGCAGGAACTCCTCATTGCCGTCGAAGCGCGGCTGAACCGCCAGCGCTCGATGGACGAAGCGCGAATGCGCGAAATTAATGATGTCAAGAAGCGGATTCTGACGATCCTCAATCACGAATTCCGAACACCGCTGACATTCGTGGTCGCCTATGCCGATATGCTGGCGGAACACGAAACGCGCCCGCTGAGCCAATTTGAAATTCTCAATTTCTTACAGGGCGTGAACGCCGGCGCGATCCGCCTGCGCCGCCTGATCGAAAATTTCATCGTCCTGATCGAGTTTGTCATGGGTGAGGCGGAGAAAAATTTCGCGCTCCGCCGTATGCCGGTTGTAGACATCCGCGAAATTGTGATCTCGGCGCAGCAGGCAGCGCAGACTGAGCCGGGCAGAAGCCCGATCCAGTTGGATATCGCGCCGGAACTGCCGCGCTTTGTCGCTGATTCCGTCTATCTGCAAACGGCGCTGGTGCAATTATTGGATAACGCGCTCAAGTTTTCCGAGCCGGAAAACGGCGTGGTCGTCAGCGTGCGCCATGAAGAAAACCAGATCGCCATTCGGGTGATCGATCACGGGCGCGGAATTCCTGAAAACGAACTGGTGCGTATCTGGGAGCCGTTCTACCAGGTCAATCGCTCGATGTATGAAGACCCCGGCACCGGTTCCGGGCTGGCGATTGTCCGCAATGTCGCCGAAATACACGGTGGCACGGCGTCATGCGAGAGCGAGGTTGGCAAAGGTAGCACGTTCACGCTGTATCTGCCGGTCGAGGGGTAAGGCGCTCCTGGCGTTTACCTCCGCACGAGGTCAATTGGCTCGCCGTTCCACATGCCTTGAACGTGCATTGGGAACGATTCCACAAACTGAACGAAACCCGTCTCACGCCGGTACGAAATATCTCCGCTCACGTCGCCTGCGAGGTCCAGATTGAGCGTCATTGTGGCGGTATTCCAGTCAAAGCCGCCTTCCCCGCTGATGGAAACGTTTGGCAGCATACTACACTGCTCCAGCGACCAGCTTTCATTGAGTCCGTCTGGCGTGACCGTCAGTGTTCCGCCGTAATCGCAACCTATCGTGATCGCTGATAGGGAATCCCACGCCCTATATTCTGGCAAAAAGGCAATATTTCGATCAATCGCCAGCATCGTCGTCAGCGGATCAGCCAGATCGGGAAGTGCCGATGGAATATAGTAGGGATAGACTTCCCCCTCACAAATTGTTACCACTTCATCCGGCATTGAATCATCCACCAGAAAAGCCGTAACCAGATCATCCGGGCAGGCATTCCCGCGTCCAAAAATGACGTGCGGACCTCCATCAACGGCAATCATGGCAACGTTCGGCAGGTAAGAGGCAACAGTATATGCCTGCCTGATCGGGGTCGCGGGATCAAGCGACGCGGTCAGTACAAGGGTAGGAATGTCGGCAGTCAGGGGCTGCGGGCGCGACGGAACGAAAGCGCCAGAAGCGTCATTCCAGAAATAGCACAACGGATTCGGGGAAGATCGCTCCACCGGATGATCGCTGCAATGAATAGCGTAAAGCGAAGCGATTGATAAGGGAGAATCAGAAGGGATTTGCGTCGCCCCTGCAAAGAAATACGGGGTGGTATAGGCATCGCGCATGAGCGGGACATAATTGCCATACGCTGCGGCAGCCAGTTCGCGCAGAAACATGCTACGGCTTCCTTCATTGTACAGCGCCTGATGGTAGGCTTCCCGGAACATACCGAATATAAAGTCACGTTGTTCGAGAGTGCCGTCTGGCAGCGGAAACTGCACTGACACATGCCCGCCCATCAAGCCATTGTTGAGCCGTTCAAACGCCCGGTAGGGGTCGCCATTGGGAAAATCGGCGGCACAAATCGGGTCAGCAGCGCAGGCATCAAGCACAGCATACAGCGTGTTGTCAAAGGCACTACCCTGCGCTTCAACAAATTCAACTTCTGTGAGCGTGAGATCAACTACGCCATCGAGCAGCAACCCCGCCACATGCTGCGGATAACGCTGGGTATAGCGCTGTGCATATTCTGACCCGTAGCTTTGCCCCAACAGCCAGAACTGCTCATCGCCAACGGCACGGCGAAACATTTCCAGGTCTTCAATCGCTTGTGACGTGCCAAGAAACGGCAGCAAGTCAGGACGGTTTAAGGCTGTCATGCACTCCTCGACGAAGGTTTCTATCGCATTGCGAAAGCCTTGCGCGTCGCCATCGTAAGAATAATAGGTGTTGACGGCTTCATCACAGTAAAGCCCTTGTGACCGCCCGACGCCGCGCTGGTCAAAGTAAACCAGATCAAATTGATCGAGTAGCTCGGGCGCGAAATGCGCCGACTGCCATCCTGATGCCTGTAAACCTGAATCGCCGGGTCCGCCTACCGCCGTGACGAACATACCGCGTCGTTCAGACGGCACGGCGGCGGGCTGCACAGCGAAAACGACTTCAATTGTGCCGCCCGTATCCCGATTGTTGTAATCCAGCGGCACGGTGAGGGTCACGCAGGAAAATGACGGCGCTTCTTCACATGGAATCGCGTGATACGCCTCAAGAAACGCCGTCATCGGTGTTTCCGCGTTCTGCGCGGCAAGTGGTACACTGACGATTAACCCGATCAAGCTGCAAAGCGCAGCACACACCAGCCAGCGCATAAGCGTTCTGTTTATCCCCCTGAACCAAACGGTACATAATCAGTATACACATTTCCCGCGCAGACGGTGTGATATTGCTCCGGCACAGAGCCATCCACGAGAAATGCCGTGACCTGATCATCCGGGCAGGTTCCGCCGCGCCCGTACATGACATGATAGCCGCCCGATGTCGTGATCATCCAGACGTTGGGCAGGCGCGACGCCACCGCGAAGGCATTGATAATCGGCGTCGCCGGGTCGAGTGTCGAATTGAGGATCAGCGTCGGCACGTCAACGGTCAGCGGCGCGGGGCGCTCTGCGGCAGCCACCGGCACGGCTTGATTCCAGAAATAGCAGGCAGGATCGCTGTTCTCCATCGAATACTCATAATCACTGCACTCTATCGCATAGAACGAGCTATCCGACCACGATGGATCGGAGACAGCTTCCAGCGTGTCATAATCCATCGCTAGCGAGTCATACGCCTGCTCAAGCAGCGGCAGAGTGTCGCCGTTAGCGGCAGCGGCTAATCCGCTGAGAAACCAGCCGCGATCCGGCTCCCCGTACATCGCCGCCGAGAGCGCGGCGCTAAGCATGGCGGCGGTCAGTTCGCGGGTTTCCGTCGTACCAGCGGAGGTCGTAAATTCAACCTCTATCGGCGCGTTCGCCAATTGTTCTTCAAGCCCAAAATAAACCGGATACGGATCGCCATCGGGGAAGTCACCCGCGCATTCCTCATCAAACATGCAGGCGCGTAATGACGCTTCGAGCGCGTTGAAGAATGCCAAATCCTGCCCGACATAGTATTCCGGCGAGGTTAGCGTCAAATCTACCACGCCGTCGAGGATCATCCCGCCGAGATGATCGGCATAGCGTTCGGCATAGGTCTGGGTGAACTGCGTACCGTAGCTTTCGCCATACAGCCAGAACTGCTCATCACCGACGGCGGCGCGGAATGCTTCCAGATCCTCAACCGCCTGAGTCGTGCCGAGATACGGCAGCAGGTCGGGGCGATCAATCGCGGCGATACAATCATTCGTGAACTGTTCGGCGGCAGCCAGCACTCCCTCCCGATCATTTGGATCCGTCAGATAGTACGCCAGCGCTTCAGCATCACAGCGCACCCCTTCGGAACGCCCGATCCCGCGTTGATCGAAAAAGACGATATCGAAATACTCGAAGACTTCCGGGTAAAAATACGATGAATACCACTCCATCACGCTCAAGCCGGATACGCCCGGTCCGCCCACACTGGTGACGAACATGCCGCGCCGTTCAGCGGGGTTCGACGCCGGAATCACACCGACCACCCAGTCAATCGTCTCGCCCGTATCGTTGAAGTGATCAAGCGGCATTTGCAGCGTGACGCACGAGAAATCCGCAAATTCCTCGCACGGTACGGCATTGTTGGCAGCGAGAAATGCCGTCATCGGCGTCGCAGCATCCTGCGCGGCAAGCGGCGATACAAGACAGAGACACAGGAAAACAAGCAGGGAGAATGTCAGTTTTTTCATCATGCACCTTTTCGTTAGAACAATTTCATCTGCGTTGGCTTATCGTCTCTAGGGGAACTTTCTGGTTCTCCGGCAGCGGGTGGGGAGATTGTGTTTTGAGATTGTGCGGGCGAGGCAAGCCCCGCCCCTACACCCTGATCGTTCGCAGCGTCGGGGTTGGCGCGGCGGCGCTTGACCTCAGCGATCACCTCCGGGATACGGCGGAAATCTGCCGCCATTTCCGGCTCCAGTCCGGGATTACGCAGCACAGCGGCGGGGTGAAACAGAGGGTAATAGGCGCAGCGCTCGTCAAATTTCGGCTTGCCGTGTATCTGCGTGATCTTGCCGCCGGGGAAGTAGCGCCCCATGCTGTAGCGCCCCAGTGTGACGATGATCAGCGGGTCAATCAGCGCTTCCTGTTCATCCATATACGGCTTGCAGGCGGCGAGTTCGTGCGGCAGTGGATCGCGGTTTTCCGGCGGGCGATGCTTGACGACATTCGAGATGAACACCTGCTCGCGCTTCAAGCCAATCAGCGCCAGCAGCTTTTCCAGATAGTCGCCACTTCGCCCGACGAACGGCAGCCCTTTTTGATCTTCATAGAAGCCGGGACCTTCGCCGATGAGCAGGATTTCGGAAAATGGATCGCCCGCGCCGGGTACCGGATTTTTCGCCCCCTTATACAGATCACAGCGCGTACAGGCGGCGATCTGCGCGGCGATTGCCGCTAATTCTGCTGCTCGATCATCATTCATCGCATTCTGCTCCTGCCAGTACGTCCGTGCCAGCCATCGCGTCCAAAAATGTGGGATCAGTGTAGCGTTTTTGAGGGATACAGGCAACCGGACGCCCCTCACCCAAGAATTGGGAGAGGAGAGCGATGGCGTGTGCGAGTCTATGAGATCGGATGAGAAATGCTGAATAGCCGCCCGACATCTCCATCAACCGCCGTTAACGGGTGCAAGCACTGCGAACGCAAGCGCAATGCGCGAAGATGTTCGGGGGTGAGGGTTGGGTTCATCAATCAGCTCCAGCGGCTCATACCTTCAATGCAATTCATGTGGAGATCATTTCGTAGGGGCGATGGCTTGCCTCGCCCGAATGAACTTGGCGGGCGAGGCAAGCCATCGCCCCTACAAACACCGTATTCATCTGTAAAACCCCATCAGCGCGTCCGCCAGGCTGAATTGTTATCTGAATCACCCATCGCCTATGTCGCGTCAGCCAACCGTCAGGTTAGAGAAGGGTTTGCGCCCAATAGTTTGCGACCCAAAGCGGTATTGTATGTGCATTGATTGTAAAAGATTTGTTAGAAAGAGGCGCACACATGACCGCCCTTTCCATGTCCACTCCACAAAAACCGCATACCCTCGTGCTGCTGATGATGTTTGTCGCCGCCGCATCCGCCCTGATGACCGCCGTGCTGCTGCGTTTTGACATGACACCGATTGTCGTGGATGCCGCGCCGTTGCAAGCCAGCGCCACGCCCGTTTTCGCGTCCGCGCCGCGTTATGAGCCGGTGGTCGCCGCGCCGTGCAGTATCGCCAATGCCGGCACGGATACCGCCGCGCCATCGCTGCTCGTTCGCAGCGCCCCCGCCGAAGCCTATGCACCGTTCGCCGTGCTTGCGCCCGGTCAGGCGATTCACGCGCTCGGTCAGACAGGCGATGGTTGGGTTGCCGTTGCCTATGGCGAACGGCAGGGCTGGTTACGCCGCGACTCTGCCGCGCTGAATGGCGACTGCGCCGCCCTGCCCGTGCTGCTCAACCCGACGATCCCGACCGCGCCCGAAGACCCCGCCGCCTTCCTGTTTGAAGTGGATCGGGATGGCGAAGGCACGTTCAGTCAGGCGGTCTCCGCGCCGTATGGGGACACGCTTGATATTGTCTGGATCAGCGTCATCAACCTGTACAGCGCCCCGCCGAACAACTATCGTGAATTTGCCGTCTCGCTGGTATGTGAAGGGATGAATACTGAAGGGCTGCGCTGGGGAATCGCGGCAAGCCCGACGCTGACGTGCGGGCAGAGCATGGTCATGCCGTTTCTCTTCGGGCAAAGCCAGCAACCGCTTGCCGTCCTGTTCCCGCAGAGCGCCGCCCAGGGCTACGCCGATTATCACCTCACGGCAATTATGGGCGATGCGGTGGGGTGAAGGATGGGTGCACTTCGTCACTTAACCCATACACTTTTCGTGTCCAACTTTAGGGGCGGTACAGATTATTCATCAGGCTTTTGAGCAATCGTTAAATTCAGTGAATCACAGAAGTTAGATTTAGCTTGACAAGAGACTTGGCTTGGATAGGTTTAAGTCACCACAACCAACCTACCAAACCAAGTGAGAAGATGATAGCGGAATATGCGTTAAAAGCGG
>Ga0224722_1000303_pt1 | contig 29054 bp, 26 predicted proteins | sample Balambano_FR1_Me_FD_161646 | JGI IMG/M metagenome (GOLD analysis project Ga0224722, IMG submission 161646) | Freshwater sediment microbial communities from Lake Towuti, South Sulawesi, Indonesia - Balambano_FR1_MetaG | ecosystem: Environmental > Aquatic > Freshwater > Lake > Sediment | place... | reverse complement strand
GAAGCGATCGTCTGCTTGCAGCAAGAACTTTTCAAATACCCTCTTAGCTACTTTTTAATTCATTCTGGTAAACCTCTAGCAATGCCGGAGATTTACCAGAATGAATTAACTTACCGATTGAGTAGGATATGGTGGCCGTCTGACCAACTGATAGTGCCTTCCTGTTCTAGTTGCTGCAGCAGACGGGTGACAGTAACCCGTGTAGTACCTAACACATCCGCAATATCCTGATGGGTAAGACGCAGGGGAATCAGCATTCCCTCATCACCAACCTGGCCAAACTTGTAGGCTAGCCAATTTAGAAATAAACGCAGGCGTTGATGAATCAGGCCACTGCGAATGCGCAGCAGTTCTTGCATTTGGTGAATATGAGCCAGCATAGTACGGTTTAATTCCCAAAATTCTCCTGGTTTTAGAATTGATGTACTGACATCCGTTAAACATTCAATTTGGTATGGCTGGACGCGAGAAAGTGGCTGACCAATGATATCGCCAATGCCCCAAAAACCCAGGGAAATGACGGCTCCCTCTTCTGAAACTGTGAAGGTGCGCACGGCACCGGCTTCGATCTGCCACAGAACGCCGTCTTGAGCAGGAATGGTTTCTCGACGGCGGAAGTTGCGCAGGGGCGATCGTACTTGCAGTGAAGGAGAGGAAAGCGTCATAGATTTAGATTTTTTGGGAGCGTAATTACTGAGAAAGCGACGTTGAGAGCCTAGTGTTTTTTGGCCAAAAATTTTTTGCAGATGTTTATTGACAAGTTTTCTCATCAAATCATAGGTTACTGGGGGCAACTACGCAACCCTAGTATTTTTTCCCGTTTACCTCTCGTGATGCCATTGCCTTTTGTTAGGCTTAATCGCCCATTTGGAAGACGGCAGATTAGTGCAGATGTGCGACAATATTGGGCAATTTCTGCCCATTACTACTGCAAACCAAACTATGGGAACTATGATTATTTCAAGCGCCACCTGGCGATCGCTTCACTCCACTGCCGCTTGGGTTGGCTTACTAGCTACGCTGATACCGGGTGCCCCAGGATTGGCTCTGCCGCTGTATGACGAGGAAGATAACGTGGCTGCCTACAGAAATTGCACCGCAGATTTGCTTAGTGTCAAATTTTCTGAGGAGGACGCCACGTTAGCGTGTGGCCGAGCCCTGAAACCCAAAGATTTGGGATTATGTGTACGTGGCATTAGCCAGCGAGATAGCCAAATTCCTGCTGCGAATGCCCTAGATGCATGTCGTCAAGTACGCCGTCCGATCGACCTAGCAAACTGCGTCTACGAAATTCGCACGGGAGTAGCAGAAACAACAGCAACGGATGTGCTAGATAGTTGCCGCCGCAGTCCATTACCGGAACGTCACGCTAACTGTGTGGTGGGGTTGACTCGTGCTACCAAGGTTCCTTCTGGTCAGGCGATCGCCAAATGCACGGATACACTCTACTTTCCCCGTGAACTGGATCCCACCTTTATTCCTAACCCGTAGGCCAAGTTTGGAGACCAAGTTTGGGAGTTGACTAGCCCTATTCTGTTTGCAACTGAATTGCCTGAACCTTGGGGCGATCGCCAAGAGTTCAGGCAATTTTGTAAACGTTTGTAAATCAAGTCTGCAAACACTATGAAATCCTGACATTACACAGGATTACTGCACTATCTATCAAGTAGCTTAAGTGGCTGGAACAACCAGACTCCAGTCGAATATTAGCCTGCATATTCCCCTCGACAGCAAGCACAAACCGCTCTAGACTAAAAATCTAAAGCGAGTGCAACATTCGATACAAAAAACTTTCCTGAAGGTTTGGAGAGGTTTCTGTGCAACTTCAACGGATTTCAACGCAGCGAGTAACAGGTGGCTATGCCTTAATAGATAGCCTTAGACGGCATGGCATTCAGCATATTTTTGGCTATCCTGGTGGAGCCATTTTGCCTATTTACGATGAACTTTACAAGGCAGAAGCTGAAGGCGGCATTCAGCATATTTTGGTGCGCCATGAACAAGGTGCTGCCCATGCTGCTGATGGTTACGCGCGTGCGACAGGAAAGGTGGGAGTTTGTTTCGGCACATCAGGCCCTGGTGCTACCAATTTAGTAACAGGGATTGCAACGGCGCACATGGACTCGATTCCGTTGCTAGTTATCACTGGTCAAGTCCCTCGAAAAATGATTGGTACAGACGCCTTTCAGGAAACGGACATCTACGGCATTACCCTGCCGATCGTCAAGCATTCCTACGTTGTGCGTGACCCACGGGATATTGCCCAAACCATTGCTGCGGCGATTTACATTGCAACAACAGGGCGTCCTGGTCCTGTCCTAGTTGATATTCCCAAAGATGTCGGCTTTGAAGAATTTGACTATGTGCCAGTAGAGCCTGATTCGGTGCGGCTACCGGGATACCGCCCTACAGTCAAAGGCCATCCCAATAAAATCAGTAATGCGCTGCAATTGATTCGAGAGGCTAAGCAGCCACTGCTCTATGTTGGGGGTGGGGCGATCGCCGCAAACGCCCACGCCGAGATCAAAGAATTGGCAGAGCGTTTTAACCTGCCGGTAACTACCACCTTGATGGGTTTGGGTGTCTTTGATGAGTACCATCCTCTTTCGGTGGGTATGTTGGGGATGCATGGCACTGCCTATGCCAATTTCGCGGTAACTGAATGCGATTTGCTAATTGCTGTTGGTGCCCGCTTTGATGATCGCGTTACTGGCAAGCTGGATGAATTTGCTGCTCGCGCTAAAGTCATTCACATTGATATTGACCCTGCCGAGGTAGGCAAAAATCGCACGCCTGATGTGCCGATCGTAGGCGATGTCCGCAATGTCTTGGTGGACTTGTTGCGCCGTAGTCGTGAAGATGGGGACACGCCCAATCCCGATCGCAACCGGGCTTGGCTCAACCGGATCGATCGCTGGCGCACGGATTATCCGCTAACAGTACCTCACTACGCCGACAGCCTCTCTCCTCAGGAAGTAATTGTTGAAATTGGCAACCAAGCCCCCCACGCCTTCTACACCACAGATGTAGGACAGCATCAAATGTGGTCAGCCCAGTTCCTAAAAATGGGGCCACGTCGCTGGATCTCCAGTGCTGGTTTGGGCACGATGGGTTTTGGGATGCCTGCGGCAATGGGCGCCAAGGTCGCATTCCCCGATCAAGATGTGATTTGCATTAGTGGGGATGCCAGCTTCCAGATGAATTTGCAAGAGTTGGGAACGTTAGTGCAGTACGGCATCAATATCAAAACCGTGATTATTAACAACGGTTGGCAGGGCATGGTACGTCAGTGGCAGCAAGCTTTCCACGGTGAGCGCTATTCCCACTCCAATATGAAGCCCAGTATGCCAGATTTTGAAAAGTTGGCTGCTGCCTATGGCCTTAAAGGTATGGTGGTGCGATCGCGGGATGAACTAAAAGGTGCGATCGCTGAAATGCTGGCTCACAACGGCCCAGTACTGCTGGATGCCCACGTTACCCGTGACGAAAATTGTTACCCTATGGTCGCCCCTGGCAAGAGCAACGCCCAAATGATTGGCCTGCCAGAACACAAAAAACTAGAACAGCGCCCAGAGGTCGTGGCTTGCAGCAGTTGTGGAGCTAAAACCCTCTCTACTCATAAATTCTGCCCAGAGTGCGGTACAAAGTTGTAAAAATTACCCCTGAGCAGATAATTTATCGGTAACGTTTCCTCAGACATACAAAAGTCGCTGCAGATTTAATTCACCTAGAATGAGTGACCTGTGTTAATCTCTATGCTCAACCTGTGAATTGCCATAACTTACGCCGCAGTTTCACACCAATATTTGCAATTGGTGATTTCTGCAACCCATTGGGCTACTGAAATGAGCAGCAAGGTTTGTGCCTTAAGCAGTGAAGGATTTCCCTAAACCCAACGCTGCAAGGCGCTTACGGAAGGTAATGGAGCTTTTATCACCAGCAATATGCACTTCATCAGCCAGGTTAATGGGTAAGTCTTCAGGCCACTGCTCTTCGACGATCGCCTTATCTTCATCAAATACCTGATGGTTGAAGTCTAGCGTATCTTGTAGCGGAGCATCCTTATCAAAATTGCGGCAAATTGGCACAAACACACGAGTTTTGCGGGCTGACACAGGCGAGGCTGCATTCAGAATATGCAGGTTTCCATTTGGGAAGAAAACGGTCAGCTTTGCCGTGAAGGGGAGCCAAACTTCAAACAGGCGCCGCCACACAAAATCAGGTGGAGCCAAGTGTTTCATCCCGTGAGCGTAGTTACTAACAGTACTGACATAATCGGCCCGAAAACCGTGGGGAGTTTGCTCGACTGGGTAGTCTGGCACTTCGGGATTATCCTGCTCTCCAAACGACTTGGCATGAATAAACGCAAAGTGGCTAACATCTAAAAAGCCTTCTACTTGGCGACCTGCTGCGGCATTCAGTTCCACCGCGTCAGGTAATACCTGAAGATAATCGGGGTCGTCCCACTCGCTCATCTCAGGAAATGGCACTGGCCCATTGTCGAGCAGGCGAGTCCATACCAAGCCATAGCGCTCCATCACAGGGTAGGTTTTGAGCTTTAAGCGCGACGGAATCGCTGCTTGGGGCTGGGCTGGAATACTCACACACTGGGCATTTTTGTCGTATCGTACACCGTGATAGGGACATACCAGGCAATCATTTTCAATCCAACCCAAGCTTAACGGCGCACCCCGATGTAGGCATAAATCCTGTGCCACTACGATCGAGCTATTGGAAATTCTGTAAATGACTAGGCGTTCATCTAACAGGCGGGTGCCATAGGGCTTGTCAGGTGTAACTTCATGGGAGAACGCCACCGGGTACCAGAACGGTGCAAGTGCTTGCCAGTCCGTTGGTGTAAAGGTGCAGTGGCGCGGCAACGAAATTTCTTTAGTTGCTACCATAAACATTACTCCTGTATCGAAATCGGTAAGAGGAGCGTACATCACGATAGTTCTTCATTCTGTGTCATCTCGCACGGATCAAATTGCTCAGTTGTAAAGTTGTATGGTGTGGTTTCAGTAATCCAGCAATTTAGTGAAGCATTGGGGCGATCGCCCATTCTTGACATCTTTTAGACGCGACTATGTTGATGCACTGCCTAAGACTGCATGGAAGTCGCGATCGTCCCTAAAAATGTAACGGATTATCTCAAAAAGCAGAGTGGTTCGCGTTAGGCTAGAAGAGTACTGACTCAGTCTAAGTTTATGGCGCGATCGCAGCCCCAAGCTCTGTTGCTGGTAGACGGCTACAATGTCGTTGGAGCTTGGCCTGAGTTAGCCAGGATTCGCGATCGGCATGGACTAGAAGCCTCTCGCTATCGCCTTGCAGAAACCCTGACAGGGTACAGTGCTTACCAAGATTTTGATACGCGGCTTGTATTTGATGCGCAGTATCGCGACAGCGGCAGTAGCCAAGAAGTTATCACGCCTAACTTGACCATTCATTTCACTGAGTTTGGCCAGACAGCCGATACCCACATTGAGCGGGTTTGTGCCGACTTTCGCTATGACCTACGTAAGTTTTATCAGCGGCTGATTGTGGTCACCTCCGATCGCGCTCAGCAGCAAACAGTAATTGGCTATGGAGCTGAGTGGATGTCGAGCGATCGACTGGCGGCTGAAGTAGAAATGATTGCCCGTCGCATCCAGCGCAAACAAGCCACGCCTAAAAAGTCATCTGGGCGGTTTCTAGCCAATTGCTTAGATCCAGCAGCCCAGAAGCGCCTGTCAGAACTGCGCTTTGGTAAGTCTGATTAGTTGCTGCATGACGCTTTTTGACTCTTTATTCTTCCATAGCAAGATATTGCCAGTGCGTGGGTTGATTCTCGCTAATGCAGGCACTGAGTAGTTGAGTAAGGGTTTTTGCCTTTTGTTGATTGCTGGTCTGAAAATCGCAGACGTGTACATCCACCGTGACTTTGCCCTTTTCTGGCCAGAAGTGGATGGCCACGTGGGATTCTTCTAGCAAGACCACAGCAGAAATACCCTGGGGCTGAAAAGTAAAGGCCAACTCTCCGACGGTGGTTAACCCTGCTTCTAGCACTACCTGCTTTAACATTTGCAAGAAATCGATCGCTTGCCAGTCATACACGGCAGGTGCAGCCGGCAAAATAGCCGACCAATGGTGAGAAGATAGTGGCCTAGTCATCGTAAACTCGTCGTCCATCTCCAGGAAGCAGCATCAGGGAGCTAGGGCGAATCAAGTACCCAACAGTAACCTCCAAATTGTCGTTCCAATATTCCAGACTCAGTTTGCGATCGCCCTCAGCTTCGTAATCAACGTAGCGGCAGGTTTGCCCTTGACGTGTGCCTAGGGTGCCCATGCGAGTCATTTTTGCGGTGCCGGACTCGCCTTTGCGGTAGGTAATCCCGTTATAAGTGAGGGCAGCGGGGGGCGATCCGGTTACTTCCAGATCGTCAATATCTTCCATCCAGCAAACCTCAACGCGATCGTCCTCCTCTACCCCTAACCAGCGAATGCGATCGCCATCCTGCAACATGTACTCCAACCAGGTAAAACCATGGTCATCAAAGGTTAGCTTCCCTTCCACAACCCAGTCAGATCCTTGATACTGAACGATGTCCCCAATTTGCAGGGTAAACACAGTGCGATGTAAGGAAGGGGCAGGTAGCGAGTCTGGTTTGGGGCGACCAGCCAAGTTCTTGCCAGCCTGTTGCTGTACCACCAGAATTACGCCTACAACTACCAAAGCCAGCACGGCCACCCAAACTAATGTCAGTCCCATAGCGTTGGTTCCTTGACTCTAATCGTAAGTTGCCCAGCGAGCATCGCTTTGGTAGCGCACAATTACAGGATGCGCCAACCGATTGACCTCAACCCCCCCTAAGACAATGTCCTTAGGCAACGTGAAGAGTTGTTGCATACTGGCGGGTGTAAGAAAGCGAGTAGCGATCGGCAAGTTTAGTTGAGCAATCGTTACAGGCGATCGTGCTGCCAACACAAACCCCCACAGGCCAAAGCTGGGCACTTCTGCTAGGTAGGGATATGCGTTGAGGCCAGTAGCTTCCAGCGTTGCGACCACACAGGCAAAGGCTTTGGGGGCAAAAAACGGACTGCTAGCTTGGGTCACTAATACACCCTTGGGCGCTAGCCGTGCCAGCAAGCGTCGGTAAAATCCCTCGGCGTAGAGCTTGGCCAAAATATCTCGATCGGGATCGGGAAAGTCTGCAATGATCACATCAAAGGTGTCAGGTAACCTGGGGGCTACGGTGAATGCGTCAGCATGGATAACCTGTACGCGGCGATCGGCAAAGGCATTGGCATTGGCCTGTACCAGAAAGGGATGCCGCTTAGCTAGGTTGACAACCGCCGGATCCAAATCTACTACCACCACCCGTTCCACATCTGGCCACTTCAGAACTTCTCGCAGGGCTAACCCATCCCCAGCGCCCAAAATCAGCACTCGCCGGTTAAGGCTATCGTTTGTGGGACGATCGCCCCGCAACAGTTGGTTGCTACTCATAGCGGGATGCACCAGCGCCTCATGGTAGCGATACTCATCTACGCTGGAAAACTGCAAATCACCATCCAGAAACAGCCGTAAGTCTTGCGCCCGCCGGGTCAGCACAATGCGTTGGTAGGTGGACTGCACTCGCGCTACGATCGGTGCCCGATAGAGGTTATCTTCTAGGCGATCGCCAAGAGGAATGACTGCTGGAGTTAGCAAGCACAATGCTATACCTAAACTCAACCCCACATAACCCCAGCGCCGCATCACTGGGAATACTCGCCCCAACAGCGCCACCATAAAAGCGGGGGCCGCTCCAATTAAGGCTGCCGAGGGCAACAACCCCAGGGATGGCAGGAGCACGATCGGAAATAGCAGCGAGCCCAGCAATGCCCCCAAATAATCCCAGGCCAACGCTCCGGCCAACGCTTCTCGCAACTCGGCATCTTTTTCTAGTAGGCGTGTTAGCAAAGGCAATTCCATACCTGCCACTGTGCCTAGCAGCACCGTCGCCAAACACAACCCCAACCAAAAGGAACCATTGATCACAAACAGGCCAAATAGACCTAGCGGCAGCAGGGCACTAAGGGGAGCCATCAGCAATTCCACCCAGACAAAGGCCGTTTGCAACTGATCAGGACGGTCGCTCTGGGCAATGAACCGACTCAGGTATGCCCCTAGCCCCATTGCCGCCAAAAATCCTCCCACAGCCACACCGTAGGCCAACGCTTGATTACCTACCAGGTAGCTAGCCAGGGTACCTAGCAACAGTTCGATCGCCAAACCACAACTAGAGGAAATAGCCGCGGCAGATAGCAACAGGCGGCGTTGGTTCCGGGTCAGGGGACGATCGCCGGAAACTGGCTGCAGGGAAGAAACTTGCTCCATAGTAAGTGTAATAGGCTATTTACCAACCCCAGGCCCACCACCCCGAAAGGTGCCATAGCTTTGGCGATCGGGTGAAGCTACCCAAACCCCGCTGCTGTAGCGACCAGAAGCGACAGTCCCGTAACGCGGCCAATAATTATCTTGCTGCTCCTGCCGCAGTACCAGGGCCGATCGCTGAGTGTAGGCCGAAGAAATGGTTAACGCAGCCACGGCAGCGGTAGACGCTGCTATCAATTTACCGACCATAGTGTTCTCTCAAGTAAAGGGGCATGGTTGTTACTTCAGGTCAATTAAGTAGATTTCAGCGGGGTGACCTGGACTGGCCAGCGAGTTCGCACCTTTTCTTGCACAGTTAGGGCAGTCCGATCAACGGAGGCATCCGGATGCACCTCTACCTGAAACCCATAGGAACTACGAGGCTCTAACAGAAAGTACACATCCAACTGCCCCTTTCCTCCAGTGACAGTGCCCTTATCAGTCTTGCTGATGTTGAGGTTGACCGTGTGGCTCTGATCATAGAGGGTTTCGCCATTGCCATCCCGTACTACTAGATCAACCCACAAGTCACGTGGGGTATGCTCGTCGGTTTTAATGTTGATACGTGCCCGCACTAGGTTGTTAGCACCACCTAGTGTGTCGGCGCGATCGCTAACATCGCTGTCATCAACCTTCTTTCGCAACACCAGTTTGCCCGATCCACTGGCAATAAAGGTTAGGAGTGATAACGCTCCAGTCCCAAATAAGCCTGCCCACAGGTAACGTCTGTCCACCACTCCACTACGCACTGTCACATTGAATGACACAGGTGCACTAATTTCCTTACCAGCCGTATCGGAATATTCCAACACATCTAGAATCAGGGCTGCTGACTCATCCTGGTTTGTCCGTACATCCAGGCCACCTTGGGTGTCGGCTTCGCTCCAGTAACCTGATTCTCCTTCTTCGCTCCAAGTGCCCGATTCGCTCCAGGCTTGTTTGATGCCGCTGGCAATTACTTTGCCTTGTTTGTCTTTGAATTGAATTTCGTAGGTGACCCATTGATTGCTGGGTACAGAAGCTTCAACATCGACGCGCAGTGCCCCGATCGTTGATTTCTTAAGATTCACTGTTGCCACCTGCATGGATTCCTCTGGGGCAACCCTTACTGTTTTTGCGACTAAAGTACGGCCTGTGAATCCGGCTACAAGAAAGGCCGTAAGGACAGACCCCAAACTCAGCAAGGCTATGTAGGGGGCAAAGGACAAAAACCGGCTTGTGGTATGAGTGGAAGGCTCAGCGTTCATTTATTACAGGTTGGCGGTCATTGTAGCGGGTAATGCCATAATGGCACTTGCGAGAACCCAACGTCAGGTCTAACCTATGATGCAAGTTTTGGAAAAAGTCTCCGCCACTATTGGTTGGTCGTTTGTCGGAGTTGTAATTCTTTACAGTGCCATGCGCTTGTTCGACATTTTAGATCCGGTGGACTATCGGGATGAAATTCGTAAAGGGAACATGGCGGCTGGGTTAATTATGGGGGCGATCGTCTTGGCCACAGCAGCCATTATCATTAGCATTCTTCTCTTACCATAGCTAATCATCTTTGGTGAGCATGAATGCCAATTGAGTTAACAAGCTACTCTCAAGCCATTGGTAATCAAATCATCTTGAATTTGCTTTAAGCTTTAACTCCAAATGTTTTGTAGAGGACTCCGGAGAATAGAGCCACGCTGTCCTAGCGATCGGCTACGTTTCAACAGCAACCTAATAGTTAAGACAGCGTGGCTCTATTTACAAAACTCTAGTTACTGAACTAGTGATTAACGCTTGAGAATGCGCTCAACGGATTCCGCAGCATGACCATTATGTCCATTCTTTTCGTGAGATCCGTTAGCATGACCGTTGCTGTTGTTACCGTTGGTGCTACTGTGTCGTGGCTGAATCAACCCATAGCCGCCGTGATTGCGCTCGTAGATCACGTTGATTTCTCCAGTTTCGACATTCTGGAAAACGTAGAAATCATGATCGACAAGATCTAATTGTTCTAACGCTTCTTGTACGCTCATGGGTGGCATAGCAAAATACTTCATGCGCACTACTTGGGCTGGCAACTCGGGAGTGCGATCGTGCAGCAAATCAGCCACTACAGATTGATCGCCAAGTGCCTCAGCAGTTTTGATGGAAGGTTGATGCTTATCTAAGCGTTTTTCTTTATATTTCTTCAATTGACGGGCAATTTTGTCTGCGACTAGATCAATACTGGCATAAAGATTCTCGCTACCTTCTTCAGCTCGAACAACGGATCCATTTACATAGATCGTAACTTCTGCAGTTTGCTTGGGTCCACTGCGGGGATGGCGAGCGACAGACAAATGGACATCAATCTCGGTAATCAGGTTCTGAAAGTGGTTCACCGCCTTCTCAATTTTTTGGTTCACATACTCTCGCAATGCCTGGGTAATGTCGATGTTTTTGCCGTGGATTACAAGCTTCATAAGCTTCCTCCCCTTAAGGTGGTTCTTAACGTAACCCTAGTTGGGTCTTAACTTCACCCTAGCATTTAGGATTTTCCCAGGGAGCAACCGTTAGAATGATTTGCATGGGTTGACAATTCTTGATTGAATTGCCTGCAATTAGGTCATTATTTGTATCTAATTTTTCTTAATTTGCGAATTGATTTGAAGTAGCTTGGAACCCTATGGCAGTTTTTGTTGGCTAAGTCGCTGCGATCGCTGAGCGAATGGTTAAAATTGTTAATGCTTGAGGAGTCATTGCTTCAGTAGTGTCATTAACTGTTGCAGTCGGCTTGAGATTCTAGGTTTCTGCAATAATATTAGGCTTCTGCAATAAGTTGATGACGCACCTAGCAGGCTGGTTTTTGATAAGTGATGGTTGATAGGTAATGCGTGCTGCAGTTGAATAGTTTAACAATCGATTTTGCTGAGGGTTTGCTTTATCACGCTGGCATTGTTCCTTATCAGGTGGCGTGGGAGTGGCAGCGATCGCAGGTTGCCTTGCATCAGGCTAACCCGGCTACGCTGGATGCTCTGCTGCTGCTGCAACATCCACCGGTTTATACCCTGGGACAAGGCGCAACCGTGGACTTTCTGAAATTTGATTTAGCGAATGCTCCCTGTGATGTGCATCGAGTCGAGCGTGGTGGCGAGGTAACTTACCATTGCCCTGGGCAGTTGGTGGGGTATCCCATCCTTAACTTGACGCGCCATCAGAAGGATTTGCACTGGTATTTGCGCCAGTTAGAAGAGGTTCTCATCACTGTGCTGGTGAGCTACGGGCTAGCAGCAAGGCGAATCGATGGCTTCACCGGGGTTTGGGTAGATGGGCGCAAGCTAGCTGCGATCGGCATCAAAGTCAGCCGCTGGATTACGATGCATGGCTTTGCGATAAACGTCTGTCCTGATCTGAGTGGATTTAGCCGCATTGTTCCCTGCGGCATTGGCGATCGCCCAGTTGGTAGCCTAGCTGATTTTATTCCAGACATTCAGTTCGCAGAGGTTCAAGAGCATGTGGCGAGAACGTTTGCCGATGGGTTTCATCTTCACCTAACAGAAGTTCCCTGGCCTTTGCCAGAGTTGCAAATCCCATAAACATTTATTGAGCTGAGGTGCCTCCCAGTTCTAATCTTATTTTCTGGAAGGATTTCAGACATTCGCTCACTTACTCTCAGAAAATGCCAGGAACCAGACTTGAACTGGTGACACGAGGATTTTCAGTCCTCTGCTCTACCAACTGAGCTATCCCGGCAGGCCGCGTAAAATTGACGCTTAACAAACTTAGCAAACCCAATGCACTGATGGCAAGAGTTTTCCTGGAGTTAGTAGGGGCGATCGCCTTTAGGTGTAGTGCGGAAAACCGAGACACCGAAGCTCCCCCAGAATGCGCCAGAATTGTAGAGTTATTGCCTAGTTGAACCATGATGGATTGGCAGGAATGCTATGGGAACTGGGTGCTGCTACCCGATCGCCCAGTTGCTGTAGTGCATTTTTTGGGAGGAGCGTTCGTGGCAGCGGCTCCTCAGGTGACCTATCGCCGATTGTTGGAATGTTTGGCCGCGCAGGGTTATGCGGTGGTAGCTACGCCATTTGTAAATACGTTTGATCATCTGGCGATCGCGCAGACGGTGCTGCGTACCTTCGATCGCGCATTCAGTCTCTTGACGGAAACAGCTTTGCGAGGTCGTCATTTGCCTGTTTACGGTATTGGCCACAGTATGGGTTGCAAGCTGCATTTGCTGATTGGGAGCCAATTTCCAGTCGAGCGGGCTGGCAACGCGCTGATTTCGTTTAACAATTTTTCGGCGCAGCAAGCAGTGCCCCTAGTAGACCAGTTTTCAGCTTTCCTATCCCAGGTGGATGCCAGCTTTGCGGTAGAGTTCACACCATCACCGGCTGAAACTAACCACCTTGTAGCTCAAGCCTACGGAGTACGCCGCAATCTGCTGATCAAGTTCACCAATGACACGATCGACCAGACAACAGGACTGGCAACAATTCTGCAAAATCGGTTTCCAGGTATGGTAGCGACTAAAACCTTGTCAGGCAGCCACCTAACGCCGCTAGGACCAGATGTAACTTGGCAACCAGGTTCAGTGTTTACGCCGTTGGACGCGATCGCCCAATGGATGCGCCAGGAAGTGTATCGTGAGTTGCAGCAGTTGGAGTACGCAGTGCTGGATTGGCTAGACCCCCTGCGAGCATTCTCCTAAAAGTGGGACTGGCATAGTTGATCATTTTCACTGTTACCAACAGTGCTACGCTGTCATTGCCTGATAATCTATCCGTGTGAAGTTAGCCCAGTGAGGCTTCTCCTATGGTGACGTCTCGGCTATTTCGATTTATTCGATGCCTCAATTTTTCTACTCTGCGGCAACTGATTAAGCAGATTGGCAAGCACCGGTTACCCGGATTGGCCTCTGAGATTGCCTATAATTCTATGCTGGCCATGTTTCCGGCAATTTTGGCAATCTTAACGGCGATCGGCTATCTAGAAAACTCTCAGGCCACGTTTACGGAGTTGGTGACTAAGCTAGCGCCGTTGGTTCCAACAGAAGTGCTGACGTTGATTCAAAACTTCATCCAGGACTTGAGTGAAGTTCGCAATAACCAACAATTGTTTTCACTCAGCTTTGTGGCGTCGTTGTGGGTGGCATCGGGCGCTGTCAGCGCAGCCATGAATGCGTTGGATCAGATCCACTATGCCGATAACAAGAAACTCCGGCCATTTTGGCGTGCCAAGTTGGTGTCTCTAGGGCTGACGATCGGGGTTTTGGTGCTGATTATTGTGGCATCAATGCTGATCTTTATTAGCGATTTGATCGTGCAAGTGTTGGCCGATCGAGGTGGAGCCCTTGAGTCAGAAATTCTCAAAAGCCGTCGAGTCGAGTCAGGTCTTTTGAGAATTTGGCGATTACTGCGCTGGCCATTGGCTCTGGGAATCATGGCAGCAGCATTTGGATTTATCTATCGCTATGGCACCCATCGTCGTCAGCGTGGTTTCCCTATCTTTCCAGGAGCCATGACAGCGGCACTTTTGTGGGCGGTGCTGTCGGGGCTATTTCGTGCCTACGTATCCAATTTTGGTAACTATAACCGTACCTACGGAGCGATCGGCGCGGTGATTGTTTTACTGCTGTGGCTTTACCTAACAGCACTGGTAATGCTGATTGGTGAACAACTCAATGTGGTGGTAGGCGAAGCGTGGCATCGGCGATCGCTCACTTCAGCGCAGGGCACTCAGGATAGACGTCACTAAACATAACCCAATCAAAATCCATAAAATCCAACCTGGCATAAAGGTCAGGAGGCCAATTCCCCGCAATATCCAGATAAACAGAGTAACGGCTAGAGATACTAAAAAGGCAAGGGTAATACGACGAATAGGGCTGGCCATAGGTAAGCGACGGAAAACGAACAGTGAATGGGTGGTTAGAATCAGCGGCTATTTCGTTATAACGTTTATCATGCCTTGTCATTTCCACGGCTAATCTTCTAGACGCTTTATCTGCACCAACTCTAATCTAAGGAAGGCTATTGCACTAGCGCTGGTGAGCTTGGGGAAGCGTCAGCGATCGCCCGCGCCAAGTCCAGCCCCAACCTGTTTCCGTTTTGATGATTGACCCCAGAAACAAGGCGGCTGTGAGCGCACTGCCAAGCCCAGTCAGCCACCAATAGCGCGGAGGAAGCGTCAGCAGCGATCGCCCCAGTTGACGCAAGTGATAGTGCACTGCTACCTGCACAAACGCGAGAAGCAGAAGCCCTGTTTCCAATCCAGTGAGCCTCGCCAGCATTGCCTTGCCACTAAGGGTGACTAGCGCTATCCAGGGCACACAGCCAATCATGAACACCACCATAGCAGCATAGAGTGTCCCTGATAGGTTACGGCCACCCCCAAGATAGAGGTTTTTGCTCCAGCCCTCCCACAAGGCTGGCCACGATCGATACATTTGCACTGACCCTAAATGATGACCCAGAGAATATTTCAGCCGTTTGCCTTTGCGTTTAACCAACCGTGCAAACTCAACATCCTCCACAACCTGATCGGCGACGGCTGCATGCCCACCCAGCACTTCGTAGGTCGATCGCCGGAACAGCATAAACTGCCCATTGGCAAATACAGCCTTTGCCTGCGGATCATTCACCGCAGGTGCATTGATACCGACAGCTAACAGGCTCAGCAACACAGGCTGCACCAGCCACTCAGCCAGACAACCGCACCGAATGGCCAGCGTGCAAGTCAGCAAATCTAGGTTTTCCTGCTCAACGGTGCTTAGAGCAGCAGCAACCGACCCCGGCTGCAACTGCACATCAGCATCTAAAAATAGCAGCATCTGCATTGTGGTTTGTTTGGCAGCTTGGGCGCAAGCCCAGTTCTTGCCTTGCCAGATATCTGTTGTGGGGCGTGGTTGTCCAGCCAAAATGTGAAGGCGTGGGTCACCCAGGGTTGATTGTAACGATCGAACAGTTGCCAGGGTTTCATCCGTCGATTGGTCATCCACAACCCACACTTCCAGGCGATCACTCCCCCAATCAGTGGCATTGAGAGCAGCCACAACGCACGCTTCAATTACACCTGCTTCGTTATAAGCCGGAATAATAATTGCTAGTGAGGGTAGTGGTTTGTTGGTATCTGGAAAGGGCTGAACTTGAGGAGTCGTGGCGATCGCCCAGCACAACTTATGCCGGTAAATCACTAGCATTCCAGCCGCTACGATCGTTCCAGCCAACAATAGCAATACCGGTGTTGCACCTATCACAGTGACTCAGCCCTGCTTACATCTGTACGAATCTAGCCTAAACAACCCTGCAACGTAGAAATATCAAGCCGATCTCGCATCCATTAAGAATAGTTACTTTTTGATAATCTAATATGGAACTAGGCGGATATTTCATTTAGAAAAATTTAGATTCCTTGCATATAATCTTAGGAAAGCAGTATCCACTACTTATAGCTTGGTCTACATGTGCGCTTACAGCGTTTAGTTTGCCCCTCTGATTTATCCTTATATAGTGTTCAGTCCACCTAGTCAGGTCAATCATGCCTAGGATACTCGTCATAGACGATGACCCATCTATTTCAGAGCTTGTAGCTGTCAACCTAGAGATGGCTGGCTACGACGTGAGTCGTGCGCCAGATGGGGTTAAGGGGCAGGCAATGGCACTTCAGCTTCAGCCCGACCTCATCCTGTTGGATGTAATGTTGCCTAAAATCGATGGCTACACCATATGCCAACGACTCCGTCGAGATGAGCGTACTTCTGATATTCCAGTGTTGATGTTGACAGCCCTTGCTCACACCAGTGAGAAATTGCAGGGCTTTAACGCGGGTGCCGATGATTATTTGACCAAACCCTTTGAGTTAGAGGAGATGCTGGCTCGTGTCCGTGCGTTACTGCGGCGTACCTCTGCTATTCCGCAAACAGCTCGCTACAACGAGATCCTTAGCTTTGGTCCCCTGACTTTGGTGCCAGAGCGATTTGAAGCAATTTGGTTTGACCGTACTGTCAAACTGACTCATCTGGAATTTGAATTGCTGAACTGCTTGCTTCAGCGCCATGGTCAAACGGTTTCTCCTAGCGAAATCTTGCAAGAGGTGTGGGGGTACGACCCCAACGATGATATCGAGACGATTCGGGTTCATGTTCGCCATCTACGCACCAAGTTGGAGCCTGATCCACGCCATCCGCGTTACATCAAAACGGTCTATGGCGCGGGCTATTGTCTGGATTTACCAGCCACTCCTCAGCCAGTTGACAATGCAGAGTCGCTGGCAGGTTAGGCTAGGAAAGGTTGTGATGTGGGTTCCGGTTGTTTGAGCGCGAAGACGCCCTACCGATTTGATTGGTTTGACTGGTTTTGTTTTAGGTATCCTCCAGGCTGGCTAATCTTGTTTAATCGTCACTGGCAGCATTACAAGGCTGATCCAGAAGGGTGGAGTTGGTTGGAGTATCCGCTGTTCCTGCTGCCGGGAGGGTTTTACCTGGCTGCTCTGCTGCGGTGGTTGCGGGTACTGGTGCAGCGATGGTTGGGATTGAGTCCGGTTCTATCCAACTCTGCTCAGCCTGATCCTGTTTACCAGCAAGCCTTCAGGCGGGAGATACTAACCCCGATCGTGCATCGCCATTTCCGGGCGGAATTGGAGGATGACGATTATCTTCCAGCCTCAGGCCCTTTGATCATTGCCATGAATCATACAGGGATGTGCTTTCCGTGGGATTTTTTGGCGTTGGCCTTTTTGTTGGCAGAACGGCGCAACTGGTTTCTGCAACCGCTGGCTCATAGCATGTTTTTTGATCATCCTTGGTTGCACTGGTGGCTACCGCAGGGATGGTCTCAGGTGCTGGGCGGAATCCGAGCCGAGCGGGAACTGTTTGAAGCGGCGATCGCTGAGAAAGCTATCTTGTTGTATGCCCCAGAGGGATTGCGTGGCGTCACTAAAGGTTGGCCTCAGCGGCATCGTCTGGCAGCCTTTGACCCCAGTTTTGTGCGGCTTAGCGTGCGCTATCAAGTGCCAATTTTGCCTGTGGTGTGCGCTGGCAGCGAGTATCTGCATCCCTATGCGTTTAATATTCGTTGGTTGGCTCGTTGGTTTCACACGCCAATGTTTCCAATTTCGCCGCTATCGGTGGCATTTTTGCTATTTCCCTCTATGGGAGTGTGGGTAATGCGGACAAAACTGCGCTACCGGCTGCAACCGATACAATATCCCTGGTTGCAGGCTTCAGAGGGAGATTTGGCTAGTTATCGATCGACCCATCAACAGGCTGAGGTACTGCGAGGTTCTATGCAGGAGGCACTGGACAAGGTGGTGCGTTCGGCCAGTTTTCCGGTACGATAACGACTTATCTCAATCGGTTACATTTTTAGGTTGCTTGTGGCAGTTATGTCTTCTCCTTTGCCTCAATCGAATTCCCTGGTTTGGCCTGTTGTACTGCAACAACTGTTGGAGGGGCGATCGCTTTCTCAAACGCAGGCCGCTAGCTTAATGCAAGGATGGTTAGAAGAGGCCATTCCCCCGGCACTGTCTGGGGCAATTTTGGTGGCGTTGCAAGCTAAACGGGTATCAGCAGAAGAACTTACAGGCATGGCTCAGGTGTTACAGCAGCAAGCAGTTCCTCTGCCTCAGGCAAATCTTTCTGGTCGGCTAATATCACCCTTGATCGATACCTGTGGCACGGGTGGCGATGGAGCTGGAACGTTTAATATTTCTACTGCTGTTGCATTTGTGGCGGCGGCGGCAGGGGTGTCGGTCGCTAAGCATGGGAATCGATCGGCGTCTAGCCGGGTCGGTTCTGCCGATGTGCTGGAGGCGTTGGGAGTGAATCTGGCTGCTTCACCTGAGAAGATTCAAGCTGCCGTATCCGATGTCGGAATCACGTTTTTATTTGCGCCAGGGTGGCACCCTGCACTCAAAGCAGTAGCCCCACTGCGACGCACCCTGGGCGTGCGGACAGTGTTCAACTTGCTGGGGCCGCTGGTTAACCCAATGCATCCAACTGGCCAGGTTTTGGGGGTGTTTGACCCAGCATTGCTGGAGATAATGGCGAAGGCTCTGGCCGGATTGGGGGTGCAACGAGCGATCGTCCTGCATGGTCGTGAACGGCTTGATGAGGCTGGCCTGGGTGATGCAACAGATTTGGCCATTTTGGCAGATGGGCAAATCCACCCTGGTGTTGTATGCCCTGAAGAATTAGGGTTGGAGACTGCGCCTCTAGACGCGATCGCTGGCGGAGATGTGGCACAAAATGCTGAAATTCTTCGTAATGTGTTGCAGGGCAGAGGAACCTCAGCGCAACAGTCAGTGGTGGCTCTCAATGCAGCATTGGCGCTGTGGGTTGGGCGAGCAATCAGCACATCAAATCCCATTGCCCCCGCTGGTGTAACCCTAGCTCAAGATATTCTTCGCAGTGGCGCAGCGTGGCAAAAATTGCAACAGTTGATTAATTTTTTGCGTTGAGTTTGCCATAGTACCTTGTCATAACAGGCATGGCTAACAGCCGTTATCTTGGTTTAACTGCTAAAATGTAAGCCTAGTTAGTTCATAAGTACTATTCTAGCAATCCCAAAATGGTGTTATTCCAATCTTCAGACAAGCCCTTAGGATTAGGAAATCTGCTCTTGTCTGAGTCACCCTACTCCTATCACTGTTCAAATTGACCTTATTTGAGACAACTCTATGAATACCTGCATTCTCATGGCAGAAATTATCCAAGCTCCTCAGCTCCGCTACACCTCGGAATCACAAACCCCTGTCACTGAGATGATGGTTCAATTTCCAGGCTCGCGCCCAGAGGATCCACCCGCAATGCTGAAAGTAGTAGGGTGGGGTAATTTGGCTCAGGATATGCAAGAACACTATCATGTGGGCGATCGTATTGTGATTGAAGGGCGACTCAGTATGAGCACGGTTGATCGCCCAGAAGGCTTTAAGGAAAAACGGGCTGAATTAACTGCACAGCGGATTTATCAATTGGCGGCAGATGCTTTGGAAAGTCGTGCTCCCTTGCCCTCGGCTGAAGCGGCAGCACCAGTTCCTACGCAATCGGCCACTACTTCTACCACCAAGCGCAAATCCCCCTCTGTCAAAGCAGATACCGGCAAGTTCACCTCCACGGCCATGCCAGAACCCAACTTAGACGACATCCCCTTCTAGCCAGAAGAATTTGCCCAATGCAGCGTTATCTAAAGAAATTCCTCCAGAAAGTCGAAGGTTTCCTCTTCCCAACAAGGCTCTGGCAGTAGCCTCAGCAGCATTTGCGCTACATCTGTTTCAATCTCGTAAATATCTTGGCGGTGAAACAGTTGATCCAGTGCATCTAGATCCCGTGCTTTCAGCGGTGAAAGGGGGGCTGCAAAATGGTCTGCCCGCTTTAAGAAGGGGTTAGCAGAGCCTATGCTTCGGTTAGGAGCTACTTGCTGCTTCTCTACTCGCTCGGCTTGACGTACTGCCTGACGCAGTGCTTCCAGTCCATCCAAGGCGGATGCTTGTCGCGCTACTGTAGTTCCTCTATGAGTGATCGCCAATGGCTCTAGCCACCAAACCACAGCCTCAGATGGTGCCGAGTCAGCGATAGATGGAGTAGCTACATTAGCTCGCTGCGAGGGACTTAACCCAGCATTGGCTTCCAATATGGACTCTGAAGCAATCACTTTTGGGCGATCGCCATCCTGAGTGAATGATGTCAACATAGTGCAAACTAACCTATGCAGTAATAACCCCGTCTCATTAACCAGGCATTGCTGGATTCACCCAAGTGTCATCGTTTCAATTTCATCTGGGCATCTCAGGTGCACTGACCATTAATGACTTCCGACGTTGTAGATGCATATCGATTTGGACATCCCATCACACTGTAAGTACCTGCGTGTCGGGAGGAGGATATCCAAGCTCTTAACCGTTTCACAGCAACGTTGCACAGATTAGAAGACAAGGAATCTATAAACTAATCATGAACAACAGTGCGTCAACAGAGTTAATCCTTAACCCTTTACTACGACCCTTACTTTTATTGTAAGAAGTGGGTAGCCATACAGAGGGAAAATTGGATAATACATTCGATACTTTTTCAGCTTTTTTACAAAACTTAAAATTTTTAGGGTTGGCGGCTACGTGTTTTCCGAAATCCAATCTCTTGGGTGTGCTTGACATATAGAGCTGTGAAATTGGCCGCCCATTCTGGAAAAACTTAGAAAATTTTGCTTAAGAGCAAGCACGAAAATTCACCTAAAAGACTATTGACAGGTACACCCCTCGCTCTCTTATCCCGTAATCATGCGGTTTTTCTTAGCTTTCGTCAGGTTCTAAGGTGAGAAGATGAGGTGAATAGGAAGACACGCCTAGTTGGGTTTCACTGATGGATGCTGTCTCCAGATAGACTATGAGGCAGAAGTGGAGAATGTGACTTATCTTAACGGCGCTGTTGTGTAGCCTTAAAGTTTCATTACACTTTGCACTTATGTTTACTAATTACAGGCAACAAGGTGGGCTATGACCAAGCCGAAACTGACTTCTGACTTGTTGGCAGGGCACTCAAATGGGCTTGCGTCTAGTTCAGAGCTAGACCAACGATTAGGGCTGTATCAGGTGTTTCTGAAGCTATATGAGCATCATCGCAGTTTGCTGGATGAAATTCTGCAATTGGAGCAGTCACCTAGCAAGCAGAGAGGCCACTCCCTCTGGCAGTATGTTCAAGGCGTAGTACAGAACAATCAGGTGTTTCTGATGACCAATTTGGTGTGCGATGAACCACAGCAAATTTGGCAGCCTCAGGGCATTTGGGTAATCGGTCGCGATCGCAAGGTTGCCATCTCCGTTTCAGATAAACGCTTATCTCGCCGTCACGCGGCCATTCGCTTTGTCCCCCCACAGGGATTCTATTTGGTAGATTTGAACAGTACCAATGGCACCGTTGTCAACGGCGAACCTGTACGGCAACAAGTTTCTCTCCAGAATGGAGACCATATCCGTTTAGGTAGCTTATCATTCACTTTCTTTACTAACACTAGCCAGCGAACCGCTTCTCTGGTTCCCGCAGAGGTACTTCAGCAAATTGAAGCTTCTCAGCGATCGTCGTCATTACCAATTTCGGAAGCCCCCACCTTGAATGAGCCGTCCTGTGATGCCAATGATACAAGTTGGGATACCCCAGCATCAGAAAGTACTTCGCTCTTTCTGCGGCCTGAAGTCTCAGTTGACAAACCTTCGGGTGCAAAGCCTGCTGATTTGAGTGCTTCCTATAAAGCCGCTATCCTCGATCGCTTCCTGGATCAGCAAACTCGCCATCGTAACTAAGCGCGATCGTCTATCTGGCAAGCCACTGACACCTACAAGACAAAACCCAACTGTTGAGGTTGAAAGCTACTTCGCTGGATTAGAACTGGTGCTGCATTAAGATACTATTCCTCTTCAACATACTCGTCATCGTCGTCCGTTTCATCATCAGATGAGCCAAGAGAATTAGCTGACACAACAGCGCCCATTTCCAGTTTGTGGCGAACCTCTTGGTCAATTTTTTTGGCAAAGTCTGGCTTTTCTTCCATGTACTTGATGGTGTTGTCTCGGCCTTGGCCAATGTTGTCACCGTTATAGCTGTACCAAGCTCCCTTACGAATAATCACGCCAGTTTCCTCAGCTAGGTCAACCAAACAGCCCAGCGTTGAAATGCCTTTGCCGAAAATGACATCGAATTCAGCAATACGGAAGGGGGGGGCAACTTTATTTTTTGCCACTTTTACTTTGGCGCGGATGCCGTACTCGTCAGTACCCTTTTTGAGAGTTTGGATGCGGCGGATGTCTAGGCGAACAGAGGCATAAAATTTGAGGGCTTGGCCACCAGTTGTGGTTTCAGGGCTGCCATAGGTAACCCCAATTTTTTGGCGTAGTTGGTTAAGGAAAATGACGGTACAGCCTGACTTGCCCATGTTTCCAGTGATCTTTCGCAGGGCTTGGCTCATCAAACGAGCTTGTAGACCAACATGGCTGTCTCCCATTTCACCTTCGATTTCGGCGCGGGGTACTAGGGCAGCCACTGAGTCGATGACGATGATGTCAACGGCAGCCGATCGCACTAGCTGATCTACGATTTCTAGAGCGGCTTCGCCTGTATCTGGTTGGGAGACCAGCAAGTTGTCAATATCCACTCCCAGCGCACCAGCATAGGCGGGATCCAAAGCATGTTCTGCATCGACAAACGCTGCAATACCACCACCTTTCTGAACTTCGGCGATGGCGTGCAGAGCCACAGTGGTTTTACCAGAGCTTTCCGGGCCATAGATTTCGATAACACGGCCTTTGGGAATGCCACCTCCCAGCGCCAAATCTAGCGTCAATGAGCCGCTAGGAATGGTTTCCACCTTCATACGGCTGGCATCTCCCAACCGCATAATCGTGCCTTTACCAAAATTCCGTTCAATTTGGGTCAATACCAGATTCAAAGCTTTTTGCTTATCTGGATTGTCAGTTTTAGTTGCCATTAGCACCTCAAAGCAGAGTGTGTGAACGATAGCGCCGGGAGAATAGACTTACGGGGAATTGTAGTCTACCAAGTTTAGTCTGGAGGGGATCGATTTAGGATGAAGAGAATTGTGCTGTAGCATCCGGTCGAATTTGCTGAGTCTAGCTACCCTAGAAATAAGACCAATTTGCCGTAGCCACTTACGCACTTGTTATCCCACTGATGCGGCTTCCATAAACTGAATCGTCGAGGGCAAGTATGCGTTCTCCTCTCCCTAATTTACTGTCGCCAGACAGCGTTTTATCGGTAGCAGGCTTGACGGCTTACATCCAATGCTTGCTGGAGCAAGACTCCTATTTGCAACAGGTTTGGATCACTGGCGAAGTTTCCAGTGCAAACCGGTATCGCAGTGGGTTGTTCTTTACCTTGCAAGACCCGGATGATAAGGCATCCATCCACTGTGTGGTTTGGAATAGCCAGCTCGATCGCCTCACCACATTGCCAGTTGCTGGGGAAAAACTGATTGTGTTAGGGCGAATTCATGTTCATCCAGAACGTGGACAGTACCAGATTATTGTCTGGCAAGTCCTGCCAGCCGGAGAAGGACTGCGTGCTCTGCGTTACCGCCAACTTCGGCATCGGTTAGAGGCTGAAGGGCTGTTCAGTAGCGATCGCAAACGCCCACTGCCAACCCATCCCCACGCCGTTGCGGTGGTAACCTCACCTCAAGCAGCCGCTTGGGGTGATATCCAACGAACGCTGCGACGCCGCTACCCAGGCTTGCACGTGCTGTTTTCCCCAGCGCTAGTGCAAGGTGACCAAGCCGCAGAATCGATTGTCAACGCAATTCAACGGGTAGTTTGCGATGGCAGAGCAGATGTACTAATTGTATCACGAGGCGGCGGGGCGATCGAAGATATGGCTTGTTTTAATGATGAACGTGTGGTGCGGGCGATCGCTGATTGCCCGATTCCAGTCATTTCCGGAATTGGCCATCAGCGAGACGAATCTCTAGCCGATTTAGCTGCAGATGTATTTGCCCACACCCCTACCGCAGCGGCTGAGCAAGCTGTTCCTCGCTTGGAGGATTTGTACAGTGATTACCAAACCCGTGCGCTAGGGCTTAATCAGGCGATCGTCTATCGGCTTGAGCTAGCAGAGGCAAATCTGCAACGGTTACGCAATCGGTTACAGCGACTGCAACTAGATCGGCAACTGCAAACAGAGCATCGTAGTTTGATGTGGATGCAGCAGCGGTTGGTTCAAAGTGCTCAGCGCCAACTGCAACAAGCACAACAACACTGTCATTTGCTCCGTCAAACCCTGGAAACGCTAGACCCCAAAGCAGTGCTGCGGCGGGGCTATGCGCTGGTGCGATCGCCTGAGGGTGCGATCGTTCGCTCACCTAGCCAATTGACTTCTGGCCAAGATCTATGGGTGCAGCTAGCATCAGGGCAGATCAAAGTGACTGTGACAGAAACGCTAGCTGACTGTGATGCTTCCTGACCCAAATAGTATGTCCCAGTTCTGACCAGTTCTGAATAGATCCTTAGAAAACTGTTCCAGCAGAGAATTGAAATCCTATACTGACGGCATTAGCTGATCGTTGCTTGTAATCATGCCGATAGACTATGACACGATTACCCCTGAGGAGACGCCGAGGCCAGACGCCTCAGCCTGGAGCGATCGTGCGGCTGACTGGAGCTATGAGGCTACTATTCAAGAGATTGAAGCCATTACAGCCCGGATTGAGTCTGGAACTTTAGAGTTGGCAGATGTCTTTGAGCAATTTTCTGTTGCAGTCAAGTACTTGCGCGAATGCGAAACTTTTTTGGCTGAACGGCAACAGCACGTGGACTTGCTGATTGAGACCTTGCAGGATGCCCCAGAAGTCTAGCAGCTAATCAGCTCTGGGCGGGAGGAATGATAGGGGTGTCATCTCTCCACCACCAGGATTCTGGCTGAAATTGATCACAGCCCCTGGCCTTGTTTTAGGCGGGCACAGTAAGGATTACGCCTCAGACGTTTGACTGTCAATTGATGACGTGTCCTAGAACTTTGGGCAGTTACGCAGCATCCGATCGTCTGGTTGCGTCGTATACCTTGAAGACCTAACCAACATTGAGAGTGGTGCAGGTTCTAATTCTGTTCCTTAGTGATGACTCCTCTAGAAGGGACACCTCGTCAGCAACTTCTCCGTTAGTTGTTCGCATCGCTGGTGTCCCAACTTTACTTAGCCAGCGTGTTTAACCAGGGTTGTAGGTTTAGCTGGGCTAGTTCATCGCAAGGATTTTTCCAGCCTTTACTGTCAAAATCTGAGAGGCATGTAGCCAGTCGGCGTCAAACGCTCCCAAGTGAGTAGTGGTAATCAGGGTTTGTACTCGATCGTGAATCGTTTCTAGCAACTGATTTTGCCGGTTCAAATCCAGTTCAGCCAACACATCATCTAGCAGGAGCAGCGGTGGCTCACCAATAACGTCTTCAATCAGATTGAGTTCGGCTAGTTTCAACGCCAGTACTAGGGTTCGCTGCTGACCCTGAGAGCCAAACTGGCGAGCAGGCACCTGGTTAATGGCAAACTCGATATCATCCCGATGGGGACCTACCAGGGTTGCTCCCTGCACCTGCTCCGCCACAGCACGCTCTTGCAATTTTTCTAGGAAAGCTTGCTGGACAACGGCTGGGTCATCCTGTTGCATCAACACATTAGGCTGATAGCGGATTTCCAGAGTTTCGATACGTCCGCTAATGGCTTGGTGCCAGTGATTAGCCAAGGGTGCAAGGCGCTGCAAAACGCGATCGCGGCGTCGAATTACGCGGGTGCCTGCCGTGGCCAACTGCGCATCCCACAGAGCTAGCTCGGTTGCAGATGAGCTGCTGCGGGCGATCGTTCCAGCACTCGCTTGCAGTGACCGCTGAGCTTGTTGATTAGCTGTTTTGAGTAGGGCATTGCGCTGGCGCAGTATATGGGTATACTGCTGCGAAATATAAGCATAGATAGGTTCCAATTGCAGCAACAGTGCATCAACCCAGGCACGGCGCTGGTCTGGCCCACCCCGCACTAGGTTCAAGTCCAGGTTGGAAAACTCGACTACATTCACTGTGCCAAGAAAATCTAGCTGACGGCGCACTGTTTGGCCATTTAGCATGGCCGTCCGGCGACCTGTTTGGCGCAGAATTAGGGATAGCTCAACATTGCCCAAGTCACGCTCTAGTTGGGCGGTGATTTGACTAAGAGGCTCACCGGCATAGATCAAATCGCGATCGCGAGGGGTGCGGTGCGATCGCAGGGTGGATAGCAACTCCACAGATTCCAGCAAATTGGATTTGCCCTGGGCATTCTCGCCTACTAATATCGTTTTAGCTGCGGTGAAGGTAACCGCTTGGCTAGCGTAGTTACGAAACTGGTGCAGATTGAGCGTCCGCAGGTACATGCAGGCAACCAATAGCGGCAGGAAGGTACTGGGTTAAGGGTACTAGATTCCTAATTAGGCGATCGCACATATGCGCTACTACCCATTCTTTCGCAGCACAAACCAGCGGTAAACCAGCTTTTCCAGTTCCACCCACAAGAACATAAGCGTACTCAAAGCCAGACAGATGCCCAGCTCGTAGCCGCTCAAAAGGTGTGTACCAAAGAAATTGCGTAGCGGTGGAACGTAGATGAGAGCGAATTGAAGTAAGGTTGTTACAACAACTGAGGCTAGCAGGTAGGGATTGGTCAGTGGGTTCATTTCAAAGAATAATCGACGTGTTGACCGAGCTGCCAGAGCATGTCCCATCTGGGCAACGCACAACGTCGTAAAGACCATTGTTTTCCAACGATCGGGACTACTACCGGGAAAATCATTAGCAGGATCTCTGGTATAAGTGTAGGACCAAGCCATGAGGCTAATCGCCAGGATTGCCAAAATGATACCAATCCGAATGATGTAACTACCTAAACCGCGATCGAAAATACTTTCGTTAGGATCGTGGGGTGGCCGCTTCATCACATTGGGGTCAGCAGGTTCCACAGCTAGCGCCAGTGCTGGCAAGCCATCCGTGACTAGGTTCATCCAGAGAATTTGCAAGGGCGAGAGTGGCACTCCCCCTAGCCCAATCAAGGGAGCAGCAGCAATAGTCAGCAATTCACCGATGTTACTGCCCAGAATGTATTTGATAAATCGGCGAATGTTGTTGTATACCACTCGGCCTTCTTCGGTAGCAGCCACGATCGTGGCAAAGTTATCATCCAGCAGTACCATATCACTGGCATCTTTGCTAACGTCGGTACCCGTGATGCCCATAGCAACGCCAATATCGGCTTGTTTCAGGGCGGGGGCATCATTCACGCCATCCCCAGTCATAGCCACCACTTGGCCTTGCTTTTGTAATGCTTGCACAATCCGTAATTTGTGTTCTGGCGCAACACGGGCATACATGTTTACGTCTTTAACAACCTGATCCAACTGCTCTGGGGTAAATTTTTCTAGTTCGCGTCCAGTAACAACGCGCTCGCCCACTCTGCCAATACCCAAATCTTCAGCTACAGCTTGCGCGGTCAGTTGATGGTCGCCCGTAATCATGACAGGGCGGATACCGGCTGTGAGGCAACGCTCAACCGCATTGCGTACTTCAGGGCGAGGAGCATCCAGCATACCAATCAACCCTAGCCAAATCAGATTTGATTCTGCGGTTTCTTCATCGGTTTCGGCAGGGATAGTTTCTAGTGGCTTAAGGGCAAAGCCAAGTACTCGCAGGCCGCGTGAGGCCATATAGTTGTTTTGTTCTAAGATGCGATCGCGCCGTTCCTGTGTCAAAGTGCTAAAGGTTTCGCCAACTTGAATATATTCACAGCGCTCTAAAATTAGCTCTGGTGAGCCTTTGGTAAACATGACATAAGGAAGTGGTTGGGCAGACGTGGCGATCGCCGATTCTGTACCTTGATTTTCCACTACTACGCTCATGCGCTTCCGTTCTGAGGAAAAGGGAAACTCGCGACGGCGAGGTAACCGTTGTGTCCACTGACTTTTTTCAAAGCCAGCTTTGCCTGCCAGAGAAAGTAGCGCCCCTTCCGTTGGGTCACCTAAAATACTCCATTGGTTTTGGTCATGCTGGAGCAGGGCATCGTTACAAACAACGCAGGCTGTGAGTAAATTCAGCAATTCCGGGTGATCTTCAGGAGCAATGGGCAGCGACGAGTCTTCAGTTTCGCCAGTTTCATAAAACTTGCCAACAGGGTCGTAACCTTCGCCGCTAATCCGCATGGTTTGACTGCCCGTATACAGCAGCTTCACCACCATTTTGTTTTGGGTCAGCGTGCCCGTTTTATCAGAGCAAATGGTAGTTACTGAGCCTAGAGTTTCCACTGCGGGCAGTTTGCGAATCAGGGCATTGCGACGCACCATGCGCTGAGTCCCTAAGGCTAGGGTCACAGTAATAACTGCGGGTAATCCTTCAGGGACGATCGCCACCGCCATACTCAGGGAAACTTCTAGCAGTTCTTGCCAGTTGTTTATGCCAGAGGCAATAATGCCGCCAACAACGGTCAGAGCTACTAGCGCTAAGGCTCCGCTTACCAACGCCTTGCTTAACTGATCCATCCGCTTTTGCAGCGGCGTTGGCTCCGATTCCACTCCTTGTAGCAGCGTGGCGATGCGGCCTAGCTCGGTTTGCATACCTGTGCTAGTAACCACTGTTGTAGCGCGCCCCTGGACTACGTCAGTGCCTTGATAAACCAGGTTAATGCGATCGCCTAGAGATGTATCGGGCTTGAGGACAATGTCCGATCGCTTACTAACAGCCTGAGCCTCTCCAGTGAGGGCAGCTTCGCGCACTTGTAGGTTGGCTTCTTCAACAATGCGGGCATCAGCAGCCACCTGGGAGCCAGCCTCCAGGAACATAATGTCTCCTGGCACCAAATCTTTAGAGTCAATTTCAATCGTTTTGCCATCGCGCAGCACCCGCACCCGCGAGGTTGCCATGTTTTTCAACGCAGCTAGGTCTTTCTCCGCTTTGCTCTCTTGCAAGAAGCCCAGCAAGCCATTGAGAATAACGATGGCTAGGATTGCGATCGTGTCTTTGAAGGGAATTTCACCGGGCTTTAGCTTGCCTGCCTGCAAATCCAGGAAATCTAAAATACCTGAAATCACCGCAACAGCAATCAGCAGAATCAGCATAATGTTGCTAAACTGATCCAACAGAATTTGCCAACTGCTGCGTTTTGCGGTCTCCACCAGTTCATTGGAGCCATACTGCTGAAGT
>Ga0224722_1000302_pt1 | contig 29067 bp, 30 predicted proteins | sample Balambano_FR1_Me_FD_161646 | JGI IMG/M metagenome (GOLD analysis project Ga0224722, IMG submission 161646) | Freshwater sediment microbial communities from Lake Towuti, South Sulawesi, Indonesia - Balambano_FR1_MetaG | ecosystem: Environmental > Aquatic > Freshwater > Lake > Sediment | place... | reverse complement strand
GCGCACATGACGCGCATCGCGCCGCGCAACGGCTTCACCTGGCACCCGCATCGCGGTTTGGAGATTTACACCTGGATGCTGGAGGGCACGCTGCACCACGAAGACAGCACTGGCGGTGAGGGCGACCTGCAAACCGGCGACTTGCAGCGCATGTTCAGCGGCGACTACATCGAGCATCAAGAGCTCAACCTGAAAGATGAACCCGTGCGCGTGATTCAGATCTGGTTCCTGGCCGAGCCGCAGCACTACGGCTTGCCGCCGCACTATCAGCAACTGCGCCGCGACGAATTGCCAGCGCGCAAACGGGGCAACGCGACCGTGCATCATTTGATCGGCGATGGCTCGCCGATGCAGCAGCACATGACCGGCCGCCTGACGGCGACGACCGTGCCCGCCGCTGGCAGCACGGCGCTGGAAGCACCGCGCGACGGCGAAGACCTGTTCCTGTATGTGACCGACGGCGCCGGCCGATTTGAGGGCACGCACGAAGCCGGCGCGCTTGGTCAATACGACGTCATCCTGGCGAAATGCGACGCACCCGATACTGTGCTTGCCGCATCGCCGTCGCAGCCGTTGCACTATCTGAGCTTTTACCTGCCGCGCTTTATCAACTGACGGTTAATCGTATGCACACCGATACGCCCCTTGCCGCGAACACCCAGCCGTTTGAAATCGGCATCTATTCGTTCGCCGAGCTGACGCCCGATCCGATCACCGGTGCGATGATCAGCCCGGCCGAGCGGCTGGACAATCTGATCGAGACGATCGAGTTGGCCGACCAGGTCGGCCTGGATGTGTTTGGCCTGGGCGAGCATCACCGGCCCGATTTCGTCTCGTCAGCACCCGAGGTGATCCTGGCAGCCGTCGCTGCGCGCACCCGGCGCATCCGCCTGTCGAGCGCAGTCACCGTGCTCAGCTCGGCCGACCCGGTGCGCGTGTTCCAGAACTTCGCCACGCTCGATCTGCTCTCGCACGGCCGGGCCGAGATCATGGCCGGACGCGGCTCGTTCATCGAGTCGTTTCCATTGTTTGGCCACGACCTGCACGATTACGACGACCTGTTCGCCGAGAAGCTCGACCTGTTGTTGAAGTTGCGCGAATCCGAGCGCGTGACGTGGTCTGGCGAACACCGTGCCGCACTGAACGACCAGGCCGTGTATCCGCGCCCGATCCAGAACCCGTTGCCGGTGTGGATCGCGGTCGGTGGCACGCCGCAATCGGTAGTGCGTGCTGGCACGTTGAACTTGCCGCTGGCGCTGGCCATCATCGGCGGCATGCCCGAACGATTCGCGCCGTTCATCGAGCTGTATCGCGATGCGGCGCTCGAAGCCGGCCATGACTCAGCGCAGCTGCCGGTCGGCATCAATTCGCACGGCTTCATCGCCGATGACTCCAAGCAGGCCGCCGACGATTACTTTCCCTCGTATGCGGCCATCATGACCAAGATCGGGCGCGAGCGCGGCTGGGGGCCGGTGAGCCGCCAACAGTTCGAGGCGGCGCGTAAGCTGCGCGGCAGCGAGTTCGTCGGTAGCCCGGATGAGATCGTCGAGAAGATTCTGTTCCAACACGACATCTTCCATCACCAGCGCTTCTTGATCCAGCTCGGCGTCGGCACCATCCCGCACAGCAGGATGCTGCGCGCGGTCGAGTTGCTCGGCACGAAAGTCGCGCCGGCGGTGCGGGCCGAAGTGGCGCGACGCACGGCTGTGCCGGTGGCTATCGTTTAGGCGCCTCTTGACTATCATCATCTCGAGCGTAGCGAACGTCGGTTTTGGATGAGAAAGTTGCACCTGCCGCGAACACTCGGCGATGAATCGCCGAGCTACACCACTGCGCCCGATGAATCGGGCTGCAACAGCCGCGTTTACGCGGCGTCGCGTTATCCAAAACTGATGCAAGCCAACATCTTGAGACGCACATGAAGGCGTAAGATCAATCCATGGGCCTCTTCAGCACGCTCACGCAGAGCTTCTCGCCGCTCAGGAACCGCAATTTCCGCATCTACATCGCCGGGCAGGCTGTGTCGCTCATCGGCACGTGGCTGCAAAGCACGGCCCAGGGTTGGGTGGTGTGGGAGATCAGCAAGTCGCCCGGCACGCTTGGCCTCGTGACCATGCTCGGCTTCTTGCCGCAATTGTTTCTCGGCCCGTTTGCCGGCGTGTGGGCCGACCGGCTCGACCGGCGCAAGATTCTCATCGCCACGCAAGCATTTCAGATGGTGCTGGCGTTCGCCTTGGCCATCCTGGTCGGCACGGGCCTGGTGCAAATCTGGCACATCGCCGTGCTGGCGGTGTTGCTGGGCTGCGCGGCGGCGTTGGACTTCCCGGCTCAGCAAGCGTTCCTCGGCGACCTGTCCGGCGTGAGCGAGATTCGCAAGGCCGTGGTGGTGAACGCCAGCATCTTCCAGACCAGCCGCATCCTCGGCCCGGCGCTGGCTGGCTTCATCGTCGGCGCGCTGGGCGCGGCCACGGCGTTCTGGTTGAATGGGCTGAGCTTCATCGCCGTGATCGTCAGCCTGGTCATCGTGCGCGCCAATCAGGTGCGCCGCGCCTCCGGCGGCAGCCCATTGGGCGAGTTCACCGAAGGCCTGCGCTTCATCAAGGGCCAACCGCGCCTGATTGACCTGATTCTCAGCACAGTGTTCGTCACCTTCTTCGGCCTGTCGGTGGTGATCACGCTGTTCCCGGCCTTCGCCGGCGAAGTGTTGAAGGGCGACGCGACGACGCTCGGCCTGCTCACGGCCGCCTCCGGCGCGGGTGCACTCATCAGCGCGTTGGTCATCACGCCGCTGTTCCAGAACTTCAAGCGCACCGGCGTGATGATCGCGTTTTGCTGCGTGTGGGCGGGCACGTGGATGATGGTCGCCTCGCGCACAACATGGCTGCCGGTTTCGATGGTGTGCATCTTCCTGGTCGGGCTGGCTGTGCCGGTGGTCATCACCACGGCCAACGGCATGCTGCAATTCCTCGCGCCGAACGATATGCGTGCGCGCCTGCTGGCGGTGTTCATCACCATCAGCTTCGGCATTCAACCCATCGCTGCTGGCTTTGTCGGCTTCATGGCTGAACAGTTGGGTGTTCCGAACGCGATGCTGATCAACGGCGCGCTGCTCATCATTTGCGCGTTGGTCATGCTGGCGGTGCGGACGGATTGGCGGCGCTGGGAAGTGACCCGCCCGGCTGCGCCGCCGCAGACCGCGCAACAGCCGGCGCGATGAACGCTACCGTGATCGAACGCATCCCTTACGACGACTGGCGGCCGCACAACAGCGTGACTGGCGCGGTTGATGCCTGGCCGGACGTGTCCAGCCCGCAATTGGGCAACGCGCGCAACGTGGTCGTGTATTTGCCGCCGTCCTATGCCCGCAGCCACAGTCGCAAGCGCTACCCGGTGCTGTATATGCACGACGGACAAAACCTGTTCGACCGCGGCACCAGCTTCGCCGGTGCCGAGTGGCAGGTTGACGAGGCGATGGAGGCGCTGGCGGGCGAAGGCATTGAGGCCATCGTCGTCGGCATCTGGAACACCGAGGCGCGCCTGAGCGAATACAACCCGTTTTCCAACTGGTGGAAGGGCACGGGCGAGGCGTATCTGGCGTTTATCACCGAGACGCTCAAGCCGCAGATAGATGCGGCCTATCGCACCCGTAAGGGTCGCACGCACACCGGCATCATCGGCAGCTCGATGGGCGGGCTGATCAGCCTGTATGCCTTCTTCAAGCGGCCGGATGTGTTCGGCCTCGTTGGCGCGCTAAGCCCGGCCTTCTGGATCGGCAGCGGGATCGCGCATGAGTTCGTGCGCAAGGCGCTGTTTGTACCGGGCCGCATCTACATGGATCACGGCTCGCGCGAATACAGCCCGGCCAAGATGCGCGACGTGCTGACAACAAAGGGCTATACCGACGCGGACTTCCTCTACGTGAAAGAGGACGGCGGCGAGCACAACGAATCGGCCTGGGCGCGGCGCTTTCCGGAGGCAGTTCGTTTTCTATTGAATTAAGCGGACACAAGTCCACTTTTCTAACGTTCGCCCAATCTTCCCGGCGCACAATGCCTGCAGCATTAACGTCAACGGAATCGAGGAGGCAGACACATGTTCACGGAGTTGGAGACGGGGTATCTGCGGTCGCAGCGGCTGGCGCGGTTGTCCACTGTGTCCAGCGAATCACAGCCGGACGTCGCCCCGGTCGGCTATCAGTTTGATGGGCAACGCTTCTTCATCGGCGGGTTCGACATCACCAAGACCTTCAAATACAAGCACGTCAAAGCTGGCAATGTTAAGGTAGCGCTGGTGGTGGACGACCTGGCCCCTGGCGGCGGTTGGAAGCCGCGCGGGGTGAAGGTGCACGGCACGGCGCAGATCGTGGACCGCGACAAGGGCGAGGGCGGCGCGTATCTCATCATCACGCCGACGCGCTCGTGGAGTTGGGGCATCGAGGCGACCGCCTACGGTTCAGACGGTGTGCCGCAGAGCCGCAAAGCGGCGCATGGTTAGAAGATAAAAAGGTGACTGACATGACGATTCAAGGCTTGCATCACATCACGCTGGTGACGACGGACGCCCAGCGCAACGTTAATTTTTATCGCGACGCGCTTGGCCTGCGCTTCGTGAAGAAGACGGTCAACTTCGACGACCCGAGCGCCTATCACCTGTATTACGGCGACCAGGCAGGCAGCCCCGGCAGCGCCGTCACGTTCTTCGAGTGGAGGGGCGTGCCGCAGGGCAAGCCGGGCATCGGCGGCACGCATCACTTCGCGCTGAGCGTGCCGGACACCGCCGGCCTGCTCAAATGGAAGCGCCGCCTGACTGACCTGGGCGTGCGCGTGACCGGGCCCTATGACCGGCATTACTTCAAGTCCATTTATTTCAACGACCCCGATGGCACCATCATCGAGATCGCCACGCAGGGGCCGGGCTGGACGATGGACGAGGCCGCCGACAAGATCGGCATGGAGTATCGCGAGCCGCCCAAGGCGATGGTCATCGCCAACCGCGACGAGGCCCGTATCCAGGCCGAGACGTGGCCCGAGCCGGTGGCGCACATCACGCCCGACATGGCCCTCAGCCACGGCATGCACCACATCACCGCCATCGGCGCCGACATCCATCGCACTCAAGATTTCTTCGGTGGGCTATTGGGCATGCGGCTGGTCAAGCAGACCAGCAACTTCGATGATCCGAAGAGCGCGCACTGGTACTGGGGGGTTGGCGATGGCAAGCCGGGCACGATCCTGACCTACTTCGAGCGCGACCCGAAGAAGGAACCGCGCGCACGCATGGGCGCTGGGCAGACGCATCACTTCGCGCTCAGCGTGCCCGACGAGGCGACGCAGCTGGAGTGGCGGGAGAAGCTGATGAAGGCCGGCTATCGCGTGTCGCCGGTGATGGATCGCATCTACTTCAAGAGCATCTACACCAACGACCCCGACGGCCACATCGTCGAGCTGGCCACGGCTGGGCCGGGCTTCGCATTCGACGAAGACGTGGCGCACCTGGGCGAAGCGCTCAAGCTGCCGCCGTGGTTGGAGAAGCATCGCGGCGAGATTGAGGCGAGCTTGACGCCGATCAACTGAATGGAACCGCAGAGGCGCAGAGAGCGCGGAGAAATAGAAAAACTCTGTGACCTCCGCGTCTCTGCGGTGAAATGGAATGAAAGTGACGCGCATCTACACCGACGCCAACGGCGACTCGCACTTTGACGAGGTCGCGTTCGAGCTGCACAGCCATGGGCCAATCGGCAGCCTGAGCGAATGGCAGCCGGTGGCCAAGCTGGCGTTTCGCCAGACGGGCGCGGATTACGACTATGACTGGCATTGCGCGCCGCGCCGACAATACATCATCCTGCTCGATGGGCATATCGAGATCGAGACGTCGCTGGGCGAGAAGCGCGAGTTAAAGGGCGGCGACGTGCTTTTGGTCGAAGACACGACCGGCAAGGGCCACCGCACGCGCGAGCTGAGCGGCCGGCCCAGACGATCCATCTTCGTGGCGTTAGATTGAAGCCGCAGATTGCGCGGATTTCGCAGAAGAGATCATCCGCGCAATCTGCGTCATCTGCGGCAACCATGACTCAACTCATTCACCAATCCCAACCGGTGCTGACGCGCGGCGCGGCACTCAACGGCGCACAGGCCGCCGTGATCCTGTTGCATGGCCGTGGCGCGAGCGCGCACGACATCTTGTCGTTGGCCGACGAGCTGCCACAACAGGGTGTGGCCTTCCTGGCCCCGCAAGCGGCCGGCCATTCGTGGTATCCCAACCGCTTCATCGCGCCTGTCAGCACCAATGAGCCGCATCTGTCGTCGGCTCTGGCGGCGATAGATGCGCTGGTGCACAAGATAAACGGCAACGGCGTGCCGAGTGAGCGCATCGCGCTGCTTGGATTTTCACAAGGGGCGTGCCTGGCGTTGGAATACGCTGCCCGCCATCCCAAACGCTACGGCGGCGTGGCCGGGCTGAGCGGCGCGCTGATCGAGAACGGCGACCAGCCACACATCTATTCAGGTTCGCTCGATGGCACGCCGATCTTCCTGGGTTGCAGTGATGTGGACTTTCACGTCCCGGCCGATCGGGTGCTGCGGTCGGAGGACGTGCTGCGCGGCCTGGGCGCATCGGTCACGGCCAGGCTGTATCCCGGCCTCGGCCACACCATCAACGCCGACGAGCTTGAGCACGTGAGCGAGATGATCCAAAACCTGATGTGAAACGCGGTGCGCAGGTTAACGCGTTGGTGACATAGGCGAGCGTAGAGACGCGCCATGGCGCGTCTCTACAAATGAGGCAGACATGCAAGGAGCAAATAAGACGATTCAACAGGCCGTACTGAGTTGGCCCGGCGTCGAGGCCAAGCCGCATCGCTTCGGCGGGACGGAATACGTCATCGGCAAGCGCGAGATCGGCCACATTCACGGCGATTGGCTGGTGGACATCCCGTTCCCGGTCAAGGTGCGCGAGGAAGTGGTGGCCGCCGGCAAGGCCGAAGTGCATCACATCCTGCCGGACAGCGGCTGGATCAGCAAATACCTGCGTGAGCCGAAGGATGTGGACGAGGCCGTCGAACTGTTTAAGCTGTCCTACGACATCGCGGCGAAGCAGAAAGGCATTCGACCTCCTGCTCCCCTTTAGGGGCTGGGGGTCTTACCCCTTCACATACGACAGCTTCTCGGCCACCTTGCCGTCGCGCACGCGCATCACGTCCACGCCGCGGATGTAACCCTCGGCCGACCAGTGATACGTCCAGCGCACCACGGCCCGGTCGCCGCAGGCGATGGTCTCTTCCCAATCGAAGTGCGCCTGAGGCGCATCGGCGAAGAACTGCCGCCAAAACCCGCGCACAGCCACTTGGCCGATGTAGGGCGTGCCGTCCGGCGCAGGCGATGTGTTCTCGAAGCGGCAATCGTCCGTCATCAGCGCCATGATTGCGTCTACATCGTGCCGGTTGAACGCGTCGCCAAATCGCTCGACTACCGCCAACGTGTCCAGGGTATGTGTCTCATTCATGTGCCTTCTACCTCCAAAAATGCTGCGCCTGTCAAACCCAGAGATGCGGCGGCCCGCGCAATCTCCTGCCGCGTGACCGCATTCAACGGGATGCCGTCGCGCAGATAGCGCGCCTTCGTCTCGAACTCTACCTCGCCCGGCGCATAGATGCGCTCGACACCCGGCGCAGGCTTGCAGGCGTGAATCTGGCGGATGGCCGCATCCATGCGCCCTTTGAAAATTGCCACATCCTCGAACGTGCTCACGCGAATGGCCAGGGCGAAGTGCCCATCTTGCCCCGGCTGCGGTCCTTCTTCCAGTGAGCCCAACTCCATCCCATAGGCCGCGCCGCTGAGCAACGACGACAGCACACCCATGATCAACGCCAGCCCGGTGCCCTTGAACCCGCCAATGGGCATGAGCAGCCCGTTGATCGCCTCAGCCGGATCGGTGGTCGGGCGCCCGTCGCGATCCATCGCCCAGCCCTCCGGCAACGTCAACGCTTTCTGCTGATACACCCGAATCTTGCCGTGGGCCGAGCCGGCGAAGGCCGCGTCGTAGACGATGGGCCGTTCGTCACCGGCCGGGATGGCCACGCCCAGCGGATTGATGCCCAGCAACCGTTCTGCACCGCCCCACGGCGCCATCGTTGGCAACGCATTCGTCGTGGCGATGCCGATCATGTCGTGCGGCAGGGCTTGCATGGCGAAATACGCCATCGCCCCGCAGTGGTTGCTGCCGCGCACCGCGGCGGCCGCGATGCCGGCCGTCTGCGCCCGTTCGATGGCGTGCTGCATGGCGAAGTGCATGCCGATCTGGCCCATGCTGTTGCCGCCATCCACCACCAGACACGCGCCACCGTCTTTGGCGATGAACGGTTGGCCGTGCGGGTTCACGCCGTGCGTCAGCTTATGCACATATTCGGCCACGCGAAACACACCATGCGAGTGGATGCCACGCAGGTCAGCCTCGATCAGCGAATCGGCCAGCAGCGCCGCGTCGGCGTCGCGCATGCCGCAGCGCAGAAATATCTCCGTGACCAGCGTGCGCAGCGCGTCGGCATTGATGCGCCTGTCAGAGTCGGTTTCTTGATACATATGCCTCGCCTTGAGTTTCGGTGATGTGCCCAATGGCCGCCAGTGAGTTTGTAATTCTGTGGTATTTTGCCCGCCCAATGCAGCTGCCGTTCGTGAACAACCTGGAAGACGTCGAACTCGCCCTCCCCACGCCGCTACGCGTCAACGCCAGCCCCAGGTTCACCGGCAAAGGCATCGTCATCGCTTTCCTCGACTGCGGCTTCTTTCCCCATCCCGACCTGACCCAACCCGAAGATCGCATCTTGTATTTCGCCGACGCCCGGCCAGAGCACGTGCGCGAGAATGCCGGCTTCTCCGTCCCACACGCGACCAGTTGGCACGGCATGATGACCAGTTGCGCCAGCGTGGGCAACGGCTTCATGAGCATGTATCGCTACGCCGGCATCGCGCCCGACGCAAAGGCCGTGCTGGTGAAGACCGGCAACACGCGCGACCGTCGCATCCGCGAGGCGGATATCTATCGTGCCTTGCGCTGGACGATGGATAACGCAGCTCGCTTCAACATTCGCATCGTCAATATTTCGCTGGGCGGCGATATACCCTCCACTGGCAAGATCACGCCGCTCGATCAGCTCGTCGAAGATGCCGTGGCGCAGGGGCTGGTGGTGGTGTGCGCCGCGGGCAACAGCGGCACGCAACGGATGATCCCGCCGGCCAGTGCGCCCTCGGCCATTACCGTTGGCGGGTTGAACGACCACAACTCGCTCGACCGGACGCAGCGCGGCATGTATCACTCCAGCTATGGCCGCGGCGCGCGCGGCGCCATGAAGCCAGAGTTGATCGCGCCCGCGCAATGGGTGGCCGCACCCATGTTGCCGCGCACCAAGACGCACAACGAGGCGCAATTCCTGTGGAAGATCGAACGGGCCAGCGAACGCGAACTGGCGCGTATTCTGCGAACGAAGGAAGCCCGGGCGCGCATTAGCGTGGACACGCTCAGCCGGCCGCTCAATGAGATCCGCCGCCTCGCCCGCGAGCGCATCAACGAGCAGAAGTTCATCCACCCGCACTATCAACATGTGGACGGCACGTCGTTTGCTGCGCCGATCGTGTCGTCGGTGATCGCGCAGATGCTGGAGGCGAACGCGGCCCTCACCCCGGCGCAGGTGAAGCAGCTATTGATGGACACGGCCGAGCCGCTGGACGACGTGCCGCTGGAACGCCAGGGCGCGGGCGTAGTCAACGCCGGCGCCGCCGTCGAAGCCGCGCTAAGGCTTCTATCGCGGAGACGCGGAGAAGCGAAGAAGCGGAGAAAGGCAGTTCAAGGTTCAATGACTCTCCGCCCCTCCGTTTCTCCGCGATAAGGATCAATGATTCAACATGCACAGGGAATATCACAAATGGTGGAGCCCGTCTTTGGGCCGCGACATGGAATTGCTCGTGTTTGGGCACAGCGGCGCGCGCGCATTGGCCTTCCCCACCTCGCGCGGCAAGTTCTATGAGTGGGAAGACCGCGGCATGTTCGGCGGCGATAGCCTGGGGGGCGCGATTGACCAGGGCTGGTTGCAGGTGTATTGCGTGGACAGCGTGGACGGCGAGAGTTGGTACAACTACGGCGCACATCCCGGCCATCGCGGCTGGCGGCAGGCGCAATACATGAACTACCTGGCCAACGAAGTCATGCCGCTCTCGCGGGCCAAAAACGGCAACCCGTTTCTGATTACGCTGGGGGCGAGCTTCGGCGCATATCACGCGGCCTGCTTCGCGTTCAAGTTCCCGCACATGGTCGGCCGCATGATCGGCATGAGCGGGATGTACGACATCAAGCGCTTCACCGGCGGCTACAGCGACGACAACGTGTATTTCAACAATCCGATGGACTTCGTGCAGCACGAGAGCGATTGGGGCCGGTTGGAGGCGTTGCGGCGGATGGACATCATCCTGGCCACGGGCAGGGACGATTCACTGCGCCACGAGAGCGAGCGCATGAGCAGCGTTCTGTGGGGCAAAGGCATCGGCAACGCGCTGCGGCTGTGGGACGGCTGGAGCCACGACTGGCCGTATTGGAAGAAGATGCTGCACACCTACATGAGCGGACACGATTAACCATTTTCGATTGTCGATTTTGGATTTTCGATTGATGCGTGATCCCAATCGAAAGTCGGCAATCGAAAATCCAAAATTCACGGAGGAGAACATGACAAAGATCGGAGTGATCGTCGGCCGCGAGTGGTCGTGGCCGCCTGCGTTCATCGAAGAGGTGAACGAGCGCAAGGACGGCGTGACGGCCGAATACGCCAAGCTGGGCGGCACGCGCATGAACGCGCCGTGCGAGTATGCCGTGATCGTGGATCGCATCTCGCACGAGGTGCCGTATTACCGCAGCTTCTTGAAGAACGCGATGCTGCAAGGGACGCGCGTGGTCAACAACCCGTTCATGTGGACGGCCGATGACAAGTTCTTCGAGGCGTCGCTGGCGACCAAACTGGGCGTGGCCTCGCCCAAGACCGTGGTGCTGCCCAACAAGGAATATGTGCCGGGCATCGTGCACAACGAGAGCCTGCGCAACCTGGCCTACCCGGTGCCGTGGAACGACCATGTGGACTATCTGGGCGGCTTCCCGCTGGTGCTGAAGGACGCGCACGGCGGCGGCTGGCGCGGCGTCTACGTGGTGCACTCGATGGACGAGCTGTATCAGCGTTACAACGACAGCGGCCTGCTGACGATGGTGCTGCAGGAGTACATCAAGTGGGACAACTACACGCGCTGCATGTGCATCGGCCAGGAAGACATCTATGTGTCGAAATACGACCCCGTCAACCGGCGCTATCTCAAGCACGACCTGAGCGACGCGCTGCACGCGCGCATCGTGCAGGACTCGCTCACGCTGGTGCGCGCGCTGGGCTACGACATGAACACGGTCGAGTGGGCGGTGCGCGACGGCGTGCCGTATGCGATTGACTTCATGAACCCCGCGCCAGACATGGACATCAACTCGTGCGGCTATGAATATCATCGCTGGTGCGTGGAGAAGATGGCCGACATGTGCATCCGCTTCGCCAAAAACCCACAGCCCCAGCCCGCGCCTTACCGGATCTGAACACTTTGTCGCGGAGTCACGAAGTGGCGGAGAAACGGAGAACTGCAAATGGTTCCACCTATTCGTCATCAGGATGTTAACCCTGCCCTTAACGAACTCGCCACGCGGGTGATTGGCGTAGGCATCGAGGTTCATCGTCACATGGGACCTGGCTTTAGTGAATCCGCATATGAGGAAGCTTTTTGCTTTGAGCTCGATCTTCAAGGCATCCCATACCGACGACAAGTCAGAATCAACCTGACTTACAAGGGCAAGATCGTAGGCGAAGGAATCATAGATCTGTTGATTGATGAGAAGCTCATCGTCGAACTCAAGTCTGTTGCTCAGTTAGCACCCATTCATGAAGCGCAACTCGTTGCATATCTACGAATGACCAAACTGCAAATCGGGTTGTTGATGAACTTTAATGCAGCGACCTTGAAAGAGGGACTAAAGCGTGTAGTCCTCGCCTCATCAATAACCTCCGCGCCTTCTTCTCTCCGCACCTCCGCGACAAAAACATCATGACCGATCTCAACAAGGCGATTGCCTTCTACCACGGCCTGCTGGATGACGAGATGGCGCGCGCCAGCAATGAGTTGCTCGAAGAGCAGCAGCAGCGGCGCGGGCTGTTCTTCGGCACGCGCCCGCTGTGCACCGTCATCCGGCCGCGCTTCCTGACGCACGAGCAGTATCGCTACCTGCAACGCGCCATCAGCGCGGTCATGCCGGCCTTCGCCAAAGCCCACACCGCCGCCCTGCGCGATGCCAGCATCCGCGCGCAGTTCATGCTGGCCGATTGGGAGGAGCAACTCGTCACCCGCCCCATGCCCTACCGCGCCAGCAGCCCGACCGCGCGCATGGACTCGTTCTTCGTGCCCGACACTGGTGAGCTTAAATTCACCGAATACAACGCCGAGACACCGGCCGGCATCAGCTACAACGACGCACTGAGCGAGATCATGGCCGCCCTGCCGGTGATGCGGAAGTTCGAGCGGCGCTACGAGCTGCGCCCGCTGCCTGGCAAGCACCAGGTATTGCACGCGCTCAACGAGAGCTACCGCCAATGGGGCGGGCGCGAGCGGCCGCGCATCTGCATCCTGGATTGGAAAGAGGTGCCGACCTACAGCGAGTTCGTGCAGTTCGACCAGTATTTCAAGGAGCAGGGCTACGACTGCATCATCGCCGACCCGCGCGAGTGCGACTACCGCGACGGCAAGCTCTACGCCCGCGGCTACGCCATCAACATCATCTACAAGCGTGTGCTGATCACCGAGTTGATCGAGCGCGGCGGGCTGGATCATCCGGTGGTGCGCGCGGTGAACGACCACGCCGTGTGCATGGTCAACCCGTTCCACTGCAAGATTCTGCACCGCAAGACCAGCTACGCCGTCATTAGCGACGAGGCCAACGGCGAGCTGTTCGATGCGGACGACCGCAAGGCCATTGAGCGCTATATCCCGTGGACACGGCGTGTGAGCGAGCGCTTTACGCTGCACGATGGCAAGCGGGTGGACATGCTGCCGTATCTGGCCGAGCGCAAGGATCAGTTCGTGCTCAAGCCATCGGACGAATACGGCGGCAAGGGCATCGTGCTGGGCTGGACGGTGAGCGACGACGAGTGGCGCGCCGCGCTCAAAGACGCACTCAACGCGCCGACCATCGTGCAGCAGCGCGTGACCGTGCCGAGCGAGCCGTATCCCAGCGTCGCCGGTGGCCGGGTGAACGTGACTGACCGCATGCTCGATACGAATCCGTATGTGTGGTACGGCGAATACATGTCGAGCTGCCTGACGCGCCTGAGCACCGACCCGCTGCTGAACGTGACCGCCGGCGGCGGCAGCACTGTGCCGACCTTTGTGATTGAGGAGCGGTAGAGATTTTCACCACGGAGGCACTGAGCACACGGAGGTTGGCATGTTGTATTAAGAGCAACTCACTGGTCAGATCATCGGCGCTGCGATCGAGGTTCACAAGCAACTTGGCCCTGGATTGCTAGAGTCAATTTGCGAAATTTGCTTGGCACATGAACTCACGCTTCGGGGACTGAAGTTTGCAAAACAGAAAGCCTTGACAGTTGAGTACAAGGGTGTGCAATTGAGTTGCGACTACCGGATGGATTTCGTCGTGGAGGACAAAGTGGTCATCGAAGTCAAGGCGGTTGAGCATATTTTGCCAGTTCACGAGGCGCAGCTTCTCACTTATTTGCGACTCACCGGCTGCAAAGTCGGTCTCCTGATCAACTTTAACGTTGCGATCCTGAAAGATGGGATCACACGTCGTGTTCTGTAATCTCCGTGACTCTGTGTCTCCGTGGTGAGGTGATGCATGAAACAGCCAACATTCAACATAGGGATCGAAGAGGAATACCAGATCATTGACCCGCGCACGCGCGAGCTGCGCAGCTACATCACGCAGATGATCGAGGACAACACCCGCACGTTGACCGAGATTGACATCAAGCCCGAGCTGCATCAGTCCATCGTCGAGGTCGGCACCAAGGTGTGCAACACGCCCGCCGAGGCGCGGGAAGATCTGGTCAAGCTGCGCAGCGGCGTGATGGCGCTGGCCGCGCGCAACGGCCTCAAGATCGCCTCGGCCGGCACGCACCCCTTCTCGCACTGGATGGAGCAGGAGATCACCCCGCACCCGCGCTACGAGGGCACCAAAGAGGCCATGCAGATGCTGGCGCAGCAACTGTTGATCTTCGGCACGCACGTCCACATCGGCATCGAAGACCGCGAAACCATGATTGACGTGATGAACGTCTCGCGCTATCTGATGCCGCACCTGCTGACGCTGTCCACATCCTCGCCATTCTGGCTGGGCCAGAAAACCGGGCTGATGAGCTACCGCAGCGTGATCTTCCGCAACTTCCCCCGCACTGGCACGGCCCCACGCTTCAACTCGTGGAGCGAGTTCCAGAACTACCTAAACGTGCTGGTCAACACCAACACCATCCCCGATGGCACCAAGATCTGGTGGGACGTGCGGCCCAACCACAAATACCCCACGCTCGAAATGCGCATCTGCGACGTGTGCACGCGCGTGGACGAAGCCATCGCCATCGCCGCCATCTTCCAGGCCATCTGCTACAAGTGCTGGAAGCTGCGCACCGGCAACCTCACCTTCCGCGTGTATCCGTCGTCGCTGATCGAGGAGAACAAGTGGCGCGCCGTGCGCTATGGCATGGATGGCAACCTGATCGACTTCGGCAAGCAAGTGGAGTTACCCGCGCGCCAACTCATCGCCGAGATGCTGGAGTGGTTTATCGGCGACGTGGTGGATGAATTGGGCAGCCGCAAAGAAGTCGAATACGCCTACAAGATCATGCAGGAGGGCACCAGCGCTCACCGCCAACTGGCGACATACGAGCGCACGGGCGATCTCAAGGCCGTGGTGGATCAACTGATTCGCGAGACGGAGGAAGGGGTGCTATAAGTCCGCCCGGGAGGGCCACATGGCCGATCTAGCGCCCGCCGACCGCGGGGCCATCACCGACTTCCTCGTGCAGAAGTTCTCGCTCGACGAGTTGAAGGCGCTCGCCTTCAATCTGGGGATTGACTACGAGAACTTCCCGCACGACACAAAGCCCGTCTTCGGCCGCGAACTCTACCTGCACTGCGAACGCAAGTCGGAAGTCGGCTGCCTGCTGACTGAAATCCTAAAACAGCGGGCCGATGGACAGATGGGCCAATTACTCGCTATCACCGGCGGGTGCCAGCCGCGCAAAAAAGTCCAGATCATCATCTCGGAGAACAAGATTGCCAGCAAACCCGATCTGCTGGCCAGCCTGGCCAAGCTGCTCGGCGTCTCACCCGATGAGGTTGCGCTGATCGGCGCTGCGCCCGGAAGCATCTACTTACTCGTCAGCCTGCCCGCTGATGCCGCCGACCGATTGCTGGAGATGCAGCCGACCACCCTGATGGACGGCGTATATCACGTGCAGGGCATCACGCCGTTCGAGTCGCTTGGCTTCACCGCGCAGGAGCAGTGGCGCGAGATCGCGCAGCGCGGGCAAGGCGGCAGCACGGGCGGGCAAACCACCGTCAAAGAAGCCATCAACACCGGCAAGCAAAGCATCGCCGTGCAGGGTCAGTCGCTCGTCGTCACTGGGGCGACCGCGGCGGCAGGCGTGTCGGGCGTCGCGGTGGTGATCGTCGTCGTCATCGCGCTGGTGCTGGCCGGGGTTGGCGGCGTCGCGCTGGCCACGCCCAAGCTGACCGTGCGCAACAAGTGCGCGACGACGTTGCCGCCGAGCGGGTCACTGCCCATCATCGGCAGTGTGCCATCGGGCGGCAGCGTGGGGCCGGTGGTGCTGCCGCCGGGGAATTACAAAGTCGAGGCGAGCGGCCGCGACGTGACGCTCACCGCACCAAACCTCGCGCCGATCACTTTCCCCGGCGTGTCGGCGCGCCAGTTCAGCGTGACGCGTGACGGCCAGCCGGTCAGCCAGCGCGAACTCGCTGCGGGTGTGGACGTTGGCCTCGGCCAGAGCTACGAGATCGTGCTGTGCGGGGCTTGAAGCGCCTAATAGTGAGAATCGGTTCGCTGCATAAATGTGCTAATATGCATATATGCGAACGACTGTCGTTATTCCAGATAAACTCTTTCGAGAGGCAAAGGCTAAAGCTGCGCTTGAAGGCCGGAAGTTCAAGGACTTGATCATCGAAGGTCTTCAATTCGTTGTGATGAACCCACAGCCGTCTCCATCCAAACGCTCACTTCGAAAGGCGAAGTTTCCCCTCGTCAGCCGGCCAGGCAAAGGCCATGTGGTGACGGACGCGATGGTCAACGCCGCTATCGAAGAGACCTTTGCCGAGGAAGCTGAGACCCATGCCCGCGCTGTGCGACGTTAACGCCCTGCTCGCAATTTGCTACGAGCAGCATGTGCATCACCAGCCAGCTTTAGCGTGGCTCAACGCGATTGATGAACCAGCCGAAGCGGTTGTGTGTCGCATCACCCAGCTAAGCGTCCTGCGTTTGTTAACGACGCCGAGCGTCATGTTCAACAAGCCGCTCGATATGCGCGGCGCATGGCGCACCTATGATCAACTCATGGCCGATGAGCGGTTCACTTTTCAGACTGAACCGGTCAGCCTTGAATCAAAGCTGCGCCAGCTTGTGCCTGGCAAGCTTACATCCCCAAAAATCTGGCAAGACGCTTACTTGGCCGCCTTCGCCATTTCTGAAAAGTTGACCTTTGTCACTTTTGATATCGGCTTTCGTCAGTTCAAAACCCTTGACTTGATCTTGTTGAGCTAGCCTGTTGTGCTCTCCCTCTCCAGGCAAAACCGCTACCGCGAACGCTACCGCGCCATGCGCCCCGGCTGGCGCACCAGCGGCGAGGTCTACGAAGCGCTAGTTCGCCAGCACGTCCATCCACAGACTACGGTGCTTGACCTCGGTTGCGGTGCGGGCGGGGTGATGGAGCTGTTCAGCGCCGAAGTCGCTCTGTCGGTCGGCGTAGACCCACACCTGCCCTCGTTGCGCGGCAGCCGCGACCACAGCACGCGCCATGCGCAGGCCATGGCTGATGCGCTGCCGTTTCGGGATGCGACCTTCGATTTGGTCGTGTGCTCGTGGGTGCTGGAACACGTGCGCGAGCCGCGGCGCGTCTTCACCGAAATCAGCCGCGTCCTCAAGCCCGGCGGGCGCTTCGTCTTCCTCACGCCCAACGCCGCCAACTACGTGACGAAGATCAACCGGCTTGTGCCGCGTTTGGCTCAGGCGCGCCTGGTGCGGGCGCTGTATGGCCGCCGTGAAGACGACACATTCGAGGTCGCCTACCGCGCCAACACGCCGGGCGCGCTGCGCGCATTGGCGCACGATGCTGGCCTGGTTGTGTCATCGCTGACGCTGGTGCACGACCCGACCTATCTGGCCTTCAACGAGCTGGCCTTTCGCCTGAGCGTGACGATGGAAGCGGGCGTGTCCGATGCGCGCGCCGTGCACATCGTGGGGGAGATGCGCCGGGTTTGATCACGCTCAGCCCACTTCTTTCAACAGCGCGTCCTTGGTCGCCTGCGGCACGTCATCCCAGTGCCGATCCGTGAGCGCGCCCTCGAGCGAATACAGGTAATAGCACATGGGCAGATGGCTGCCCACTTGCGCCCGCATCTTCAGATAAGCCGCGGCCGGGCCGACGCGCTCCAGGTCGGCGCGGGTGTAGATGCCGACCGCGTTTAAGCGCCGCGCGATGGTCGGGCCGATGTTCTTCATGCCTGCCAGTTGGGATGTCATGCTGCCCCTGCTTCCGGCTCCGGCGGCGTGTGCCGCACAAAGTCCACCGGGATGCCGTTGGGATCCATCACCGCAAAGTGCCGGTCGCCCCACGGCTCGTCCAGCGGCTCGAACTCGATCGCGACGCCGTTCGCCTTGGCCTTGTCGAAGGCGGCGTCCACATCGTCCAGCTCAATCGTCAGCCACACGCCGTGGCCGGGGTATTCGCGCCGGAAGAGGGCCTTTTGAAAGTCGAGGTTGGGTTGCATGAAGGCCAGCTCCTGGCCATTCAACTGCAACAGCACATACCACTCGTTCTCGAACACCACCTCGAAGCCGAGCTGTTGGTAGAACGCCTTGGACTCGGCCAGGCGATGGGTGACGATGCCGGGGTTCAGTTTCATAGATTCACCTCTGATGTGATGAATCTATGAGATGGGGCAACCTGCGCCTAGTAAAAATGCGACATCGTGGCGTCAATCAGCTATTCAGCCGCAAAGGCGCGGTTGGCTAGCGCGATGAAGTCCCGCCGCAGGTGTGATTGGTCAGTGAAGCCGAGTTCGGCGGCCAGGGTGGCCCGGCTGTCGCCGCCCGATTGCAAACGCGCCAGCGCGTGCTGGAAGCGAACCACACGGCAGAATTGCTTGGGCGTCAGGCCGGTGGCCTCGCGGAACTGGCGCTCGAGTTGCCGTCGGCTGAGCGCCACGGCTTCGGCCACCTGCGCGACGCGAATGTCGCCAGCGCTGCCTTGAATGGCGGCCACCGCGCGGTCGAGCGCCTCGCGCTGAGGGGGCGCGTGCGCCGCCCGGCCCACATGCAGTTCCAACGCTGCCACCTGCGCCTCGAACGATGCCGCCTCGTGCAGTTGGGCAAGCACGTCGTCGGCGCGCTCATGCCCCAATTGATCCAGCGTGGCGCGTTGGTCGGTCAGTTCATCGGCACTGGCGTCAATCAGGCCAGCCAGGCGCGCCGGGCGCAGGCGCATGCCCAGATAGAGCGTGCCCGGTTGCGTGGGAAACAATGCGCCTTGCGTGGCAGTGCCGACGGCGAGCATCTGCCCGCGCGATTCGTCTAGCGCGAACACGACTTCGATGCAGCCATCGGGCAGCACCTCGAACGGGTCGTCCGAGGTGAGTGCGTCGTCGCACAGCCAGAAGCGATCAACCACATCGCGCAGGTGTGGCGAGGGCCGGACTTCGCGCAACACGCCTCACACCACCCGCCCCGTCTCCCAGGGCTCGGCGCGGGTGAGGAAGTCGTGCGCGAAGCGCTCGGCATAGCCATTCAACAGCGCCTTCACCCGCTCGGGGTCAGGCGAGGCCACGATCAGCCCGGCGTGATACTTCTTCGGCATGCGCCACACGATCTCGGCATCGGCATAGCCCGACAGATCGGGATGCTCCTGCCGGGCCAGACACACCAGGATGCCCGCGTAGTGGCCGCGCGGCGCGGGCAATTTGTAATCCTCACCGCGCGCCTGGGCCAGCTCCATGCGCGCCCACTCCACCCACGGGTTGATGCCGGCGCCGTGCTCGATCATGTCGCTCAGGTTCGCGCCGCCCACGCGCGCCGCCGCCTCGAGGAATAGCCATTGCCCGCCTTCGATCGTGCGCAGGAATTCGGCGTGCACCACGCCAGTGAAACTATCGCCGCCCAGGGTGCGGATGATGCGGGCGTTCATGTCTTTGAGCGCAACGGACTCGGCCGACGCATCGGCCAGGATGCGGCTGGTGAACACGCCGCCCCCGTGCGATACCGCCAGCGGTGGCTTGCCGTAGCTGCTGGCGACGACGAACTGAATCTGGCCATGCCACACGATCGAGTCCACATGAAACACGTCGCTGGGCACGAACTTCTCAAGCAATCGAAACGACTGCTCGTCGCCCAGCTCGGTCAGCAAGCGCCACACGTCGTCGGCGCTCTCGCAGCGTTTGATGCCCATCGCGCCGGCCTCGTGGCGCGGCTTGAGCAACCACGGCGGCGGCACACGCGCCATCCACTCGCGCAGCGCGTCGTAGTTGAAGGCGGGCGTGAACGCCGGCACAGCGATGCCCGCGGCCTTGGCGCGCACGCGCATGGCCAGCTTGTCGTTGAAAGGCCGGGCCTGCGAGGCGACCATGCCCGGCATCTGGAAATGCTCGCGCAACACGCCGGCCGTCTCCACCTCGTATTCGTCCAGCGGGATGATCAAGTCGAACTTCACGCCGCGTGCCATGTAGCTGGCCGCGTTGATGACGTGCCCGCGATTGGCCATGCTGTGCATGTAGTGCACGCCATCCAGCGCGTCATATGGCCAATCGTCGCCGCGCCAGCGCTCCTCGGTCAACAAAAATACGCGGCAGCCTTGGGCCTTCAACTCGTGAAGCAGGCGCTGGCCTTTGACGGCGCTGCTCATGCATAGGACGGTGAGAGGAGTGGTCATGGGAGGGTGAGATGGGTGTCGGAAGGTGTCAGTTGGTGTCGGGCGTGTCGGGCGCGCGGCCATGCTTGCGCACGTAGCACTCTTCGTCGTAGGGGTCGTCGGCGTCATTGACAGTGTGCCACAGCCGTTCGTATTCGCCGCGCACGCTCTCATCCAACTTCGCGCCGAAGTCAAGCGGCAGGTTCATCGCGCGGATGACCTTTTGCACATCACCCAGGTCGGATAGCCGGTGCGCTGCACTCATGCCCGAGGCCAGCTTCAGCTCGATCAACTTTTCAAATGTCACAACGCGAACGTTTTTGAGCACGATTGCTTCCGAAGGATCAGGGAACGACACCGGCTTGGGTTTGCCATCACCCGGAAAGCCGCCAGCCAGGATGACCTCGATCTTCACCTGGGTGTCGGTGTCGCGGAAGCTCTTGTAGGCATCCTGAAAGGCCGGTCGGTAACCGCGGCCGATATAGCGCGCGCGAAATTGCTCCAACCCGTCACGCGTCATGATCAAGTCCACGTCGGTCGTCGCGCGTTCGTAGCCGTGCTGGTTGAGCGCCATGGCGCCGACCAGCATGTAGGGGATGCCGGCGTCGTCCAGGTCTTTGGCTACGCGCCGCAACGTGCGCCACACGGCGTTGTTGTAGTCGAAGTGGCTACTCAGCTCACGCAGCGCGAACTCCGGCGAAGCGCGAATCTTCGCCTCGTAGGTCAGACCTTCAAGCCGCGCTAATTCGGCTAGCTCTTGGATGGATGTTGACTCTTCCATGCGGCGATCAACTCGTGCTCGCGGTCGCGCTTCAGGCCCATCTTCAACTCGGGCCGACCGCGCGCCGTATCCCACGCCAACGTGTCGCGAATGGTATCCGAAATCGGCCGCAGCGTCAGCCCGCTCGCCAGTGCCTTGTCAATGTTGCACGCCCAGAAGCCGGCGTAGTCCACCGAATTCGAGGGCAGCCATAGCGGCAGGCTCTCCCATTCGCCAATGCCATGTTCGGCGATGAACGGCTCGTTCGCAGCCACGAAGGTCGCATCGCTGCCGCCTATGCGCTTGCACGCATCGAGGATGTCGCCCATCGCCATCCCTCGGCTGGTGACATTGAACGCGCCACCCTGCCCACGCTCAAGCATCGTCAGCGTCCACTCGGCCAGGTCACGCGCGTCAATCAGTTGCCACGGCTGATCGAACGTGTCGGGTGCGAGCACGTCGCCGCCCTGCGCGATGCGCCGAACCCAATAGGTGAAGCGGTCGGTGGAGTCATGTGGGCCGACAATCAGACCGGCCCGCACGAGCAGCACCCGGTCGCCGAAGGCGCGCGTGACCTCGCGCTCGCACAGCGCCTTCTGCGGGCCATAGGTCTCGCCGGTCACATCGGCATTCTTGTCGATCTTGGCCGCATCCTCATCGCTCATAGTCGCCAACGGATACGACTCGTCGAAGTTGACGGTCTTGCTATCGGCGTAAGCCGAAACGGTGGAGATAAACACATAGAAATCAACGCGGCTGCGCAACGCTTCGGCGCTCTTGCGCGCCGTCGGCGCAGCGTAGCCGCTCGTGTCCACCACCGCGTCCCACGTTCGCGTGGACAGCGCAACCAGATCGGCCTCGCTCTCGCGGTCGCCTGTAATCTTCTCGACGTCCGGATACAGGTCGGAGTTGGTCTGGCCGCGGTTGAACAGCGTGACGGCGTGGCCGCGAGCCAGCGCCGCTTCGACGAAGTGGCGACCCAGAAATCGTGTGCCGCCGAGGATGAGTACATTCATTCGGTCAGTTCCTGTGCAGTCGCTAATAGGTCTTCCAGTCGCCACAGTTGCGCCTTGGCCGTCTTATTGCCCGACGCGCTTAAGATGTATTTGCCGTCGGGCGAGAATGCTACGCCTAACACGCGCTCTTGAGCCTGCGGCAATTGACCGGCAAACTCACCCGTCGTCACGTCGTAAATGTCAACCGCCGGCAGTGAACTGCCCGTGACCAGAAATCGGCCATCGGGCGAGAATGCCACGCCGTTCACCGCAAACCCTACCCCTTTGATCTTGCGCGCATCGCTGCCGTCCGCTTGCCACAGCCAAACGCTGCCGTCGTCGCCGCCCGCAGCAATGTGAGCGCCATCAGCTGATATCGCAAGGCACAACAACCCGCCGATATTGTCCTCGGCGCGCAGCGTCTGTTGCAAGTCGCCCGTTGCCACTTCCCACAGCCGCACCGTGCCGTCGCGGCTGGATGTGGCGACGATGTCGCCATCTTGCACAAAGACCACCCCGTCCACAATGTCTTCATGCCCATCCAACGTGTGTTTTAACACGCCGGTCGCGGCGTCCCAGATGCGCCCGGTGCGGTCGGCGCTGGCCGTGGCGACGAGCGCGCCGTCGAGTGAGAAGGCCGCGCTCAACACCGTGTCGTCGTGCCCAACCAGCGTTGTGATTGGCGTCCGGCTGGCCGCATCCCACACCACCGCCGTCTTGTCCACGCTCGATGTGACGATGCGCTTGCCATCTGGCGAGAACTGCGCCTCGTTCAGCAGCGGCGCGTTCGGATGTTGCAATGCCGAGATCTCTATCCCGTCGGCGTCCCACAACCGCGTCGTGCCGTCGTCGCTGGCGGTGAGCACGCGTTGGCCATCGGGCGAATAGACCGCGCTGTTCACGGCGTCGCGATGCCCAAAAAGCGCTATGGCCGTGTCGCTTGGCTGGAGTTGCCAGATCAACCCGATGCCATCCGTGCCGCCGGTCAGCGCCAGCAGGCCATCGGGCGAGAGTTGCGCGGCATACAACACCTCAGCCTCGCGCGGCAACTGGACGAGTGAACGGTCGGCCACGCGCCAGACATTGGCGCGACCATCTTCGCCGGCCGTGATCAACTGCTCGCCGTTGCGCGAGAAGCCTGCGCTGCGAATCGGCTCGGCATGCGCGATCAAGTCGCCCACAGGCCGGCCGCGCTCGGCGTCCCACAGCTGTCCCAGGCCGTCGGCATTGCCGGTGAAGATCAAGCGGCCATCGGGCGAGAACGCGGCCACCTTCACCGGCGCGCCCTCTGGCACGCCAAAAGGCGAACCGGCCGGCGAGCCATCGGCGACCCGCCACACCCGCGCCGTGCCGTCGTCGCTGGCGGTGACCACGCGTTGGCCATCGGGCGAAAAGGAGGCAAACACAACCGCGGCCGCATGCCCCTGCAACCGCGTCACCACCTGGCCGCTGGCAATGTCCCAGATGCGCGCCAATGGGTCAGACCCCGCAGCCACGACCAGTTGGCCGTTTGGCGAAAAGCGCGCGCTAAACACCGGCGCATCCACATCTTTCAACGCAGTGATTTCGCGCCGCGCCGCCACGTCGAACAGGCGCACCGTGCCGTCGTCACCTGCCGTCAAAATAACCCGATCATCGGGCGAGAACTGCACGCTGTTGACCAGCGAGGCATTGCCCAGCAACTCACCCGTTTGTGCGCCGGTCTGCACATCCCACAGCCGCACCGTGCCGTCCGCGCCGGCTGTCGCCGCGAGCGCGCCGTCGTTCGAGAAGCGGGCGTCAATGATCGGCCCGATGTGCCCGCGCAACTTCACGCGTGGGAACGGCTGGCCGAGCGCATCTCGCAGCGCAGTCACTGCATCCAGGAGCGGCGGCTCGCCTGCGCCGGTCGTAGTCACAGCCTCGACGGCTTTCAACAAGCTGCCTTCCACATCAATGAAGCGTTGGCTATCCGATGCCACTGCCAGCGCGCCAGCCTTGGCTCGCAACTCAGCAACGACGGCCCGCTGCCGTTCGGCCTCGGCTTGCAGACTCTGACTGACAGCCACAGTGGCCGCCACTTCGGCCGTGGCCTTGGCCAAGAAGGCTGCTGTTGCCTGGGCCTCGGCCGATTGCTTGGCCGCGTCGGTCGTCACCTGCAATTCGACTGCGGCTGCCTGAGCAGCCTCGGCCGTCTCCTTGGCCTGCAAGGCGTTGGTTGCCTCAACCTGGGCAACGCCACGCGCCGACTCGGCATTCGAGCGAGCCACCAGCGCCAGCACGGCCAATACGGCGGCCATCGCCGCAAATGCCAGCAACCCGATCAACCGGCTGCGCAAACTGCGGTTGGCCTGGGCCTGCTCATTCGCGCGCAGGCGTTGTTCTTCAGCCAGCACCCTGGCCTGTTGCAATTCGCGTTGGCGCGCGGCTTCCTTCTCCTGCTCTTCGCGCTGCACTTCGGCCCGGCAGGCCTGCACGAACTCGCGCTCAGCCTCGCTCAGGTTGCGGTAGGTCTCGGCTTCCTCCAGCGCGCGACCGCGCCAAGTGAGCAGCGCCGCGTCCCGGCCGGCATCGCGCCAACGCCGGGCCGCGTCGGTCAAGGTGCGGCGTTCGCGCAGTTCAACCCGCGCCTCGTCCAGCCACGCCACCAGCAGCGGCCAGTTGCGCACCAGCGCCTCGTGCGCAACTTCGATCTGGGGCACGTCGCCACCAGCGCCTGTGCTGTTGCGTTCGGCCAGGTCGGCCAGCGGCACATCTGGGTCGGGATCGGCGACGCCGCTGAGCTTGACCAGACGCTCCTCAAAGATCAGGCGGTGCAGCACATCCTCGACGCGATCCTTTGGCTCGCCCAGCGCGAACGCCTCGGCCAGCGGGATGCGGCTGCTGGTGAACTCGCGCCCGCCTTCCAGGTCGGGCTGCACCATGCGCATCAGAATCAGCCGCAGCGTGTTTTGCTTCTCCGGGATCAGGCTGTTGTAGAAGGCCTCGGCACTGCGGCCAAGCGCCTTGCGCGGGTCGCCGACTTGATCGTAGACCGCCTTGGTGATGCGGTTGCGTTGGCGCGCGTTCCACAGCTTGAGCAGGGTGAATTGCAACAGCGGCAGACCGGCCTGCTCACCCAGGATAGTCTCGATCAAGTTGTTGACGATGCCCTCGTCAAACTTCAACCCCACCCGCTCGGCCGGCTTCTCGATGGCCGCGCGCAATTCGTCAATGCCCATCGCCCGCACATCCACCTGGGCCGCGTCGAACAGCGGCTTGAATTCGGGCAAGCGCACCACGCCATCCACGTAGTCGCTGCGCATGGTGAGGATGACGATGTGCCGCGCGTTGGGCGATTGCACCAGGCCGATCAACTGATCCACGAACGCTTTGCGCGCCGCGTCGTCGTGGCACAGCGTGAACGCCTCTTCGAACTGATCCACCACCAGCATGATCGGTGTCTTGCCGGTTGCGTCGGCCAGATCAGCCAACCCCACCCCTAACCCCTCCCCCACTGGGGGAGGGGAAAGCTCACGGGCAACGCGCGCCAAGTTAGCCAGAGGTTCGGCCCCGGGCACCATCGTCACGTAGCGCCAAGTTGCGCCTTCACCCGCCCGCAAGCGGGGCAGCAACCCGCCGAACACAATGGATGACTTGCCGCTGCCCGACGAGCCGACCAGCGCCAGCAGGCGCTCGTGTTGCAATCGCTCGATCAGTTCCGTGACCAGGTGTTCGCGGCCAAAGAAGAACTCGCTGTTGGCCTCGCGGAAAGCCTCCAGGCCACGATACGGGCACGGCTCATCGGGCAACTCCGGCGCGAGCGAGAAGTCGAACTCGGCCAACGTCGCGTCAGGCGGCTCGACGCCGGTGCGATACAGCGCGTTGCTCCAGAAGTCGAGCAAGCTCTGCGCGCCGCGCCGGTCGTCGGGGTTGTCTATGAACACGCCCGCCGCCGCGCCACGCCGGATGAAGCCGGCCGCTTGGTGTAGCCATTCGGGCGCAGCATCGCCGTTCGTGCCGTTCGTGCCGTTCGTGCCGTTCGTGCCGTTCGCGCCGTTCGTGCGGCGCGCCTCGATCAGCCGGGCATACTCCGCGCGCAACTCATTCAGGTTGGCATAGGGCGTGACGCTAGCGGCGTTGGCACCGGTTGGTTCGGAAGTCGTGGTCATATGAATCTGCGCAGGAAGGTGTTGAGCCCATCGCCCATCTTGTCCAACTCATCCACCACTGCCAGCAGGTCATCGTCCACCTGGCGGAAGCGGTTGACGACCGCGCTGTAGAACGTGGTGAACAGGCGGCGGATGGCGGGCCAATCTTTCGCCGGCGCTTGCGCTTGCAGCAGGTCGCGAATGCGCGCATCCAACTTGAGCAACGAATCGGCCCAACGCTCGGTCATGCCGTCCAGCATGGCACGAGTGCGGTCGCTCACGTCCAGCCAGCTTTGCGCCAGCACCTCCGGGTCGCGGCTGATATTGCTTTCGATGGGATTGAGTTCGTCCTGCAACGCCTGCCAGCGGTCGTGCTCGGTCACCAGCACTTGCAGCCGGTCGCGCAGGCTCTTGAGCGCGTTCAGGCTGTTGCCGAATTCATCCAGGCTGGCGGCATCCACGGCGGACGCCCCTAGCGATTCGCGCAGGCTGTTCAGCCGGGCGATCAGGCCGCTCTGTAACATCGCGCGCACCACCTCAACTAACTTGGCGTTGAGCAGCGACGGCTCGCGCTCCAGCGTGCGCCGCATGGCGCGCAGCACCGGCTCCAGCGCCTTGGCGTCCTGCGCCTCCTGCGTTGCCCGGATGGTCGCTTGCGCCTGCTTGAGCTTGGGCAGCCACTGCGCCTCGCTGGCCGCAAACTTGGCCTGCGCCACGATGGCGCTGAGCTTGTCAATGATCTCGTCCCATTCCGACAGCAGCACCGACAGCGTGAACCAAGTCGAGCCGTCGCTCAGCGCGCGTTGGCAGTCTTCCTCGATTGGGATGTAGCGATTCTCCAGTTCCTGAAACTCGTCGTGCAGGCGTTTGAAGTGGCCGAGGCGGGCGATGTTGTCGCTGGCGATCTGCAATTCGTCGCGCACCTGGGCGATGGCTGGCCAGGCCTTGGGGTCTTCGGCCAGGCGCGTCAGCGCAGCGATGCCCTTCTGGATGCCGTCATACGAATCAGTCTGTTGCGCAGTGGACATCACCTGGGAGTGCACGGCGGCGAGCTGTTGCCATTTCACGTCGGGCCGGTCTTTGGCGCAGCGCGCGACGAGGTCGTTCAGCCGGTTGCGGCGATGGAAATAGGCGACCAACTCCATCGCCCAGGTCTCGATGCCTTCATCGCGCTGTGGCACGCTCTCCGGGTTCACGCCCAAGTCCACGCACAAAATCTCCAACTCGGAGAAGTTGAACGAGACAGCCAGCGCTTCGCGCAGCGTGGTGATCGTGGCAGCAGCTTCGGGCATGGCAAGCCAACAAGGAATCAGGACTTCAAACAAGTCCTCGGTTTGGTCTCGCCGCCGCGCCAGCCGCAGAAGGCCAGCTTGCCGTCGAAGTTGCCCTGAAACTGGCGCGCGTCCAAGCTGGCCAGATAGGACTTGGCCAGCCCACCGGTGCGCGAAGCGCTCCACTTGCCGCTCAGCACGGGCAAGCCGTTCTGATACACAACCGAGCCGATCAGCCGGCCACTGGTGAGCTTGGTGCTGTAGCTGCCGCTGACCGAGTTGCCCGTCTGCGACAAGGTGGCTGTGCCCGTGCCCGCGCCGTTGAGCTCAATCGTCCATTGGCCGGAGAAGCCACAGTTGGCCGGCAGCGGCTTGCCCTTCTTCGCGCCGCACAGTGTCTTGTAGATGGAATCCGCGCCAGTGAACGTGTCGCCCCTGGCATCGAGCGCGACGTTGGAGAAGCGACCGCGCTTGCTGCCGATGGTCCAGTCACCGCTCAGCCGGTTATTGCTGACCACGCCCGTGACCGTGCCGACCGTGCGCGGGTTGGCGGCTTCGGTGATCTTGCCGGTCACGCGGTTGCCGGTCTGAGTCAGTTCCAGCGTGCCGGCGTTGGTATCCCACGTGCCGGTGAACGATGGCGTGGTGGTCTGAGCATGCACGATGGACGTGGCGATGAGCATTGCCGCCGTCCACACCGCTGCGACTGTTGTGACGAAAGAGGCGCGCCGCACACGTGCGGGGCGCGCGTTGAATGTCTGCATGGCCCTCGCGCTCCTTGCCAGGTTCATGCGCTTGACCACATGAATGGCCTGAGATGACGCGATTGTAGTGCCGGGCGAGGGATATGGCCTGTGGAAGTGGGCAGCATTCAGGGTCAGTGAATGCGGTCTTGCGGCTCAGGCTCGATGTCGGGCACGCGGTCGAGCACGGCACGTGCACTCTCCCAACTGCCACGCCGGGCACGCTGCTCCACGTAATTCGCCGCAGACCACGCAGACAGTTGCGCCGACAGGGCAAGTGCTACTACCTCATCAAGAGGCAATGACTCTTTGCGCGCAAATTCCTCAATCTGGCGATACAGAAAATCCGGGATTTGTGCTTGCAGCAAAGTCATGGCAACACTCCTGCTCTTTGTAAGAAGGACAGTGGAGTCATCACACTCACACCTATGCGCTCCAATGCGCGAAGGTCGTGCAGATTGTACGTGATCACGCAATCGGCTTTCGCAACGACAGCCAAGTCAAACAAAAAGTCATCATCAGGATCAGGCGACATGGGTCGCCTACGAAAGCCAATGTAGTGACGATCTGATATGGCGCAGATGCCGTCAACGAGATCGTCAACATCCTGTTCGGACAATTGGAGTTCGTCTCGCAGTCGCTTTAACACGGCTTCATATTCAAGCACCAGAGCAACCGAAACATGAACTCGCCAACGTGCATCGTTGAGCAATGCGAGCAGCTTATACGCAGCGCCGCGGCGGGTGCGCAGCCCTGCGACAAGGACGCTCGTATCAACGACGATCTGCAAAGCAGGCGATGTCATTTCGCACCCTTATGGCCCGAGTGTCACAATGACTGCTGGGGTAGCAGATGGCGGCGGCGCGACCGTCGGCGGCACGGGAGTAGGCGGCGGCGCAATGGTTGGCGGCGGTAGGGTTGGCGGTGGCGCAGATGTAGCAGTCGGCGGCGGCGGCAACCATTGCGCCGCC
>Ga0224722_1000300_pt1 | contig 29133 bp, 24 predicted proteins | sample Balambano_FR1_Me_FD_161646 | JGI IMG/M metagenome (GOLD analysis project Ga0224722, IMG submission 161646) | Freshwater sediment microbial communities from Lake Towuti, South Sulawesi, Indonesia - Balambano_FR1_MetaG | ecosystem: Environmental > Aquatic > Freshwater > Lake > Sediment | place... | reverse complement strand
AAGCCTCCAAAAAGAAAGCGACCTCATCGTGGGTATTGACCTGGGTACGACCAACAGCCTGGTGGCATACATCCAAAACGGGCAGCCCGTGGCGGTGAAAGGCAAAGACGGGAAAAGTGCGCTCGTGCCGTCGGTAGTACACTTTCCTGCACCCTCTTGGGGGGCTGGGGGGTTTCTCGTGGGCGATGCTGCCCGGGAAAAACTGACCACCGATCCGCAAAACACCATTTACTCCGTCAAGCGTTTGATGGGCAAGTCTTACCACGATGTGCAGGATTTTGAACAATATTTTGGCTATCAAATCATTGACGAGGACACGGAAAGCCTGGTGAAAATTCGCGTCCAAGACAAATTTTTTACTCCCATTGAACTCTCCGCCGAAATTTTGAAAGAACTCAAGCGCCGCGTAGAAGCAGAACTTGGGCAAACCATAAGCCGCGCCGTTATCACCGTACCGGCTTATTTTAACGATGCCCAGCGACAAGCCACGCGCGATGCCGGCAAGCTGGCGGGTTTGGATGTGCTGCGCATTGTGAACGAACCCACGGCGGCGAGCCTGGCTTATGGCATTGGTTTGGATAAGAATGATAATCAGACTGTTGCGGTGTATGACCTCGGCGGCGGCACCTTCGATGTTTCGATTTTGTGCATTGAAAACGGCATTTTTGAAGTGCTGGCGACACATGGCGACACGTTTTTGGGCGGCGATGATTTCGACCGCGCCGTTGTGGATTTTTGGATTGAAAAATATGGTTTTAATAAAAATACGCTTATCGCAAATAAAGAACGCAGCCAACTTTTACGCCTGGAAGCCGAACAAGCTAAGAAAACGCTTACAAACTCAGATTTTTATAAAAGTGAAAATTACGAATTAACAAAGTTAGAATTTGAAAAGCTGATTCAACCGCTCGTCAATCGCACGATTGACAGTTGCAAAAGTGCTTTGCGCGATGCAAATCTGACCCCCAAAGACATTCAGCGGGTCATCCTGGTGGGCGGCTCCACGCGGGTGCCGTTGGTGAAAAAAAGCGTAGCAGCGTTTTTTGAACAGGAAGCGTACGACAAGGTCAACCCGGATGAAGTGGTGGCACTCGGCGCAGCCATTCAGGCGGATGTGCTGGCGGGCAATCAGAAAGACGTATTATTGCTGGATGTAACGCCTTTGTCGTTGGGAATTGAAACGATGGGCGGCCTAATGGACGTGATCCTGCCGCGCAACTCCAAAATTCCCACCAAAGTCGGGCGACGCTATACCACTTCCGTAGATGGGCAACGCAACCTGAAAATTGCTGTCTTTCAGGGCGAACGCGATTTGGTGGAACACAACCGCAAACTGGGCGAGTTTATTCTCAAGGGCATTCCACCGATGGCTGCCGGGCTGCCGCAGATCGAAATACAATTTTTGTTGAACGCCGATGGTATTTTAAAAGTGAAAGCCAAAGAATTGCGCTCGGATGTGGAACAGGAAATTGAAATCCGTTCTCAATACGGCATCAGTGAGGAAGAAATGGCAAAAATGTTGATGGATTCTATTCAAAATGCCCAAACCGACCTGGCTGCCCGCGCCCTGCTGGAAGGAAAAAATGAGGCGAATCATATCTTACTTTCCGCCGACAAGTTTTTACAACAAAATCGGGAAATTTTAACAGAGGAAGAATTTATTACAACAAAGGAACTGGTAGGTGCTTTAAGAATGGCAGCCGCCCAGTCTGACAAAGATGCCATTAACCGTGCCATTGAGCAACTCAATGCCTACACCGCTCCTCTCGCCCACCGGGCTATGGATATGAACATCGGCAAAGCCATGCAGGGTAAAAAAATTGGGTAAGCAAGCGTCAAGCGCGGTCTAAAATCTATCGTCTAACGTCTAATTTCCTTAAAAATGGGCAAAAAACAAAAGTTGAACAACGAAAACGGCTTGGTCTACTCCACCGATCCCAATTTCACCCTATCATCTTTTTTTGCAGCAGAAACCCCGGACGAACCGGTGGAAATCGCCCCAGACAAGCAGCAACTCCGTGTGTGGATTGACCGCAAGCAGCGCGGCGGCAAGGAAGTGACCCTGATCCAAGGCTTTGCCGGATCAGAAGAGCAACTCAAAGACCTCGCCAAACTGCTCAAAACCAAACTCGGCGTAGGCGGTGCTGCCAAAGACGGCGAAATTATCATCCAGGGCGACCACCGCGAAAAAACGGTGCAAATTTTGCAACAAGCGGGTTATAACAAGACGAAAAAAGCGGGAGGCTGAGGGAGAAGAAGTGACCGAGCGACCAAGTGACTACGGGCTTGTCCCTCTACCCTCTTCCCTCTACTAAATCTCCTTATTCCGCCGCCAGGCACTCACCAGCATCGTCACGCGGTCATAGTTGAGTATTCCTTCTTGGATGCCCTGAGTTTTTAAATACGCATCATAAGCAATGTAACGAAAATAGGGCAGGATGTCGGGGTAGCGGAGCAGGCTTTCGTTGATCGCATCCAAATCTTTTTGAATACCAATAGGCAGTGATTCGCGAAAAGCAGGATAATTTTTTGGGTCAGCGCGTTTAAAATCCGCCGCCAGATCGCGCCAATAGCCCAGATGACCGGCATATGCAATGATTGGATTATCCGAATTGATACAAGCCAGGTAGCCCCAAAACGTGCAGGTACCCTCATCGCCAAAGCCGTAGCCATGTGCCAACTCGTGCGCCATCACGTAAGGAATCTGCAGGGCGTGCAAACCCGGATCAATGTGTCCCTCGCCCGTCCACGGAAAGTATAAACCCGCAGAGCTGAACCGCAAAAAAATGCCTTTCGGGTACAAATAACGCCCCCGCACCCTGCCAACGGTGGGAAAATGATAGCGTTGCAGGCGATTTTCCAGATTACGACGCAACTGGCGCTCCAGGTTTTCGGGTAGAAACTCAGCGGTCAGGGCAGAATCCGTGACGTGCGGAATCTCACTGCGCAACTGAATAATGTATTCAGTTTCTAGTTTTAACTCCTGTTTCAACTCGTCCAGCGACAATGGCTTGGGTTCCAGCCCCAACTGCTGCTCCACCGGCACTCGTCCGTAATTAAAACCCCACAAGATCAGAAAGAAAAAAACCGCTCCGCCCACAAACGCCAGCACCCCTCCCACTCCGCTCAGCAACCGCCTGCGCCAGTTCATGCGCGTACGAATCCATTTTACAAGACTGATTATTACAAAAATGAGTAAAGAAATGATAAAAAAGTAAAGGAGTGGCAGTGGAAACCAAGCCAGTCCATAGTCAATCGTCCAGCGAATGACCAGAAAAATACCCCGGCTGTAGAGCTGTTCAATAAGTTTAGGCTCTAAACCCAGCAATATCCGCAATAAAATAGCACCCCCCCCCAGGGCAATCCACCAAATTTGTCTTCTACTCATGTGACTTTTTGCGCCGATTTACGTCTCAACGTACAGGCGGTTTTCAGGAAACACCGGTTTAAACCTTTATGTTTCAACGGTTGTTACTACGAAACGTCCGAATGCGGACGAGATCGCACGATAAGGTCGCCCCTTTTGCAACTCTTATTTGCGTTAAGTTGTTCTGACAATACCTTTTAAATTTATAAACACAAAAAATTTAATAACAATGGCATTTCAAATCACCGATACGAATTTCCAGGAATCGGTTATGGAGCGGGAAGGTTTAACCGTCATTGACTTCTGGGCAGAATGGTGCGGTCCGTGCCGTATGATTAGCCCCATTATCGAAGAATTGTCCAGTGAGTATGAGGGCAAAATTTTGGTGGGCAAAGTGAACGTGGACGATAACAGCGAAATTTCCATGAAATATAACATTCGCAGCATCCCGACCATTTTGTTTGTAAAAAATGGCGAAGTGGTGGATAAACATATCGGCGCAACTACCAAGCAGGTATTGGCGCAGAAGATTGACGCGAATTTGTAATGGAGAAATTAAGAAATTGCTATATTACAAGTTTAGGAAACTTTAAAAAGTTTCCTAAACTTCATTCAAAACGTTTGTCACCTTATTATAAGTTTTCATAAAAAAGTGCTGTAATTTTGATTCCTCTGCCCTAAGCGAAAACCCTACCGCTGCGCCACCGCCAGAAACTCGTCCCAGCCGCGCGGATTGCCGGTGTTCACGTGGCGTTGCATATCGAAGCCATAGTGGGTCACTTCCAGTTCTTTAATGTCATCTACATTTACACGCCGCCATTGGGGCAGCCCGTCGGTACTGGTTTGCCCGGCAAGTTGGAAGAGCAGCAACTGGTCTTTGCCGTTTTTCCTGCCCAGTACGTGCGGCTCGCCAATGCGTTTCAAGCCCCGATACCGAAATCGGATAATTCGTTTTTCTGCAATTGCCGCTTCAATCAGTCGCTTCATTTTTAAAACTTTTTGTGTTTTTATAATCTTATTTAAAACATAAACACTACTGAAATAGTTTCCAGAAAACGAAAGATTTGAAGCGTTATTTTATGAGTTAAAATACTGAATATCAATTATTTTAGGGAATGCGAGTTGACTGCCACGATGCCAGTCGCCATACACCTTTTTGTTTTAAATAAACCGAAGTGTAACGAATGCGCAGATCGAATGGAGTGCCATTATTTACGCCTTTTGCCAACACGATGCCGTTGCTGATACCCATTTTGCCATAGCTGCGAATTTGTGGCTCGCCCTCGCGCTCCATAAACTGATAATCGGTTTTGCCGGTGTTCAAATTACTAAAAAAAATGGCTTTCGTATCCACCGAGGCATTGGAGTGAATGTACAACATATCGTCCGTCATCAGTTGGTCGAGTGCCGCTGTGTCGCCCTGCACCTGCGCCCGAAAGCGGGCATCCTCGGAGGAGCGGATGGTGTTCTGGGTAAATGAAGTGAATGAAAATAAAACAAAAAGTAAAAGAATTAAGAATTTCATGAGCCTTGTTTAGAATAAAATTTATTCAGAAACAGATTTGCTAAATCTTAAAGATTTAGCAAATCTTTGCTTCTTCAAACCCGCAAATCATCTTTATCTTCTACAAACACCACCAGCAGTGCCGCAATGATCATCGCCACACCTGCCGTTACAATTGCCCAGATAGCTTGATTGCCATACAAATTTGCCACAATGGGTCCGCCGATAATGCCATTTACAATCTGTGGAAAAGTAATGAAAAAATTAAAAATGCCCATGTAAACCCCCATTTTCCGCGCCGGAATCGCCCCGGCAAGAATTGCATACGGCATTGCCAGAATGCTCGCCCAGGCAATACCCACCCCGACCATGGAGAGATTCAACACCCACTTCATTCCTGGATTTGTTACAAATAAAAAGGAGATCAACCCCAAACCACCTGCGAACAGACAAAGGGTGTGTGTCCGTTTACGCCCAACTTTGGCGGCAATGACAGGTAAAAACATAGCAAAGATCGCAGAAACCAGATTATAAACGCCGAAGATAACACCCACATAATTCCCCGCTTCGTTGAACGCCGCCGAACTCCGATCCGCTTCTGACAATCCCCACACGTGCTGCGCCAGCGCAGGCGTGGTGAACACCCACATGGAAAACAGCGCAAACCACGAGAAAAACTGCACGGCTCCCAACTGCCGCATGGCGCGCGGCATCTGCGCAAAATCAGTGAAAATATCCAAAATTCCCTTACCTGGCTCGGTCGTTTCCGGTTCGCCGGTGTAACGGGCTTGCTCTTCCGGTGAATATTCGGTAGTGCGAATGACCGTCCACACAATGGCTCCAACCAGCACCGCTGCTCCGATGAAAAACGACCAGATTACATTTTGCGGCACAATGCCTTCTGCATCCGTAGCAGCTACGCCGAACCAGTTGGCTAAAACATACGGCAACCAGGAACCAACGACAGCTCCTATTCCAATCAACACCGTTTGCACCGAAAAACCCAGCGTCCGCTGATCGGTTGGCAATTTATCAGCTACCAGTGCCCGAAACGGCTCCATGGCAATGTTGAACGAAGCATCCATCACCATCAGCATTCCGGCTCCTACCCACAGCGCAGGTAAAAAATTGGTAAAACCGGAAGCGTTTGGCATCAATACTAAGCCAATTGCTGCCAAAATAGCACCGGTGAGAAAATACGGACGGCGCCGACCCAGCCGATTCCAGGTGCGGTCGCTGTAATGCCCGATGATGGGTTGTACAATCATACCAGTAACAGGTGCCACCAGCCAAAACCAGGACAATTCTTCCACATTGGCACCAAAGGTTTGCAGGATGCGGCTGGCGTTGGCATTTTGTAGGGCAAAGCCCATTTGAATACCGAGAAACCCGAAACTCATGTTCCAGATGTCCCAAAAGCGAAGGCGTGGTTTCTGTGCGACCGCAACGCGCACGTCGCTGGCGAAAGTAGTTTGGTTAGCCATACATTTTTTTGAAAGACATTAGAAGTTAGACGATAGATGTCAGACAGCATATAATAAGGTTTGCAGAATAAATTCTAAAAAATCTCCATGTAGATGCTGTGCTTTCCAACGCCTGTGCGAAAGATAATCAATTTTTTAAAATCGTAAAATTCAAAACTAAATTTGTGATAAACCTCACTTGTAATTTTATAATATCATAATATCGCAATATCTAACTTTTCGCCGCCAGCAGGTACAACACCGCCATACGCACCGCCACGCCGTTTTCTACCTGTTGTAAAATAATCGAATGCTCCGAATCCGCCACATCGCTGGTGATTTCCACACCGCGGTTGATGGGCCCGGGGTGCATGATGACAATGGGTTTATCCAGGCGGTCGAGCAATGGTTTATTAATTCCAAAATATTGGGAATATTCCCGCAGGGATGGAAAGTATTTAATGTCCTGCCGTTCCAACTGAATGCGCAGGATATTCGCCACCTCGCACCATTGCAGGGTTTTACGCACCTCGTGTTCTACGCCTACGCCGAGTTGATGAATGTGCTTGGGAATCAGCGTGGGCGGACCGCACACTTTTACTTCCGCACCCAGCTTTTGGAGACAAAAAATATTGCTCAACGCCACCCTGGAATGCAAAATATCGCCAAAAATCGCCACTTTTTTTCCACGCAAATCGCCCAGCTTCTCCCGAATAGAAAACGCATCCAGCAGGGCTTGCGTAGGGTGTTCGTGGGTGCCGTCGCCGGCGTTGATGATGTTGGCGTCAATATGCTTTGCCAGAAAATGGGGTGCGCCCGGAGCCGGGTGGCGCATTACCACCATATCCACTTTCATGGATAGAATATTATTCACCGTATCCAGCAATGTTTCGCCTTTTTTGACCGAAGACGAAGAAGCGGAAAAATTCAACACATCGGCGGAAAGTCGTTTCTCGGCGAGTTCAAACGAAATGCGGGTGCGGGTAGAATCTTCAAAAAACAGGTTCACAATCGTCAAATCCCGCAGCGATGGCACTTTTTTAATCGGACGGTTCAACACTTCTTTAAAACTGTCTGCCGTTTCAAAAATCAATTGAATATCCTGCGGCGTAAGATATTTTATACCGAGTAAATGTTTGGTACTTAATTGTTGTACAACACTCATTGTATTTAATTTTGCCAAAGCTAAGTATTAAATATCAGCATATTAGCACATTGGCAAATCAGCACATTATTTATCTGCAAACAACAAAATCCGGTCCTCGCCTTCCACCTCCTGCCACTCTACCTGCACGTAGGCTTCATCCAGCGCATCCACCACAATTCCTACATAATCCGGCTCAATGGGCAAGTGCCGGTTGAATCGCCGGTCCACCATCACCAGCAGTGCCACCGAACGCGGTCGCCCGAAGTGGTTCAACGCCGTGAGTGCCGCCTGAATCGTGCGCCCCGTGTACAGCACATCATCCAGCAGCACCACGTGTTTGTCTTCCACCAGAAAATTCATTTCCGTTACGCTCGGTGCCAGAGGCTTCGCCCGCCGCCGAAAATCATCGCGGTAAAAGGTAATGTCGAGCTTGCCGTATTCCAAACTGGTCATGCCCAGTAACTCCTGCAAACGCCGCTTGAACCGATTGCCCAGTGCCACGCCTCCCGTCTGAATACCCACCAGACACGTATTTTCAAACCCATCGTACTGCTCGATGAGTTGTTGGCACAGCCGCTCGATGGTCAGCCCAAAGCGTTCGCTGGTGAGTATGATTCGTCCGCTGGTCATTCCGGCAAAGATTGGAAAAGCCATCTGTAAATGAAAGGTTGTGTGCAGAAAAATTTTTGGTTAGCCGTTTAGGCAGTGGAGCAGGTTGAGTAAGTTGATCCAACTAAACTTTCTCAACCGCTCTCCACTTTTTTTTATTTCAATTTAAACCTTCCTGCCTTCTTTCAGTCTATTCAATATTCAAAAGCAAAAATGAGTAACAAAGTTCATTTGACTGCTTTCGGTTGTAATACTGTGCACATTTTCCAACCCCCTTTTTTTCAAATCATTATTTTTTAACCAAATAAAATTCAATCTACCATGAAAAATTTCGCTTTTTTCACAATGCTATTATTGGCATTTACCTTCGCATTTACAGCTTGTAATAAAGATGACACGGACGAGAACACCACTACCGACGAAAACGTACTGACCAGCGAAGACCTCACCGCTGCCGAAGACCTGTTATTGGATTTGGAAGACGAGGTGGACGAAATCATAGAAAATCAACTCACCGGCGACGTGGAAATACGCAACGAATGCCCGGTGAAAACCGTTTCGCCCGCCGGCAACACCTTTCCAAAAACCATCACCCTGGACTATGGCACGGGCTGTACCGCCCGCAATGGTCGGCTGAAAAGCGGTAAAGTCATCATCACTCAAAATGCCACACCCACCCAGACCGGCGCCACCCGCACCATCACGCTGGAAAACTACTACGTGGACAGTGCCAAAGTGGAAGGCACCACCACCCTGGTCAACAACGGCAATGCTTCCCGCAGCCGCCAATCCAACGTGAAAATCACCTATCCGAACGGCGAAGTAGCCAACTGGCAAGGTCAACACACCTACATCCAAACCGCCGGTGCCAACACACCTCGCATTTTTGACGATGTGTTTCAAATCACCGGCTCCTCCTCCGGCACCAACCGCGAAGGCAAGTCGTACAGTGCCAGCATCCTGGAGCCACTCGTAAAAGCCGTAAGCTGCCGCTGGATCAAAAACGGCATCCGCCAAGTGAAAAGAGGCGACAACACAACCACCATTGACTATGGCTTCGGCGATAATTGCGATAACAAAGCCCAAGTAACCCTGCCGAGCGGCGAAACCCGCGTGATTCGCATCGAGGCGTGGTGGAGACGGTAGGTAGAGGGACAAGGGTAGAGGGTAGAGAGTAGAGGGACAACACGTCGTGAGCGCATCCCTCTACTCTTGTCCCTTATCCCTCTACCCTCTACTTCTTATAACTACTCTTCAAATCCACTGTTAAATTAAACACTAATTTTTCTGCCGTCGAATCCGGGTCAACGGTAAAGTAGCCCTTGCGCATGAACTGCACTTGCTCGCCGGGCTTCGAATTTTTCAAACTCGGCTCCACATACACTTTGTCCAGCACTTTCAGGGAATCCGGGTTAAAAAATTCTAAAAAATCGCGGTCTTCATGATTGGTCGGTTCCGGGTCGGTGAATAATTTATCATACAATCTGGCTTCCGCTTCTAAAGCATGATGTGCCGACACCCAATGAATCGTGCCTTTTACTTTCAAACCCGAAGTGTCTGCACCGCTGCGGCTCTCCGGGATGTATGTGCAACGCAATTCCATGATATTGCCAACTGAATCCTTTACTACTTCTTCGCATTGTATAATGTACGCACTTTTCAAACGCACCATTCCACCTGGCGATAATCGAAAATATCCTTTCGGTGGGTTTTCCATAAAATCATCCCGCTCAATGTACAACTCATTGGAAAATGGCATTTTACGTATTCCAGCATCGTGGTCTTCAGGGTTGTTTTCAATCTCCACTTCCTCCATATGGTCTGCCGGATAGTTGGTAATAACGACTTTAATCGGGTCTAACACCGCCATTACACGCGGCGTCGTTTTATTGAGTTCTTCCCGAATACAAAATTCTAATAATTCTAACTCAATCACGTTATTTCTTTTTGCAATACCCGCCCGATTGCAAAACTCCCGAATGCCCGCCGCTGGATACCCGCGCCGCCGCATTCCGGCGATGGTGGGCATCCGCGGGTCATCCCAACCTGAGACCAATCCTTCTTCTACGAGTTTCAACAGCTTGCGCTTGCTCGTAATCAGGTACGCCACATTCATGCGTGCGAATTCAATTTGCCGCGAGGGGAAAATTTCCAACTGTTGAATAAACCAATCATACAACGGACGGTGGTGAATAAATTCCAATGAACATAATGAATGTGTAATATTTTCAATCGAATCGCTCTGTCCATGCGCAAAATCATACATCGGGTAAATACACCAGGTGTTGCCCGTGCGGTGGTGGTGCTCGTGTTTGATACGGTACAAAATTGGGTCACGAAAGTGCATATTGGGCGAAGCCATGTCAATTTTAGCTCGTAACACCCGCGTGCCATCGGCAAATTCGCCGTTTTTCATCCGCTCGAACAAATCCAAATTTTCTTCTATCGAACGATTGCGATACGGACTTTCCCTTCCCGGCACCGTGGGGGCTCCTTTCTGCTCGGCAATTTCCTCCTGCGAGGAATCATCTACATACGCCAAGCCTTTTTTTATCAATGTAATTGCAAATTCATATAATTGCGGAAAATAATCCGACGCATATAGCACTTCTCCACTCCATTGATAACCAAGCCATTGAATATCATTTTTAATACTCTCCACATAATCCGTCCGCTCGGTGGTGGGGTTGGTGTCGTCCATGCGCAGGTTGGTGCTGCCGCCGTATTTTTTCGCCAGTTCAAAATTCAATACAATCGCCTTGGCGTGTCCGATGTGCAGGTATCCGTTCGGCTCCGGTGGGAAGCGCGTGTGTACCCGCCCGCCGTGCTTGCCGTTTTCGAGGTCGGCTTCAATGATTTCTTCGATAAAGTTCAGGGATTCTTTTACTTCGCTCATATTTTTGTGTTATCGTGTTTTGGTGCGATAGTGTAACTTTTACATTTTATATTTACTATTTTGCGGTTTAATAGTGTAAGATTGTTCGTGTCGCGCAGCACTTAGTCGCTCGGTCACTCCATCTCTAAGTCTATATTCTCCGCTTCCTGCCAGGGCAGCCCGCATTCATTCAATTTTTCCATAAACGGGTCGGGGTTGAATTGTTCGACGTTGTAAACCCCCGCGCCTGTCCACTCGCCGGTGAGCAGCATCATGGCACCGATCATCGCCGGAACGCCCGTGGTGTACGACACGGCTTGCGTGCGCGTTTCTTGATACGCCGCTTCGTGGCTACAGTTGTTCCAAATGTAATAGGTTTTTTCTTTGCCGTTTTTCAAGCCGCGAATGCGACAGCCAATGGAGGTTTCGCCCGTGTAATTTTCACCCAAATCACCCGGATTCGGCAGCACGGCTTTTAAAAATTCCAGTGGCACGATGTCCACCCCTTTAAAATTGACCGGTTCAATCCCAGCCATGCCGATGTTTTGAATCACCCGCAAGTGTGTCAAATACTCGTCGCCAAAGGTCATCCAAAAACGCGCGCGTTTGAGCGTTGGAAAGTTTTTCACCAGCGATTCCAACTCTTCGTGGTAAATCAGGTACGATTTTTTCGGACCGATGCCTGGATACGTTAACATTTTTCCGATGGCGTGGGGTTCCGTTTCCACCCACTGCCCGTTTTCCCAGTATTTGCCTTTTTGCGTCACCTCGCGGATGTTGATTTCGGGATTGAAATTGGTGGCAAACGCCTTGCCGTGACTGCCCGCATTGCAATCCACAATATCCAGATACTGAATCTCATCAAAATGATACTTCGCCGCGTGCGCCGTGAACACGCTCGTCACGCCGGGGTCGAAGCCGCAGCCCAGCACCGCCAGCAATCCTGCGTCTTTAAATCGCTCTTGGTACGCCCATTGCCAACTGTATTCAAATTTGGCTACATCTTTCGGCTCATAATTAGCGGTATCCAAATAATGAACTCCTGCCTCCAAACACGCATCCATAATCGTCAAATCCTGATACGGCAAGGCTACGTGAATGACCATCGCAGGTTGAAACGAACGAATGAGCGCCACGAGTTCCGGCACATTTTCGGCATCCACCGCTGCGGTTTGAATCTCGCGACCCACATCTTCTTTGATGGCTTGCACAATGGCATCGCACTTGGATTTGGTACGGCTCGCCAATAAAATTTCGGAAAATACCTGCGGATGTTGAGCACATTTGTACGCCACAACCTGCCCGACGCCGCCCGCGCCGATGATGAGCACTTTTGACATATTCTGGTTGGTTAGTTGGTTTTGAAAAAATTTGGGCAAAAGTACGGAATTTGCTAATGTGCCGATGTGCTAATTTGCCGGTGCCGGAAAATTTCTTATATTTGAACTCAAAAGGAGGGACATGGCACGCGACAAGTTTCACGAAAATTTTCGATTTGCTCTAGAAAAAGACGGTTGGGTAATTACACACGACCCGCTTACCATCAAAATAGGGCAGGTACACGTACAGATTGACTTAGGCGCAGAGCCATTAATTATAGCGGAACGGGGATTGGATAAAATTGCTGTTGAAGTGAAAACATTTGGTAACTTTTCATTTATAACTGCGCTATATGAAGCAGTTGGAAAATACATCATTTACCGGAACGTTTTACGAATACGCGAACCAGAACGCGTACTTTTTCTTGCCGTACCGGAAAGCACATTCACTCGTTTTTTCGTGGAAGACGTTCTACAAAAAACCATGCAGGAGGAAAATTTTAAAATTATCGTTTACGATCAATATACAAAAAATATTGTAAGATGGATAAAATAAAAAAATATGAAGCCGCTATTCTTAATATTTTGAACGAGTACGCTAAAGTTAAGTACTACAATATAGAAGGTGGCAATCATTTAGTGGCGGATAAAGAGAATCATAGGTATCAAGTGGTGACGATTGGCTGGGACAAGAGCCTTTTTGTACACGACTGCCCCATGCACTTTGACATTATTGATGGCAAAATATGGGTACAACAAAATAATACCGAGTGGGAAGTAGGCGAGATGCTGGAGGAGCAGGGCGTACCCAAATCAGACATTGTAGCCGGTTTTCTGCCGCCGGATATGCGGGCTTATACAAAGTATGCGGTGGGGTAAGTGATTAAAAAATTTTAAAATGAACATTCATTCAACACCGATTGGAACGGTTAGAAATGCGAGACTTACGCCTATAGATGATAACTGGGAAGCTATTATTTCTGAAATTGAATTAGCCGAGCACATTCCAACGGAAGCATTCTATCATATTGCTGACTTTTCGCATTTAGAAATTATTTACTATTTCAATCAAGTTTTGACAATAGATATGCTGTTTGCAGGGCATCCGCGCGGCAATCTAAATTATCCGAAAGTGGGTATTTTTGCGCAACGTAAGAGAGACCGCCCGAATGCAATCGGACTTTGCACCGTCGAATTATTGGCACATCAGGGTAGGATCATTCAAGTAAAATATTTAGATGCCATTAACGGTACGCCGGTGTTGGATATTAAACCTGTGTTTAAAGAATTTCAACCGAAAGGTAAAATTATCCAACCCGATTGGGTGAATGATTTGATGAAAAATTATTGGTAGATTTAAAATTTGAAATCATGTTATTTGTAGAATCTGCTCCCGTTCTTATTCAAGATTACGCGGAAAATATGACGGACGAGGCGTTCAAACGCTTCTGCGCCGCCAATCCTGACTTGCGTATTGAAATGGATAAAGACAAAAATTTAATTGTGATGGCGCCTACTTTTAGTCAAACCGGTCGGTATAATGCAAAACTACTTACAAGTGTAGAAAATTGGAGTGAAGCAACGAATTTAGGTTATGCTTTTGACTCTTCTACCGGTTTTAGGCTACCCAACGGCGCGAAACGCTCCCCCGATGTTTCGTGGATAACCAAAGAACGTTGGGAGGCTTTGTCAGAAGACGAAAAAGAAGATTATGCGCCGATTTGTCCGGATTTTACCATTGAGTTGCGTTCCAAAACCGACCGATTGAAAAGAATTCAAGCCAAAATGGAAGAATATCTCGAAAACGGCTGCCGCCTGGGCTGGCTCATTGACCCCGTGGAACAACAAGTGTTTATTTACCGACTAAATGGTTCGATTGAAATTATAAATGGCTTTGATAAGCAGTTATCAGGCGAGGATGTGCTGCCGGATTTTGTGTTTGATTTGAATATTTTGAAAAAGTAACTATGCTGCACCACTATTACCCATTGCTACTAACTTGATTCATTTCCATGAATATACAAACCACAAACACCAAAGCCCCCGTCCTCTACAGCGTCTCTCCCGTTGCCACCACCGTGGAGCAGTACAGCAAATTCGAAGCACAACTCGCCCTGACCGCCGCTTACACCAACCCTTACGATTACGACGCCATCCGAATATCCGCTATTTTTACCGCACCGAATAATCAAACAACGGCTGTCGAAGGCTTTTTCATGCAGGATTTTGTCTTTTCCAATTTAGAAACCGGCAGCCTCCAAGCCACCAACGAGGGCGTTTTTAAAATCCGCTTCTCCCCTACCCAGCCGGGCATTTGGAGGTATCAGATATCCTGTACAACGACGGGGGGTACAGCTACCTTCCCGGAACAAACATTTGAATGTGTCGCAAGTACAAATCCAGGTTTTGTACGGCGTTCAGAAAGTAATTATTTACAATTTGACAATCAGGAGCAATTCATCCCGGTTGGTGAAAATATGTGCTGGCAGGTGAGCAATGGGTATTTGGATTATAAAAAATGGTTGGATCAATTGAGTGAACATCAAGGCAACTTTATTCGCATCTGGCACGCCCACTGGGGTTTAGGCATTGAATGGAAAAATAATGTGAATGGTTTTCAGGGTTTGCGGCGGTACAAACAATCCAGTGCGTTTTATCACGACTGGCTACTGGATTATTGCGGAGAAAAAAGAATTTATGTAATGTTGTGTTTACAACATCATGGTCAGGTATCATCGAGTGTGAATCCAAATTGGCAGGATAGCCCGTACAATTCGGCGAATGGCGGTCCTTGTAAGCATCCCTGGGAGTTTTTTACCAATGCTATTGCAAAAAATCAGGTAAAGAATCGGCTGCGCTATATCATCGCACGTTGGGGTTATGCTACCAATATCATGGGTTGGGAATTATTTAATGAAATAGACTGGACGGATCAATTTGCACAGCATAAAAACGATATCAATAACTGGCTCTCGGAAATGGCGGCATTTCTAAAAGACCAGGACCCCAACAAGCACCTTGTCACTACCAGCTACGCCCAGGCGCACAACGACCCGGCGGTGTGGCAACATCCAAGTATTGATTTTACCCAAACCCATTTTTATAGCAACATTCCGAACCTGGAACGCCCGCTGGTCAAATTGAGTCGCAACTATCTTGCTGATTTTCAGAAGCCTACGCTTGCATCGGAATTTGGTTTGGGACATTCGGCAGCGGGTTTGAGCACGCTCGACCCCACCGGCATTTACATTCACAACACCCTGTGGGCGAGCCTGTTTTCCGGCGGGCTGGGGGCAGCCATGACCTGGTGGTGGGATAATTACATCGAGCCGCAAAATTTATATCATCATTTCGCGCCTATTACAAAGATGGCGACGCAAATTACATTTAAAAACGACTGCTTTCAGCCGGCTACCGCAATCGTGAAAGGTGCACCTGCGAGTTTGCAACTGTTTCCCACGCTGGGCTGGAGTGCGCTGGCAGATAGCAATTTTAGTATTGATAGTCAGGGGGTTACAAGTCCAGACAATGCTCAATTAAGTTCTTATTTATACGGCACCCAATTCAACCGGCAGTTTCGTCGTCCGCCTGTTTTCAAAGTCAACTACCCGGTCAACGGAAAATTCACGATTACAACCGGTGCCCGCAGTAGCACCCGCCCGAAAATCGCTATCTGGCTGGACGGCGTGAAAAAACTGGAGCAACGAGCCGCGATTCATCAGCCCTATTCCATTGACATACCCGCCGGAACGCGCAGCATTCGGGTGGACAACACCGGTGCCGATTGGATCAACATTGCTTCTTACGCCTTCGCGGGTTTGGGTTCAGCGGTAGATGCGTATGTGCTGGTTTCGGCAGATCGCAGACAAACGGCAGGTTGGATTTTAAATAATAAGTACAACCATGATTTTATAAAAAATAATGGTATTCCGAGTATAATAAGCAGTGCAAGGGTTATTGTTGAAAATGTTGAAAATGGAAATTACCAGGTAAAATGGTTAGATTGTGCAAGCGGCGAAATAGTTACAACAAATGCTGTTTTAATTCAAAATAATCAACTTAACTTATTGGTTCCCAATTTTTTACGGGCTTTAGCTTTTACCCTCACCGACCAAATAAACACCATAGTATAAAGAAATCCCAATCAAATTGATATGGACGCAATTAAATCTAAAATCGGCTACCTTTTATTATTATTTATTACAACGACATTCCATTTGAATGCTCAATCTACCACCTACCTCGGCGTACCTCTTACTGAGCTTGAAACTGCTTTGCAAAACCACCTCAGCACCTGGTATCCGCGCATCGTGGACACATTGAACGGCGGCTACTGGACAAATTTTGAATACGATTGGAAACGCTCGGAGGATCAACCCAAAATGCTCGTGACCCAGGCACGCGGGCTGTGGACGGCAGCGCGGGCGGCGCAGGCATTCCCCGACAATTCTGTTTTTAAACAAGCGGCTGATCATGGTTTTCAGTTTCTGACTCAAAAAATGTGGGATCAAACGAATGGCGGCTTTTACCTGTATTTTCCAAGTTCTGACTATAAATTGATTTACGGGCATACATTTGCACTATTTGCAATAGCAGAATATGCAAAAATTAATAATAGCCCGGAAGTATTATATTGGGTCAGAAAAACGTTTCAATGGATGGAAGATGCAGCACATGATACGAAACATTCAGGTTATTACAATATTATTTTACCGGATTCTATTAAAAATTCCAAAACCCCCGAATCGCAGGCATTTATTCAAAAAATCGGCTGGGGCAAACCCGAGTGGAAAGACCAAAACACGAGCATTCACATCCTGGAAGCCTTGACTACAACGTACCAGGTGTTGCCGGAACCGCTGATTAGAAAGCGTTTAGAAGAAATGCTGCAACTCGTGCGCGATAAAATGGTCAATAAAGCCGGGCACTTGAATCTCTATTTTACAAGCGACTGGCAACCGATTATTTATCAAGACTCTTCCCGAGCTTTTATCTTAAAAAATTTAACTATAGATCATATCTCATTCGGGCATGATATTGAAACGGCTTACTTATTGCTAGACGCATCGAAAACCTTATACGGAAAATATGATACAAAAACCCTGAAAATCGCAAAAATGCTCGTAGATCATTCATTAAAATACGGTTTTGAAAAAAATTATTATGGACTGTTTGATCGGGGTTATCGCTTTACTAAAAATGACAGCATTGAAATTGTGACCCGCTCCAAAGCCTGGTGGGCGCAAGCCGAAGCCTGGCACTCCTTGGCGTTAATGGCAGACATTTACCCGAATGAAAAAATATATCAAGATGCTTTTCAAAAAATGTGGCGTTACATTCAAAAAGAGTTGGTAGATTTAGAATACGGCGGCTGGTACGGCAATGGCTTGGACGAAAACCCCGAAGCCAAAAACCAGCGCAAAGCCCACCAATGGAAAGGCGCATACCACGACGGGCGGGCACTCGTGCAGGTGTGGAGCTACGCGAGGAAGACGAGGTGATTAAAAGACCGATAGACAAAGGGAGAACATAAATTTTATATTTTACATTTTTAGGTTTTACATTTTAAATTGGTTATCTTGTAGTCAAATTGATAATTGTATGAAACAACTAATCAAATTCCTTTTTTTCTTGTTGCCGATTACAAGTGTACTCGCGCAGGAAAAACCTACCGAGCCGCTAGCCATCGGCTCCGCCGCACCGGATTTTAGTCTGCCGGGTGCGGACGGTCAAACTTATTCACTCAAAAATTTTAAAGACGCAGCCATATTAGTCGTGTTATTTACTTGCAACCATTGCCCTACGGCACAGGCGTATGAAGATAAATTTATAAAAATAGTAAATGAATATAAAAAGAGTGGGGTGGCTTTTGTGGCTATTTCTCCTAATGCGCCGGAGGCAGTCAGCCTGGCAGAACTGGGTTACAGCGATTTGAGTGATGACCTTGCTGCCATGAAAATGCGCGCAAAAGTGAAAGGGTATAATTTCCCGTATTTATATGATGGCGCATCGCAGAAAACTTCCCTTCAATACGGTGCTTTTGCTACGCCGCATGCATTTGTGTTTGATAAAAGCCGTAAACTGCGCTATCAGGGGCGCATTGATGATACGGAAAATCCTTATGTGCCGCCCAGACAAACCGACCTGCGCAATGCCCTCGACGCGCTTTTGAGCGGTAAAAATGTACCCCTTGCCACTACGAAAACCTTCGGCTGTTCCATTAAATGGAAATCCAGCCAGGAGTGGGTTGCCCGTCAACGCGCTGAATGGAAAAATGAACCGGTGACTTTGGAGGATATTGATCTACAGGAAGTTGGGAATATAATAAAAAATGATAGTAAAAATCTTCGTTTGGTAAATGTGTGGGCTACCTGGTGCGGTCCGTGTGTAATGGAATTCCCCTCCTTTGTAGAAATCAACCGGATGTATCGCGGTCGGAATTTTGAATTTATTGCTATTTCCACCGATAAAATGCCCATGAAAGACAAAGCATTAACGCAGTTAAAGAAAATGGAAGCATCTAATCAAAACTTTATTTTTACCGGCGAAGATATTTATCAGTTAATTGAAGTGGTGGATAAAAAATGGCAGGGTTCGCTCCCCTACACCGCGCTCATTGCGCCGGGTGGCGAGGTGCTATACCGCGTAGAGGGTACTATCAAACCAACAGAAATAAAAACTAAAATTGTAGAATATTTAGGCAGATATTATGCAGATGATAAATGAGTTGTTAAGATGCGGTGGTTTTACAAATGTGGCACATTTTAGAAATGTGCCACCTAAATCTTTACTTTCCCAGATATTCTATCACTTGTTTGTAAACATTCTCCGCCGTGAAGCCGAATTTTTCATCCAGCACATTGAACGGGGCGGAGTAGCCAAAATGATTTAAGCCCCAAACTTTGCCACCAGGACCTACCAAGCCGCGTAGCGTGACAGGCAAACCCGCCGTGAGTCCAAAAGTCGGCACCTCCGTTGGCAATGCCCTCTGCTGATATTCCGCAGGTTGTTTTCTAAACAAACCCTCGCTCGGCGCAGAGACGATGCGGATTTTTAAATCTTTCTCTGCCCGTAGTTTTTCGGCACCTGCTACCAGCGTTCCTACCTCGGAGCCATTACCAACTAAAATCACATCCGGCGCGCCATCGGTATCCTGAATAATGTAAGCACCTTTGGCAGCTTCGAGGGACTTTTCATAGGTGTTATCAGGAATGTCCTTCACATTTTGACGCGAGAAAATCAAGCCCGTGGGCGTACGATTATTTTCCAATGCCAGTTTCCAGGCTACGGTCGTTTCCAGCCCATCCGCCGGTCGTAGCACCAATACACTGTTGTGACCGGAGTGATTTTGCAATTGTTCCAACAGCCGAATTTGCGCCTCCTGCTCCACCGGCTGGTGGGTGGGTCCGTCTTCGCCCACACGGAAGGCATCGTGCGTCCACACGAAGATGACGTGCTGCTCCATGAGCGCGCACACGCGAATGACGGGCTTCATGTAATCGGAAAAGGCAAAAAACGTAGCGCACACCGGGAAGATGCCGCCGTGCAGGGACATACCCGTTGCCAATGCCGCCATGGTTAGCTCGGACACGCCCGCCTGTACGAAGCCGCCGGAGAAATCGCCTTTTTTAAACGCCTTGCGCTTTTTCAAAAATGCGTCGGTTTTATCACTGTTGGACAAATCTGCCGAAGCGACAATCATGTTTTCGACGTGGTCCGCCAGGTACGAAAGCACCGCAGCCGAGGCATTACGGGTGGCACCGTTGGCGGCTTGTTGGATACCTGCCCAATTGAGTTCCGGCAGTTCTTTGGCGTGAAATTTTCTAAATTTTTCGGCGCGTTCGGGGTTCTCGGTTTCCCATTCGCGGAAAGCGGCTTTGCGTTCGGCGGCAGCCTGGGTTTTGTTTTTTACAACAGTTGCGTAATACTCGGCTACTTCCGGGAAGATGACGAAGGGATTAGCAGGGTCAGCACCCAGTTTTTCCAGCGTTTTTGCAAAGGAAGCCTTTGACTCGCCGAGGGGCTTGCCATGTAGTTCCACCTCGCCCTCGTAGGCACTGCCGTCTTCCAGCACCACGCCTTTGCCCATGCGGGTTTTGCCGATGATGAGCGTGGGACGTTCCTTTTCGGCAATGCCCAGTTGGATGGCGCCGCGAATGGCCTCGTGGTCGTTGCCGTCAATAGTGAGTACGTGCCAGCCCCAGGCTTCGTATTTTTTAGCAGTGTCTTCACCCGTCACATCGGCTACTTCGGTAGAAAGCTGAATTTCATTGGCATCGTAAAACATGACGATGCTACCCAAGCCCAGATGCCCCGCTATTCTACCTGCGCCCTGCGAAATTTCCTCCTGAATGCCGCCGTCAGAAATGTAAATGTAGGTTTGGTGTGCCGTGGCTTCGCCGAAGTGTCCGACGAAAAACCGCTCGGCAATCGCCGAACCGATACCAAAAGCGTGTCCCTGCCACAGCGGACCGGAAGTATTTTCAATGCCCTGCTCGATGGCAATTTCCGGGTGACCGGGGGTTTGGCTCATCCACTGGCGAAAGTGTTGGATGTCTTCCAGGGCAAAATTGCCAAGCAGGGTTTGGACGGAATACAACATTGCCGACATATGCCCGGCATCGAGGAAAAAGCGGTCGCGCAACGCCCAGCGCATATCGGTGGGGTCGTATTGTAAAAATTCACTGTATAAAATATGGATAAAATCCGCGCCACCCATCGGACCGCCGGGGTGCCCGGACTTAGCTTTTTCGACCATCGCGGCGGAAAGCACCCGGATGTTGTCGGCAGCACGCAGGGAAATATCGGTGTTGGATGGAACGGCAGTGGCCTTGTTCATAATTAGCGATATGGTTGGTTTTAAAAATGCAAAAGAACAAAAATAAATGTTGTGTTTCCCGCAGATCGCACAGATTTCGCAGATTTTTTCGCGCAAAAACGAAAATTGATCTTATCACTTTTTTTAACCACAGAGAACACGGAGTTTCACAGCGTTTTTTTGCTCGCTCTAGGTTTTACCCGCCTGTTCGGCAAGAAGTACACAGCGTAGTGGCAAGAAAAATTCCGATAATTATAAAATCTTACAAATCAAGGTCAAAAATACGCGTCATCACCATCCACTTTTCGCCGGGCTGGGCTTGCGGCAGGGCTTTTTGAAACTGCCACATGAGGGTTTCCCAGGCTTGCACGTCGGGGTTAGCAGCATCAAGTGCAGCTTTTTTTTCAAACGTAAAATCATCGTCGGCTTCTAAAATCATGCACATTCTTGTGTCAAGCCGATAGATTTCCAGATTGGTAATGCCCGCCTCCCGGATACTTTTTTCAATGGCTGCCGGAATTTTTTGGTGGTAGCGTTCGTATTCGGCAATTAAAGCCGGGTCGTCTTGCAAATCTAGGGTGAGACAGAAGCGTTGCATGGGATGGAGTGATGGAGTGTTGGAGTGTTGGAGTGCCAATACCCATTACTCCGACACTCAACGTTTTAAATATATTGATTAATAATATTTTCATACAATTCCTGTTGCCCGCTGCGCTGGGTGGGTTCGCCGTTTTGCTCGGCAATATCTGCCAGAAATTCGAGCGAAAGGTGTCCTTCTTCAAACGCTTTGCCATTGCCAGAGTCGAAGGAATGATAGCGTTCCTGGCGCAGTTTTTTGTAATCGGAATGTTCTAAAATATCATTTGCAATCAACAGTGCCCGCGCAAAAGCATCCATACCGCCGATGTGGGCGTGGAAAAGATCGGCTAAGTCGGTGGAATTGCGACGGGTTTTGGCATCAAAATTCACGCCACCGCCCTGCAATCCGCCTGCTTCCAGGATGATGAGCATGGCTTCGGTGAGTTCGTACAGGTTGATTGGAAACTGGTCGGTATCCCAGCCGTTTTGATAATCGCCCCGATTGGCATCAATGCTGCCCAACGCATCCGCATTCGCCGCCACCTGCAGTTCGTGTTGGAAGGTATGCAGTGCCAGCGTGGCGTGGTTGACTTCGATGTTGAGTTTAAAATCATCCAATAAATCAAATTCGCGCAGGAAGCCAATCACCGTTGCCGCGTCGAAGTCGTACTGGTGTTTGGAGGGTTCCATCGGTTTGGGTTCGATAAAAAAGGTGCCGGTGAAACCGTTGCTCCGGGCATAGTCTTTGGCCAGGTGCAGAAAACGTGCCAGATGCTCCACTTCTCGCTTCATGTTGGTATTCAAAAGCGACATATAGCCTTCCCGACCGCCCCAAAACACATAATTTTCGCCGTCTAGTTTAATCGTTGCATCCAGTGCATTTTTTACCTGCGCGGCGGCGTGTGCCACGACTGCAAAATCCGGATTGGTCGCTGCACCGTTCATGTAGCGCGGGTGAGAGAAGAGATTGGCAGTACCCCAGAGGAGTTTTACACCTGATTCGGCTTGTTTTTCCGACGCATAGTCTGTAATAATTTCCAGCCGCCGGGCGGATTCTGCCAGCGTATCGCCTTCCTGTACCAGATCAAAATCGTGAAAACAGTAAAACGGAATACCCATTTTGGTAATAAATTCAAATGCCGCATCCATTTTGTCTTTGGCTTGCCGGATGGGGTCGCTTGCCGAGAGCCAGGGGAATTTTTTGGTACCCGGACCAAACGGATCGCCGCCTGTACCCGTGAGCGTGTGCCAATACGCCACTGCAAACCGAAAGTGATCGCGCATGGTTTTGCCGCCCACGGTGCGGTTTTCGTCGTACCATTTGAATGCCAGTGGATTTTTGGAATCGCGCCCCTCGTATTGAATTTTGGGAATGCCGTGAAAATATTCCTGGCTGCCTATGATAACGTTTGGATATTGTATAGAAGTCATATTAGTTTATTTTGATGTTTATTATTTGTTAATCGTCATTTGGCACATTGAATATTGACGTTAGCCTCCCCCAGCCCCTCCCGAAGAGGGGAGCACACGGCGAAGTCCCCCTTTGGAGGATTTAGGGGGCAGTCTGGCATCTTTTAATCTGGTATCTGCTAAACGACTGCTTTTTGCAAATCCTGTTCCCACAATTGATACGCTTTTCTGAATGCTTCCATTGCGGCAAGCGGCTCGTAGCTTCGTACCAAATCGCCTTTACCTACTGCCTGTTCAATGGTGTTGTAAACACCGATTCCCACACCCGCTGCCTTTGCCGCGCCGACGGCTCCAGTGGTGTTTAATACGTCAATTTTACAATTCAACAGGGTCGCAATAGTTGTAGAAAAAATATCAGATTGAAATAAATTATCATTTCCCACCCGCATCCCTTCGATTTGCAAACCCATATTTTTTAAAATCTGAATGCCATACACAAACGAAAATGCAATACCCTCCAGCGCGGCGCGGTACAGGTGCGGGCGCGTATGGCGGTTGAATTGCAGATGGATGATTTGTGCGCCCGGATTTTTATTGCACAACATCCGCTCGGCACCATTGCCAAACGGCAGCATGCGCAGGTCGTCGGCACCCGGCGGAATCAGTGCCGCTTCGCGTTCCATCTCGTTGTAAGAAATGCCACCTTTTGCAATATGTTGTCGAACCCAATTATACTGGATACCCGCCCCATTAATGCACAATAAAATGCCGATGCGCGGCTGTGCAGCGGTGTGATTTACATGGGCAAAGCCATTCACGCGTGACTGCGAGTCGTACACCGGTTGATCCACCACGCCGTACACCACGCCCGAAGTGCCGCCGGTAGCCGCTACTTCACCGGGGTTTAACACGTTCAAACACAAGGCGTTATTCGGTTGGTCGCCCGCCCGATACGTCACTGGAATGCCCGGGCGTAAGCCGGTCGCTTTGGCAGCGGCTTGGCTTACAATGCCCTGTGAACCAAAAGCAGATATAATGTTGGGAATCAGCTCTTTGCGAATATCGTAGTAATTCAAAACAAGATCTGCCAGGTCGTTTTTTTGAAAATCCCACAGAATACCCTCCGACAAACCCGAAACGGTAGTGGCTATTGCACCTGTCAATTGCATGGCAATATAATCGCCCGGCAGCATCATTTTATAAACCTGATGATACAACTGCGGTTCGTTTTCCTGCACCCATTTCAATTTGGAAGCTGTAAAATTGCCAGGAGAATTTAGAAAATGAGTCAGCGATTTTTCTACCCCGATTTTCGCAAACGCCTCGTTACCAATCTCCACTGCCCGGCTGTCGCACCAGATAATCGAAGGACGTAACACTTGTTGTTTTTCATCCACCAGCACCAGACCGTGCATTTGGTAGGCGATGCCAATGGCTTGAATGTCAACCGCTTGTACATTGGTTTGTTGCAACAATTTTTTCGTTACGACACATACATTCTCCCACCATATAGCCGGGTCTTGCTCCGCCCAGCCGGGCTGGGGTGCTTGGATGTCCATTTCGATGCTTGGGTGCTGCGCTACCCCTATGGTTTGTCCGGTATCCGCCTGCACGAGTGCCGCTTTGATGGATGAACTACCAATATCATAACCTAACAAATACATACGCAGCCAGGGATTGTGAGTGTTTGATTCTTTAATAATCCATTTTTGGAAAAAACTTTTAGAACTGTCTCTTGCGAAAAACAAAGTTGCGTCAAATATAGAAAAATCTACTTAGAAAGGGGGTGAATATTTGTAGGAAGCTGATTTATTCCCCTTTTCCGATCCTGTTTCCGCGTTAATTTACGACTATGTAGTCGAGCATATTTTTCGCGCAAAGACGCAAAGTTCTATTTTTGTTTGACAATCAATAATTATGCGCTTGCGTGTTCTTTTAAACCATTATTTAATTTTACCCGATTAATTATATGTGTGCAACCAGTTTTTAGCAAGAATTGGAGTACGCTCTATTTTTTGATAACTAACAATTTGCTGTTAAACCTATTTTATAATCTAATTTTGCTCATCTTTGGCACAAAAACCATGCACCTGAGCGATCTGCTTACGCACCTGGGTGAAGACCGCGAGCAATACTTCAACGCCGTGGCACCACCGATTATTCAAACCAGCAATTTTGCTTTTAAGAACCTAGCCGACTTTCGCCAGGCGTTTACCAATGAACTCACCCATCACATTTATACCCGTGGCAACAATCCAACGGTGCAAATACTGCGCCAAAAGCTGGCAGCACTGGAAAAAGCAGAAGACGCGCTCGTGTTTGCCAGCGGCGCAGGCGCAGTTGCCAATGCCGTGATTGCCAATGTATCGGCAGGCGACCAGGTAGTGTGCGTGCAAGCCCCTTACTCGTGGACGAACGCCCTGCTGTCCAAATTTCTCCCGCGCTTTGGAGTGGGTTGCATGTTTGTGGATGGCACAAAAATGGAAGAAATTGAAAAAGCGATACAACCGAATACAAAATTGTTGTACCTGGAAAGCCCCAACTCCCTGACCTTTGAACTGCAAGACCTGGCAGCTTGTGCCCAACTGGCGCGGGCACGGGGCATCGTCACCTGTATTGACAACAGCTACTGCTCGCCGGTTTATCAAAACCCGATTGAACTCGGCATTGACATCGTGGTGCATTCTGCTACCAAATACCTCAACGGACACAGCGACGTGGTGGCAGGCGTGGTATGCAGTCACCGGGCGATGATTCAAAAAATATTCGATTCGGAGCTGATGACCCTGGGCGGCATCCTCTCCCCGCACGATGCCTGGCTGATGCTGCGTGGCTTGCGCACCCTGGAATTGCGGGTGCAGCGCAGTTTTCAAAGTGCTTTACAAATTGCAACTTTTTTAGAACAGCATCCCAAAATTGAACAAGTGCTGTACCCCTGGCTACCGTCTTTTCCGCAATATGAACTGGCAAAACGGCAGATGCGCGGTGCAGGTGGCTTGCTGACGGTTTGTTTGCAAACGGATGATATGAAAAAGGTCGAACTTTTTGTAGCACGTTTGCAACGCTTTCTGCTGGCGGTGTCTTGGGGCGGCTACGAATCATTGGTGTTGCCAGCAGCGGGTTTTTATAACATCCCTGGCAGAGCCGATTCGATGGTTTCCTGGAAATTGGTGCGATTTTACATCGGTTTGGAAGACCCGGATTGGCTGATGGAAGATTTGGAACGGGCGCTGGCGGTTATTTGAGGTTTTCTATATTTGAAGTTTACAGCCTGAGGTTGAATGCTTTAGGTTTAGATTTTTTGTTATTGGTTAATCGGGCTCGTACCACTTACGCTTTTTTCGCGCAAAGTAATCTTGTTAATCCTGGAATCCTGCAAATCCTGATTCAGACCGTCAATTGGTCATTTCGCCTTCAAGTCATACGTCTGGTATCCTTGTCCGCAGAAGCTAAAGCGGATGGCATTTTCAAAAACGTTTAATAGATTCTATAATATACAGCGGTCTTTGTTTAATTTCATTATAAATATTGGATAAATAAATGGACATAATGTAAAGATTCAGGCAAGTCACGGCAAAGAAGATAGAGATCAGGATGACCAGAAACGTCCAGCCGGAAAGGGCAAGGGCCGGTGTGCCAAACAAATCCACGCCGGTAAAACGCACCTTCAATGCATTGATAATCACGCCGATGAGAAAAATGAACGAAAAAATGAATATCCACAGCAGCAGGGTACGCAGGAAGGTTGTGTAAGAGGTAATTGCCACCAGCGAGGTACGAAACCGTTCCGAAAAATCTTCCAACGGTGCAAAAGCAGGCGGCTTGGTCACTTCAATGTATGCGGTGCTGTAGCCCACCATCGAGTAAATAGCTTTCAGGTAGCGCAGGTTTTCGCGCAGGCGCAGCAGCGAGTTGAGGGCGCGGCGCGAGATGATGCGGGTGTCGTAAGCTTTGTCATCCACTTTCAAATTAGAATATTTTTTCAGAATGTAATAAAACAAACGGTACAGCGGGCGGTAGCGCAGAGAAAGCTGCCGCTCGCGGGCGCGCAGATAGACCACGTCAAAACCTGGCTGCGTTTGTCGAAATAATTGTAATAACAAATTCGGCTGTTCGTGGAACCCCAGTTCAAAAATAATCGTATAATCCCCGTTGGCGCGGTCTAAACCCGCAAAGATGGCATGATTGCGTTGGGTTTCGGTAGAGAGGTTGAGCAGAAAAATATGGTGTTTCAAATCGGGTTCCAGCGGTTCGATTGCAATCGAAAAATCCGCCGCCACATGATTATTCACCAAAATAATTTCAAAATCGCTGAAGTGTTCTTTTAATACCGGATATATATTTTTTAAAAAAACCGGCAATATCCGCACCTCTACGGGTGCCTGTAAAACGGTAACGATGGATAAAAAGCTGTTGTACATGGCGTTGGGTAAGACGTGAAAAGGTGAAAGGTAAAACGGGAAACGCAAGTATAGGTATGTGTAGTTAATTTTTACCAAATTTCACCAAACGATTGTTGTTTCTACGAAGCTCAAAATTACAATTTTTAGAAAAAGAAGGGTTGTGTTGAAAAAAGAATACCCTAAAATTGGAAATGTAACCATTTTGTTAATATATTGCATTCATTTTTTAGATATTAGATTTTAGACCATAGATACTGGCCTGTTTCAAACGTACATCTAAAGTCTAAAGTCTATCGTCTTTTACAAAGAGCCGACAGCAGGTTGTTATGCCTAAAAATTTCACTTTTTACCAGCAGCTGGATGCCATGGACTGTGGTGCTACCTGCCTGCGCATGGTTGCCCGGCATTTCGGCAGGTTTTACTCGCTGGAGTACCTGCGCGAACTGACCTACATGGGCAAGCAGGGCGTGTCGTTGCTGGGCATCAGCGACGCGGCAGAACACATTGGGCTGCAATCGTTGGCTTATAAACCTACTTTTGAGCGGCTGGTACGCGATATGCCCCTGCCCTGCATCGCGCATTGGGACCGAGATCATTTTGTGGTGGTGTATCGGGCAACGAAAAGCCATGTGTGGATTGCCGACCCCGCCGTTGGAAAATTTAAACTCACCAAAGCCGAATTTCTTGAAAACTGGACGAGCGACGACCCGCAGGACGAACAGGAATCGGGTGTGGTGCTGCTGCTGGAACCCACCCCGGAATTTTACGATCGCGAGGGCGACCGCCGCGTCAATCGCAGCGGATTCAACTACGTACTCTCTTACCTGCACCGCTATCGCCCGCTCATCGGGCAATTGGTTCTGGGGCTGTTTCTGGGTAGTATTCTACAATTGATTTTCCCGCTGCTCATCAAATCCATCGTGGATGTGGGTATCAACGTGGGAGATATGACGTTCATTACCATTGTGCTGGTGGCGCAGTTGGTGCTGTTTGCCACACAGGTGATGGTGGAGCACATTCGAAGTTGGATTCTGCTGCACGTAGGCGTGCGGGTGAACATCCACCTGATTTCCGATTTTCTAATCAAGCTGACTAAGCTGCCGCTGCGTTTTTTTACCTCGAAAATGACAGGCGACCTCATGCAGCGCATTTCCGACCACGAACGGGTGCAGCGATTTTTCACCTCCACCACGCTGGTATCGGTTTTTTCATTTTTTAATTTCATCGCCTTTTCGGCAATCCTGGTCATCTGGAATCCCTGGATTTTTACCATTTTTCTCATCGGAACGGTCGTCAACATCGCCTGGGTACTGTTTTTTATGCGAAAACGGCGGGATCTGGACTACAAACGCTTCGACCAGTCGGCAGAAAACCAGAGCAACCTGATCGAACTCATCAACGGGATGCAGGAAATCAAGCTGCACAACGCCGAAAAACAGAAACGCTGGGCGTGGGAGCGGGTGCAGGCGCGGCTGTTTCGCACCAGCCTGAGTTCCCTGCGCATCGAGCAGAGCCAGCGGTCGGGGGCGGTGTTTATCAATGAAGCCAAAAATGCAGTGATTACATTTGTAGTGGCGCAAGCCGTCATTACCGGCGATATGACCCTGGGAATGCTCGTCGCCATTCAATTCATCGTGGG